>Ga0256914_1004575_pt1 | contig 10321 bp, 5 predicted proteins | sample HulkmetaG_FD_191571 | JGI IMG/M metagenome (GOLD analysis project Ga0256914, IMG submission 191571) | Hydrothermal chimney microbial communities from Main Endeavour vent field at the Juan de Fuca Ridge, Pacific Ocean - Hulk | ecosystem: Environmental > Aquatic > Marine > Hydrothermal vents ...
GGAGGTGGAAGCCGGGCAGGTGTACACGCTCGAGCCCCGACTTACGGTTCCGGGCCACGGTGTGGCGACGATTGAGGAGATCGTCGTGGTGCGCGAGGAGGGCGCGGAGTTCCTCTCGGAACGGCAAATGGAGCTGCTGTTGAAGTAAATGCCCTCGGACTGCAACGCCGAGCGCGATTCCGAAAGCCAGTTGCCGGCGCCGCGCTGCGCGCTCGGTCCAACGTGGTGGGCGTGAGCTGTCTGCGGCCGTCGGGGAGGGGTGTGAGATCTGCGAGCGTCTTTTCGGAGAGGAGCGAATACGGCATGCCAGAGCAAATCATCGCCGGAATCGATTTTGGCGGCACCAAGATTCGCACCGGGGTGGTGGACCAGAACGGAGAACTGTACGGGCGGGTAATTGAATTGCCGACGGGGGCAACCCGCCCGGCCGAGGCGATTCTCGAAGACATGGCCCGGACGGTGGAAGAAGCGGTGCGATCGGCAGGAGCCGAAGTCCGGGATCTTTCCGGAGTTGGAGTGGGGTCGCCGGGTCCGCTCGACTTACGAGAAGGACGGCTTCTGAATGCACCGAACCTGCCCACCATGTGGGACTTTCCCCTCCGGGCTCGCCTGCAGGAGCGCCTCGGTGTGCCGGTGTTTGTGAACAACGACGGCAACTGCTTCGTGCTTGGGGAAGCCACGTTTGGATCGGCCAGGGGGCTGGATGTGGTAACTGGTGTCACGCTTGGCACAGGCCTTGGCTGCGGTCTTGTGATCGGTGGCCGAATCTTTGAGGGCGCTACAGGAACGGCCACGGAGATTTGGTGTAGCCCCTACCTGGATGCTACGTTTGAGGAGTACGGCGCCGCCAGAGGCCTGGTACGAGCGTACAAAGAGGTCACGGGTCTCAAGGCAGAGGGAAAGGAGATCTTCAAACGGGCACAGGCAGGCGAAGACGCCGCACTGGAGGCGTGGCGGCGGTACGGACATCACCTGGGCGTGATTTTGAGCTACCTTGTGAACGTGCTGGACCCGGACGCCATCGTGGTGGGTGGGTCCGTTGCTGCGGGCTGGGGATTTTTCCACGAAGAGACGTTGACGGCGTTGCACGCAAACATCAACCCGCGACCTCGGGAGCACCTTCGACTTCTCCGTGCCACCCTCGGCGAGTTGACCGGCGTGCTTGGGGCTGCGGCACTGGCGCTGCAGCCTTGAAGATCTCACCGGGGCAAAACACGGAGCGTTTGCGAGGTTGAGCTTGCTTCAACACACGTGTCCGACGTCTGGCCCGCGAAACAAGTGTCGCGGTGAAACGGCCGGGCCGCACCTTTTCTTGGTTGAACAACTCTGGTGCAGCCTCTCCGGGGAACGGGGTTAAGCCACGGCCCTGAGTGCGGAGGGTCAAATCATGCTTTCTGTTTTTGCCGGTAACCGTCGCTTTGTGCTGCCGATCGCTCTGGCCGGGACTGCGATGGCCTTGCGGCTCTCTGCGCAGCCAATTCGACAAGCCAGAGTGGACTGGTTGCTCGACGGCAGCCCTTTCGTGGCCAGAATTCAGGAACAGACGCACCCGGACGAATTGCTGCTCACCAACGGCCTGATTTCCAGGCTTTTTCGCCTGAGCCCCAACGCTGCGACGGTGGATTACCGAAATCTGGTAACCGGTGAGACGCTTCTCCGAGCTGTACGGCCTGAGGTTGTGCTGACTTTGAACGGCCACACCTACAAGGTCGGTGGTCTGGAAGGACAGGTAGAGCAAGCGTACCTCAGACGCGAGTGGCTCGACCGGATGACTGCCGATCCAGAGGCTTTCCAACTGGTTGCTTACCGGACCGGAGAAACGGAGCCACGCTTTTCGTGGAAGCCGAAGCGCTGGTGCACGAACACGACTTGGCCTCCTCCCGGCAAGTCGCTTCACTTTACGTACGCACACCGTGACACCGCTTTGCGCGGCGTCCGCGTAACGGTCCACTACGAACTCTACGACGGGCTGCCTGTGCTCTGCAAATGGTTCACACTGGTGAACGGGTCGCGGAAGCCACTGCTGCTGAACACGTTTGTCAGCGGAATTTTGGCGGTGGTGGAGGCCGAAGCAACCGTGGCTACCCCGCGACAATGGGATCTGCCGAACATCCACGTTGAGAGCGACTACGAGTTCCACGGCAGCTGTCCGAAGACGGCAAACGTGGTTGTGAACTGGCTTCCGGACTCCACTTACACCAGCCAGGTCAACTACCAGTTGCGAACGCCCTGCCAACTCGAGTGTCGACCTCCCCTGGGCCCCGCACTTACAATTGCGCCGGGCGATTCGTTCGAGAGCTTCCGCGTCTGGGAACTGCCGTTCGACAGTTACGACCGTGAGCGGAAGGGGCTGGCGCTGCGACAAATGTACAGGAAACTGGCACCGTGGATCACTGAGAACCCCATCTTCATGCATTTGACTTCGACAGACCCCGCGGTCATCCGCCACGCTGTGAACCAGTGCGCTGCCACCGGGTTCGAAATGATCATCTTGAGCTTTGGCAGCGGACTGAACATGGAAGACACTTCCCCGGAGTACCTGGCCAAAATGCGCGAGGCGGCCAATTACGCGCACAGCCGCGGAATCGAGATCGGCGGTTACTCCCTGTTGGCCAGCCGACACATCAGCGACGAGGACGACGTGGTCAACCCAAAAACAGGCAAGCCGGGAGGGGCGACGTTTGGGTACTCGCCTTGTTTAGGGAGCCAGTGGGGACAAAGCTATTTTCGGAAAATCGAAAAGTTTCTCAGTGCGACCGGGTTCGACGTGCTGGAGCACGACGGCTCGTACCCCGGAGATGTGTGCGCGTCCACGCGGCACCCTGGTCATCGTGGCCTGCTGGATTCCCAGTGGACGCAGTGGCAAACCATCACCCGTTTCTACAAGTGGTGTAGAGGTAGGGACATCTACCTGAACGTCCCGGATTGGTACTTCCTGAGCGGCTCCAACAAAACGGGTGTTGGCTACCGGGAGGTGAACTGGTCTCTGCCTCGCCAGCGACAAATTGTGCTTGGCAGACAGAATCTCTTCGACGGGACCTGGGAGAAGACTCCGAGCATGGGCTGGACTTTCGTACCTTTGGTCCAGTACCACGGGGGTGGTGCGGTGGCCACGCTGGAGCCTCTCTCGGAACATCTGGAGGCTTACCAGGCTCACCTGGTACAGAACTTTGGGGCTGGCGTGCAAGCGTGCTACCGGGGCCCGAGACTCTACGACAGCGACACGACAAAAGCGCTTGTCAAAAGGTGGGTCGACTGGTACCTGAAGTACCGCGAGATTCTGAACAGCGACATTGTGCATCTGCACCGCGCGGACGGCAGGCAGCTCGACGGGTTCCTTCACGTAAACCCCCGACTGAGGCAGCGAGGGATGCTGCTTGTTTTCAACCCCACAGAGCGGCCGCTGCGGGAAACCTGGGCTCTGCCGCTTTACTACACGGGTCTCCGGGGGAAGGCGTCCATCCGGGAACACGACAAGAGGGGGGAAATTGTGGCTCTGGATGACCACGACCGAGCGTGGGTGTCCGTGTACGCCCCTGGCCGGGGATTCAACTGGTACGTGATTGAGGCGGTGGAGTGAGGAGTGCCACCGGGGGGCGTGGCGAGCCGGCTCTTGAAAAGCAAGCCGGAGAAGAAGTGGCAGGCTCGCCAAGATCGTTTCAGTGGAAACGAACTTCCCGACCGTCAAGCCTCGCTACCCCAGTGGACGGCCTTCGCGGGGTGTGTTTGGATTCCGACCCAAGCGGGGGACGGAAAATCGAAAATCAGCAAATCTTGATTTTTCGCTAAAGAATCGCTATTTTGCCTACCCACGCAGGCAGAGGCAAGTGACTCCTCCCAGCACGCGAGTTCCACCGTGATTGACATCCACACACACGTGGGGCAGCTTGTTATCAACTACCCACCGCTCTCTGTTCAGACGCTCTTGCGCCGCATGGACCGTTTGGGCATCGAGAAGGCGGTTGTGCTGCCCGTCGAGAACCCGGAAGAAGTACACTACTGTGTGTCGACCCGGGAAGTGCTGCGCGTTTGTCGCAGGCACCCGGATCGGCTGATTCCGTTCTGTGTCACGGATCCCCGTCACGGGGTTCGCAGCGATTTCGACGTGCGGGAAGTCTTGAAGCGCTACGTGGATCAGGGATGCCGCGGATTCGGTGAGTACCTGGCCGGTCTGGCGGTGGACGATCCCCGAAGCCTGCGTGTGTACGAGGCCTGTCAGGAACTGGGACTTCCGGTCTTGTTGCATCTGGACAGCTACATCAACTGGGATCGCGTGGGATTTCCAGCGTTTCAGCGGGTGTTGCGCATGTTCCCGGATGTTCGTTTCATTGCCCACGGGCCCGGTTGGTGGGCGCAGATCTCGGCCGACGCCACAGACGACGTGGTCTACCCGGCCGAAGGGCCCTCGCCGTACGTGCGGGGACCCGTGGTGCCCGGCGGCCCCGTGGAAAAACTGTTGGCGTCGTACCCAAATCTGTACGCCGACCTCTCGGCTCAGAGCGCGTACAATGCCCTCTCTCGTGACCCGAAGTACGCGGCACAATTGCTCGCGCGTTTTGAGGACAAAATTCTGTTCGGCACGGACTACCTGTACCCTCGCCAGCCGCTTCCGATCGTTCGGTTCTTGCAAAGGCTGCCCGTTGCGGAAGCTGTGCGAAGGAAGATCTTTCACGACAACGCGGTAAAGCTCCTCGGACTGTAGCTTGCACGCGGGCCGAAGTGTCCACATCGCAGGAGTCCCTCATGCCTGAGACGGAACCCTGGTGGAACCATCCGTTGCGGATGGTCCGGCACGATTTTCTGGACGATTTCACCTGGTGGAACACCGCAGACCTCAGGAAAGTCGCCCGCGAAAAGCGACGGATCTGGCATGCCAACGTGGAATGGATTCACGCGACGCCCGGCTCGTGGCCGGGCAACGCGCACCTGGTCACCTTCAATTCGAAGCATTTTCAGAAGGTTCCGGGCCTGAAGATTGATTTGCTCCGTTCCTACGTGCCTGCGGCTCACGGCGAGGGCCTGCGTGTTGTCGCCTACGTAAACGCACACTGGTACAGCCGCGGGTTCGCGGAACAGCATCCGGAGTGGGAGCAGCGGTTGGCGGATGGTCGCGCTTACGGAAGCGTTCACCCGCTCTACGGAAGTGGCACCACGTTCTGTCCCAACACGGGTTGGCGAAACTGGCTTTTCGACCTTCTACGTGAGATTGCCACCACCGGTGTGGATGGCATCTTTCTGGACGGGCCTGCTGTGTACCCGGGTTGCTGCTACTGCAGCGCGTGTCAGGCCATTTACCGGGAGCGTTTCGGGGCGGAGCTCCCGGCCGAGGAAATTTGGCTCGACCCAAACTGGCGCCGGTTTGTCCGGTTTCGGAACGAGACTACAGCCGAGTTTCTTCGAGACGCTTCTGCAGCTGTCCGCACAGTTCGCCCCGAAGTTCTGGTGTTCATGAACAGCGGCGGCTGGCGCGCCAACGAATGGCGTGTTGGCCGGGATCCGGTGTTGCTAGCGCAGCACCAACCCCTGTCCGGCGCCGAAGCTTTCTTCCACCCGGCGCGGTGGGACAAGTCGCCGTGGGACGGTTTTCTGATGGCGAAGGTCCAGCTTGCCACAGGACGGCCCGCGGTAGTGTTTTACCACCACGCCGTGGGGGCCTGGCACTACGAGCCGCTTCCGCAGGGAGAGGCGGTGGTGAGCGCCGTGCAGGCGGCGACAGCTGGGGCCAGCGCGTGGTTTGGCGTTTTCGACCCCGCCGTAAGGGCAAACCCCGACCGCGCCATTGGTCCGGTGGCACAGGCGTTTGAATTGCTGGAAAAGACGGGGGTGCTAATCGACGGTTCGCAGTCGCTGGCCAAGGTGGCTGTGGTTCATTCGGCGGCCACGTCGCAGTTCTACCTCAGCCAGCTGGAAGATCTTTACCGCGATCCTGCCACCGGGGTGGAAATCGGTCTGCTCTCAACCGGCGGAGAACGGCAGGAAAAAGATTGGCGGAAGCGCAAGCGCTGGTGTGAGAGGTGGCAGGACGAAGAGTTTGCCGGGACATGCCTGGCCCTTGGCAACGAACACGTACCGTTTGACGTTCTGTTGAGCGGTTCCGCTGCAGGGTGGCACCTTGATCGCTACCGAGTGGTTGTACTGCCGAACGTCGCCTGTTTGAGCGACAGGGAGCAGGCTCTTCTGCTGGATTTTGTGCGGGGCGGAGGTTCCCTGGTGATGAGTTTCGAGTCCGGCAGGTACGACGCCGAAGGGCAGCTCAGGTCCGAGTGGACGCTGGGTCAGGCGGCGGGCCTGCAGAATGACGTGAACGCCTGGCGTCCGAGAGGCTACGAAGAGTACGTGGAAATTGCTGCTGACGATGCGCTGAGTTCTTTCCGTTCAGGGCAGCTTGTGCCGCGGCCTGTGTACGCCCTGAAAGTGGTGGCCCAGCCCGGGACCGAAGTGCCCGCGTGGTTTCAGAAGGAAATTGGGCACCACTACCGTGCTCCTCAGGGACGTGCTCCGTTTCCCGCTGTGACTGTGCGCCGCTTTGGCGAAGGGCGAATCGTGTACCTGGCCGGGCTTTTTGGCGCAATGGCCCGCCGTTTCGCCATGCCCGTCCACGACCGTCTCCTGGCTGATTTGGTCTTCCTGGCCGCTGACGACGCGTCACCGATCGCCACAGATGCCCCGCGTGGCGTCTGGATTGAACCCAGACTTAGTGCGGACGGTCGAAGGATCATCCTTGCTGTGGCCAGCAGGATTGGTGAACCCACACGCCCGGCGGAAGATCTGGTGCCTTTTGGTCCTTTCCGTGTTCGGCTTCCGGGGCGGAAAGTACGGAACGCGAAAACTTTGATTTCGGACACCGCCCTCGCGTACGGTAACGAGGATGCAGGGGCCGTGATTCTGCTGGAATTGCACGCGCCGGGGGAGTGGGTTGTTGCGGAGCTCGATTGAGAAGCTCGCGGGGGGTAGCTTTGGTCAGCGGCGGCTGTCGGACCTTCTGCTGTGAGGACGTGTTTGAAGTGATGACCTGCTTGAGTTGGAATGAGATGCTGGCCACTGGGGCCAGCGAAGTGGTGGTTCGGTCTACAAAAAACGTGGAGGCGCAACGATGTCCCGATCAGTGAAGGTTGGTGTCACCATCCTGGTCGTCGTTGTGCTCTTGGTCGTGGTGTTCACCGGTACGAACTTCATGTCGTGGCTGATTTACCGTTTCATGCCCGCCGTAGTTCGCCCGGCCAAGATCGCGTTCCCCACCGCCAAATACACGGACGAACAGTTCGAGGCGCTGGTGGACTCGATTTTGGTAGATCACCTCGGCCTGAGCCCAGACGACCCGGCTCTTGCAACGGCTTCGGTCGAGAAGCGGTTGCCCTACGACCACATCCAGCGGTTCCGGGAAGCCGGGATCCGTCGCTACGAAGGCCCAAAGACGTGTCTGCGGTGCCACAAGACCATCAGGGTGAAGGGCGACGACGGCAAATACCACGATGAGGACCTGATGGACAACCTGACCCATTCAGCACACTACCTCTTCTGGACGAAAAAGCACCCGAACGTCTGGGGGTTCAACGGCAAGCTGGCCGACAACTTCGCGATGGGTAAAGTGGATCGACCCTGTCCCAAACCAGGTAGTTTTGCGATGACGGCTTGGGCAGCACTGGTTGTGACGGAGAAGGGCGACACGATGTCGGAGGGTTGTGGTCAGTGCCACATCGGTGGCCAGTACGCTGTGCCCCTCGGCGAAATGATGCCCGGCTACAAAGTCACAAAGGCGGAAAAGGATGCCATCGACTGCTTGATTTGCCACTCCACGGACTACAACATGAACAAGCGGATCGTCGTGCGAGATCCAGACGGACGCTACCGCTGGGCTCAGGATCGCAGTCTGCGCGCTGCGCTGACGGTCACGAAGCCACGCAGTCAGGCGTGTCTCCGTTGCCATCAGCACAATTTCGGCGGCGACATCTACGTGGATGAAGCCGACCCCAGTTTCATGCCCAGCATTCTTCAACCGGGCGAACGGAGACCACGTGTGCGGCACCCCGGTTCCAAGCGCGGAACACCGTTCTCGCCGTCGTGGGATGTGCACGCAGCGGCTGGCGTGCAGTGCATCGATTGCCACGAGACGCAAGGGCACCGGATCGCCAAAGGCCAGCACACCACGACCATGATGGCCAACGATCTGCCGGATGTGGACGTGAACTGCGTGAAGTGCCACACCACGATGCCGCATAAGCAAAATCCGAAAATTGACGACTACCTGAACATGCACATCGATCGGCTGGCCTGCACCACGTGCCACATCCCTTCCTTGCAGAAAGACAACGCTACGATGCGCGATTTTGCGCACCCAACCTACGAGGAGGAGAGCGGCATCTGGGTGTACACCGACATCGCCAAGGAAACCCAGCCCGGCAAAGGGATCATCTACCAGTGGTGGAACGGCGACTGCACGTTTCTTGGCAACCCGATTGGCGACAACCCGAATGGTGCGAATCTTTACCGTTTCTACAAACCGACCCACGTGTGGCCAGAGTTCAAGGACTTCGACTACGCGGGCTGGTACGAGAAGGTGATGCGACCGATCGCCAAGAGAAAGCCGTCGAAGATTTACGCGATGAAGCTCTTCAACGGCAAGCAGCACGTAGATCTGGGCAACATGGGACCATTCGGCGCCATGTTTGTGCCTTACAACCTGCCCACTTACTACGTGACCGGAAATCCGGACAGTGCTGCCAAGGTGGAAATGCGTCACCCGATGATGAAGATGATGTACGGCTGGATGTTCAAAGTCTACATGATGGACAAGTTCATGTCTTTCATGGACGTGGACACGTGGAACACCGGCCGGTACAAGGATGTGCTCGAGCTCAAGAAAGTGGAACCACGCTGGATTCCCCAGGACGCGATGCTTGAAATCAGCCACGCGATTCGCCGCAAAGGAGCGCTGACCTGCGACAACTGCCACTCGCCGAATGGCGTGATGGACTTTAAGGCGCTGGGCTACACCCCGGAAGAGGTGCAATCCTTACAGGAGCCGCGTGCGTTGTAACCTGCAACACACACGAAAAAACTTCAGCAGGGTGGCTGTCTCCATCTTGAGGTAGTCACCCTGTTGTTTTTTGAGGAGCTGGGGCAGAGGCAAAGTTGCGTTCGGGAGAAAGGCGGCTTTCCCACCGCGGCAGTGCGGATCAGGTTATCCCGTTTGGGGTTGAGGCCGAAGAAAGTGTCTGTTTGTCTTTAGGTTGCTTTTTTCTCGGAAGAGGCGTAAACTGTTTTGAGCAGATGCTGGGAAGTAGTCCTTTGAGGTTTGGCGGCTGAGTGTTGCCGGTGTCTCGTTTGGGGGTAGGCTTTCTCAAAGAGCCAGTGCCCAATTCTGGAAATTGAAGAGCGAGCCGAGAGGGTGTGGGGGTCAGTGACGTCTCCCAGCGTGTACCTGTTCGCCGGGGTGCGAGCCAGGGAAATCAGGCCAATTCCAGTTGCAATGGAGGTCCAAATGCGTGTCGTGCGCGTTGCGTTGTTGCTACTTGTGGTGTCGGCACTGGCCGGTAGCTGCCTTGGGCCCCGGCCGCAGCCCCCACCTGACCCGGACTGGCCGAAGAAAGTGGTTTGGTATCAGATTTTTCCGGAGCGTTTTCGTAACGGAGATCCAACAAATGACCCAACCCGGGGCGACGCGGGAATCCGTGACTACCCGGGCTGGCAAATTAGCCCGTGGACGGCGGACTGGTTCGCTCTGACACCGTGGGAGAAGCAGCGAGACGGAGGGTTCTACGGCATCGTTTTCGACAGGCGTTACGGTGGCGACTTGCAGGGTGTGATCGATGAGCTGGATTACCTGCGTGATCTTGGCATTCGCGGAATTTACTTCAACCCGATTTTTGAATCCCCGTCCCTGCACAAGTACGACGCCAGCATGTACCGACACGTGGACAACAACTTTGGTCCCGACCCTGACGGCGACAGGAAGATCTGGGAATCTGAGGATCCCGCGGACTCAACGACCTGGAAATGGACTGCGGCCGACAAGCTGTTTCTGCGGTTGATCCAGGAGGCGCACAAGCGGGACATGCGGGTGATCATCGACGGAGTGTTTAACCACGTCGGGAACACCTTCTGGGCATTTCAGGACGTGGTGAAACACGGACCCAGGTCCAAATACGCTGACTGGTTCGTGATCAAGCGGTGGGATGATCCCAAGACGCCGGAGAACGAATTCGACTACGCCTGCTGGTGGGGGGTGCGTACGCTGCCGGAGTTTCGCGAGGACGAGCATGGTCTGGTGGAGGGGCCGCGGAAGCACATTTTCGCGATTACGCGGCGCTGGATGGATCCC
>Ga0256914_1004576_pt1 | contig 10319 bp, 7 predicted proteins | sample HulkmetaG_FD_191571 | JGI IMG/M metagenome (GOLD analysis project Ga0256914, IMG submission 191571) | Hydrothermal chimney microbial communities from Main Endeavour vent field at the Juan de Fuca Ridge, Pacific Ocean - Hulk | ecosystem: Environmental > Aquatic > Marine > Hydrothermal vents ...
CCACGCCAAGCTGGGCGCCCTCGCCGCGCAGGGCATGGGCCTGCTGGTCATCTCGGACGACCTGCCGGAGCTGGTCGGCTTGTGCGATCGGGTGCTCGTCCTGCACCGGGGCCGCGTCACCCGCGAACTCCGCCGCCCCGAACTGACCGAACCCGCCTTGGCCGAATGCCTCGCCGCGCTGACATGAACCCTCCCGCCGCCCCCGCCTCCGCTTCCCTCGCGACCCGCCTCCGCCGGGCGGCCGGCCGGCACGAGTTTCTGTTGCTGCTGCTGATCGTCGCGCTTTGCGGCCTCATCGGCGCGCGGAACCCGGCCTTCTTCTCGTGGGACAACGGCTGCAACCTGCTCAAGAGCAGCGTCACGCCGGGCATTCTGGCGCTGGGCGTGTTGCTGGTGCTCATCTCCGGCCACATTGACATCTCCTTCCCGGCCATCGCCGCGTGCAGCATGTACGTCACCTGTCTCGCCGCGCGGGCGTTGCCGGCGCTGGATCACCTGGGCCTGCTGTTTCTGCTCGCCGCCGCCGCGGGGACCGCGCTCGGCCTGCTCAACGCGTGGCTGATTCACCGGTTCGAGCTGCCGGCATTAATCGTCACCCTCGGCACCGCCGGCCTCATCCGGGGCGGTTTGCTGGCCTTCGTCGGCACGCGGATCATCACCGACCTGCCCGCCTCGCTGGTCGCGTTTTCCAAGGCGCAGGTGTTCGAGCGGGCGCTCGCCGGCGGCGGGACGGTGGGCTTGTCGGTCTCGTTTTTCGTGCTGGTGGCGGTGGCGGTCGGCGTCTGGCTGGTGCTGAACCGCACCCTGCTGGGCCGGGGCATTTACGCCTTGGGCGGCGCGCCCGAAGCCGCGCGCCGGGCGGGCTTCAACCTCGCGCTCCTGCACGGTTTCATCTACGGACTGGTCGGTTTGCTGGCCGGCGTGGCGGGCCTCATCCACGCCGCCCACATGCGCAACGCCAACCCGTTCGACATCGTGGGCATCGAGCTGACCGTCATCGCGGCGGTGGTGTTGGGCGGGGCCAGCATCACCGGCGGCCGCGGCACCGTCCCCGGCGCGTTGCTGGGGGTGGCGTTGCTGGTCATCATCAATCACAGCCTGTTGCTCGTCGGCCTGGCCAGCGAATGGCATCAGGTCCTCCTCGGCCTCATCATCATCGTCAGCACCGGCCTCACCGCCCGCCGCGCGCGCCGCCGGTCCGCGTCCGCCGTGCCGGTCTATTCGCCATGAACCCGCGTGTTTCCTCATTCGATCGGCAAGCGTCGCGGTGGCTCCGGGGGGATGGCAGCCTGGGCCGATTGCTCCTCCTGACCGTGGCCGTGTTCGTCGTGCTGAGCGTGACAAACCCGGGCCGGTTCCTTGCCGCGGACAACTTCGAGTCCATGGCCTTCCAGTTTCCCGAGCTGGCCCTGCTCGCCTTTGCCATTCTCCTCACCATGCTCAGCGCCGGCATTGACCTCTCCGTGGTGGCCACCGCGAACCTCGCCGGCATCCTGGCCGCGCTGGTCATGACCCGGCTCCTGCCGGAGCCCGCCGACGGCGCGGGCGCGCGGGCGGTCGTGGCCCTGGCCGGCGCGACCGCCCTGGCCGGCGGCGCCGCCTGCGGGAGTCTCAACGGTTTTCTCATCGCGCGGGTGGGCATCTCGCCCATCCTCGCCACCCTCGGCACGTTGCAGCTCTTCACCGGTCTGGCGCTGGTCATCACCCGCGGCCACGCCATTTACGGTTATCCCGACGCGTTCCTCTTCCTCGGCAACGGCACGCTGCTGGGCCTGCCCGTGCCGTTCCTGCTGTTTCTGGCCGTGGCCGCGCTGCTCGCCGGGCTGATCAACCGCACCGCCTTTGGCGTCGAAGCCCGCCTGCTGGGGACCAACCCCGTCGCCGCCGCCTTCGCCGGACTGCCGGTCGCCTCGGTCCTGTTCCGCACCTACCTGCTCAGCGGTCTGCTGGGCGGGTTGACCGGTCTGCTGATGATCGCCCGCACCAACTCCGCCAAGGCCGACTACGGCTCCAGCTACCTGCTCCAGGCCATCCTCATCGCCGTGCTCGGCGGCGTGAACCCGGCGGGCGGCTTCGGGACCGTGCTGGGCGTTTCCCTGGCCGTGGTGGCGCTGCAATGCCTCGGCAGCGGCTTCACCCTCCTCGGCTTCAGCAACTTCGCCCGCGAATTCGTCTGGGGCCTCTTCCTCCTGCTCATCATGATCCTCAACCGCCTCGCCGAACGGCGGAAAGCAACCTCCGGATGACGCCTCCGCGGCCGCCGAGGTGACGAAGGGGGTGATTTTTCGGGATTCGGATTTCCCCGCGGACGGACCGACCCACCGGCCCCAAACGTCGGAGAAAAGAGGGGGAAACCCGGCCCGCAAGGCGGTCGCGCGTCGTTCGCTTTCCGCGGGCTGCCTGCCCAAGGGGCGATTCCCCCCCCTTGGCGGGGGATGATCAAATGCCGTCCGAGGCCTTGGGGTAGGAGCCGAGAATTTTGACGAGGCTGCAGTATTCCTCGGCGGATTTGATGGCGGCGGCCACGTGTTCCTCGCTGACGTGGCCGTCAATATCAATGAAGAAGTAGTAGGCCCAGGCCTTGTGCTTGCAGGGGCGCGATTCGATCTTGGTCAGGTTGATGCCGTGCTGCCGGAAGGGCTCGAGGCACTGGTGCAGGGCGCCCACGCGGTCGGCGATGCTGAGGATCAGGCTGGTGCGGTCGTCGCCGGTGGGCGGGGAAATCTGCCGGCCCAGCACCAGAAAGCGGGTGGCGTTGTCGGAGTTGTCCTGGATGTCGCTCTGGAGGACTTCCAACCCGTAGCGCTCGGCCGCCAGGGCGCTGGCGATGGCCGCCGCGGTGTCGTCCCGGGCGGCCAGCTCGGCGGCGCGGGTGGTCGAGGAGGCCTCGATGATTTCGACTTCGGGCAGGCGGTTCTGCACCCAGCTCCGGCATTGGGCCAGGGCCTGCGGGTGGGAGTAGAGGCGCTTGATGTTCGCGCGCGGGCCCTTGCCCACCAGGCAGTGCTGGATGGGCATGACGATTTCCGAGACGATCTTCAGGTCGCTGTCCACGAACATGTCCAGCGTGCTGGTCACGACGCCTTCGGTGGAGTTTTCCACCGGCACCACGCCGTAATCCGCCCGGCCGCGCTCCATTTCGGTGAAGACGTCGGCGATGGTCTTGAGCGGCACGTAGTTCAGGCTGGAGCCGAAGCGCCGGATGGCGGCCTGGTGGGTGAAGGTGGCCTCGGGGCCGAAGTAGGCGACGTTCAGCGATTTTTCGAGCGAGAGGGCGCTGGACATGATCTCGCGGTAGATCGCCCGCAGGGAGGCGTCGGTCAGCGGCCCCTCGTTCAGCCGGCACAGGCGGTCGAGCAGCGCGCGCTCGCGATGGGGGGCGTAGATTTCCTCGCCGGATTTCCGTTTGGCGGCGCCGATTTCCAGGACGTGCCTGGTGCGCTCGTTCAGCAGGCGGACAATCTCCTTGTCCAACCGGTCAATCGCGTTGCGGTGTTCGGTGATGCTCATGACGGGTTCCGGGATGAAGGGGGTTCGGCGTCGGGGGCCGGTTCGGGGGAAAGGGGTTTGTCGGAGGAGACGGCTTCCGGGGCGTCGCCGGAGGGGTCCCCGGCGGGGTCGGCGGACGCGTCCGGGGCCGCGTCGCGGGCAACCTCCGGTTCGGGTTCGGACGGTTCGGCGGGCGCGGCGGAAGCCTCGTCCGGGGCGGCTTCCGCGGAAGCGGTTTCTCCGGTCTCCGCCGGCGCCGCGGCGTCCGGTTCGGACGGCGGGGCGGCGGATTCGTCCGCGGATTCAGCGGCGGTTTTTTCGGCGGAAATTGCGCCTTCCGCCAGGGTGTCGGGCGGGGCGGTGGCCAGGCCGGGATCGGGCGTGACCAGCTCCGGCGGTTGTTCGACCGCCAGGCGACGCAATTCGTCCGCCGCCGGCAGGTCGGACAGATCGCGCAGGCCGAAGCTGTCAAGGAACAGCGCGGTGGTGCCGTAACGCATCGGCCGGCCCGGGGTGTCGGCGCGGCCCACCTGCTCGATCAGGCCCCGCTCCATGAGGGTCTGCATGACGCCGTCCACCGAGACGCCGCGAATCTGCTCGATCTCGGCGCGGGTGAGCGGCTGGCGGTAGGCGATGATGGTGAGGGTTTCGAGCGCGGGCTGGGAGAGCCGCGCGGGACGGGGCTTTTCGCCCATGAGCGCCTGCAACCACGGCGCGTAATCCGGCCGGGTGACGAACTGCCACGCGCCCGCCACGCACACCAGCCGGTAGCTCCGCTCCGCCGCCTCATGCTCGGCGGCGAGGGTTTCCAGCGCCTGTTCGATCTCCCGCGCCTTCGGTTTGGCGAACGCCCGCGTCTCGGGGTCGTCCGCCTGGGCGGCGGTTTTCAACACCCGGGTCAGGTCGCGCGCCGAGAGCGGCTTGGGCGAGGCGAACAGGATGGCTTCGATGACGGCTTTCAGCTCCATGCGGCAAAAGGCGGGTTCACGGCGCGGGATCGGCGGAGGACGGGGATTCGGTTCGCGGGGCGGCGGCGTCCGGAGCGGACGCGGTTTCGGGCGCCGTGTCCGGGGCGCCTCCGGGTTCCGCGGAGTCGGCCTTTTCGGACGATGGTTCCGGCGCGGGGTGGATTTCGATCTCGCCGAAGGGGCCGTCCTGGCGGGCGGTGATCTGGCGGAGGCGGATGAGTTCCAGCAGGGCCAGAAACGTGGCCACCACCTCGTTGCGGCTGCTGGCGGAGGAGAACAATTCGGAAAAGCGGACCGGCGTCCGGCGGGCCAGCCGCTCGCGGATGGCCTCGATTTTGCCGCTCACCGTCCACGGGTCGTCCTCGATGAGGCTGGCCTCGTTCCGGCTGCGAAAACGCTGGAGGATTTCGTTGACCGCGTCCAGCAGGGTGAACACCGAGACCTGCAAGGGGGGCGCGGGCCGCTCGAAGCGGAGCCTGGGCGCGCGGCGCGGATAGATCCGTTGCCGGGTTTCTTCGAGCGTCTTCAGGCGGGCGGCGGCGTCCTTGTATTTCTTGTATTCGACCAGTTTGCGGATCAGTTCCCAGCGCGGATCCTCGGCGTCCCCGTCATCCTCCTCGTCAATCACCTGCCGGTCGGCGGGCAGCAGTTCCCGGCTTTTGATGTACATCAGGGTGGCGGCCATGACCAGAAACTCGCTGGCCACGTCCAGGTCGAACCGCCGCATCAGCTCGATGTATTCGACGAACTGAACGGCCAGCCTGGTGAGGTTGACCTGGTAAATGTCCACCTCCTCCTTCCTCACCAGGTAAAGAAGGAGGTCGAGCGGGCCTTCGAAGACCTCGAACTGGACCTTGTATTCCGCCACGAATCAAATCGGCTGCAAACCGGAACGTGCCCGCCATGCTAGGGGCCGACGGGGGGCTTTGGCAATGCCCGCGTTGCGGTGAACGGGATTTCCGCCGCCGCGAACGGCGGGAAATTCAAGGTCAACGGGAGCGCCGGGACGGGGGCGGGAGCGACAAAAAAACATTTTCCGCACTTAAAGGGTTGTCACCAGTGGGGGCTTTCGATAGGACCATCAAGGATGCGCCGCCGCGTTTGCGGCCGGCGGCAGGAAACCCAAACCCGGGCGCCGTCCGGGAGGCAATTTGCGCCCCGTTCACGGGGGTTCCGGACAGCCGGGCCGTCGGAGAGAGGGGGGGCTTCGCCTCCGGGCGGAGCGAACCGACAAACGACAGAGAAAAGCTGATGCCCAGAGGCAAGCGGGGCACCCGTGCCCGCCCAACCCAGGTCAACAAGTACGACGCCCACCATTCGGTGTTGCAGGAGGCGTACGGCGCGCTGGCGGATTTGCGGCGCGAGCTGGCGGACTCGAAGGAGTCCATCAACGAGCGCCGCGAGCTGCTGGCGGCGTTCGCCGAGTGCGCCGATTCGCAGCGGGCATGGCTCCTGCTCGAGGATTATTTCGGCAAGTTGTCGCTGGCGCACAAGGATTTCGCGGGGCGGGACTGGTGGCCGCGTCTCCTGCGGGAGACCGGCACGGCGCGGCTGGAGCAGACGGCGCTGCTGTTTCTGCGCGCCAAACGGCCCATCCCGCCGGAGCTGTCGGAGCATGCCAATCCGCAGCGGTTGCTCGAGATCGAGCAGGCCGAGGCGGAGCAATCCCACGTGCGCGAATTGGAGCGCTGGCTGCTGCCGCCGCGGGTGACGCACCTGGATTCGCCCCGCGCCCATCTGCGCGTGGTGGCCCGGCCGGTGGCGCTGGAGGAGCCGGAGGGATTGCACGAGCTGGAGGTGGCGTTTCTGCTGCACCGGCCCCGCTCCGGCGAACGGCCGCGGTCGGTGGCGGAGTTGATCGAGCTGACCCAGCGGGCGGTGCACGAGCAGGAGCTGTTTCCGCCCCGGGACTGGACGTTCATCGAGTGGCTGGCGGAGGTCTATGGCGACGCCGCCCCCCGGGAGCCCCGCTTGCGCCTGCGCGGGCTGGAGCTGCTGCAATGGCTGGCCCGCTGGGGCGAGCCGCCGTGGATCGAGTGGGAGGGGCAGCCGGACAACCTCCATTTCGCGGGGCAGATGGCGGAGTTTTCGCCCCATCTGGCCCGCCGCGACGAGGAGTTGTGGTTCGAGCAACGGCTGCGCCTGCCGGGCGGACAGGAAATCGAGCTGGGCGAAGCGCGCTTCTTCGCCGGGCGGCCGCCGTTGGCGGCGGTGAATCACGCCTTCTACCTGCTGCGCAAGGCGCCTTCGCCCGAAATGCTGGCCCGGCTGGTCGCCTCGCCCGCCGTGGCGGTGCGCAAGCTCAGCCACCGCCTCCTGACCCACCTCCGCAAGAACGGCTCCCGCAACGGCTCCGACTGGGAAAGCCTGTGCGACGTGCACCCGGCCCGGCCGCAGTTCGTCTTCGAGCTGGAAGACGACACCGTCCGGCTGCGCCTGATGGCGGTCAGCGAGCGGGACGGCTCGCGCTGGCAGTGGAACGGCCACGAATGGCAGCAGGTCGAAAACGGCGCCCCCCCAAAACGGGGCGCCCGCCGACGCGGCCCGACCTCCGACAAGCCGCAGGTGCTCGATGACGCACGGCTGGAGGCCGCCACCGAGTGGCTGCGGCGGCTCGACTGGTTCACCCCCGAGCCCGGCCTGTGGATCGGCGACGCCAACGAGAGCTTTCTGGCGGCCCTGGCCCAGGCGTGGCCGGACCGCCCCGACGGCGCGGAATACCTCGCCAACACCGCCTTCCAACGGCTCTTCATGGCGCCGCGCAAGCTCAAGCCGCGGGTCATGATCAAGGGCAGCGGCATTGACTGGCTCTCGGTCTCCGCCGAGTGGGAGGTCGAGGGCATGCGCCTGACCCGCGAGGACCTGGAACAGCTCGCCACCGCCACCAGCCGCTTCGTCAAACTCCCGGACAGCGGCTGGGTGGAGCTCGACGTGAAGGCCGTCCAGGAGGCCCACGAGACGATGGCCGACATCGGCGTCGAGGGGCTCTCCAACCTGCCGCAAAAGGTGGACATGATGAACGCCTCGCACCTGGACGAGGAGGGCCTGAAGCGATTCGCGGACACCCCCGAGGCCCAGGCGTTGCGCGAGCGGCTGGCCGACTTCCAGGGGGTGCCTTCGCTGGACCTCCCGGACACGGTGCGGGCGAACCTGCGCCCCTACCAGAAGGACGGGTTCGACTTCCTCTGCCACCTCTCGAAGATCAAGCTGGGCGGCATCCTGGCCGATGACATGGGGCTGGGCAAAACCCTCCAGACGCTGGCCTGGCTGGCCTGGCTCAAGCAGCGCCATCCCCGCCGGCCCAAGCCCACCCTGGTCATCTGCCCGGCCTCGGTGCTCCACAACTGGCGGCGCGAGGCCCACAAGTTCGTGCCGGACTTCAAGGTGCTCGTGCTCGAAAGCGGTCCCGCCCGGCACAACCTGCGCAAGCAGATCCCCCGGAACGACCTCATCGTCACCAACTACGCCCTGCTCCGGCGCGACCTCGAGGCGCTCAAGAAGTTCAACTTCCGCGCCGTGATCCTGGACGAGGCCCAGTTCATCAAAAACCCCACCGCGCAGGTCAGCCAGTCGGTCAAACAGCTCAAGGCGGAGCACCGCCTGGCGCTCACCGGCACGCCGTTGGAAAACCGGCTGCTGGACCTGTGGAGCATCGTGGATTTCGTGCAGCCGAACTATCTCGGCACCCAGGCCCAGTTCCACGAAACCTACGAGCCCACCGGCCCCGACGCCGCGTGGGCGCAGCGCGTGGCCCGGCGCAAGCTTTCCGCCAAACTCCGTCCCATCATGCTGCGCCGCCTGAAACAGCAGGTCGCCAAGGACCTGCCCGAGCGCATCGAGGAACGCCGCGATTGCGAGCTGGGCGAGCGGCAGCGCAAGCTCTACCTGGCCGAGCTCCGGCGCAGTCGCGAAAAGGTGCAGCAGGCCGTCCAGCAACGGGGCCTGGCGAAGAGCAAGATGCACGTCTTCGCCGCCCTCACCCGTCTGCGGCAGATTTGCTGCCACCCCTCGCTGGTGGGCAGCGATTCCCCCTCCGGCAAGACCGACACCCTGTTCGAGCTCATCGAGCCGATCCTGGCGGAGGGGCAGAAGGTGCTGGTCTTCTCGCAGTTCGTGCAGATGCTGCAACTGCTGCAGAAAGAGTGCGGCGCCCGCGAAGTGCCCACCCACATCCTCACCGGCGACACCAAAAACCGGCAGGAAATCGTGCAGGCCTTCCAGGACGATCCGCGTCCGGCCGTCTTCCTGCTCAGCCTGCGCGCCGCCGGCACCGGGTTGAACCTGACCGCCGCCAGCTACGTGGTGCTTTACGACCCGTGGTGGAATCCCGCCGTCGAGGCCCAGGCCATTGACCGCTCCCACCGCATCGGCCAGACCCAGACCGTCAACGCCTACCGGCTGATCACCCCGGGCACCGTCGAGGAGAAAATCTGGGACCTCCAGCAGCAAAAGGCCCAGACCATCGCCGACGTGCTGGGCGAGGAGGGCTTCGCCCGCAGCCTGACCCAGGCCGATTTGGACTACCTCTTCGCGGAGGATTGATTCCCGTCGCCGTTTGCCGCCTTCCGGGCGGCCAGCACCCGGCTCGTGGGCACGTAGCGGGCGAGGAACTCACGCCGGAACTCGCCGAACGTCCCGGCCTCCAGATGCGCCCGGATGTCCGCCATCACCTTCAGGTAGAAATGGCTGTTGTGAATGCTCACCAGCCGCAGGCCGAGAATCTCGTTCACGTTCAGCAGGTGGCGGATGTAGGCGCGGGTGAAATGGCGGCAGGCGAAGCACGCGCACCCTTCCTCGATGGGGGTGAACTCCGCCTTGCAGGCGCCGCCCTTGATGGCGAAGGTGCCCCGGCTGGTGAAGGCGGTGCCGTTGCGCGCCACGCGGGTCGGCAGCACGCAATCGAACAGGTCCACCCCGCGCGCCACCAGCTCGACCATCTGGGCCGGCGTGCCCAGCCCCATCGTGTAGCGCGGCTGATCCGCCGGCAGGTGCGGCTCGGTGAACTCGACCGCCCGCATCATCTCCGGTTCGGGTTCCCCCACGCTCACCCCGCCGATGGCGTAGCCGTCGAATCCCAACGCCACGATCTCCCGCGCGCACCGCGCCCGACGTTCCGCGTCCGCCCCGCCCTGCACGATGCCGAAGACGAGCTGCCCCTCGGCGCGCGGTTGTTCCCGGCATTCCCGGGCCCAGCGGATGGTGCGCTCGACCGCCAGCTCCTGCTCGCGCGCCGGCGCGTCGTGGGGCGGGCACTCGTCGAACACCATCGCGATGTCCGAGCCCAGCGCCCGCTGCGCCGCCATCGCCTCCTTCGGCCCCAGGAACAGGGGCGACCCGTCGAGGTGGGAGCGAAACTCGACCCCGTGGGCGCGGACCTTGCGAATCTTGGCGAGGCTGAAGACCTGGAACCCGCCGCTGTCGGTCAGGATCGGGCCGTCCCACGCCATGAACCGATGCAACCCGCCGGCGGCCCGGATGATTTCCAGCCCGGGCCGGATGCTGAGGTGGTAGGTGTTGCCCAGAATGATCTGGGCGCCCATCTCCCGCAGCTCGCGCGGGTCCAGCGCCTTCACGCTCGCCTGGGTCCCGACCGGCATGAACACCGGGGTCTCAATGATGCCCCGGGCGGTGGTCAGCCGGCCCCGCCGGGCGCGGGAACCGGGATCGGTCTGCAACAATTCAAACATGCGGCGCGAGTAAAGCGCACCCCGCCGCCCAAGCAAAGCGCGCGTCCCCGGCGGACGGGCAAAAAACCGCCGGCAGGGGCGCGGCCGGAAGCCGAACACCCGCGGCCGCCGGCACGACGAAGCGAAAAGGGGGCGGGGAAATTCGAAGGACCGAGGGGGCGGGGGCCGAAGGAAA
>Ga0256914_1004577_pt1 | contig 10316 bp, 8 predicted proteins | sample HulkmetaG_FD_191571 | JGI IMG/M metagenome (GOLD analysis project Ga0256914, IMG submission 191571) | Hydrothermal chimney microbial communities from Main Endeavour vent field at the Juan de Fuca Ridge, Pacific Ocean - Hulk | ecosystem: Environmental > Aquatic > Marine > Hydrothermal vents ...
CAATATTTTCGATTTCAGAACTGTCTTTTGCTTCCTGCAAAACCAATGTGTTTAATAATATGTTCTGATTAGGGATGGTCAAAGCAACCCCTTTTAATTCCGCAAGTGCTTTGTTAGCTTCTATTACAGTCTTTAAAATTTCATTTGACGAAAAATCATACGTCACCGGAAGGGGGACGGGAATAAATTCTTTTGAGCTGGCCATCACATATAAATCTCTAAATTTTTTAATCTGTCAAAGTTTTCTCTTCAAATGCAATAACATCATGCCTTATTATATCCATAAAAATCAACAAATTTAGTTCGTAAGATACTTGTTAGAATCAATCTCATAACTAAAATTTTGCTTTCAACTCCATACCGTTAAAATTTGAAAAGCGCCAAGGATCAGCTTTCCTTAGCGCCTCTTGTTTTTGCGTACCAATCCTTAATGTATTCTACTGCTTCGGCCAGGGAACTGCCCGGGCCAAACAAACGTCCCGTACCCATGGCTTCCAGCTTTTTAATATCATCATCGCTCATAATCCCGCCGCCGGTTAACAGTACATCATCCATGTGGTTATCTTTCATTAATTTTAAAATTTTAGGAAAAACGGTCATGTGCGCGCCGGAAAGAATACTAATGGCAATTACATCCACATCTTCTTGCATAGCCGTATCCACAATCATTTGCGGCGTTTGACGCAATCCGCTGTAAATAACTTCAAAACCGGCATCCCGAAAAAACGAGGCCACAACCTTTGCGCCACGGTCGTGACCGTCTAATCCGGCTTTAGCCACTAAAATACGAATCTTTTTTTCCATATTCCCCTCGCCAATTTGTGGATTTTAAAAATCCGTTGGTTCCTGATATTCGCCAAATACATCTTTAAGCGTATTCACCATCTCGCCAACCGTGGCATACGCTTTGGCCGCTTCTACAATAACCGGCACCAAATTTCGATTTTCGATGGCAGCCTGTTTCAAATCCTTTAATAATGCCTGAACTTTATTATTATCACGTTCGCGTTTGAGCTTTTGCAATCGGTCACGCTGTTGTTTTTCCACTTCCGGTGAAACCTGCAAAAGCGGAATATCGATCTTTTCGTCTTTATCCTGAAAAGCATTCACACCGACGATGTACCGATCCTTATTTTCAATTTCAACCTGATAGCGATAAGCAGCCTGAGCGATTTCCTTCTGGAAGAACCCTTTTTCAATGGCCGGAATTACCCCACCTAACTCATCGATTTTTTGGAAATATTCTTCGGCTCCTTTTTCCATTTTATTTGTTAAATCTTCCATAAAATAGCTTCCGGCCAAGGGATCGATGGTATGCGGCACTCCGGTTTCGTAAGCAAGAATTTGCTGTGTACGCAAAGCGATCTTTACGGCCTTTTCCGAAGGCAACGCCAATGTTTCGTCCATGGAATTGGTGTGCAAGCTTTGCGTTCCGCCCAGAACGGCAGCCAACGCCTGATAGGCCACACGCACGATATTGTTTTCTGGCTGCTGTGCCGTTAAAGTACAACCGGCGGTCTGAGTATGGAAACGCAGCATCCACGAGCGTTCCTTTTTCGCGCCGTATTTTTCCTTCATGCGTTTGGCGTAAATGCGGCGTGCCGCCCGGAATTTGGCAATTTCCTCAAAAAAATCGTTGTGGGAATTAAAGAAAAAGGATAAACGCGGTGCAAATGCATCAATATCCAAACCGCGCTCCAGCGCCGCTTCGATGTAAGCGAAACCGTCAGCCAAAGTAAAAGCCAGCTCTTGTAAAGCGGTGGAGCCAGCTTCGCGGATATGATACCCGCTAATACTGATGGTATTCCATTGCGGCATTTCATTAGTACAATATTCGATCATATCTACAATTATGCGCATGGATGGTTGCGGCGGAAAAATATATTCTTTTTGCGCAATGTATTCTTTTAGGATATCGTTTTGGATGGTTCCCCGCAACTTATCCGGACTTACACCTTGTTTTTCGGCAACGGCAATGTAAAAAGCTAACAAAATAATTGCCGGTGAATTGATGGTCATGGAAGTAGACACTTGATCCAGAGGAATGCCATCGAATAGGATCTCCATATCCTTAAGCGAACTGACGGATACCCCGCAAACCCCAACTTCGCCTTCGCTCCATTCATCATCGGCATCACGTCCCATTAGTGTCGGTAAATCAAAAGCCACCGAAAGCCCCGTTTGCCCGTTTTCCAACAAAAATTTAAAGCGTGCATTGGTATCTTCCGGTGTACCGAACCCGGCAAATTGGCGCATGGTCCATAATCGACCGCGATACATATTGGCGTGTACACCGCGGGTAAAAGGATACTGACCGGGAAACCCCAAATCGCGGTCGTAATCAAAATCTGTTAGCATATCGGGTGTACCCATTAATTCAACCGGTTCACCGGAGGCCGTAATGAATTTGGCATCGCGCGTTTTGGACTTTTTAATCGCTTCCTGCCAGCGTTTAAATGCGTTTTGATCCATAAAAACTCCCCCATTTCTTTTTGTTCACAGCGGCACCGCCCTTACCAAAATTTGATTCTAATAAGTACGACACCTCGATAGAAAGTAACCGCATGCGTTATTTGCTAAGCACCGTACAAACTTTAACTTAAAGAATTAAATTTACAAAATATTGACAATTAACAAAAATCCCAACTGAAATTTTTCTCATCTTCAAACAATCTTTTACTTTAATTAAACAGTAAAATTCTTTAAAGTTCATTGCATTAATAAAATACGTTATTTTTCCATGTTTGCTCCGTTATCGTCAGTTGTACTGCAAAACAAAAATAGCCCAAAGGCCATAATTCCCCGTAAAAATATTACGCATTATTTATTAAAAAAACAAGATGTTGCAAGGCGATAACAACGCTTATAACAAATTTATGACGCCTTTACGGTAACGTATTTTGTAAACTTGTGTTTAGGTTGGATTTTAGGATTGGTGCACCAGTCGCAAAAAGCGTAACACAAACCGAAACCGAACATTGATAATTTTCTATTCCTGAAAGGCAGGCAAAAGAGCATTGATTGTTTTTAGCGCTTTTTTGGTTTCCATGCGTAACAAGCCAAGATTAATCTCTTCATCGGTCAGTACAACCAGATAATATTCTCTTTGCGCAAAGCGTACCATTTGTAGTATTCCCTGCTCATATTGGAGGAAAAGCTCCCGAAAGGAACCGAGGGCGATTAATTTACCGGTTTCTTCACTTTGGGCCATTAACTCGGAAATAACCGGCACAAATTCCGGAATGCTGTATTTGTTTTTAACGCGATCTTTTATGGCCGAACCGATTGAAAATCCATTGTGATCAAATAAAGCGGCCAGTATAATATTTTTTTGCTCGACCAATTTTTTTAATGCATCTAATAATTTTCGCTTGCGTTCTTCTTCTTTATCCTGCGTTTGCTCGCTTGCCCTGTTTTCGTCAAGGCGACGCAAACCTTCAAGCAAAAGATTTTGCCAACCTTTGAAGATGGTTTCTTTGGGGGCCCGTTCTCCTTTACGCAAAGTAAACGTACCGCCTTCCCAGGTTAATATCGTATAAAAAGCATCTTCGCCTTCCAACTCATTTACCTGGGCATGAATAATGTTGCCATCTTCAAAATAAATCACCCCTCGTTGGTCACCTTTTTCAAAAAAGATGGCATTGGTTTGCCGACCGAGACAGTTCAATTGAATAAGATCACTCAATTGAAAATCGGAAATACGCCCTTCAAAGCCTTTTCGTTCTTCAATGACATTCAGAATTAGCTGACGTAATTCTTGTATTTCAAAGGGCTTTTCGATATACTTGAAACAGCCTCGTTTATTGGCTTCTTCCTGAATTTCCGAAGACCCGTAGGCCGTCATAATGACCACTTTGGTTTGCGGATAGTTTTCGCGGACATTCAATAACAAATCCAACCCCGAAATTTCGGGCATACGGATATCGGTAATTACCAAATCTACCGGAACCTGTGCCAACACATCCAATGCGGCCATGGCGCTGTTTACGGCTATTAATTCATATTTGTCCCTGTCCCGAGCAAGATGCTTGGATATGGACCAGGTCAGATCTTCTTCATCGTCTACGATAAGAATGCGTTTATTGGGCATAAGTGCTTGTTTACTCCCGCCGTATTTTAACTTTATCATGGAATACGGGAACCGGGCCGTATGCCCTTTTGATTCCCGAATTACGGAAGCAGCCAAAAAAGGATTAAAAACGCCGGCACACTAAACATAATGCTATCAAAACGATCCAAAATACCGCCATGCCCAGGAAGCAAGCTTGATGAATCCTTTACTCCGGCATCGCGTTTAAACCACGATTCGACCAAATCACCAAACTGCCCCACAATACCGACAATAATCCCCGAAATAATGGCCACCGATAAGGTAATCGGAATAATTTGCCAAAAGTAAACCCCTAAATAGACCAAAAGGGCACCGATTAATCCGGCTACGGCTCCTTCCTGACTTTTTTTCGGGGAAACGCGTTCGAATAGGCGATGTTTGCCGAATTTCATACCGAAAAAATAAGCAAAGGTATCGCAAATCCATATAGCTACAAAAAGGATGATCACAAACATGCCCCCGACATCGTGCGGTAGAGGATATATTTGATAAAAATACAGGCGTAAATACAATAACATACCCCAAAATAAAACAGGATAGACAACCCCCAAAATGGTCGCGCTTACGTTAAGCAAGGCCGATCCGTCATTGCGGAACATTTCGGATCCGGTAATATAAAGTAAAGAAAAAACAGCTAACACAGCCAAATACGGTTGCATTCCGATGAAAATAATCGCCAGAATGATTTGCCCCAATAAAATTCCGGGCCAAAAATTCGGTTTGCTTTCCTTCTTCTCAAGCATGCGGTACATTTCCCATTGACCGATTAATGCAACGATTACCGAAAATAGGTAAAAATAGACACCGCCTTTTAACAAAATAAAAACCAAAACGGGAATTCCGATTACGGCCACGGCAACCCGAACGGAAAGTTCTTTCATGCTTTAATCTCCTGAATTTCTTACAGGTTGAAATTTTTCTTCGTACGAATGTACTTTTTAGTTTTGCAATTTTAAAGATAGCAAAAAAGGCTAAATGGTGCAAAAGCGGAAAAATAGGAAACTAACAAAAATAACGCGAATTCCGACAAATTAAATTTTACGGGAGAAAAGAATTCGGGCTTCCTTAAACCAATTCTTCGGCCTGTTCGAAAAGGTTGAAAAATTGGCAATCTTCGAGCTCTTTATTAACCGCATTGTCCGAAGAACGCATATCCCAAAATTCCAGTCCGATTGCTTCTTGCTGTAAATAACGGACAATATGCTTTAATAAAATAGCTAAAATAAGAATTTCTTTTTCGCCAAGATCATGCAGGTGCGAAAGGTCGACTTTTAAAACAGGTTGAATTTGTATCTGAAAGGAGTTTTCGTAATCGAACAAAGCACGCAATTTGTGCTTGCTTTTATTCAAAGCCACTTGTGTGGCACGTGAACCGGCAAAGCGAATGAATTCGCGAAATTTTTCGAACAGATATTTCTCAATAGCCGAAATACGTTTTTGTGAGGTTGAAGATCGTAAGGGTAAATTGCCCAGATCTTCATTAATAATATCCCAAAAGGCGGGTTGAATTCGGAACCGCCCGTCCTTCCATTGCAATAATTCGTCCAATGCTGCGTCTTCTTCCATATCTTTAAATATCAATTGCTGCAACTGACCTTTTTCATATTCAAAAACGGCTTCGTCTTCGTCTTTTTGTAAAATAATTTTTCCGGTCAAAGCGTTTTGTTCAGCAAAATTAAGAATGCGAATCAGGCCGAAATCTTCCAGACGACCGGTCGGTTGAATCTTTTTTAGAAACTGTAATTCTGTTTCTTCCAGAGTTTTGTTTGTTTTCATCAACCGGTGGCTTAGCATGTGGGTTAACGAAAGCGTAATTTGCGGATTGTTCATAATTAAGGCGTCAAAATCGCTTTTCAGTAAACGCCAAAGCTCCACGTTCTCTTCTGCAACAACCGTTGCCGAACGGGGCTCTCCCGTAATTAGTGCCATTTCCCCGAAATAATCGCCGGTTTCCAAACGGGCCAAGATAATCGGCTTTTGCATTTCTTCGATTTGGGTTTCCACACGCACCTTACCCGAACGGATAATGTAAAAGCAATCTCCTAAGTGGCCTTCACGAATAATTACCGCATCTTTTTCGAAATGTACCGTACTCAGTTTACCGCTTAACAATTCCAACTCCGATTCGGAGAGCGAGGCGAATAACGGTACTTTTTTTAATTCCCGAATCATTTCATTCATTCGTATTAAAATGCTCTATTAATTGAACGATCTCACTTACTTCATGGCCTTTGGTTACCATGACATTATTAAAATTTTGCAACTGCTTTTTAAGCGCTTCTTCAAGATGCGCATCACCCAAAAAGATAAGAGGAATTTCTTCGGATTCTCTTAAATTTTGTACTAATTGCGCACCGTCGCTATCAGGAAGTTTAATATCGGAGACAACCAGATCAATTTTTTCATTTTGCAATATTTTTAAGCCATCGGTTACGTTTTTGGCTTTGAATACCGCATACCCCAAACTTTTTAAGGCACGTTCGATTATTTTTTGTACCACCAGCGAATTACTCAAAATGAGAACCGATTGCACTCGCACTTCCGGGCCGCCTTCTTCTTTTTCTTCCTTCAGATCTTCCAGTTTTAACGGCCGCAAATCGATGGCAAACGTGCCGTCGTTCCAATTAAGCATGGTGTCCAACGCCTGATCTTCACTTAAATTACCAAGTACAACCCGTTGCAACTGTCCGGCTTTAAATTCGAGTTTTCCCTGCTGATCACCGTTTTGCACGTTTACCGTTCCCGTAATGGAATTGGATTCGCAGAAACGAATCAAATCTACCAAGGGGACATCTTTCAAACTTCCCTTCGGGCCATGTTGGGTCGTTTCGATTTTATTAACTGCCGGCATTTTGGAAGCCTTGGCCAACGTATCGCGCAAACGTTGGCTCATAATTTTGCCCATGCTAATGGAAATGGATGGAAATTTTTCCAGAATTACGTCAAAATCGTTTTTGTGTAGCGAAAACATTTCCGAATCTTCAGTGGTAATCACCGAGGCCGAACGCGGTTCGCCGGTCATTAACGACATTTCACCAAAATAATCGCCTGGGCCTAATGTAGCCACTATTTGTTCCTGACCGTCTTCGGTGTAAATGCAAATTTTCACCTTACCGCTGATGATAATGTACATTTCATCGCCGGGATCACCGATTTTGCACACGGTTTCATTGGCGTTGAACGTTTTAAATTTTAAGCGTTGAATAATAAAATCAATACTTTCCTTTCCTAAGGTATGGAAAAGTGGTACTTGCTTTAAAATTTTGCTTAATTGAATCATCGAAAATTTCTCCCGGACGGTTTATAAAAATTGTTTTAAATAGAAATAAAGATACAATACGATCAGGAAAACCGCAATGGTCCACCACAAAGGTTTGACTTTTCGTCTGGGTAAACGCTCGAATTCAATGCGTTTTTTCTTGGAACGCTCCGGGTGTAAGCGTTCTTCAATATTAAATTCGCGGTGTTTTTTGAACCCCCAGAATCCCATAATCGCCAACACTCTATTTTTATTGTTAATACACTGCTAAAAACTTACTTAAAAGGCCGGTGACAGTCAAAAAAAAATGGGCTGACCAAGCAGCCCACTTTGCGAAAGAAATAAATTTTACTCGACCTTGGCTCGTTTGGCATCCCAGTACATGTACCCTAAGAGAAGAATAAACATCACAAATCCCAAAATTTGTGCGCCGGACGATTCGGCCCAGTGTTCGGTACCGATACCGACCATCAGATTCCAACTGGAATTGCCCGTAATACTTTGTCCCAAATAGACCAACGCGGCCGCCACCACGCCCATAAGGGCGCCACCGGCAATAAATCCGGAAGCAATAAGCGTTCCGCGATCTTTGCGTGCCTGAACCAGTTTTTCGTCTTTGGAGCTTTTGCCTACCAAATGGGCAATAATACCGCCGAACAAAATAGGGGTGTTCAAATGTAATGGCAAATACATTCCCAAAGCAAAGGCCAAAGGCGAAATACCAAGGAATTCAAGAATTAATGCCATGAACACACCGGCCAAATACATAAGCCAAGGTGCCGGTTGTCCGGTCATCAGCGGCTGTAAAACCGCGGCCATGGCCGAAGCTTGTGGCGCTTCGAGAGCGTTGGGATGTGCGGGAGTGGCCGGCCCGAATCCATAGGTTTGATGCAGCAAAAAAATCACCGCACCCACAGATGCGGCCGCCAGCGTGGTTCCCAAAAATTTAAAACGCTCTTGTGTGCGGGGCGTGGTCCCCAACCAATAACCAATTTTCAAATCGGTAATAAACCCACCGGCCATGGAAAGTGCGGTACAAACCACTCCGCCGATAATTAAAGCGGCCAACATACCGTCATCACCTTTAAGCCCGATGGCAACCAGAATAACCGAAGAAATAATCAAGGTCATTAAAGTCATACCCGAAACAGGGTTGGTTCCCACAATTGCAATCGCCTGAGCGGCAACGGTTGTGAATAGGAAAGCGATTATCGTAACGATTAAAAGCCCGGTAACGGCGTACAGCAAATTTCCGTGCACTACAAGCAATAAGAAGAAGGCAAAAATACCCAGCAACGTACTTACGATTAGTACGACGACCCATTTCATTTTAATATCGGTTTGCGTTCGCTGCGGTTTTTGAACTTCTTCGCCTACATGCTTTCCGAAAATTTCCTTAATAGCCAGGCTAAATGCACCGGTAATAATACGCCATGATTTAATGATTCCGATAAATCCCGCAGTGGCAATTCCGCCGATACCGATGTGACGGATGTAGGTGCTGAAAATTTCCGACGGCCCCATTTGAGCAATGGGTTTAGCCGCGTTTAAGATAGGCGCGGGATTAAATTGGCCGATGTAATAAATTACCGGCATAATAACCCACCAAGCTAAAAACGAACCGCTGGCAATAATCAAGGCGTACTTTAATCCTACAATGTAACCAAGCCCCATCACGGCAGCGCCGATATTCATGCGGAATTCAAGCCGTGTCGTTTCTATTAATTTTTTGCCCCAGCTAAAAACGCTGCTGGAAACAACCTCTTTCCAGAATCCCAAACCTGAAACAAAAAAGTCGTACAAACCACCAATGATCAATGCTTTTAACAGGATCATTGCCTTTTCGCCGCCGTGTTCGCCGGTGACCAACACTTCGGTTGTTGCCGTTGCTTCGGGAAAGGGAAATTCACCGTGCATATCTTTTACGAAATATCTGCGGAAAGGAATTAAGAACAAAATGCCTAAAAATCCGCCGAACAGCGAGGAAAGAAAGACCTGCAAAAACGAGGCATTTAGTCCTAAAATGTACAATCCGGGAATCGTAAAAATGGCACCCGCTACAATTACGCCCGAAGCGGCGCCGATCGATTGGACAATTACATTCTCGGAAAGGGCGTTTTTGCGTTTGGTTAAAGACGAATAACCTACGGCCAGAATTGCAATAGGTATGGCCGCTTCGAAAACCTGACCGATTTTTAAACCCAGATACGCCGCAGCAGCCGAAAAAATGACCGCATAGAACATGCCCCAAAGTAACGAATACGATGTTACTTCTGGTAACGGGGATTCATCCGGTACAACCGGACGGTAAACCTCGCCCGGCTTTAATTTTCGATAGGCATTTTCCGGCAAACCTTTTGCCATTGTGGTGTGCTCCATACCATCTCCTTTGTTTTTTGCACTATCCGATGTTAAGGAAAAATCAAAGATACTTAATTATTATTTAAAGGTAAAGCGATTTTTGGCATGAACGCGAATATTTTGCTTTACGATCCGATAACTCCAAAACGACACGCCTGGTCGAGCGCACCTTTTTGAAAATTAACAGATTTAAAAAATCGACTTCACCAAGCGGACGCCTATGGTTCATGAGCGGATTTGCCTTTCGATTTAAGCGCATGTAATCCAAATTTTTTCGCAAGAAGAACATCTGTTTTTGCGGTTGATACCCCCCATTTAAGAAACGGCAGTAATTTGCTTTTGCTGCCCAGACGAATAATTGCTCTGGGATTGGGCTTCGACAGTTCATCGACTAATTTGCGGGCGAATACATCGGCGGGCATGGCCTTTTCCTGCGAGGCAGCGGCGCGCTGCTCGATAAAAGAACGAATGGGGCGATACCAGGAATCTTCCTTTAGCACCTGTTTGGCCAGTTCTCCGGCCTTTTGGCCGAACTGCGAACGCACGCCTCCGGGCTGGACGGTAATCACATTGATGCCGAACGGC
>Ga0256914_1004578_pt1 | contig 10315 bp, 7 predicted proteins | sample HulkmetaG_FD_191571 | JGI IMG/M metagenome (GOLD analysis project Ga0256914, IMG submission 191571) | Hydrothermal chimney microbial communities from Main Endeavour vent field at the Juan de Fuca Ridge, Pacific Ocean - Hulk | ecosystem: Environmental > Aquatic > Marine > Hydrothermal vents ...
CAGTGCTGAAAATATCCATGCGCTCCAGGTGGCATGGTGTGTCAGTACCTCAAGGATTGAGGCAGTGACTGCATATGTGAGAACAGTAATGCCAATGGCAAGCACAGTGCCCTGGACAACCTCTCCGGCAGGTATCTTGCGGCAAATTTTTTCTCCCTGCTTTATTGTGCTTCCTATGAGACGTACCGGATGCGGCAGGTTTTCAGGATCTCCAAACAGCATGTCAAGCACACCTGCTGTGCCAACTATGCTCACACCCCAAACTGTAAATATGAAGATGGATGGTGTCATGTGTGGTAATCCTATGGTGTACTACTGGAGACCTCTATGGCAGATGGTGCTTTTTGTCCGCGGCTAAAGCCATGAGAAAAAGTATCATTCACCTTTGTCAATTATTTCTGTATTTCAGGTGTCCTGTGACATGATATTACGGTACGGGAAAATATAGACAGATTCAGCACAGCATACAAGCAATGTTGGTGAAATAGATGGCCCATGTTTTGCATTGATTAAATGTTGCAGTGAATATATCATAAGTAGCAAGGTACATAAGTTTCTATGGTATCAGCAGGATAGCAGTAGTACTTTGGATAGGCTGGATGGATAAAAAACTTGACCACAATGGGTTAATATAGCATAAAGGTTAATATTATCCAGGATAATGTTTCCACCCGCATGGGGTATCACAGGGCCTTTCTGGCCGGTGTTATATAAATGGTCGTAATAAAATCAGAAGAAAAACAGCGTTTGCTCATTGTTGATGACGAGCCTGCAATCGTAGGCCTGCTTTCGGACTATTTTGTCCAAAAAGGGTATCAGTTCAGCACTGCTGGTAATGGTGTTGAGGCCCTGGAGCAGTTAAAGCAGGCCCCTGCAACCATTGTGATAACGGACCTGATGATGCCAAAGATGGATGGTATCACCCTTATAAAGAGGATAAACGAGAGGTGGCCAGAGACGGATATTATTGCCATTACTGGCTACAAGAAGGATTTTTCGTACACTGATGTGATCAATGCAGGGGCCAGTGATTTTATATCAAAGCCATTCAACTTTGACGAGCTTGATGCAAAGCTCAGCCGGATTATAAGAGAAAGAAATCTGAGGGCGGAACTGAAGCGCCTTTCAATACGGGATCCCCTGACAGACCTGTATAATCGCAGATACTTTGATCATCATATCAACGAGGAGATGGAGAGGGCGATTCGCCAAGGTTATCCACTTTTCCTCATGGTGGTAGACATTGATGGTTTTAAGCGTGTAAACGATGAGTTCGGGCATCAGGCAGGGGATGATATCCTCGTGAATCTGGCAAATGTGCTCAGGAGTTCCACGAGAAATCATGTTGACATAATATGTCGTTATGGTGGAGATGAGTTTGCCATAATCGTTCCCCAGGCTACTGATAGTCAGATGGAGGCAATAGCCCAACGTATGCGGAACAACTATCATAAGATTGATCACAAAGGCACCACCCTGAGCATAGGTGTCTCCTGCATGTCAAAGGAGTGCGGCAACACATGGCGGGATGTCAATGCGCTTATCAAGCGGGCAGACGATGCCATGTATGCCGCAAAGCGGGCAGGAGGAAACAGGGTGGTGTTCTACGGGAAAGATAGGGATGATAAAGATTCCTGACCTATCTCTTTCTGAGTCTGATGGACTTGGGCGTGACCTCCACCAGTTCATCCTGATTGATATATGAGAGGCAGTCTTCAAGTGACATCTTTACTGGTGGTGTAAGGACCACATTCTCATCAGAGCCTGCGGCCCGCATGTTTGTCAGTTTTTTCCCCTTTGCCGGGTTTACCACCAGGTCGCCTGTACGGCAGTGTTCCCCAATGATCTGTCCCTTGTAAACTGCCTGGCCTGGGCCCACGAACAACTTACCTCTCTCCTGCAGGTTGAACAGGGCATAGGCCACAGTGGTACAGTCCTGCTTTACCACAAGTGCACCGTTTGCCCTGTTGGTGATCTCGCCTGCATAGGGACCATATCCTGCGAATACATAATTCATGATTCCCATGCCCCTGGTGTCTGTCATGAACTGGGAGCGAAAACCAAGGAGTCCCCGTGTGGGGACTTTGTAGACTATGCGGGTCATGCCCTCCCGCTGTTCCATCTCTATCATCTGACCGTGCAGGTTGCCAAGACGTTCTATGACACTGCCCTGAAACTGGCTGTCGACGTCAATGGTGAGGGTTTCAAATGGCTCCAGCAACTGGCCATCTTCATCCCTTTGCATGATGACCTGGGGCATGGTTACCTGGAATTCATAGCCCTCTCTACGCATCTTCTCTATCAGGATCGAAAGGTGGAGTTCACCGCGTCCCGAGACCTTGTAACCTACGGCATCAGGCAACTCCTCCACCTTGAGGGCTACGTCGCCAAGGGTCTCCCGTCTAAGACGTTCCTCAAGGTGCCGTGATGTTACGAATTTCCCCTCTTTGCCGGCGAATGGGGAGTCATTGGGGATAAAGTTCATGGAGATGGTGGGCGGGTCGATTTCAATCAAAGGCAGTGGCCTGGGGTCGTCAGGGTTAGTAAATGTGACTCCAACGGTTATGTCATCAAGGCCAGCCACTGCCACGATCTCCCCTGGTCCTGCCTCTTGCGCTGCTACCTGGCTGTTGCCTGAAAACTTGAAAAGTTTTGATACCCTGGTTCTGACTACAGATCCGTCCCGCAATACCACTGCCACGTCCCTGTTGATTCGCATGGTACCGTTTGTCACCTTGCCAATACCAAGACGGCCCAGATAAGGAGAGTAGTCCAAGGTGCTGACCTGCATCTGCAAGGGGGCCTGGGCATCTCCTTCCGGTGGGGGGATATGGTTGATGATCATGTCCATGAGGGGCTCCATGGTATTACCCTGGTCTTCAGGTTCCATGCGTGCATACCCCTGTTTGGCAGAGCAGTAGATAACTGGAAAGTCCAGTATCTCATCAGGGGCATCAAGTTTTACAAAGAGATCAAAGACCTCATCCACTGCCCAGTGACTGCGCGCTGCCGGTTTGTCAATCTTGTTTATTACGACGATTATGGGCAGGCCGTTGGCAAGTGCCTTTTTCAGTACGAAATATGTCTGCGGCATGGGACCTTCCTGGGCGTCCACCAGTAGCAAGGCTCCGTCAGCCATACGCAGTACCCTCTCTACCTGTCCGCCGAAATCGGCATGGCCGGGGGTGTCAATGATGTTTATAAGGTGGTCCTTGTAATGGAACGAGCCGTTTTTGGATGTGATGGTTATGCCCCGTTCACGCTCAAGGTCCATGGAATCCATGAGGCGCTCGGCCACGGTTTCGTTTTCGCGGAACATGCCGCTCTGCTTGAACAGTTCGTCCACAAGGGTGGTCTTTCCATGATCAACATGGGCTATGATCGCAATATTTCTTATTTTTTGTTGTTCCTGTATTTCCATTTTCCTACTCAAGTCAAATTTTTGTAATGACATTCATGTCTCGGGTGGTAACAATCGTTACGATGGCATCATTTAATTCCACAGGTGTCTGGCATGATACTCCGGATGGACACGGCGTGGTTGTGCGTCATGAGACGACTGCCATGTGCCTCTGCCATGAAGATACATGGCCATGCCTTTCATGGCTTGATTGTTACCCTCAGACAAGGGCGATGCGAGGGTTCTGTCAACTGGGGAGCATGCTGCCGGGCGTCTATCAGATGGGGCCTTTTACCGAGAGTTTAAAGTTCATCAGTTGCTAATGGTTGTTAGGGTAGTTGTTTGCGACCAAAACCATGAGAAAAAGCGTCATAGGCCTTTGCCAGTTACTTCTGCATTTCAGGTGTCCTGTGGTATGACGAGGCAATTAAATCTGCCGCAGTTCCCTGGGGCTCACTGTGAGACGTTCTGCTCCGTGATCTGTTATCAGATAGGTGTCTTCAATCCCCACCATTCCCTCTCCGGGAAAGATGAGCTTGGGTTCGACCGCAACGACCATGCCAGGCTCAAGGACCATCTTGTTACCCTTGGAGAGAAAAGGATACTCATCTATTTCGATTCCAAGGCCATGTCCAACAAATGGTACCTGATCCCTGCCAGTGCCCATGAAATGGGCTTGATAATCCAATCGGCACATAAAGTCCAGAGCATAATCATAAATCTCCCCGGAAATCTTACCTGGTCCTAAGATGGTCTCGATCTCCAAATGCAATGAGACTACGGTGTCAAATGCCTTCCTTAAAGATTCAGGCAGAGGACCTATGCAAAAAAGTCGTGTCTGGTCACTTAGATAGCCGTCAACAGAGCCACCAAGGTCTATGCTTATTGGTTCATTTTTTCTTATGGCCCGGTCTGTGGCATTGATTCCGAAGGCAGGATTGACCCCTTTGCCCCCGCCTGGTGTGTTGGTCCAGGAAGGTAGCGCTCCGGTAGGACCACAGAGGAACTGTCCATATCCAAGTTCCTGGTTCCAGCCCCTCATGCGAGAGTATCCTGGATGGCCCGCCTGTCTCAGCCTGTGTTCCACCTCGGCAGCAAGTTCAAGCTCATTCATGCCTTCCTTGAGAATGGATGGCACGATTTCAAGGGCGTCGGCTACCTGCCTGCACGCCGCTCTTATACGGTCTATCTCCCAGTCGCTCTTTATGGCCCTGACCTGCCTGATCAGAGGGGTGATATCATACGTATCTATGCCTGGCCATGATCTGTTTCTGTAATAGTTGTAAAAGAATGCAGGGAGCACGTCCATCTCAAGGCCCAGGTTCTCAGCGTTGATGCCCGCATGTTCCAAAATCTTTGGGAGCGTGCTGAGACCATCCAATGGCATAATTCTCTCCAACGGTGATTCTTCAACAGCCCTCTCATAGGAGCGCCAGACAAGCATCAATGGTTCACCTTCCGCCGGGATGAAGAGGTGGGCGTCCTGGACTGTGCCTGCAAAGTAGTACAGGTCGGCGTTTTGCCTCACAAGGGCAAGGCCAATCCCGTGATCACGCAGCAGACGCTGAAAAATTTCAACACGTCTTTTTATTTCCTTGGCAGGGACCTTGTGCATATCAGTTCCTGGCATCCTTGACATATAGGCTCCTGTTGGATTTCGGGTTGATGGAGCACTTCATTAATCAGTTACTTTTCTGGTTCCCATTTCTTCAGGGTTGGGGCCGAACAAAAGAAATGAAAAGAGTACGTCTGCGTGTCCTCCGTATTGTATCTTTGGCAAACTTGAGATCTGCATAGTTCGGACAGTATGTATAGTATACTGTTTCAATGTGCAGAGAGGCTATCATGAAACCAGCACAAAAAAAAGGGGACTGAATCCTCAGTCCCCTTTGCATTTTGTTAGGGTGGAAGCAACTGTCAGCCGCGTCCCTATACTCTATATGGGATTATGCCTTTTCAAACAGCGCATTACCGTTTTCATCCACGTCAATCCTTATGGTGTCACCTTCGACAAAGGCCCCTTCCAGGATGCGCAGAGCCAATGGATCTTCGATATAGCGCTGGATTGCCCTCTTGATGGGCCGTGCTCCATACGCAGGATCAAAGCCCTTGTCCGCTATCCACTGTTTGGCCTTGTCCGTGACCTCCATACCGTAACCGTTGGCAGCAAGTCTGTCGGCCAGATACTGAAGCTGTATGTCCACGATCTTGATAAGGTGCTCTCTGGTAAGGGCGTGGAATATGATTATATCGTCCACCCTGTTCAGGAATTCGGGTTTGAAGTGGAGTCTCATGGCCTCCAGTACCCGGCGCTCCATCTCTTCATGATCCTTGATCTGCTGGATCACATCACTTCCAATGTTGGACGTCATGATGATGATGGTGTTCTTGAAGTCCACAGTACGGCCCTTTCCGTCTGTGAGTCTGCCATCATCCAGTATCTGGAGCAGTATGTTGAACACGTCAGGATGCGCCTTCTCGATCTCGTCAAACAGTATGACCGAGTAGGGCTTGCGCCTCACAGCCTCTGTGAGGTAGCCTCCCTCTTCGTAGCCTACGTATCCTGGAGGCGCTCCAATGAGTCGTGCCACAGCATGTTTTTCCATGAATTCGCTCATGTCAATGCGGATCATGGCCTGCTCGGTATCAAACATGAATTCGGCAAGGGCCCTGGAAAGCTCTGTCTTTCCCACACCGGTGGGGCCAAGGAATATGAAAGAGCCAATGGGCCTGGTAGGTGCCTGCAGTCCGGCCCGTGCGCGACGTACCGCATTGGATACCGCAATAATGGCCTCTTCCTGGCCTACCACCCGTTTGCTGAGCTGTTCCTCCATGTGGATGAGCTTTTCGCGCTCGCCCTGCAGGAGTTTGCTCACAGGGATGCCTGTCCATTTCGCAATGATCGCTGCTATGTCTTCGGCATCCACCTCTTCCTTGAGCATGCTGGTGCCTTCCTCTTCCTGCTCCTTGAGTTTTTTCTGGGCATCTTCCAGTTCATGCTCGAGTTTTGGTATCTCTCCGTACAGGATCTCTGCGACGCGGTTCAACTCTCCCTGGCGCTGGAGCTGTTCAGCCTGTACCCTCAGGGAGTCGATTTTTTCCTTGATATCCCTGATCCGGTGGATCTGTTCCTTCTCCCTCTCCCATATTGCCTTGAGGGAGTCTCTCTGTTCACGCAGGTCAGCCAGCTCCTGTTCTATCTTTTTCAGGCGCTCGCGGGATGCGTCATCGTTTTCCTTTTTCAGTGCCTCCCGCTCGATCTCTAACTTCATCATGCGGCGTTGTATCTCGTCGATCTCAGCAGGCAGGCTGTCGATCTCGATGCGGAGTTTGGCCGCCGCCTCATCTATGAGGTCAATGGCCTTGTCCGGCAGGAACCTGTCTGTAATGTATCTGTGAGACAGGGTTGACGCTGCCACAATGGCCGAATCCTTGATTCGAACCCCGTGGTGAACCTCATACTTCTCCTTGAGGCCACGCAGTATGGCGATTGTGTCTTCCACCGAGGGCTCGTCCACAAGAATCGGCTGAAAACGCCTTTCAAGGGCTGCGTCTTTCTCGATATATTTCCGGTATTCGTCAATGGTGGTGGCACCGATACAGTGCAGCTCACCACGTGCAAGAGCGGGTTTGAGCATGTTGGAGGCATCCATGGCCCCATCGGTCTTGCCTGCACCAACCAGTGTGTGAATCTCGTCGATGAACAGGATTACCTCACCCTGGCACTCGGAAACCTCTTTTAGCACCGCCTTTAGGCGTTCCTCAAACTCGCCCCTGTACTTTGCGCCTGCAATCAGGGCGCCCATGTCAAGGGCAACGATCCTCCGGTCCCGCAGGGTCTCCGGTACGTCTCCTGATACTATCCTCTGAGCCAGCCCTTCTACGATGGCTGTCTTACCTACACCAGGTTCACCGATCAGGATGGGGTTGTTCTTCGTGCGCCTTGACAGTACCTGCAGCACCCGCCTGATCTCCTCGTCCCTGCCTATGACAGGATCGAGTTTCCCTGTGCGTGCCAGTGCCGTCAGGTCACGGGCATACTTTTCCAATGCCTGGTAGGTGGCTTCCGGGTTGGGGTCAGTGATACGCTGATTGCCCCTGATTGCCACGAGGGCCTTGAGAAACGCATCTTTGGTCACTCCATGTGCGGTAAGTGACTGTCCGGCCTTGGTGTCAGTTGCCTCCAGCATTGCGAGCACGAGGTGCTCCTGGCTTACGTATTCGTCTTTCATGTCAGAGGCTATGACAAAGGCACGTTCCAGGATGCGGTTCATATTGGATGACAGGTAGAGCTGGCCTGCGCCACTCACCTGGGGAAATGCCTTTATGGCCTCATCCATCTCTGCTTCGATGACACTTGGGGTTACCCCCATCTTCTTTAGTACTGACGGGATGATCCCCTCTGCCTGCTGAAGCAGGACTTTCAGGAGGTGTTCAGGCTCGATCTGCTGGTTACCCTTTGACTGGGCAAGTTGTTGGGCTGCCTGTATGGCCTCCTGGGATTTTGTGGTAAATTTATCAAATTGCATGGTAGTTATCCTCTCTGAAATGAAAATTTTATAAAACTAACCAACTTGAGCTTATCTGTTGTGATTGCTGATACAAGCCACCATGCCACAGGATACATAGACGATGGCACTTTTGTCATATCCTTGAAGTGCATGGGGCGCGGGCATGCATGAGTGATATGTTTGCCCGCGGATAAATTTGTGATGGCTCATGGACAAACTGCCACCTTTCCGCAACACTTCAGTAATGGTGCGGAGATTTGTGTCTGATCTCCCCTTTCTTGACAACTTGCTGCTTGATGAGAAAAAGAACTTGAAACTCAAGAAGTTAGTGATCTGTCTGTTTTCAAAAAGGTAAGAACGCTTTGGTTGCTGTCAAGTCTTTTGATGCAGATATTCATGAGTGTTATGTTGAGCTGCAGACAAGGGCGTATGAAAGGGCACCATCGGCCTTTGCCAATCGCTTCTTTGTTTCAGGGGCCTGTGGTATGGCCTGAAATGCAAGATCAATATGGCACAGGTCCTGTGTAATGGTTATTGTAAGTGGCATATGGGCTACAGGACACACAGACGGCAGATGGTATTTTTTGTCATGCCTTTGAAGCTTATCAGTTGCGCACATCCATGAGAGATTATGAGAGATATATTGGGCTGCGGTCTCAAAACAATAAGAAAAGGCACTGTCCACCATTGTCAAATGTTTCTGTATTTCAGGTGTCCTGCAGGATGTCATGACATGATAAGGATATTCGTGTTGAATGGTTGAAAATAACAGGACCAATGGACAGAATTGACCTCCTTAATCTGAGGCGAGAGATAGAACAGGAAGAGGATGCGGTCCTTTCTCCTTATGCAACACGTTCTACTGATGCGCTTAGGGAGCATGAAGATTCACGGGTGGAGAGAGGTCACAGGCTTCAGTTTGCAGTGGATGCAGACCGCATTCTTCACTCCCTTGCCTATACCCGCTACATTGACAAGACCCAGGTATTCTCCCTTATCCCCAATGACCATCTCACCCATCGCGTCCTGCATGTGCAGCTTGTTTCAAAGATTGCCCGAACCGTAGGGCGTTTTCTCATGCTCAACCTTGACCTGATCGAGGCCATTGCCCTTGGCCATGACCTTGGTCATCCCCCGTTTGGACATGACGGAGAGAGAATCCTTACAGAACTGTGCTGCGAGCATGGCCTGCCCTGTTTTTTGCATAGCGTGCAGGGTGTACGATTCATGCGGTTCGTGGAAAAAAAGGGGCTTGGATGCAATCTTAGCCTTCAGGTATTGGATGGTATCCTGTGCCATGACGGGGAGACTCATAACAGGAGTCTTGAGCCAGAGCGTCAGAAGGACTTTGCTACCCTTGACAGGGAGATGGCTGAGAAACAGCGTGACCCTTCAATTGATCTGCGTCCCATGACAATGGAGGGCTGTGTGGTACGCATGTGTGATGTAATAAGTTACATCGGGCGTGACATAGAAGATGCCATTCGTATAGGACTAATTGCAAGGGAGGACATACCTGAATCGTGCAGAAATATATTGGGTAAAACCAACGGAACCATTGTCTATGCCCTGGTGGAGGATATGATTTCAACGAGTTTTGGACAGGAAAAGATAGCTTTCAGTGAGGATATCGCCAGGGCGCTTGGAGAATTGAGGGAATTTAATTATCAGCGGATCTACATGAATCCTGTTATAAAGACCCAATCTGAAAGGGTTAAAAGATTATACAGGGCGCTATTCGAAGGATTTCTTGAGGATCTGCAGAAGGAGAGGGGGGATTCCCGTATCTATACCGATTTTCTGAACGGCATGTCTGAGCGCTATATTGCAGCTTTTAGCCATGCAGAGATAGTGAGGGATTTCATGGCAGGTATGACAGACGCCTATTTTCTGAGGTGCGGTGAGGAGATGTTCATCCCTCAGGAACTGCCGTCGAGATTTGACAGGGGTACCTTATCCGGCCTACCCTGAGAGTCTTATCTGCAATTTGCAGGGCAGTAGGTCAGTCTCCATACCGGCATGGTGCGCCTTCTGTTTTGAACATGGTATCATACTACACGATACCTGAGATATAGAAGCATTGGCAAAATATACTGCGCTGTCAGATAGTTGAAGTACGGATGTGCACCAGCGTACCCTCCACCTTGTATCTGTAGCCCCCTGTAATGTAAGCAGATACATTTCAGGTTGTACGATAATATCCGCAAAGAACCCTGTCAGGAGTTACCTCTATGGAGGTGCGGGACGTGGGACGGTATGTATCAGAAAGGGCGCCATCCATAACTTGATAGAGTGGCTGGAGTGAGTGAGCTTGGTACAAGTCCACAGTGATTACGTTTGACAGGCCGGAAGAGCCCCATTGTACCTGCATATTCCATATCTGCTTCCTCCATTGCCCTCTGTA
>Ga0256914_1004579_pt1 | contig 10310 bp, 10 predicted proteins | sample HulkmetaG_FD_191571 | JGI IMG/M metagenome (GOLD analysis project Ga0256914, IMG submission 191571) | Hydrothermal chimney microbial communities from Main Endeavour vent field at the Juan de Fuca Ridge, Pacific Ocean - Hulk | ecosystem: Environmental > Aquatic > Marine > Hydrothermal vents ...
GAAGTATTTAAAAGAGAACAAAGAGATTATTTTGGTTGGGATAAATTTTGACGAGGAGGAGAAGAATATCAAAAAGTTTGTGTGGGAGGGGGTTTAATATTTTATTGGGATACGCAAATAGGAGAGAGCTTTTTTACGCTTTGAGGGAGTGATTTTTTAGCATTATATCCACTATTTTTTCGGCGCCGTGTGGACGGATGAGGTTTTTTAAACCTCTGCTCATCTCTTCGACGTCTTGATCCAAAATGTTTAAAAGAGTCTCTTTTTTAAGATTGCTCTCTCTTTCCAAAAAGGCCAAATTTCTCTTTTTTAAGAACAAAGCGTTGTGATATTGATGATCCTTCGCAGCATAAGGATAGGGTATGAAAAGGGACGGCAAAGCGGATGCGGCAAGTTCGAAAAGCGTGCTCGCCCCGGCTCTCGATATCGCAAAATCCGCCTCTTTTATATATTTTGGCAACTCTTTCGTAAAATCGAAACAAATTGCTTCCATTTCGTTTTTTTCGTAAAACTCTTTTACCCTTTCGAAATCTCTTTTCCCGCATTGATGAATTATTTTTATGCCTCTTTCGTTTAGCTCTTTTGCCAAAGATAGGGCATAGTCGTTTATCGCGGAGGCTCCCTGGCTTCCTCCGAGGAAAATTACCGTTTTTATTTTTTTTCTGATTCTCGCGTTTTCGAAAAATATTTTGTTTATCGGATAATCTTTAACGGGAGATTTTTCGTAAAACGAGCAAAAAAACTCTTCGCAGAAGGGTTTTAAAACTCTATTTAAAGTTCCGATTATCGAATTTTGCTCGTGCAGGAAAAGTCTTTTGCCATATATTACGGCGGCTATCGAGGCTACGGCGGCCGAATATCCTCCTACCGAAAATACCGTATCTATTTGGTGTTTTTTAAAAATCTCTTTGCTTTTTAGCGATTGATTTATTATGTTTTGTAAGGATATTAGTTTACGGATGCCCTTTTTGTTTACGACTCCGCTCGTTTTTAGAAAATATTTTTCGCTAAAGCCCTCGTCTCGTTCGAACCATAATCTGTCTTGTCCGTTAATCGAGCCTATAAAAACGGGTTTTATCCCCCTTTTGTTAAGCTCCTCCTTTATCGCTTTCGCTATCGTAAGATGTCCTCCCGTTCCGCCGCCCGTTATCGCAATCACAGTTTAACTCTTTTGCTTAACATAAGTACCATTCCTACGGCTATGGAATTTGCCAAAAGAGAGCTTCCTCCGTAGCTTATGAAAGGAACGGCTATACCTTTTATGGGAGTTAGGGAAGTTATTCCGAAAGAGTTCATCAAAAACGAAGATATCAGGCAAAGCCCCACTCCGGCGGAAAAAAGAAAAAAAGTTTTATTTTCGCTTCTTGCCGATATTTTAAATATTCTGTAAGTCATTAAGAAAAATATTACGACTATCGCTATTACGCTTATTATTCCTATCTCTTCGGCTATTCCCGATAAAACGAAGTCGGTATGGATTTCGCTTAAAAATCCGAGTTTAAAGGAGCTGTTTCCAAGTCCCTCTCCGAAAATTTTTCCGTGTTTTATGGCGTTTAGGGAGTTGGTTATCTGCATAAGATCTTGAGTTTCGTTTATTCTTAGAAATTTCGCAAAGTCCTCCGGCAGGAAAGACAAAACGAAATTTTGGATATTAGCCCACCACATTTTCACTCTCGCTATTCGGTGGGCGGAAGTGATTATGGCTATGATAAAAACCGCGACCGAACTTAGTATGATAACCGTAAAAAATCTGAAGCTGCTTCCGGCTAAAAAGGCCATAACCGCAAGCGTCACTCCCAAAACTATCACTTGTCCCAAATCGTTTTGCAAGACGGCTATTAGATATATCACCACCAAAAAAGCCGCCAAATAGGGAGCGAATATCTTAAACTCCTCCAAAAGAGGTTTGTTGTGCTCTATCTTTCTGCTGAAACTCCAAGCCAAAAAGTATATGAATCCTATTTTGAAAAACTCTACCGGTGCTATCGATATTATGCCGAGTTTTATCCATCTTTTCGCTCCTCCCACTTCCGTTATGACGGAAGAGGGGAGAACGTGCATCGCCGCCATCAGGAAAAAACTTGAAAAAAACAGGGTAAATCCTATGATTTTTAGGTATTTGTCCGGATTTAACTTGGAAATTTGCCATATCAGATATACGGAGATCATCGCGACTATAAACTGTCTTATAAAAAAGTGAAATTGATTTAATTCGAGTCTTAAAGTGGTATATGTCGTTAGGGAGTAGGAGAATAAAATGCCTATGAAAATCAGTATGATCGTATAGAAAAAAAGCGTTTTGTCGGTCTGCATAGTCCTCTTTTTTTATTATTTTTAAAATCCATTATACAAATAAAAAGCTTATAAATTCATATCTCTTTTTTTATTTGGCGTAAGCGAAGAGGGAGTTTCTTTTATGGAACGCTTTTTGCTTCAATTATTTTAACTTTTTTAAAAAATTTGGAAAGGGATCGAAATGGGTTTTTCCATAAGCAAAGCTTACGATTTGATGGCGGAAGGATTGAACGCCAGAGCTTTAAGGCAAAAACTGATCTCAAGCAACATAGCCAATATCGATACGCCTTTTTACAAAGCCAAAGATATCGACTTCGAAAGGGCTCTCTCTTTAAAAGCGAAGAAGATTTTTAACGAGGGAGAGGAGGGGAAATTGCCTCTTGCCAAAACGAACGAAGCCCATCTTGACGCCTTCAGCGAGGAGGATTCGGATAAGGCGACGATATTTTTCAGAGACGGTCACATGGTAAGAAACGACGGCAATACGGTCGATTTGGATATAGAAACTACCGAGATGAGCAAAAATTCGATTATGTTTAACGCTCTTACGGCGGCTTTGAAAAAGGATAGCGCTTTATTCAAATACGTTTTGGACGCTTCGGCGAAAGTGTGAAGGAGGGTAAATGGCTTTTTTAAACGATTTCGACATAAGCGGATACGGATTATCGGCTCAAAGATTTCGAATCAACATAATAAGCTCCAACATAGCCAACGCAAATACCACGAGAACGGCCGAAGGCGGCCCTTATAGGAGAAGGGAGGTGGTGTTTAAGGCCGTAGATTTCGACGAAAGCTTAAATAGAGCTTTGGAAGAGAATAACAATCTTTTGGAATATGAAAATCCGATAGACGATCCTGACGGGGATTCTTATCCGATTCCTCCGATTCAAAACGTAGTGGTGGATAAAGTGGTTAGAGACGATTCTCCCTTCAAGATGAAATACGATCCCTCTCATCCGGATGCCAATAGCGAGGGGTACGTCGCTTATCCCAATATAAATCCCGTAATAGAAATGACCGATTTAATAGAGGCTACGAGAGCCTATCAGGCTAACGTCTCCGCTTTTCAAACCAGCAAGTCGATAGCTTTGAATGCGATAGATATTTTAAAAGGATAATAAATGGCAGTAAATAGTATTAATTCTTTATCTACCGTTTTAAATTCAACCTCGCTAAAAAAAGAGAAGAATAAAGAAAATATTTCGAGTAGTTTTGATACAATATTGAAATCGAGTATAGATGAGGTTAACAATCTCCAAAAAAACGCCGAAAAAGCGATGGCGGACATAGCTACGGGAGAGGTTAAGGACCTTCATCAGGCGGCCATAGCGATAGACAAAGCTGAAATAAGTATGAAAATGATGCTCGAGATAAGAAATAAAGCTTTAAACGCTTACAAAGAGATATTAAGGACTCAGATTTAGGGTTTAAAATGAAATAGGGAGCAGATGCCGAGGACGAGAGACGAATTAAAAAGCAGAAAATCCAAAATAGCTTTACTGTTTATAATCATATCCTTTTTTCTTGCCGTTTTGGTTGCGAGGTTTTTTTATATCTATTTAACGGACGCCAAAAATTTTCCGAATCTTTACGCGAGCGATACCGATACCTCTTTGAGAGGTTTTATAAAAAGCGGGGACGATTTTACTTTAAGTTCGAGCAAAAAGCTTTATAAGGCGGAGGTGAATACCTATACGATAGATCCGGATAAAAAGGAGCTTTTTATAAAGCTCTTTTCCATTTATAGCGGAATGGACGAAGATAAGGTTAGAAAAAAGCTCGACTCCAAAAAAGGAAGAGTGGTCATCTCCTACAAGATAGATTCTAAAAGGGCGTTTTATTTAAAAGAACTCGCAAAAAAACTATACAATCTTAGAATATTTAGAGAGTATGAAGATAAAAAAAGAAACGTGATTTACAGAAACGGTCTTGATATTTTGGAAAGCGGAGAGTATAGAGAGTATAAATACAAAGATCTCTTCACTCCCTATATAGGTTATGTCAGAAAAAGAAACGACGATCACGGTTTTACGAGAGGATACGGAGTTAAGGGACTAGAGAGATATTACGATACCGATTTGAAACCGATCCAAGACGGATACATCTACGGAAAGAGGGATATAGTAAACAATATCATTTTTAACGGAAGTTCCAAAGTGGTTCCGAGGATAGACGGAGCATCTTTGTATCTGAATATCAATTTGAAACTTCAAAAGTTTACGGAGGTCATTCTCGATAAATTCAAAAAAGAGTTGGACGCGAAAGAGATCGTGGCCTGCGTTATGGAGTCTAAAAGTTCCAAAATTATCGCTTTAGCCACTACCAACAGATATAATCCCAATAGAATAAGGAAAACGGACTATCCTTTTTTAAACATTACCGCCGTAGAGTACGCTTACGAGCCGGGTTCGGTTATGAAGCCGATCGTTTTGTCTCTTCTTTTGGCTCATAAACTCGTAAATCCCTACGAGATTATAGATACCCATAACGGCAGATATTATATAAAAAATTACCTTATTACGGACGATCATCGCTATAAAAAGCTTAGCGTTGAAAATATTATAGTTCACTCTTCGAACATAGGTATCTCGATTCTCTCGCAAAGACTCGACGCGATAGATTTTTTCGAAGGACTTAAGAGATTCGGCTTTTCCAAACGAAGCGGAGTGGATCTTTCTTACGATAAAAAGGGAAAAATTCCGAGCGTTTTGAAGATGCAGGATGAAGTTTACAAAGCCACCACCGCTTACGGATACGGAATAGAGGCGACCTTTATGCAACTTATGAAAGCCTATAACGCGTTTAATAACGAAGGCGTTACGGCGAGTCCGAAGATAGCCTCCCACCTTAGATATTTCAATCAAAAACTCTATCCCATTACCGAAAACGGCGTAAGAATCATCCCCGCGGAAGTTGCTCGCACCGTTAAGAAAATTTTGATAAAAACGGTTAACGAGGGAACGGGAAAAGCGGCGATAACTCCCGGAATAGAGGTGGGAGGCAAAACCGGAACCGCCCACATTTCGAGAGGAAGAGGATATGAGAAAAAGTATAACAGCTCTTTTTTCGGGTTCGCAAACGACAAAGAGCATAAATTTACGATAGGAGTTTTGGTTAGGGAACCTAAAACGGAAAATTACTCCTATTTCGCCTCCAAAAGCGCGGTACCGGTTTTTAAGGCTATAGTTGACGAGCTTATAAACGAAGGATATTTGAAAAGGGAATGATTTTTAAGATTTTGCTCTTTCTCTAATTTCTCTCGTTTTTAAAAAGATTATATGAGAGATCGTGATGACGAAAAATATCGTTCCTATCATACCGACAAGAGGAATTAGGGACAGAAGATAAAAGCTCATCGTAGCCGCGTAAAGCTCTCCTTTTGCTTCCTTTTTTACGATTTTATACTCCTCTTTCGTATTTATCGTCGAGGCTACGTCTATAACGAGCATGTTATGAAAGAGATAATAAAACGGAATGTTGAATATAAGCAGGTTTACGCCGGGCAATAGCAAAAGAGGAATGCATAAGAGCGTTAAGCCGGCGAATGCGGCGAAAAGTTTTATATAGTGCCATATTATGTCTCCTATCGAAAATCCCTCTTTAAGCTCTATGTCGGGGTAGTGCCTCTCTCTTAGGATTTTTACGACTCTCGGAGTGAAAAAACCTATGATGATTACGGCTATCATAACCGAAACGAGAATGACGAAGGCTCCGCCTATTAGATAAAAGAAGGTCAAAATTACCCATTTTACGAAAGAGAACGCCAAAATGGAGGCTATTATCGGATGCGAGGAGGGATCTATCATGTTCTCTAATTCCCCTCCGTTCATTACCATCTGAAAGAACTCTCCCCCTAAATATAAAAATATTCCGAAAAGTACCATCGTCGTTATGATAAAAGGAAGAACGCTCATCCCTAAAAAAGGAGAGGAGAGGAAATCCCGAACGCTTTTTTTTATGACGGAGGTTAGATTTTTCAAAGTTTTATCCTTCGTAAGCTTTTTTCAATTCTCCGTAGAGTTCGTTGGGACTTAAAGGACCTTTTTTCTCCATGATTTCGAGCATCAACGAGTTATCCTCCATCCCGTTTATGACTTTCTTGTAGGTTCCCTCTTTGTATCCGTGATCTTGTCTGAATTTATTTAATATGTTTTTTGCTATATAGAACTTATATAAAACTTCTATATTCACTCCGCAGTGTAGGGAGAGTATTATGAAATCGTCTATCATCACGTAAAAAGATTCCTTATCCTTGTTCAAGGCGTCTCTTATGACCTCTTCCGCATAATTTATTATCTCCATTTGGGCCAAATGGTTTTTGTTTTCGGTAGGATAAGGCTCTTCGCAAAATAGATTGAAATATTTCGATTCCGCTATAAAATAGGCCAAATCCTCCAAAGTGCCTATTTTTTGAGTATGGTATATCTCGAGTCCCAGACTCATGATAAAGTGCCATATATCGACTATCTCTATTTTAATGTTTTCCCAGTTCGGTTCTTTTGCGTTGATGTCTTTCCAATGTTTCCAGTTGAAACTGTCTATAAGTTCCGCACACTCCATATAGATACATCTTCTCCAGTTTATTATTCGTCCGAATTTGTTATATCCCTTCTCCCAATTTTTTCCGTTGGTTTCGTCGTTTAATTTTTGCTGAAGGGATAGCATCTCTTTTACCATCTGAAAGTGGGTCATCTCTATCCTTTTTCCGTTTTTTTAGCTCTATTTATCGGTTTTTTTCTTCCGTTTTTAAGCGGATTTTGCTCATTCCGCATTTTGCTTCGTATTTTCTGTTTTTGATGTTCAAAAGAGCCTCTTTCGCGATAACCAAAACTTTTTTTTGATCCGCTATCGGTTCCATAAGCTGGTTTTTTCTCGTTAATTCTATCGTTTGGTCGCTGACTATTTTCATTATTTCTTTTTCAAGATCTTTTATATAAGAATCTATACAGTTTAGAATTTTATCCATTCGCAATCCTTTCGCTCGTTCTTGGGGCTACGGCGCCGTTTTTTTAAAGGACGGTTTTTACTCTTGCAAAATGTCGTAATTTTCGGGAATCTCGTAAGTAAAGATTTTGTTCGGTATTTTTCGATTTACTTTTTGATTGGAAAAGATTATCGTAACGCCGTTTTGCATTTTGTCTTTGTATGTGATTTTAGAAATAACGCCGTTTTTTAGGTATATTTTGTAGCTGTTTTTGCAGCATTTTGCTAAATACAAATTTTTCTTGATTTTTTTAGCTTTTTGTAGTATATTAAGAATGTTCGGAACCTTGTTGAGTTTCGATATGATGACTTGCTCGAGTTCCGGTTCTATAATAACGACTTGTTTGTTTTTATAGTATATTTTTTTGAAAACGGGGGTTTTATAGATCCATAATGCTTTTTCGTTTTTATCCGCATATAGCTTACCGGTGTAGGTGATGGTATCGTTTCGATCGTTTTTTAAAATCTGTTTAAAATCGGCTTGGAAAGTCGAGAGATTGTTAAAATATGCGTGCGTAAACGATATTATTGCCAAAACTAATAAAATTATTCTCATAAAACTTCCTTGTTTGACGATATTTCGTAAACTTTATCATATAAAAATTAAATTTGTGATAAAATCCGTTTAGTCGGTCTCACTATGATGAGAGAATATAATATTTTTAAAAAAGAAGGTTAAAGATGGTTTCTGCAATAGCGAAGAAAATTTTCGGGACTAAGAACGACAGAGAGATAAAAAAGTATTTTAAAAGAGTTAAATATATTAATGCTTTAGAAGAAAAATATGAAAAAATGAGCGACGATGAGCTCAAAGCCGCTTTTAACGAGCTTAAAGAAGCGGTAAAAAGCGGAGAGAAGACTTTAGACGACGTTTTGTACGACTCGTTTGCGATAACGAGAGAAGTTAGCAAAAGAACGACCGGGCTTAGACATTTCGACGTTCAGATGATAGGCGGTATGGTTTTGCACGAGGGAAGAATAGCCGAGATGAAAACGGGAGAGGGTAAAACTCTCGTTGCGACTTTACCGGTCGTTTTAAACGCCATGCTCGGAAAAGGGGTGCATGTCGTTACCGTAAACGACTATCTTGCCAAAAGAGACGCCGCCGATATGGGCAGAATATATAACTTTTTGGGTTACAGCGTAGGTGTTATCACGGGCGACATTTTGGACGATGCCGAAAGAAAAGCCCAATACGACGCCGATATAACCTACGGAACCAATAACGAATTCGGATTCGATTATCTAAGAGACAATATGAAATACTCTCTTAGCGAGAAGGTTCAAAGAGGCCATTATTACGCGATAGTTGACGAAGTGGACTCCATTTTGATAGACGAAGCGAGAACTCCTCTTATCATCTCCGGTCCTACCAATAGAAAGCTTGAAAATTACAAAATAGCCAACGAAGTGGCCAAACAGCTCGTTAGAGCTACCGAAGTGGACGAAACGGGAGAGGTTAAGCCCGAAAGCGGCGATTTTATAGTGGATGAGAAAAACAGAACTATTATTTTAACCGAAAAGGGTATAGAGAAAGCCGAAAAGCTTTTCGGCGTTAACAATCTCTACGATCTTGAAAACGCCATTTTGGCTCACCATCTCGATCAGGCGCTAAAAGCTCACCATCTTTTCGAAAGAGACGTCGATTATGTCGTGAAAAACGGCGAGATTATAATAGTTGACGAGTTTACGGGAAGACTTAGCGAAGGAAGGAGATTTAGCGAAGGACTCCATCAGGCTTTGGAGGCTAAAGAGGGAGTGGAGATAAAGGAGGAGTCCCAAACTTTAGCCGACATTACCTTCCAAAACTACTTTAGGATGTACGAAAAGCTTGCCGGTATGACCGGAACGGCTCAAACGGAAGCTTCCGAGTTCGCTCAGATTTACAATCTCGAAGTTATCTCGATTCCGACGAACGTTCCCGTCATAAGGGAGGATAAAAACGATCTTATCTATAAAACCGAGAAAGAGAAGTTCGATGCGGTAGTGAAAAAAATCAAAGAGCTGCATAAGATAGGAAGACCCGTGCTTGTGGGAACCGCCTCCATAGAAAAGAGCGAACTTTTGCACGAGCTTTTGAAAAAAGAGAAGATTCCTCATACGGTATTGAACGCGAAACATCACGAAAAAGAGGCGGAGATCATCAAAGACGCCGGTAAAAAGGGAGCGGTAACGATCGCTACGAATATGGCCGGACGGGGAGTCGATATAAAACTTACAGACGAAGTTAAAGAGCTTGGCGGATTGTATATTATCGGAACGGAAAGGCACGAGAGCAGAAGAATAGACAATCAGCTTAGAGGAAGAGCCGGAAGACAGGGAGATCCGGGAACGAGTCAGTTTTATTTGAGTTTGGAGGACAATCTTCTTAGAATTTTCGGAAGCGACAGAATCAAAAACATAATGGACAGACTCGGAATAGAAGAGGGCGAGCATATAGAGTCGAAAATGGTAACGAGAGCCGTCGAAAACGCTCAAAAGAAAGTTGAAAATCTTCATTTCGAGTCCAGAAAGCATCTTCTTGAGTATGACGATGTCGCAAACGAGCAGAGAAAGGTCATCTATAAATTTAGAGACGAGCTTTTAAATCCCGAATTTGACATAAAAAGCAAACTTCACGAAAATAGAGAGGAGTACGTGGAGGATCTTCTATCGAGAGCCGAGATTTTTGCGGGAGGAATAAAGGACGATTTCGATTTGGATAAGGTTGCGGCTCTTTTGAAAGAGGAGATGAATCTCGATATCTCTAAAGAGGAGCTTCAAGGACTCGAATATGACGAGCTCAAAGAAAAAATAGTTGAAAAAATAGAACAAGAGTATGAGAAAAAGATGTCCGTTTTGGTTCCGGAGCAAAGAAGCGAATTTGAGAGAATCATCTATCTTCAAATTCTCGATAACGCGTGGAGAGAACATCTTTATCAGATGGATATCTTAAAAACCGGTATAGGTCTTAGAGGATACAATCAAAAAGATCCGTTGACCGAATATAAAAAAGAGAGCTACAATCTCTTTGTGGAACTCGTAAACAGAAT
>Ga0256914_1004580_pt1 | contig 10308 bp, 8 predicted proteins | sample HulkmetaG_FD_191571 | JGI IMG/M metagenome (GOLD analysis project Ga0256914, IMG submission 191571) | Hydrothermal chimney microbial communities from Main Endeavour vent field at the Juan de Fuca Ridge, Pacific Ocean - Hulk | ecosystem: Environmental > Aquatic > Marine > Hydrothermal vents ...
GCTGGGTCTCGGGCTGGATCATTTCTGGCAGATCGAGCAGTCCACCGCCTGCCTCAACCGCTTCCGTTATTCGGCGAAGAGGGAACAATGGATCTGCGAGATCCTCAACAGCCAGTGCCACCTGGAAGCCCTCAAGGGGCAGCGGACGACGACGGATTTTTAAACACCACACGGCGAAACCGATCTTGCAGTCAAAAGGGGATTATGGTAAAAGTTCATGTGTTTCGAGAGTGCGCCCATGGCTCAGCTGGATAGAGCGACGGACTACGGATCCGTAGGCCGGGGGTTCGAATCCTCCTGGGCGCACCAGGATGGATGAGAAGAGGGATCCTTTGACGTTGGAAGGATCCTTTTCATATTTTTACATCTGAGATCCTTTTCCATCTTTTTTGAAAAAAGAAAAAAGGGGTTGTGCTTGGTGGGCATTGGAGATTGCAATAAGATATGGGGTGATGTTGTTATGATCTTTGCGTTGAGGATAGGGCATAAAAAGATGGGGAGCATGGAAGAGACAAATCGGATGAGAACAATATTTAGCTGAGAAGGCGATTAGGTAGGGGAAGTCATTGACTAACGGGTATGAGCGAAGCATGAGGTGATTCGTGTCATGGGTGATGCAAATTGATTAGAGGATGATGGGTTTGCCGTTTTTGGTAGAAAGGTGGGTCTTTTGGGGATTTGAAGCGAAAAGTGAGAGTGGGGATTGATAAAATCGTCGAGGAGATCGAAGGATATGTCTTAGTGAGAGTTACGTAGCGAGGCAAAAGGGGTCATAAAAGGAAAATGCTGCCTTGATGATTTGTTTTACCTTCGCCAGGGATCGGACCGAAAAAATTTAAAAGGGAAATTAACTTCTTTCGGTGGGGAAGGAGCGGCAGAAGCGGCTAAACCAGTGAACAGTCCTTTCCAACATAGAATTGCGAAGGGATTCGTCCAAGAATTGATGGTCAGCGCCCTGAACGATCCAGATTTCCTTCGGTTGAGAGATTCTTTCGTAGACATAAAAGGCGTTTTCCGGTGAGACGACCGTATCGTTGCCTCCGTGGATGACGAGACAGGAGCTTACTCTCTCAAAGGGGAAAGTTTCAAGATTGGCGCGGTTGTCTTCGAAATAGTGAGGATAACGTTCGTATACCTCCCGCAATTCGGGTGGGGGTTGGGACGATCTCATGACGGGTGTCGCTAAAAGCACGGTTGCGTCGGCTTTTTCCAGGGCACCCACGGTGAGGGCGACGGTTCCCCCCATGCTGCTTCCGAACAGGCCGAGTGTTCCATTGAAGGTGTCAAGGGATCGAGTCCAAGAAACAACGGCGATGAGGTCGTCGATCCTTTGAGTCAAAGAGGCGTTTTGAAAGGTGCCGGCGCTTTCTCCGCATCCCGTAAAATCGAAGCGAATGAAACCGAAACCCGCTTTTACCAGTTTTTCTCCCAGCGCCACATATTTTGGGCTGTCCTTGGTGCTCATCATGCCGTGGGCGGCGATGATGTAAGGAGAAGGGGGGGAGAGAGGAAGGTGATGGATTCCTTTGAGAGTGAAAGCCCCGCTTTGGAGGGAAAAAGAGGTTTCTTCCGTGTGGTTCATTCCATGCTTTGTTTAAGGATCGCGTTGTTGTAGGCGTTGATGACGTCCGTTCGTTTGAGCATTCCCAGTAGCTTTTGATGGTTCTGGCTGTCAACGACGGGAAGTTGGCCAAGGTCTTTTTGCGCGAATTTCCTCATGGCGGTGTCCAGGGTATCATCGGGCGTGAGGTAAAGGTAATCTTCGTCCACGATGTCCTTGGCGATGATCAAATTCATCAAATCTTCCTCCATGAGGAGGGGACGGATGTCTCTCAGCGAAATGACACCGAGAAGTTTTCCTTCCCGAGAAATCACGGGAAAATAGGATTGGACGCTCTCTTTCGCGCGCATGAGGATTTGGCGTAAGGGGAGGTCTTCTGGAAGGGTGTCCATCTCCTTAATCATCACTTCCCTCACGGGAATGTTGCGAAGGACATTGATATCACGTCCCTGTTCGAGATCGATTCCTTGCCGCGCCAATTCTACCGTGTCGATGGAAGCGGGCTGGAGGATATGGGCCACGACCGTCCCAATGATGCACGCAATCATCCCTGGAATTATTACTTGGTAGTCTCCGCTCAGTTCGAATAACAGAAAAAGGCCCGTGAGTGGGGCGTGGGTGACGGCCGCGAGAAAGGATCCCATTCCCACCAAGGCGTAAACCTGTGGGCTCGCGGTGAAAGAGGGAAACAGCGCGTGAACAGTGTAGCCAAATAGCCCACCCATCATCACGCCAATGTAGATGAGCGGGGCGAAGACACCCCCGGCTCCCCCTGATCCCAAGGTGATGGAAGTGGCAATCATTTTAAAAACGAAAAGGCCTAATAAAAGCATCCAGCTCATCTTGCCGAATAGGGCCTCTTGGGCAAATTCATATCCGTTTCCAAAGACCTGGGGGAAGAAGATCCCGATGATTCCGACCAAAAGGCCTCCGAGGGCGGGTTTGAATAGGGCGGGGAAGGAGAGTTTTTCAAACAGGTCTTTTGTGAAGTAGAAAAGCTGGACGAAATAGTTTCCGAAAATGGCGCTGAGTAAGCCAAGAATGATGTAAAGAGGGATCTCCCAAATACTTGCGATGTGGTAGGGAGGAATGGTGAAAGCCGATTCGGTTCCCAAAAGGACGTGGGTGGTGACGGTGCCCAACGCCGAAGCGATAACGACGGGGGCGAAATTCGTGAGCTCGTAGTTGCCTAGCATGACGATTTCGAAAGCGAAAAATACACCTGCTATGGGGGCGTTGAAGGTAGCGGCGATACCGGCGGCCACCCCGCTGGCCACCAGAACCTTCATCTGTCGTGTAGAAACCTTAAGAAGTTGGCCTATCCACGATCCTATCGTGCCACCAATGGCGGCGATGGGTCCTTCCTGGCCGGCGGAACCCCCTATTCCGAGCGTAATAGAGGCGGCAAGGCCTTTTATGAAAAGGTTTCGTAGTTTGAAGATGGCACCTTTGAGGGCGACGGTTTTCAGAAACTCTGGGAATCCATACCCGTAGACCTCTTTTCGACCAAATAGGAGAGCCAAAGGGATGAGAAGAAGGCCACCGACGAAGGGTATTAGAAAAATAAGGACCCTATGCCACCCTCCTGCTGATATATTGAGAAGGCGGTAGAGGGTGTTGAACACGAAATGGTGGAAAAATAGAATCGTTTCTCTGAAGAGGAAGTTTCCGAATCCCCCGAGGATACCGATTACGATGGCGATGAGGATGATAAAACCTTGTTCTCCCCTCTTGAAAAAGGTAAGGGTCGCTGTAATGTTTTTCCAAATCTGACTTCTGTCCATCTTTTTTTATTGCGCTTCCTTTTGGAGACTACCGCGGCCTTGCGCCTCCTTCGAGAGGGCCATAAGGTCTTTCCCCTTTGTTTGTTTCTATTATATCAAGCGTTCTCCGGAGTCAACAAAGTTTTTTGCCCATAGCGGAAGATGTTTCCGACACCACGAAAATAGGAGAATTGTAAAGAAGGAGGGAGGGGCCTGCTTTGGGGGGGACCAAAGCAGGCCATGTGAGGGGAGAAAGGAGGAGAATGAGGTAAGAATGATAGCAGGGTTCGGCCTACTTTATCGCCTCAAGACGGTGAATGAGATGGCCTTTGGGGGTGGCTTCCCATTCTACGACGACCTTGTCCCCTACTTTGAAGTCCTCCAGCGTCGGTTTTTCCTTGTTGCCCTTTTTGAGAACCGCATTGGGCGCGAGAGGACCTCCGACCCTGAAGATCTTTTTTTCCGTAAGCGGAACGTTCACGACGACCGTATTGTATTTCAGATCGATGGCGTAAATCTTACCAACCATCTTGTAGGTTTTTGGGATGGATGCTGAGGCGGAAAAGGGGAGCATAAGCGTTGCGATGAGGCACAGGATGGTTATTCCTCCGATTCCTTTTCTTTTCCAATCTATTTTCCCTTTCATGGTAAATCCCTCCTTTCGGGTTACCTATTTTTGATTGTTCTCCTGGCTGTGGAGAACGAGGTAAATATTCCCTTTTCCTCTCCTAATGAGTAGGAGGAGGGTGGATTCTTTTCCCGCTTTTCGGAGAGCCTTTTCATAGTCTTTAAGATTGTGGATCCTTAGCCTATCGACCTCCAAAATGACGTCGCCGGCACGGAGACCCGCGTTTGCGGCAGGGCTGTTTGGTTTGATCTCGGTGATGATAACTCCCTTGATGTTTGGAGAAATTCCCGTCTTGTTTGCGAGTTCCGGAGTAATTTGTTGCACCCGCATCCCCCAGCGATTTTCCGGGCCTTCAAAAGAGCTTGCTATCTCTTTGGAGGCGGTGGGCATGGTTCCGATGGTGACCTGAAGCTCTTTTTCCTTACCATTTCTCACGATTTCGATGGAGACTTTCGTTTTAGGAGGCGTCGCGGCAACGAGACGGGAGATGTCATAAGCGTTTTTGACCTTTTTGCCGTTGAAGGTGGTAATGACGTCCCCTCGTTTCAGACCGGCCTTTTCGGCGGGACTGTCGGATAGGACATCGGAGATGAGAACGCCTTCTTTCTTCTTTAGCTTGAATGTCTTGGCGAGGGCAGGGGTAATATCCTGAATTTGGACGCCAAGCCAGCCACGAACAACTTTCCCTTTTTCGAGCTGAGGAAGTAATTGTTTCGCAAGGTTGATGGGAATGGCGAATCCGATCCCTTGTCCCCCCTTGATGATGGCGGTGTTGATGCCGATGACTTCCCCTTTCATATTGAAGAGGGGACCTCCGCTGTTCCCTGGATTGATGGCGGCATCCGTTTGGAGAAAATCGTCATAAGGACCGGCTCCGATGACTCTTCCTTTGGCGCTAATGATTCCGGCCGTCACCGTGTGAGAAAGGCCGAAAGGGTTCCCAACGGCCATGACCCAATCCCCTACTTGAATGGCGTCGGAGTCTCCCAATTTGACGGGACGAGGAAAGTTTTTCCCCGGTGTTACTTTGATGAGAGCAAGGTCCGTTTTGGGATCTTTCCCCACGATTTTGGCATTGAGCACGGTTCCATCCATAAGCTTGATCTTGATGGAAGACGCCTTGGCGACGACGTGATTGTTTGTGAGGATAAGCCCCTTCTCATCGATGACAAATCCTGACCCCAACGCGTGGATTTTTAGCTGTTGTTCGGGAGGAGGTGCCATGAATCCTCTAAAAGGACCGTTCGGCCCGAAGAAGGGGAGCAGGGGAGATTCTTTGATGACCTGGGTGGTGGAAATGTTTACGACGGAGTTTTTTACCTTTTTGAAAAGAGAGGCAAACGATCCGGGAGCGGATGAGGCGCTCGCGTTGCAAGGGAAACTCATCACGAAGAAGATAGAGATTAAAAGTGTGAAACATAATGGTAACCATCGGGTGGAAAGATTATTTTTTTTGTTTTTCATGCACTACTCCTCTTTCTTTGTTGTGAAGCCGGTGGAAAAATTCTTTTCCTTTCGAATCTTTCATTTGCGGTAAATATAAACAGGAAAACTTTCAGAATTCTTACGGTGAGATTACAAATTTGTAATGAACGAGGAAGATCTTAGGGAAGGCGAATCTGAACATAACCCCCACGACCGGTTCGATGGTCGATGGCGTGGAAGAGGAGGGAATCACCGGGTTTGACTTCATAGAGGAATTTTTTGAGATCTTCCCTCGATCTGATTGAGGTACCGTTGATTTCGTCGATAATATCTTCCGCTTCGAATCCTGCCTGTCCCATGGGACCGTTGGGATCAACCCAAGAAATCCTGAGACCTTTCCCTTTCTTGTGGGATGTGGGAGGGGGAGAAGTTACGACGATTCCCAGAACCTTTCTTTCGACGGTGGGAAAGGTGGGAAGACCTTTGGGGGCGAGGATGGCGTGAAGAGATAGGAGGGTTCCTTTTCTGGAGATCTTTAAGGTTACCGTTTCACCTACCGAGGATGTCATCACGAGATGTTTTAGTTGGAATGAGTTTAGAACGGGGATTTTCTGATATTCGAGAATGATGTCTCCCGGTTTGACTCCTGCTTCATAGGCTGGACCTCCGTGAGCCACATCTACCGCCATGACCTTTTGAACGTAGCCTTTGCCCTTTGGAAAAAGGATATCCTGCACGCGCATTCCGAGCCAGCCGTGTATGACCCACCCTTTATCGATGATTTGGCGGGAGATGGACGTCGCCTTGTCCCAGGGGATGGAAACCCCTACCCCTTGGATGGAGGCAATCTTTGAAAGAAAGGCGTCTGTCAATCCTATGATGTCCCCTTTCATGTTGAGGAGAGGTCCCCCACTGTTGGTTAGGCCTATGGGGATGTTTGTGAGCAGGAAACGTTGATAAAGGGCGCCTACCTCTTGAGGGACTTCCACGATAATTCCTTTGGAAATGGCGGGATTTTTGGCTGCGTAGCGGCTGATGACAAAGACCCATTCCCCTTTTGATATTTTGGGATGGTCTGTTTGGGAGAAATAGAGGAAATGCCGATCCTTCTGAATTTTAAGGATGGCGATGTCCATGGAGAAATCTTCACCCACGGGTGCCGCGGGATAGAACGTTCCGTCGGAAAGGAAGCACCGGATCTTTTTGGCTCCTTCCACAAGAAAGGCGTTGGTCAGAATGTATCCATCGGGGTGGATAAGAATTCCTGTTCCAGAGGAAACGGGGGGAAGCTCTTTGAGCTTTCGAGAAAGGTAGCTTGGGGAGAAGGGGAAAGGATAGAAACGCGTGGCGAGGATATTTGAATAGGCGTTCCTTCGTTCGATTTCCAAGTGAACAAGGAAAGGAAGGATGTTACCGATGGAGGCGGCCATCACCTTTTGGGAGGGATGGGAAAGGAGGGAACAATCTCCCCCCCTGGGGAAAAGGGTAGGAGAGAGGATGATCAGGAAGATAAGGAGTTTTTTCATTTTTGGGTTTGACCGCCCTGTAAATTTCTATCCTTCTCGCATATTAGAGACGTATTCTTTCAGCTTCCTTACAGGAAGATTAAATTTTTGTAATAGTCCGGTCACGACGCGCGACGTGTATTCGATCGGTTCGCCTTGGAAAATTCGGTGAGTGGGAGAAAAATGGTGAAAACGGTTCCTCTTCCTGAGACGCTATTCACGACTATATCCCCTCCATGACGTGTGATGATGGCTTTCACCAGGCTTAATCCCAGTCCCATCCCCTTTTGCGAACGGCTTTCATCTCCGCGGTAAAGCCTTTCCCAGATACGGGGCAAATCCTTTTCTTGAATACCGGGTCCCGTGTCTTTGACGGAGATAGCGGCTTTGTCTTGTTCCACTTTGGCTTCCATCGTGACCTTGCCTCCGGAAGGGGTGAACTTGATGGCATTATCCACCAGATTCGCCAGCGCCTGGCTCAGACGGACGGGATCGCCGGTGACGTAAAGGGCCGGAGGACACCTCATCTCCAGGGAGATCCCTTTTTCTTCCGCCACGATTTTGTAAAGATCCAGCACCTTTTGGAGGAGCTGAGACACCGAGATGGGTTCGAGATGGAGCCGAAGAACGCCGGTTTCCGCTTCGGAGATATCCAAAAGGATGTTGAGAAGCTTCTGTATCTCTAAAGATTCTTCGAGGCATTCCGCGAGGGCGTTTTGACATTCCTCTGGCAGGGTTTCTTTTTGAAGAGCCAGTTCCGCCGTTCCACGCAAGCGGGTGATGGGGGTTCTCAGATCGTGCGCGACGTTATCGAGGGAATCCTTCATTCCTTTTATGAGGGTTTCGATCTTTTGGAGCATCTCGTTGAACAGCAGAATGAGTTCCTCCAGCTCATCCCCTGTTTTTGGGTTGGCGACCCGTTGTTCTAAAGCGGAGGTGTCGTGGGTAATGGAACGCACGGATTCGATGAGATGGCGAATGGGACGGAGGGCCCGATAGGCGAGGAGATTCCCTCCCAAAATGCCCAGCAGTAGAAGAGGAAAGATGATAATGGTAGCCACGTCTTTGAATTTTCTAAGGATTTGTTGTCGTTCCCGCGTGTCTTGGCCCACCTGAAGCCAAAAGCCCGTTGGGAGAGCCAACGACCCCACTTCCAAGACTACGTCGGAGCTAGAGCCGCTTAAATGAATGAGTTTGTGGGGGGTAGGGGGGATCTTCGCGAGCTTTCGTAGGTTGAACTCTATCCATTGGTAGGGAAGATAGAGAAAAACGGTATGATTGTGCCAGTCGGCGATACGGATGAGGAATTTATTTTTTTTAGGAATCTTTTGGGAGGAACGGATGTTCCGTTCAATGAGTTCCAGCCCTCCGGACTGATAAAGGGTTTCCAATTCGTGAAGTTTCGTCGCGATTTCTTCGTGATCCCTGCGGACGAGGGTAGTTTGAAGATAGAAATACGCGAAGAGAAAGAGTAAAAAAACGCTAAAAACGAAAAGTCCCGAGTACCAAAACGTCAACCTGAAGCCGATGGTTTTAGGTATCTTGCGAAGGCTCTTTAATGACATAACCCACGGATCGGATGGTATGGATAAGTTTTTGGGGAAAATCGCGGTCGACCTTGTTTCGTAATCGGCAAACGAGTACGTCAACCACATTGGTTTGAGGATCGAAATTGTAGTCCCAGATGTGTTCCAGGATCATGGTCTTGGAGACGATCCGGTTTTTATTGTGGAGAAGATATTCGAGCAAACTGAATTCGCGAGGTTGGAGATCGATCTTTCGTCCGCCACGAGTGACCTCGTGTTTCAGCAGATCGAGAGTGAGATCCCCGGCTTTGAGGGTCGTTGCCGTGGGGGTGGCATGTGCCCGTCGGATCAAGGCTTGCACCCGGGCCAAGAGTTCAGAAAAGGAAAAAGGCTTTACGAGATAGTCGTCACCTCCCCGCTGCAATCCTTCCACTCTATCCTCCACGGCGCGTTTGGCACTGAGGATGAGGACGGGGGTGTTGATCTTTTTCTCTCTCATCTTTCCGATGAGGGAGAGACCATCGAGCTTTGGGAGCATCAGATCGATAATAGCGGCGTCGTAGGGGGCCGTGGAGGCGAGAAGAAGGCCTTCTTCCCCATCTTTCGCGTGATCGACGGCGTATCCTGCTTCTTTCAACCCCCGAATGATGAAGTCGGCTGTTTTTTGATCGTCTTCGACGAGAAGGATTCTCATGGCGATGTCCCTCTTGTTCTATTGGTCAGCAAAAGGAATAGTTTTATAGAGAAGATAACAAGCGGCCCGTTCTTCCCATGTTAGTTCGGGAATACATAGAAACGAAGCGGGATAGAGGTCCGTGTCTCCTTTCAAGGTGTAAACGAGTTTTCCACCTTTATCTTTCATAACAACCGCCTTTGATTGGGGTGTGAGCGTGTAGAGAGGGCTTCCTTCCTCTCGGAAGACGGTCACGGTGCCGTTGGCTATCTTTATGAACATCAAGTGGGCGCCAACAGGGGATTCTACGCGGTAAATCCTCCCTTCTTTTCGGATGATGTGAAGAAGATTTCCTTTCAAATCTCGAATCATAAGTTTGATCCCAAAACGTTTGAGAAAAACCCCACGCCTTGTCGATTTTTCGATCAGCTTTAGGCGATTTTCGCCCCAACGTTGAACCGTGTAAGTTCCGTTTTTCGTCACTACCTCATGTTGCTTGAAAGAGAGGAGGACGGTTCCGTCAGGGGAGACGAGACGGATCCCGACCAAAGTTGGAAACGCGTGGGACGTTGCGCAGAGAAAACATGCCATCATAACGACAAGCCATGTGGTTCGTCTGTATCCTGTCCTTTTCATCCGTGTCCTCTCCCAACAATATATTTCACCGAATAGAGGAAAGAAAGGAAAAAGTCAATCACTCAATCGCCCGTTTACTCCATTGCTATTTCATTCGTTGCCTTTTTTCGCCCATTGACATTGTTCTTACTCACTTAACACTTTCCTGCTCGTTACCCACCGACTGACCTTCCCCCGGAATTGTGGACAGTCCGAAAAGCTGCTGCAACAGCCCAAGGAGGACTGACATGGTATCGAGGAGAAGGACGTTCCCACGTGAATTCAAGGTCGAGACGGTTAACCTGATAATCGGCAGCGATCAGAGCGTGGCTTAAGGTGGCCAGGGATATGGAGATTCACCCCAACACGCTTTACAGATGGATTCGCCAATACAGTGAGAAACCTGTTGAGGCCTTTCCGGGCAAGGGGAAACAGACCTCGGAAGCTGAAGAGCTCAGCCGACTCAGACGTGAGAATCAACGTTTGAAAATGGAGCGAGACATCTTAAAAAAAGCAATGGCCATCTTCTCCAGCGCCCAGAAGTGATTTTTGGGTTTATGCGGCGACACGAATCCGAATATCGCATTGGGGTTATGTGTGAGGTACTGAACG
>Ga0256914_1004581_pt1 | contig 10305 bp, 8 predicted proteins | sample HulkmetaG_FD_191571 | JGI IMG/M metagenome (GOLD analysis project Ga0256914, IMG submission 191571) | Hydrothermal chimney microbial communities from Main Endeavour vent field at the Juan de Fuca Ridge, Pacific Ocean - Hulk | ecosystem: Environmental > Aquatic > Marine > Hydrothermal vents ...
ACTCCGGTGGCCGTGGAACCGCCGGTCGAGGAACTGACGCCCTTTCAGGCCGAGGTGTTCGCCCTCAACCTGATTGGCGGCAACAAACGGCTGCTGCGCAACCTGATCAGCAAGGGTTCCTGCGATCTCTCCTATTCCCTGGACGAACGGGTCCGGTTCCGTGTCAACGTCTTTTCCCAGAAGGGTCATTATTCCACCGTGCTCAGAAAGCTGGAAACCAAGATTCCCTCCATTGCGGGCTTTGACTTCCCGCCCGCCTTTGAAAAGATGGCAAAAGAGGTCAACGGCCTGGTCCTGTTCACCGGCGCCACCGGCACGGGTAAAACCACCTCCATGGCCGCGATCCTCAACCGGATCAACGAGGAACGGGCCGTGCACATCGTCACCCTGGAAGATCCCATCGAGTATGTCCATCCCCATAAAAAGGCCACCTTCAACCAGCGCGAGATGGGTGATGACTTCGATACCTTTGCCGGCGGCCTGCGGGCCGCGCTCCGCCAGGCGCCCAAGGTCATCCTGGTCGGTGAAATCCGGGACAGGGAAACCCTGGAGATCGCGCTGACCGCGGCCGAGACCGGCCACGTGGTTTTCTCCACCCTGCACACCATTGACGCGGGCCAGACCATCAACCGTATCCTGGGTATGTTTGAGCAGGAAGAACAGCCCATGATCCGCAACCGACTGGTGGACACCATCCGCTGGGTGGTCAGCCAGCGGCTCCTGCCCCGTATCGGCGGCGGCCGGGTCGCGGCCATGGAGATCCTCTGCACCAGCCTGCGGGTCAAGGACCTGATCATCAACGGCGAGACCGAGGAGAAAACCTTTTATAACGTGGTCAAGGAAGGCTCGGCCCATGAAATGCGCACCTTTGACCAGCATCTGCTCGAACTGTACGAGCAGGGGCTGATCACCGAGGAATCCGCCATCTCCTACGCCTCGCACCGCAGTGAAATCAAGCGCGGCCTGGACACCATCAAGTCTGCCCGTGGCGAGCGGACCTCTGATATTGAAGGGTTGCACATGGAAGAGGAAGAGAAAGATCCCTATGGCGGCATGCTGTAGCGGTTCAGTCCTTGCCTGATACACTCATCCGCGGAGAACAGATATGATATCCCTTTGTCCCCATTGCCGGCAAAAGCTGCGTTTCAGCGCCGCCCAGCAGGAAAAGATAACCCTGGCCCTGAAAAAAATCGGGCCTGGCAAAAAACTGACCATCAAATGTCCCCACTGCCGCCAGGCTATTCAGATTGAAGGGTCCGCCGACAAACGCGACCAGGGCAAAACACCGCAACCGCCGACCCCGCCTGACCTGGACTGGCTGACCACCGGCCGTTTCGCCGGTGAGGAAAAGGTCGAGGACGTGCCCATGGCCCTGGTCTTATATAAGGACTGTCCCGAACGAGGCCAGGTGGTCAAGGCCATTGAATCCGTCGGCTACCAGGTGGTCATTGCCGAGAGTCAAGAACAGGCCCGGGAAAAGATGCAGTTTGTCCGGTTTTCCTGCGTCATCCTCCATTCGCAGATGGAAGGCGGCCTGGAAGACTCCACCTTTCATGGCTATATGCGCAAAATGGCCATGGAACGACGCCGCTATATTTTCTATATCCTCATCGGCCCGGAATTTCACACCCTGTACAACCTGCAGGCCCTGGCCCTCAGCGCCAACCTGGTCGTCAACGAGGCTGATCTGAAATATTTTGACGTCATTCTGCGCAAGGCCATTCCGGAATATGAAGAACTGTTCGGTCCCCTGCTTGAAGAACTGGCTGCCACCGGCAGAATGTAGCCAGGCCAACCACCTGGAATACCACCAAAAGGATTTTTGGCTGCCCAAAGAAGAAAATACAGTTTTTCAAGAAGAAACAGTTGTTTTTCAAAAAACTTTTTGGTAAAAGATTTGATTTGTACTTTCTTTTCACAGCATTTCTGTCCATGGGGGACAGGAAGCAATAAAACGCATTTGAACCGAACACCAGACAACCGGCATCGATCCGGTTGGAGAGGAATGGCAGCCCATGACTGAAAACGAAAACCAACCCGCCGTGGCGGCAGCAGAAGAAGAAAACGAAGACATCAGCTTTGCCGAGCTCTTTGAGCAGGAAGAAAACAATACTGTTATCAATGTCGGTGAAGTGGCCATCGGCACCGTCGTGGACCTGGCCGGCGATGCCGTGCTGGTCGATGTCGGTGACAAGGCGGAAAGCTATATTCTGCTTTCCGAATTCAAACATGAAGACCCGGATCGTGAAATCAAGATCGGCGATCAATTTGAAGTCTTCATCGAAAAACGAAAAGAGGAAGGCGGCCTGCTTCTCTCAAGAGAGAAGGCCATCGCGATCAAAGTCTGGGAAAAAATTGCCAAGATACAGGAAGAAGACGGAACCATCGAGGGAAGGATCGAGAGCAGGGTCAAGGGCGGCATGTCCGTGGATATCGGCGTACCGGCCTTTCTGCCCTATTCGCAGATCGACCTGCGCCCGGTCAAGGATCTTGATGCCCTGATCGGCCAGAGTTTTGAATTCAAGATCCTCAAGTTCAACCGCAAACGCAACAACGTGGTCGTTTCCCGGCGCGCTATCCTTGAGGAACAGCGGGCCAAGCTGCGCGAGAAGATGCGTAACACCCTGGAAGAGGGTCAGACCATCCGCGGCGCCATTACCAATATCACCGATTACGGCCTGTTCATTGACCTGGGCGGCATGGACGGCCTCTGTCATATTACCGACCTGTCCTGGGGCCGGGTGTCCCACCCCTCAAAGCTCTATACCGTGGGCGAGGAAATCGAGGTCAAGATCCTCAAGTATGACAAGGATTCGGACCGGGTTTCCCTGGGTGTCAAACAGCTCAAGTCCGATCCGTGGGAGCAGGTACCGGAGAAATATCCGGCCGGTTCCAGGGTCAAGGGCAAGATAGTCTCCATCACCGATTACGGCGTCTTTGTCGAGCTGGAAGAAGGTGTCGAAGGTCTGGTCCATATCTCGGAGATGAGCTGGTCGAAGAAACCCAAGCATCCCTCCAAGCTGGTCTCTGTCGGCGACGAGATTGAGGTGCAGGTGCTCAAGGTCGAGGCCGAGACCAAGCGGATCTCGCTGGGCATGAAACAGCTCCTGCCCAATCCCTGGGATGTGGTCGAGGAGACCTATCCCATCGGCGCGGTCATCGAGGGCAAGATCAAGAATATCACCGATTTCGGCATCTTTATCGGCATCGAAGAAGGCATCGACGGGCTCATTCATGTTTCGGATCTCTCCTGGACCGAACGGATCAAGCATCCCTCGGAAAAATATTCCAAGGGTGAAACCATCCAGGCCGTGGTACTCAAGATCGACAAGGAGCACGAACGGTTCTCGCTCGGCGTCAAGCAGCTCGAGCCTGATCCGTGGCAGGCTGCCGCCAACAACTATCCCACCGGCACCATTGTCGAGGGCACCATCACCAACGTGACCGATTTCGGCGTCTTTGTGCAGCTTGAAGAGGGCATCGAGGGATTGATCCATGTTTCCGAAATCAGCAAGGAGAAAGTCAAAACTCCGGTCGGCATGTTCAATGTGGGCGATCCCATCAAGGCCATGGTGATCAATGTTTCCGCCGATGACCGCAAGATCGGCCTGTCGCTGAAGGCCCTTGAGGACGATGGCGAGGATGCGGAGAGCACGGAGACCAAGAAAATCGATCAGCAGCCCTCTGTTCAAAGCAGTGGCCCTTCCACCTTTGGCGACCTGCTCAAGAAGGCGGCGGGAGAGGCTGGAGACAATAAAGAGGAAGTAGAATAAATTACAATCGATAAGCGAGTTGTAAAAAGGTATCTTCTCAAAATGAAGATACCTTTTTCTATGCGCTTTTTTTAGACATGCGCATGTAGCTCAGATTCGGTTTTAGATACGACAGGAAAAGGATATACCCATGCTGAAACGTGAACTGGTCAACGAGGTCACCGCCCAACTCGGTGACTACTATAAACAGGATGTGGCCCAGGCCATTGACATTGTTCTGGATGAAATTGCCAAGGCCCTGATGGAGGGGCGCCGGGTCGAAATCCGAGGATTCGGCAGCTTCTCGGTGCGCACCCGCAAGCCCCGAATCACCAAGAACCCGAAAACCGGTAAAATGATGAATATTCCGGAACGGAAAACCCTCCATTTCACCATGTCGAAATCACTTAAAGAGGTACTGATCGAGGAGTAACAATTCTTCCTCTGCTGACTCAAAAAGGCTGGCTCCCGAAAAAGGGGGCCAGCCTTTTTTAATGCCGATTACTAACAGATCACGTCTACCGAAACATGTCCGGATCCCCCTTGCCCTCGCGCAGGATCTCCGGCGCATCACCGAGCAGGGAGATAACAGTCGATGGCTCGGGATACACCTCACCGCCGTCAATAATCAGATCGATCTGGCCGCCGAACAGATCCTCCACGTCCAGAGCGTCGATCACCAACCTGTCCCTGTCCTCTCCCTGGGCGCTGGTGGTCAGAATCGGGTTGCCCAGCTCCTCGATCATGGCCTGGCAGATGGGATTGTCCGGCACCCGGATACCCACGGTTTTCTGCTTGGTGAGCATGATCTTGGGCACCAGCTTGCTGCCGGGCAGGACAAAGGTATAGGGGCCGGGCAGGTTCTTCTTCATCAGCCGGTAGGCGGTGTTGGAGACATGGGCATACTGACTGATGTTTTTCAGGTCAGAGCACATGAAGGAAAAGGGTTTGTGCTTGGGCCGCCGCTTGATCTGATGCACCCTTTTCACGGCCTTCTGGGCAAAGATATCGCAGCCGATGCCGTACATGGTGTCCGTGGGATAGGCGACAACACCTCCCTTTTTTAATACGTCCACAACCTGCCTGATCAGGCGGGGCTGCGGATTGTAGGGGTTGATCTCAAGCAAACGGGCCATGCTGTTCTCCCTGGATACATTCTCTGTCATCGACGCCCTGGTTCGCACCGGTCGTACGGATCGTTTTGAAAGGCCGGAACGCACCGGAACCACAATAAAGCAGGAACGCGCCTTCTTCGCCACTTTTTTCCCTGACCGGGAATGATTTCTCCATGGTTGCATAAACAGGCTCCATCCTGTACTCTTCTGCAAAGGCAGGCCCGGGACAGGAATCGGCAAGATACCCGATCTTCGCCGTCCGGCGCGCCACCCTATAATCCGGAGGACATCCTACATGTTTTCTCTCGACATTCCAGCAGCTTATACCTTTGATGACGTCCTGCTCGTCCCCTCGGCCTCCGAGGTGCTTCCGGCCGAGGTTTCCCTGGCCACCCGCCTGACCAGGACCATCGACCTGAACGCGCCCCTGGTCAGCGCCGCCATGGACACGGTGACCGAACACCGGACCGCCATTGCCATGGCCAGGGAGGGCGGGATCGGCATTATCCACAAAAACATGAGTATCGCATCCCAGGCCAGGGAGGTCGAACGGGTCAAGAAATCGGAATCCGGCATGATCATCGATCCGGTCACGGTTCGGGAAGACCAGAGCGTGGCCGAGGTGCAGGCGATCATGAAGCATTATAAAATATCCGGCCTGCCCGTGCTCCGGGGTGACAAACTGGTCGGCATCGTCACCAACCGCGACCTGCGCTTTGTCTCGGACGACGAGCTCCACGTCAGCGACGTAATGACCGCAAAAAACCTGGTCACTGTGCCCGAAGGCATTGACCTGGAACACTGCAAGGCGCTTTTGCACGAGCACCGGATTGAAAAACTGCTCGTGGTCAACGAGGCAGGCCAGCTCAAGGGGTTGATTACGATCAAGGATATCGAAAAGATCAAAAAATATCCCAACGCGGCCAAGGACTCGGTGGGCCGGCTTCTGGCCGGGGCCGCCGTTGGCGTCGGGGCCGAAATGGAAGAACGGGCCCAGGCCCTGGTCGACGCCGGGGTGGACGTGGTGGTGCTGGACTCGGCGCACGGCCATTCCGCCGGTATCCTCCAGGCGGTCGCTGCCCTGCGCGCCAGCTTCCCGGATTTACCGATCATTGCCGGCAACGTGGCCACGGCCGAGGGTACCGCGGCCCTGATCAAAGCCGGCGCCGATGCGGTCAAGGTTGGCGTGGGCCCCGGCTCCATCTGCACGACCCGGATCGTGGCCGGGGTGGGTGTGCCTCAATTGACCGCGCTCAAATCCTGCACCGACGAGGCGAGAAAATCCGATACGCCGATCATTGCCGACGGCGGCATCAAATTTTCCGGCGACCTGTGCAAAGCCATCGGCATCGGCGCCCACACGGTTATGATCGGCTCGCTCTTTGCCGGCACCGACGAGACGCCGGGCGAGAGTTTTCTCTTCCAGGGCCGCAAGTACAAGGGCTACCGGGGCATGGGCTCGCTTGGGGCCATGAAAAAGGGTTCCAGCGACCGCTATTTTCAGGACCGGGATTCCGAGTCCTCCAAACTGGTGCCCGAGGGCATCGAGGGCAAGGTGCCCTACCGGGGCCCCATTGCCGAGATGATCTACCAGCTTCTCGGCGGCCTGCGCTCCGGCATGGGCTATACCGGCGCGGCCACCATCGAGGAACTGCACAAGCGGGCCCGCTTTGTCCGCATCTCCCCGGCCGGCCTGCGCGAATCCCATGTCCACGACGTCATCATCACCAAGGAAGCGCCCAACTACCGCACCGAGGGGTTGTAACCGCTAAACGGAACAGCCCCGGACATTGCCTGCGCCGGCATGAAAACATGCGCCGCCGGGCCACATTCACCTACAACAACAGATGCTGCCATGTCCCTCCATACAGAAAAAATCCTGATCCTTGACTTCGGCTCCCAGACCACCCAGCTCATTGCCCGCCGCATCCGCGAGCAGAAGGTCTATTCGGAAATCCATCCCTATACTCTGAAACTGGATGAAATCAGAGCAATGCAGCCTTCCGGCATTGTCCTGTCCGGCGGCCCGGCCAGCGTCTATGACAAAGACGCGCCCATTTCTGATCCGGGCGTGCTGGACCTGGGCGTGCCCGTGCTCGGTATCTGCTATGGCGCGCAACTGATGATGGAACAGCTGGACGGCCGGGTGGAAAAGGCGGATAAACGGGAATTCGGCAAGGCCGAGCTGACCATCACCGATACCAGCGGCATCTTTGCCGGCATGGAAACCGCGCCCCGCCACTACCAGGTCTGGATGAGCCACGGCGACCGGATCGAGGAGCCGGCACCCGGCTTTGTCACCACCGCCACCAGCCCCCACTCGCCCTATGCGGCCCTGCGCCACAAGGAGAAGAACCTGGTCGCGGTCCAGTTCCACCCCGAGGTGGCCCATACCCTGATCGGCACCGACGTACTGCGCAACTTCATTTTCGGGCTCTGCGGCTGCTCTCCTTCCTGGACCATGCATTCCTTCATCGACGCCACCGTGGCCGAGATCCGGGACAAGGTCGGCGATGACCGGGTGATCTGCGCCCTGTCCGGGGGCGTGGACTCCTCGGTCACCGCGGCCCTGGTCCACCGGGCCATCGGCAACCAGCTCACCTGCATCTATGTCAACAACGGCCTGATGCGGACCGGCGAATCGGAAAGCGTGCTGCGCTTTTTCCGGGAAAAGACCGACCTTAACGTCATTGACGTGGATGCCGGCGACTACTTCCTCGGCGAGCTGGCCGGGGTCAGCGATCCGGAGGAAAAGCGCAGACGGATCGGCTACGGCTTTATCAAGATCTTTGAGGAGGAGGCCAGAAAGCTGGGCAAGGTCAGATACCTGGCCCAGGGAACCCTGTACCCGGATGTTATCGAGTCCGTGGTCTTCCGGGGCAAGGCGCCCATCAAATCACACCATAACGTGGGCGGTCTGCCCGAGCGGATGCAGCTTGAGCTGATCGAGCCCCTGCGCGAGCTGTTCAAGGACGAGGTGCGGGAGCTGGGCCTGGAACTGGGCATGCCCGAGGAGGCCATTTTCCGGCAGCCCTTTCCGGGTCCGGGCCTGGGCATCAGGATCATGGGCGAGGTCACGGCCGAGCGGCTCGACATCCTGCGCCAGGCAGATGTGATTGTCCTCGAGGAGATGAAGGACGCGGGCTGGTACCGCAAGGTCTGGCAGTCGTTTGCCGTGCTCCTGCCCATCCAGACCGTGGGCGTGATGGGCGATGGCCGCACCTACGAGCACGTGATCGCCATCCGCTCCGTGGACAGCCGCGACGCCATGACCGCGGACTGGTCCCAGCTGCCCTATGACCTGCTGGGCCGGATCTCGACCCGGATCATCAACGAGGTGCGCGGCGTCAACCGGGTTGTCTACGACATCTCCTCCAAGCCGCCGGCCACCATCGAGTGGGAGTAAAGAGGAGCCCCGCCTGGAAACAGGATGCTGGATGACGGCTGCCGGGCTCTGGTGGCAATCACACAACAGAAAAGACACAGATACAAGATACAACAATGTTGAAAACAGGCATCTACGTTGATGCGGAAAATATCAAGATGAGCGGCGGCTACGGCATGCGCTATGACGTACTGGTCGATCTCGCCAACCGGGGCAAGTCCACCATGCTGCGCGCCAACTGTTACCTGGCCGAAGACCGGGAACGGACCCGGGCCGACGTGGAATACCGGCAAAAGGTGTACAGCTATCACGACATCCTGCGCCAGTGCGGCTTCAAGGTGATCAAAAAGTACGTGCGCCGCTACGAGGATGAAGAGGGCAATATCACCACCAAGGCCAACGCGGACATGGATCTGGCCATCGATGCCCTGCTGCAGGCGCGCAACCTGGACCGGATCATCCTGCTCACCGGCGACGGCGACTTTATCCGCCTGGTCACGGCCCTGCAGAACATGGGCTGCCGGGTGGAGGTGATCGGCTTTCACAATGTCAGTTTCGAGCTGCGCGAGGCAGCCGACTCCTTTCTGTCCGGTTTTCTCATCCCCGGCCTGCTGCCCATAAACACGCCTTCCCACAATGGCGGCCCGTGGAAACGTGGCTCAGTGATCCACTTCAACCAGGAAAAGGGGTTTGGTTTTTTCCGCTATTATGAGCTGGAGGCCGGGGGCCTGGCGCCAAAATCGGTTTTTTTCCATCTCTCCAAGTCCACCCTGGACAACGACCACTATTTTCAGGATAATCAACGTATATTCGAATTTCGGATTGTTGAAAATCCCAATAACGAAAACAGGTCCGAGGCCTGGGATATCCGGCTGATCCGGGAAAACTGACTGTAAGTCGTCCCTGGCACCCTGCGGAGTCTCGTACCTCGCTTACCTCTTTGCACGGTCGTGGTTGCTCACATAGCGGGCTATAGTGAACAACCACGCCCGGAGTCTCGCAGGCTTCGCTTACCTGCACAAATCCAGGGCACCCGTGCCAACTTACACGTTACAAGGTAATGAAACTATATAGTTACGAATCCTGTGATCAATTACAACTGACTGACGGGGAAGCGCCATGTGGCAGGTGAGGGTAGATGTGGAAAAGTGTGATGGCTGCGGCGAATGCGTGGAGTCGTGCCCCGGGGAGGTGTATGAGCTGCAACATGGCAAGGCCGTACCCGTCAACACGGATGAATGCCACGGCTGCCATACCTGCGAGGCCCTCTGCGATCAGGAGGCCTGCCGGGTGGAAGAGGACTGACCCGCATTCACAGCATTTTCCGGCCTTTCGCAACGATCTTTGTGAGGAATGCGGGCTAAGGACAGGATTGTACCCTACCTGTCCCGCAGCAACAGGGCCGCGAAAAAACCATCCAAACCCTGATCCGGCAGGGGTTGAAAGTATCCCCTGTCCGTAACAAGTTCAGCGGCGGCAGCCGGCAGGTGGTGGCGTGCATCCCTGATCCTGAAGTCCGGATTTTCGGCAAGAAATTCCTCCACCATCTCCTCGTTTTCCTCAGGCTCCAGGGAGCAGGTCGCGTAGACCAGCCGCCCGCCGGGGGCAAGCAGCGCAGCGGCTGTCCGCAACAGCCTCTGTTGTCTTTTCCGCAAAGCGGCCAGATCCCCTTCCCGCCGGTTCCAGCGGATATCCGGCCGCCGGCGGATCACGCCGGTGCCGGAACAGGGCACATCAAGGAAAATGGCAGTAAAGCGGCGGTCAGTGCCGGCGGCAAAGCCCTTAAGGCCGGTGTTCACCGTTTCCACCCCTTTTATTTGCAATCTTTTCAGATTCTCGCCAAGCAATCGGTATCGGCGTTGATCCGGTTCCACGGCAGTCAGCCCGGCAGCCGCCGGCAGCATGGCGGCCAGGTGGGTGGTCTTGCCGCCCAGACCGGCGCAGCCATCGAGCACCTCCTCACCCGGCCGGAAAGGCCCAAGAAGCATGGCCGCCAACTGGGCCGCCTCGTCCTGGACAACAAACAAACCCTCATCATACCCGGGCAGGTTTC
>Ga0256914_1004582_pt1 | contig 10302 bp, 11 predicted proteins | sample HulkmetaG_FD_191571 | JGI IMG/M metagenome (GOLD analysis project Ga0256914, IMG submission 191571) | Hydrothermal chimney microbial communities from Main Endeavour vent field at the Juan de Fuca Ridge, Pacific Ocean - Hulk | ecosystem: Environmental > Aquatic > Marine > Hydrothermal vents ...
GATAGCTGAATCCACTTTTAAATGGCGATAACGGTATGTTTAAAATCCTTGAATTAAATCTGTTTACGGATTTTTAATTTTTATTTTTTGTTAAATTATTTAATTATTTGATGAATAAGCACTTGTTTTGAGAAGTGGTTGTAATTGATTGTATTAAAGGTGTTAAATAAAAAAAATGTTTAAATTGTTTGTTTGATAAATAAATAATTTAAAATGTATTAAATGTCGCAAAAGATATATTGTGCGACGCTATACTTCTCGCTCAATTATACCAAACATCAATTAAATAAAAAGGAAGAAATCACTAAACGGTTTGGACAATAGTTTAAAGCTTGAGTAATCCCAATACTCTCTCTTGAAAAAACTCTTTAAAAACCCTGCTTACAACTTAGTTAATTACTTATTTATTTTTTATTTAAAAACTTGTTTTTAAGATTGTTTCCAATCTCCGTTTTGGCTTTTTGATGTTGTTATTTCTTTGATTACAAGGCAGATCAGTACTGTCATTACTTTTATCACCAATTATATTCCCTTCGTGCTTCTTATTAAAATTTTTGCATTTCTCCCCTTCTCTGTCTCTGTGCAGTTTTTTGTCTAAAATTGCACTTTTTTAATTTCTGTTATTTTTTAATTTTTAAGATTTAGAAAATATTTATCCATCGCTATGATTAAGGGATATCCATCCGAGAGCATCTCATTGATTTGTTGATATTCTTCCGACCCTGACCCTCTTCTATTTCCTTTTTTTATTCTCTTAAAGATTTTTAATAAATCCGCATTGATTGCATGAAAAACACTTATTAAAGACAAACCATATTCCGTGTATTGGTTTATTAATTCTTTTACCTCCGGAGATCCTATTTCGGAAAACAAATCTTTTATAATATAAGTTTCTGTGATATCAATAATGGAGCCGGCGTCGTTTGATGATTTATTAAATATTCTTAAAACTATATCATCTTCCAAATATATTGTGGCATCGGTTTTATACCCGGCTAATTCCCTGGCCACAAATGAATGATATCCATCGGTTTTAAAGCCCTCATATATTTCTATGAAATCATCCATATCTTGAGTATTTTTGTATTCTGACAACATTGCTTTAATGAATTGTAGTTGTGCCATAACCTTAAATAAATTCATACTTGCCTCATTTGTTTCTTCCAATAAACAAAGAAAGTCGTCAATTATTTGTAGACCTTGCTCTTCTTTTTTATTGCCTTTGGCCCTTTTGAGTTGAATTAGTTTTTGAGACACCTCTTTAAAGGCAGATTGGTTTGCAGTACCAGATAATTCCAGTAAGCTTGTTAATATTTTATAAATTTCCACAGAAAAACTCTCCGCTAATCTACGAAAAGTCATTTCAGCGCTGGTGCCACTTCTGTCAAAATCCGTGATAATTTCCTGAAAATATTTACTTTGCAGCTTATTGAGTTTTTTAAAGAAAAATGTTTCACTATCACCGTTAAATAACAAAAAATCCAATGAATTTAATAGTGTTAAAGGGGATTTTTTTCGCGAGAGGTAATATTCAATAATTTCTTTTGCCCAAGTATCTTTTCGTGCTTTTGTTGATAGAGATTTGAGAGCTTCCCAATCCAACTGTTTTAATAATTTGTTTTTTGGTGTTGCAAAATATTCTTGTATGCCGGATATAACTTTTTTTGAATTTGAAAAAGATAATTGATTAAAATAGTCAATTTTACCAATTTTATCAATTTTATCTCCCCCATTACCCATTATGATTTAATTAATTTCTTATAACACTACCAACAAAATCTTCACCGGCGAGATATTTGGAAACATTTGTCAAATCACCTCCACCGATAATCGCCACTTCCATTTCATTCTTCTGAGCCAATTTAGCGGCGATAGGATCAAAAGGAGCATTTAATCCCGGACTCCATTCGTCACCGACAATTTCTCGAAAATCCTGCCAACTTATTTCTTTGATTTTTTTGGCGTCTGGAAATTCTTTCGGATCTTTATCAAAAAGATATTCAATATTGGACAAATTAATTAATTTTTTAGCATTAAACCTTTCCGCTAAAATGGTGGCTACATAATCGGTTGACCAGCCCGGTCGCCAACCGGCTGCAACCATAACTTTCTCGTCGTTAGCAAAATGATCCCAAAGATCTTCTTTGGTTCGCGGATTTTTATTTATTCGCGGTTGAGCATAATCTATAAAAACAGTTTTAATGAAATGAGCATTCATTCTGGTGGCGTGAATTCCCATCCAATCCTTTTCTTCGTCATTGATAGGTGTTACTTTATTGGCGGCGTCAATATAAGTTCTGGCCAATCGCCCTCCTCCCGTAATAATTACAAATCTATAGCCATTTTCAATTTCTTTCTCCACCAAACTCTTAAAATCTTTGATGAAATTAATCGCCAGCCCCCCTTCCGGAAAAATCAAAGACCCTCCCAAAGAAACAATTACTATTTTATCCTCTTGTTTTTTTGTCATAATATTTTTTTAATAAATTAATAAAAAAGAAGAATCTTAAAAATTCTTCCCGTTAACGATTTATTTTTTTACCCAAACATCCTTTGGCCGGAATAAATCCTTTTGCTTCCGCTTCTGTCGCGGACTGAAAACACACCCTGTTCTCCTTCTTTATATTTTTACCATATCTACAGTCTAAAGTGTGGTATTTATGGGATTTTTGCGAAGCTACAAATAAACACTTTTCTGTAGAGTTGCTTGTAGAATTGTCACCATTTTTCTCGGAGTCGTTCATCAACTCCAGATCCACTCCCTGCCTTTTTAAACTTTCCGTAAGTAAATTTATTCTTTCTTGGGTGGGGTTGGCATTTTTTAAATCATTAATTTTTAAGTTGACTGTCGTGTTGTTAAATGATTTCATTTCCCCAAACTTAAAACCGGTGAAAATCGCCAGAAGAACAATAACACCGAACAATAAGTTATATTGATGTTTTTTCCAGAACTCTTTTAATAATCTTGACATATAGTCCGCAATAGGATATAATGAAATTTAGTTAAACCAGGTGTTAACCCTACCCATTTTTGACACCTTGAATACTATAACATATCATTTTAGAAAAGTAAACCTTAATATTTAAAAGTATGGCACATAGAAAAGCCGGTGGTTCTACAGATAATGGTCGTGATTCCAAGCCCAAGTTTTTGGGAGTAAAGAGGTTTGGAGGACAAGTTGTCGGAAAAGGAGAGATTATTGTTCGGCAACGAGGAACAAAATTTAGACCGGGCAAGAACACCAAACGAACAAATGATGACACTATTATTTCTTTAACTGACGGTACGGTAAAATTCATCACTAAGAAAGTTACTCTCTTTACCGGCAGTCTCAAAAAAAGAACTTTTGTGGAAGTGGAAAGTAAGTAATTTTTCCCGTTTATTTCAAAAATAAAACATCGCCTGGAGCGATGTTTTATTTTTGAAATAGTTTCTTGTTGTTGTTATTTATTTTTATTTTTTTCTCTTTTGATGGATAAAATAAACTCTTTAAATAAAGGATTTGGTTTTAAGGGGGAAGAAGTGAATTCGGGATGGAATTGACTACCCAGCATAAAAGGATGATCAACTTTGGGTAATTCGGCAATTTCCATCAATTGTCCGTTTGGAGAAGTTCCGGAAAAAACCAATCCTGCTTTTTCCAACTTCTTAATATAGGCATTATTTACTTCGTAACGATGACGATGTCTTTCAGAAATATTTCGTTTACCATAGGCGCGGGAAGCGATTGTTCCACTTTTTATCTTACAAGGATAGGCACCCAGACGCATCGTGGCACCATAAATACCTTTTTTTAAATTCGCTTTTTGTTTCTCCATTAAATCAATAACTTTATATTTTGCTCGAGGTTTGATTTCCGTTGTGTGGGCATTGGTTAAACCGAGTACATTTCTGGCGAATTCAATAACCATTAATTGCATTCCGTAACATAAACCCAAATACGGAACTTTGTTTTCCCGAGCAAATTTAATGGTGGAAATTATTCCTTCAATCCCCCTGCTACCAAATCCACCAGGGACAATAATGCCGTCGTAGTCTTTCAGGATGGTTATTTTCTTTTTGTTTTTTTCGAACATCTCCGCGTCAATCCAATCAATTACCGGCACAACATTATTGTTGTAGGCGGCGTGCTTAATGGCTTCAATAACGGAAATATAAGAATCTGACAAAACACAAGCTCCCGTGTTAAAATATTTACCAACCACTCCGATTTTAATTTCTTTTTTGGCCTGATGAACTTTTTTAACAAATTCTCCCCAACCGTTAAAATCTGTTTTATTATTCTCTTTGAGTCCCAATTTTTTTAAAATTACCTTACCGAAGCCGTCTTTTTCAAAATTTAAAGGAACATCATAAATAGATTCCACATCCGGAGCGGAAATAACCGCCTCCGGTTCCACGTTGCAGAACAAGGCTATTTTTTCTTTTCTTTTGTCATCAATCTTTTGTTCACTACGAGCGATTATAATGTCCGGTTGAACTCCGGCGGAATTTAATAATCGTACCGCTTGTTGAGTGGGCTTAGTTTTCATCTCACCTATCTTTTTGGGATAAGGAATAAAAGACAACATTACAAATAAAGTATCGTCTGGGCATTTGAGATTCATTTGTCGAGCCGCTTCGGTAAACAATTGATTTTCATAGTCGCCGGTAGTTCCCCCCAATTCTATGATAACCACATCCGAACCGGTTTTTTGTCCGGCTTTTTTAATTCGCCCGATTATTTCATTGGTGATATGAGGAATTATTTGAACACATTTTCCTTTATATTCCAAATTTCGCTCCCGATTGATAACCGCTTGATAAACTCTTCCGGTAGTCATATAATTATCCGGCGGTAAAGTGATATTTAAAAATCTTTCGTAATTTCCCATATCTTGATCCGTTTCTAAACCGCTCTCCAAAACAAAAACCTCTCCGTGTTCGGTTGGATTCATTGTTCCGGCGTCAACATTGACATAAGGATCAATTTTTAAAACAGTTACTTTGTATCCTTTGGATTGAATGATTTTACCGATGGAAGAAGTGGCTATACCCTTACCAATCCCGGACATTACTCCCCCTAACACGAAAATATACTTTGTTTTTTGTTTTGCCATATTTTTATCAATTTAAAATATAAAAATTAAAAAACCAAACGAGGGTATTACTACCCTCCCCCAGCGATTTTCTTTTTTTAAGAAACCGTTTTTGGCTTTGATTTCAGTTAATCTTCATTTTCCGATTTTTTTATGGAAAGCTTTTCAATTCTTGTAAATCGTTTTTCAAATATCCAAAACTGTTATTTTGCTTCCACTACCTTTATTTCAAAATCCGCTTCAACTCCCGACGGCCATTGTACTCTTAAGTTGAAATCTCCCAATGTCTTTAGGGGTTTTTCCATTACAATCTTTCCGGAATCTATTGATATTCCTTCATTTTTTAGGGCCTCTTTAATTTCTTTTTCCGTTAAAGCCCCAAATAACTTTTCTTTATTGGCTTTGGCTTCTATGGTTAAGGTCATTCCTTTTAATTTTTGAGCCAACTCCTTGTTTTTTTGTAATTGACTTTCTTTTTCCTCCTGTCGTTTTTTCGCCTCCGCTTCCGCGTTTCTTACCGCTTCTGCCGTTGCCGGCACGGCCTTCTTTTGCGGAATTAAAAAATTCATACCGTAACCGTCTTTAACTTCTTTAATTTCTCCTTTTTGTCCTACGCCTTTAACATCTTCCAATAAAACAACTTTCATATATTGATAAAATAAACTTATTAAATATCCCTCCCTGATTTATAATAACAAAATAAGATTTAAAAGTCAAAAGTTAATTTTAAATTGCTTTTGCCACCGCCTTGGGGACTTGTTTATTAGTTACAGTTGGCAATAATTTATTAACGGTCGGCTTTTTGATTAAATCGGCAATAGCTTTGGCGATTTTAATTTCCATAGTCATAGTCACTTCTTTCTTCTTTTTCTCCAACAATCCCTTGAAAACTCCGGGGAAAACCAAAGCGTTATTGATTTGATTTGGAAAATCACTGCGACCGGTACCGATTATGAAGGCACCACCCTGCTTGGCTTCTTCCGGAGAAATCTCCGGTATTGGATTGGCCAAAGCGAAAACAATCGGTTTATTACCCATGGTTTTAATGTCCGTGCTTTGCAATAAGTTACCCACCGATAATCCTATAAAAACATCCGCTCCTCGCAAGGCTTCTCGGAGAGTGGTGCTGGGATTATTTAAGCTATTCATTCGGGCGATTTCTTCTTTTTCTTTGGTTGGGTTAACACAGGTAGTACAAATTCCTCCGCGAGAGTCAAATAAAGCCAATCCCCGACAGCCATAGGCGTGTAAAAGACGAATCGTTGCCACTCCGGCCGCTCCGGCTCCGGAAACGACTATTTTGGCTTTTTTTAAATTTTTTCCGGCAACCTTGGTGGCGTTTATCAAGCCGGCCAAAATGGCAATGGCCGCTCCATGTTGATCGTCATGAAAAACCGGAATATCCAATTCTTGACGCAAGGCCTCTTCTATTTCAAAGCAACGGGGAGCGGAAATGTCTTCCAGGTTAATACCACCAAAACTTGGGGCAATGATTTTAATAGTCTTGATTATTTCTTCTTTGTCTTGAGTGTTTAAAACAATCGGTATGGCATTTACTCCTCCCAACTCTTTGAACAAAACGGATTTTGCTTCCATTACCGGCAAAGCACCTTCCGCTCCTTGATTTCCCAATCCCAAGACGGCACTACCATCACTGATAACCGCTACCAGATTATTACGCCAAGTGTATTTATTTATAGACTTTTTATTTTTTGTTACCGCCTTGACCACTTCGGCCACTCCGGGAGTGTAAACTTGAGAAATGTTGTCTTTATTGACTTTTATTTTGCTGATAACTCTCAATTTTCCCCCCGTGCTTATTTTTAATGAATTCATACTTTTATTGTTTTTTCTTATTCTTCTCAAAAATCGCAATGGCAGCGATTGCCCCTTCGGCTCCGGCGGTGATAATCTGACGAAAACCATTGGAGTTAGTGGAAATATCCCCAACGGCATAAAAATTTTCCACATTGGTCATCTGATCGGCTTTCACCTTAACATATCCTCGTTCGTTTAACTCCACGCCTAAATCTTTAATTAAGGTCGTGTTGGGTCCGGAACCAATTTCAATAAAAACTCCGTCTGTTTTATATTCATTACTACCTTCAACTTCAACATCCAAAACAACTTTTTCAACATTATTTTCCCCCTTAATTTCTTTAACATTAGCGTTGGGAATTAAGTGAATCTTTTTATTGGTTTTCATTTCTTCAATATAAGAAGGTTCGCAGGTTGGCAAATCTCCACGATGGATTAAAGTTACCTTATTGGCATGTTCCGCCAAGATGAATACTGCCACCGCCGCCGAATTTCCGCCGCCAACAACTACCGCTTCTTTGTTTTTGAAGAAAGGTCCATCACAGGTGGCGCAGTAGGAAACACCCTTCCCTTTCAGTTCTTTTTCTCCGGGTACTCCCAATTTATTACTAATGGTTCCTACGGCATAAATGACATTTTCAGCAAAATACTCCCCTCCGTTAAAGTCGGAAATTTTAAAGCCACCTTCAATTTTTTCGATTTTTTCAATTTCTTTATTTTCTAAATTTACTCCCAATGATTTGGCGTGTTCGCCCATTTTTTGAGACAGTTCAAAACCGGAAATTGAAATAAATCCGGGATAATTTTCTATTTTGTGTGTTTCGTTCATAAATCCTCCAACCTCCGGAGCAAACAAAGTGTGTTCCACTTTGTAACGCGATAAATAAATTGAAGCTGTTAAACCGGCCGGCCCTCCTCCAACGATAACAACTTTTTCCATTTTTTCTTCTGACATTTTTTGTTTTATAAATTAATTTTTATTTCTAAACTTGCTTTATAAATATAACATAGAAAGGACTATTTGAGAAGTGGATAAAAGGAAAGCATTTGTTGAAAGCGGTCTTTTTTAATAGTCAGTTCAAAAAACGGTTTTGCCAAGTTTTTTTAAAATTTGCTTGACATTAACGATAGTCGCACTATTTTTAAATGAAAAGAAATAATCAAGTTGGAATTTAAAGGGGTGTCAAAAAACCGCCGGCAAAGCCGGCGGTTACATTCAAAAAATATTTTTGAAATTTAAACTTCCTTAAGCATTTTTCAACTCTTCAATCAAGGCTTCTTTGGATTGCACTCCAACAAGTTGTTTAACCGGTTGACCGCCTTTAAAAATAATTAGAGTTGGAATAGACATTACGCCATACTGCCCGGCAGTTGTTGGATTTTCATCAACATTTAGTTTACCAACCTTGGCAAAGTCCGCCGCTTCTTTGGCAACTTCCTCCAGGATTGGGCCCATCATCTGACAGGGTCCACACCAAGGTGCCCAAAAATCTACCAAAACAGGCTTATCGTTTTCTTTAATGACTTCTTCGTCAAAGTTTGCGTCTGTTATTTCTAACGCCATATTTTTTCTTATTACTTGTTATTTTGTTATTATAACATATTCAACCATCTTAGCAATACAAGGATTATTTTCCCAAGCGTCTCTCTCTTTGAGAAAAGTCTTCTATCGCCATCTTAAGTTTGTTGGCGGTAAATTCCGGAAATTGTAAATTGGTAAAATACAACTGGGAGTTTTGTGTTTGCCACATTAAAAATCCGGCACTGTTATGTGGATCATCTTCCACTCCCGTTCTGATTACCAAGTCTATCGGGGACACGACATTGCTCATTAAGTTTTCGGTGATAATCTCATTGTTTATATCTTCCGCTTTATACTTTTTGTTAATAATTTTTTTTACCGCTGTTAAAATATCATCATCTCCATTGTAGGCTAAAAGAAAATTTAAGTTAAACTTGTTGTGATTTTTTGTTCGCTCTATTCCTCGCTTAAGCAGATTAACTAACCTATCTGGAAATTGCTCTTGCCACTTACCCAGAATATTTATTTTAATTTTGTTTTCAAACACCCTCTTGTCCGCCATTAATTTTTTAAAATATTTTTCATAGATATTTAATAAAGCCTTTTTTTCTCGCCAAGGTCTTTTGGTTAAATTATCTACAGAGGAACCCCAAAAAGTTATACTTTTTACTCCCAAATCAAAAGCTTCGTCTACCAATTCTTCAAATCGTTTAGCTCCCTCATAGTGACCATCCCAGGGTTTTAAATTATGTTTTTTAGCCCAACGACGATTGCCGTCCGGTATTATGGCGATATGTTTGGGAATCTTTTTTTTCATAAACGGTTTTGTTTTTAAATATTTATTTTAAATTAAAACTTTAAACATTTCGAACGACAATGTATTTCGCTATTCCTTGAAAAAATTTTTCCGCTTCTTTATTTTGAAAATTAATTTTTTGCAAATGCTGTAGAGCTTCTGTTACCATTTCCCCTCCTCGTTTCTGGGAATAATCCAATGAGCCGCTGTTTTTAATGATTTCCCTAAAAAGATTTAATTCTCTTGAATTAATTTTTTTCTTGCCCAAAAGTTTTTCAATAACGGCTATTTCTTTTTTGGTGCCGTTTTTCATCACATAATTTGTCAACAAGGTTCTTTTACCTTCCACAATATCCGATCCAACCGGTTTGCCTAATTTTTTTTCACTTCCGAAAATGCCTAAAATATCATCTCTGATTTGAAAAGCTTTTCCCAAAGCCAGAGAATATTTTGTAAAATGTTTCAACATTTCTTTGTCTTGATTTTCCGCTAAAATACATCCCAATTGAATCGGTCCATTAAAGGTGTAGTGTGCCGTTTTGGCTTCCTGTATTTTCATAATTTCTCTCTCGGTGGCACTACCTTTGAAACTAACTTGAATATCTCTAATTTGACCGGGAATAACCTCATAAACAATATCTTGCAGTTTGTTTAGGGCTTTCAGAATAATTTCCGGTTTAAAATCGGCTTGAAATAATACTTTGTTAGCCATTGTAAAACAAAGGTCACCGACAACGATAGCTATCGCTTCACCAAAATGTTTGTGATCTTTGTTTTTAAAATATCTTTGAGAAATTTTTTCATACTTTTTGTTAATCGTGTCTACCCCGTGTCGTCTATCGTCTTGATCCATAATGTCATCATGAATTAACAAAAAGGAGTGTATTAACTCAATGGACAGGGAGGCCTTTTTTACCGCCATTTTTCGCCGTCCCCCTCCGGCCAAATAAGAATAATACAATAAAGCCGGGCGTAATCTTTTTCCTCCGGCAGTAGTGAATTTTTTAATGGACTTAACGGCACTAACCGTTAGTTTATCTGTTTTTTTCGCTTTCTCCAATTCCGTTGTGAAGTACTCTTCCAGTAA
>Ga0256914_1004583_pt1 | contig 10302 bp, 1 predicted proteins | sample HulkmetaG_FD_191571 | JGI IMG/M metagenome (GOLD analysis project Ga0256914, IMG submission 191571) | Hydrothermal chimney microbial communities from Main Endeavour vent field at the Juan de Fuca Ridge, Pacific Ocean - Hulk | ecosystem: Environmental > Aquatic > Marine > Hydrothermal vents ...
AGCAAATGGAACTTATCGCTGGATTATTGGTTCTGGAAATGTATATTCTTATGGAAACGGAACCTTCTATATTATTGTCAATACTGGTGAAGCAAGACCCGGACAATATAGTATCACAATTGTTCTGGATGCAAAGTATCATGATTCAGCACGCAAGTCTGTCATATTACGAATTAAGGAGATTCCGACAACTGTAATTCTACCGCAGAAATTGATTTATCCTGTTGGAGACCCATTCAATTTAAGATTTACCTACATGGATTCTCTTAATGATCTTGGAATTCCTAATGCCTCTGTCTCATTGTTATGGACATTTGGAATCGTTGAACTCACAGATATGCACAATGGAACATACGTATTCAGTTCATCATCATTTGAGGATCAGTTCAAGTTAGAACCTAATAATTACACATTGACGCTCGTATTCTCTAAGATGAACTACTCTATTAAGCAAGAAGAAGTTGTTCTATCAATCATTTTGATTCCTACAGAAATTAAGATATCTGTAACTGAGGTATACTTCTCGCCTGGAGATCTATATACTCTAAGATTTGTCTATTACGACACATATCACAATAGATCTATACCTAATGCAACGATTGATGTCGATACTTCTTCAGATAGAATTCATTTTGAGGGTAAAGTCATAGACTACAACAACGGAACATATGCTATGAACTTTACAATTAATGATATCGGAACATTCTTCATAAATATCAAAGCTCACAAGCAGGATTACAGAACTAGTGAAATTCAAATCATAGTTTATTCTCAATACAATGAACAGCAAATGGCATTCTTCAGAATGATCTCTTATGGCTTCGTAGGAATCTTTGTTATTGTAATTCTTGGTGCGTTATGGATTAAGGTATTTAGTATTCCAAAGCCCGTTCGAAGAATTAACAAGATTGTTAAAAGACTTGAGAAAGGTAAGATACCTCCTGTACCTCCCGCACCGTCCCGTCATGAAATACTTATTTCCATTATACAGCAATATCTAGAGCCTTTTGGAATTACGAAGACACCAGATGACATTGTTGAATTTCCGATTAGTATCAAAGTCCCAGAGCTTAGTGCACTACTTGAAGAGTTGGCATCTATTACAGGTCTATCTGAGGAAGACATTGAAGAATTCAAGGAAGATCTATACAAGATGAAAGCAAGTGAGAGAATAGGATTCGTTAAGGAGGTAATAGCACAAGAGCGGGCTCGGCGGGCGAAAGCTATTGCCGAAGGGAAGACTCCTATTGAGAAGCCTAAGCCTAAGGAGAAACCCGAACATTTGACAGAAGAAGAGATTGAAGAATTAAGAAAGAAACTTAAAGAAAAAGGAATTTCAGACTCTGAGATCGAATTAATACTTGAGCAGGCGAAAGAGCTCTCAAGAGCCGATTTAGACGCCTTGCTGGATACAATTCTAAGAGGGTGAGATCATGAAGATGGGAAAGAATATTCGGAAAATAAATAAAGTCAATGCAATGGTATTAGTAATGATTATGCTATTTTCAATTTCCTATTTTGGAAATGGCATTCCCGTGTATCCTGGGGCTGAACATAAGAGCTCTTCGCCTCCATCAAGTACTATTGTACTAGATGATGGGACTAAGGTCAATATCTCACCTGATGAAATACTTTGGGAATATGATGTTGCATCAGGCGTATGGAAATCTTATTCCGGTATTGGCGCAGGAAATCCTGCGGGGCAATATGCAAATCGTACTGTGTCTTATGAAGACATAAAAATCCACTATGACCCCGCAAGTGGTACAAGCTATGCAACGCCCTCTGTACCCATTGGTAAAGATTGGACTGGATATTACATGGATGCTCATCTAACTCATATTACTGAAAACCGGACATGGGTTACAAATCCCGGATTTCAAGGAAGCGCAACTGGTTGGACTCTTGGTACATCAGATGCAGGTTCTGCAAACACAATGAATTCCTTCTGGGAAGATGATGGCCACGGAACAAATGATGATGACGTTCGTTTCACAATTGATGGACGATACAGTAGTGGAAACTATTGGTATGATAATGGAGATCATGTATATGCTCGTCAAACTGTAACTGTGGACCGTGGCACTATAACATGGATGGCATTCTCGATGGATTATCAAGCCGAGACTCGAGATACAACTCACTATGGTATGACTGGTTCATTTGTTCTCTATATGATCATAAATTCAACAAATGTAAATGATCGTGATTGGACATTAGCCTTCAGTCAAATTGGAGCGGAAAATGTCTGGTATAATACTGGATTAATTAATCTAGATCCAAGTTTATTAGACCTTGATAATGGCGATACATTCACTATTGAAATAGGTCTTCTAACAACTCAAAGTGTTGGATATAATCCAGATATTTTACCCGCTGCACGAATTGACAATGTAAAATTATATATGAAAACTAAAGTTGCCCCCAGTCAAATTAATCTGAAGATGAATTCTCTTACCGTAAATGATGGAGCTATTTACGGTACTGGTGCAGTATCTCAATCATATTTATGGACTGGTACTTCAGCAATTGCAAACTTCACATGGACGCCATCTCCTAATCCACCTGATCCCGATTTATACATTGAAGTTGAGTTTGATGTCTCTCTAAACCTATACGCTAGAAACGAAGTGAATAAGACTGTATATGCTGCAGACCCGTCAGCTATAGGCGAAAACTTCGAAATAAGTAATGGTAGTGATGCATCTTGGTCTTCATATTTCCTTGTTCAGATTCCAGTTGGATATGAAGATGATTACTTCTATAATCTAACAATTCCTACAACGCGTGATGTGCGGTTTGTTGCAAAACCATTGGATCCCAATACAAATCTTACTAGTGGGTGGTCTGGTGGAGATTATGGCGACGGATATCTCAATGTATCTGTAGATACGATTCCATTTGCAGACAAGATTGGATTCTGGCCAATTAAAGGTGTTTCTCCAAATATGATTACTAATCTTGAAATATATGATTCAAGTACTTCCACGTGGTCTAAAACAGGAAACTTCAGAGCTGGTGATTCAATACAGATTCGTGCCTATGTGGGTACATCATTTAATGGTGATAAAGTTAACTTTACGATTTTTGCTCCTGATGGTTCTGTATGGGCGACAACTATCGCAACAGTATCCTCAGGAATCGCTACTACAGGCGTATTTAATTTAGCGGGAAGTAATGCATCAGCAGGTGAATGGACAATTCAAGCATATACAAACAGTACTGTTAGTGCAGGTGGTATATACGATGTTGGATTCTTCCTTAGAAAGTTCACAGTGACTCATGCAACCGCTCTATCTGTTGTAGATCCTTCAGATGCATCTTCTGACTGGAATACAAATGTAACATATGGCGACTTGGTTCTATTGAGAATTAGGGCTCATGATACTGATAGTGGTATTCTAGTTCCATCTGGAGTAATGACTTACAATTGGACCACTGGAACCGAGTATATGGATGATAATGGAAACGGAGAATATGCAACAATTCTCAATACGACTCAGTTAGGAAGTAATGGAAAGTTTGTCATACGAATCTCTTGGCAAAGACAATATTTTGATGCTGTAGTTCAAGATCTTATAATCTACGTATATTATGAATCCCATATGTCCTCGCCACAATATCCCGGAGTTTCTGGTCCAAAAGGCTGGAATATTTCGTTTAACGTGTATCTTGAAGACCAGATGGGTAATCCAATTAGTAATGCTCCACTAAGTTGTAATTGGAGCGCAAATGCATACACTATATATCCCATTACTGGAAGCCCCGGACATTATAAAGTAGAACTGAATACGAGTTCAGTAGAACTAAAGAGCTATGTTGTCGATATAACATTCGCAAAGGAATTCTATCATACTGTAACATTATCCATGTATGTTACTGTTCATGAACTATACACTTCATTTACGACGTCTGCAAATTATCTCCCGATACCTTTGGGTGAGGCCGTATCAATAAATCTAACATACTGGGATATCGATCATGATGAACCAATTACTGGGGCAGTTTCAAACATCACTGCTAATTGGACTTCTTATCACTCTTTAGGGGATCCAAATTATACTCTTACAGAACTCGGAAATGGAGTATACAATATGACCTTCTATACGGTCAATACAGATCCTCTCAAAAGCTGGACTGTAGCAATTACGGTATCCCGCTATGGTTGTCAAAACCATACGATATATATTACCATTGAAGTTCGTTCTCATGCTACAAGTTTTACTCTAGATGAACCTGTATCCCAGACCGCTTATGGTTCAAATATTACCGTTCTTGTATACTATTACGATGCTGATTTAGACGAAGGTATTGCGAATGGAACTGCAAATGGGCATAATGTCTTAATTTATGTTGTAATACCCGAAGTTGCTTCGCCGATTTATTATGTAGCTAATGCTACAACTGGTGATGGACATTATAATATAACCATTCCTACAGCCCAATGGGGTAGTATTGGTTGGAAAGAGTTTACAGTTTATGTGAATTGGACTGGTGCAGAACCCAAATATGAAAACAAAACACTCACCATACGTGTCAGAATTACTGGTACTCAAACTGACCTGTATATCGGACAAAGCCCTGGAACAATTTATTATCTTGATAATATTACATTCACAGTTATTTATTATGATGTTGTAAATAGTACAGGAATTGTAAATAGCACAGGGCTTTATCCCGGAAATGTACATCTTTATGTTGTTGTTCTAAATCCTGGTGAAACAGTATCACAATCCGATTTTGTAATTGCAGAAGTTGATCCAGCTGGATCTCCCGGTGAGTATTCATTCACACTTAATTCATCTCTACTAATGAGCTATGGAACATATCAGTTCAGAATTTATGCGAACTGGACTCGCGGGCAATCACCACTTTATGAAAATAAAACCATGATTGTTACCGTGATGATTCAATCACGACCTACGTACATCTCATTCAATCCAATTCCAACCACACCATATGCTGAAATTGGCAATCTTACATTCACATTTGTTGATGTTCTTAAGAATGAATTCATTCGTAATTCGAGTTCAATTACTGTTTCAATTGTGGAAGGAAATGTGATCTACTCTGTTGTATATCTGGGTGATGATACCGGAAAATTTGTAGTTATGATAAATGCATCAAGTTGGAACAACATTGGTACATTTACGTTCCATCTATCGGTAACATGGAGTGGTGCACCATTCTATGCAAATCAAACATATGAAGCCATCCAAATAGTTGTTATTCGTAGGCACACTCAATTATCTCATGGTGGTTATCAGCCAGTACAATATGGCAACATAATTGATATTCCATTTACATTCACAGATCTTGAATCTGGAAGTTCCAGTAATATGTATGGTGGAATTATTACACTTAATGACACATTAGCAGGCTGGTACACTGTGGATGATAATGGTGATGGTACATATGTTGTGCATCTAAATACTACAATACTTAACGGAACAGGCCTGTTCGGTATTAGTGTGCACATTGCCTATACTGGAACGAACTTTTGCAACAATGCAACAGATTTCTTGTATATTACCGTGGTTGGTCGTTCAACTCAATTGGGATACGAATTTCCTGAAGATACTCCATACCTTGAATTAGTAAATATTTCCGTTAGCTATAGTGATGATACAACTGGTGCAGGAATAAGTAATGCATTAGTTGTAATATCCTGTGATACTTCTGCAGAAGTACTTGTCAAAGACGTTAACTATTGGGTACAGGATAATGGCAATGGATGGTATCTCATTTCAATATCCTCTGTTGCACTTGGTAGTGTAGATACATTTGCAATTAATGTTACGATTTCAAAGTCTGGCTCGCCATATTATCAGACACGATCAAAAATCATTAATGTGAATGTTGTGCATCGTCCTGTAGATTTACACTTTGTAAAGACTCCTGCAGACGTGCCATTCAATGAAAACATTACGTTTATCATAAGTTATAGTGACTATTTGAATGGCTCTGGTCTAAGTATCGATAAATCAAATATAATTATAGGGCATGGTCCGTCAAATACAATATTAGCTTCCGGTGATTACAGTCTAACTGGTAGCAATGGCGTTTATACTATATCGATCAACACTTCGATATTCTCCAGTACAACTCTTCTAAATAGATATCTGATCAATGTAACCGTTGTCTGGGGAAATGTTGTTCCATATTATGATACCCGTAGTATCCAAGCAACATTTAGTACGACTCGAAGACCCACAGAAGTATTAATTCAAGAAGTTACCACTGTTCCATACGGTGACAATTTATCTATCACCCTATTATTCCGTGATTACATTAATAGCAAGCCGATTAATAATGCACAAATGTATTTCGTATGTTTGAACAAGAGTTCCATTATAAATTACACAATAGCACTCGGAAATGGTTTGTATCGCCTAATCGTGCCTTCAGGTCAATTTAACAAAATTGGTAATTTCATGTTTGTATTCTCGCTCAATGTTAGTGATATAGCTCCGTTCTACTCTAATATCACTACAAGTGCGATTCCTGCGACAGTTCGTGCAATTCAGATGAAGATTCAAGCAGATATTCCTGAGCCAGCTTCAATACCAGTGGGCGACCCAATAATAATTAATCTTACACTCACTGATATTGATCATAATGTTCCAATAATTGGTGCTACCATTAGCTCTAATTGGACTGAACTATATCATACGAGTACAACAGTTGCAGAGATAGGTAATGGAGTTTATCAGCTCACAATTAACACAACGGGTCTTGGTGCTATTGTTTATAGCTTCAACGTTTATGCTAACAAGTATCTTTATGCAAACATAACTTCCAGACTTTCAATCCAGCCCGGTGCAATTCCAATGGGAATTGTCTTAACTAAGACAACATACACAGCATATTGGGGCGATTTAATTCAAATTGATGCCTATATTAACAACACGTATGCAAACGAACCAGTACTCAATGTGACTCTTACCTTAATTTGGAATACAAACGAATACAACTTCACAGAACTTGGTAATGGATATTATCGCTTGATCTTAGATACTTCTACAAATCCAATTGGAACTTATGTTGCGTCTATCACTGCCGCAAAAACAAATCATCAGACCCGAATTACACAGATTAATGTGGTAGTATATAAAGCTGAATCAGAACTCATTACTGAACATTACTCTATCTCAGTCATTGAAGGTGTACATCTACCACTGTGGGTGTTCTATAACCAGACAAACACTGGACAACCTATTGTAGGTGCTAACATTACATACTCAATTGGAAATGTAACTGGTACTATGGCTGAAAATGGAACAGCAGGATTTTATGTTGCAAATATTGATACTTCACCACTGAGCATCGGTACATATGTACTCACAGTATCTGCAAGCATTCATGATCGTGTTGATGCAACGATTTACATCACAGTTCGTGTTACTCCAATACCCACTACATTGAATGTACTCAATGGTCAATTAATTTACGACCCGATATATACTGATACGCTCTCTATACTTGTATACTTTAATGATACTGCACATAATTTGGCAATTACTCATGCAAATGTAACCTACAAGACTACTGGACTTGAAGGATCTCTAAATGAATTTGGAAGTGGTTGGTATTCAGTTACAATTGATACAACAACACTATCTGTAGGTACATTCTTCCTAACAATTCGTGCTAGCAAGCCCGGCTACTCTGTAGCTACTATTACAATAACAATTAATATTCAAGACATACCTACCAAATTCACTGCATTGAATTCTACGATTACAGAATACTATGGCAGAAATGTCACATTCTACTTACGCTACAATGACACGCATAATGACGTTCCTGTTGAAAATGCGGATGCTACATTCACTTGGGATGGTGGCTCTGGAACTCTTACCGAACTTGGAAATGGTCTCTATTACTTCACGATAAATACTGGTGCGGTTGTACCCGGAGATTATAATATAAAGATCCGATTTGCAAAATCCAACTATCGTATTTCTACTGGAATTGTAACATTAGTCGTCAATGAAATTCCTACAACTATTATTGCAAATTACACATACACTGTACCGGTCACAGTAGCAAAGAATTTGACATTTACCTACAAAGACATTCTAAATAATGAGACAATTCCGAATGCATTTGCAATTGCCAGCTGGATCGGTGGAATTACACAATTATATGATCTCGGCAATGGAACTTATGTATTTCCAGTGCTTTCAACCCTGAAACTTGGAATTTACACCTTGGACTTAACATTTGAAAAGACAAACTATTCACGTAGTACTGCAGTAATTACTCTTAAAATTGTACCCATTCCTACGAGCTTAACCACACCTAAGACATCAATTGAAAGTTCACCTGGTGCTTATCTATCGATTCGTGTTACCTACTGGGATACTTTCCACAATGTTGGAATATCAAATGCTACCGTTACAATTAATGCTGACAATAACCGTGTTGAAGTAGATTACAATGCTACAATTGATTACAATAATGGAACTTACGTCATATATCTTCACATAACTGGTCAGGGTAGTATCCCTATTACTATTGGTTTAGCGAAGGAAAACTATGAGCCTCAATCAATTCAGGTAACAGTTATTTCACAGATCTCTGAAGCGCAGGCAGCTGCAGTTAGAACTATGTTTGGTGCTGGAATTGCAATTCTGTTCATATCCTTATTTGTAATAGTTTATGTCAAGGTACTTAGCGTACCAAAAGAAATTCGTGTGATTAACAGATTGATTAAATCGCTCTCTAAGGGTAAGATACCTAAGGCTCCCTTGGCTCCCAGTCGTGGAAAGATATTGCTCCATATCGTAAATGAGTTCTTGGCTCCATATTCAATTACAAAGACTGATGAAGACATTGAGCCGGAAACAATAAAGATCGAGATTCCAGAACTTGATGACCTACTAAGAGAACTTGCAGAATTAACTGATTTAGGCCCAGAAGAAATTGAAGCATTCAAGCAAGACTTGTATAAGATGAGACCAAGTGAGCGAGTTGGGTTCGTCAAAGAGGTTATCAAGCAAGAGCAAGCCCGTAGAGCTGAAGAGATCGCTAAGAGAAAGGCCGAATCTGCAGTTGAAGTACCTAAAGAAGCAGAGAAAGAGGATAAGCTTTCACCAGAGGAGCTCGACGAAATGCGACGTAGGCTCATGGAAATGGGTATGGATATAGATGAAATTGAACTTGTAGTCGAACAAGCAAGGGAACTTAGTCGCGCAGATGCTGAGGAACTTTTGAAGACTTTGGGTCTGAAATAAATCTTTCCTTTTTCTCTATTTTTTATTTATTTTTTGATATTTTTGATAAAAATAATTTTAAATGAGTTTTTCACTTTTATTATCAGGAGGTGTAGAGTATAATAGTTCCATTAGTTTGTGGGCTAATCCTATTTATGAATGGGCTTGTTTTAACACATTTTTCAATACGCAGAAGCAGTAAGTTGTTATTATCATTTGCGTTATTTTCTATCCTTTTAGGTGTCAGAGGCTTTTTCGAAACGATGGCTATTTTGACAAGAATTTCTTTGTTTGGAATAATCGGCTATTTTTCAGGGATTATTAGCGTATTGATTTTTTTTATTTTCATAGAATTGATTTTTCAAAGGTTTGTACCTATTGAAATTGCTCTTGCATTTCTTTTTGGAGTTTTATTTATGCAGAGCTTTGATGAAAACGTTGTAATTGGCATTTTTGTTCAGTTTAGCGATACTTTGAACTTAATAAGTGGCATTATGTTCATTATTGTTGGTATTTTTGTAATGTATCTATCTTACGAGATCTACAAAGCCTCAAAAATTTATAAGTTAAATAAAAAGTATTCAAATCTTTTCATAGTATCTCTATTATTTGGCTTTAGCTCTGAAATTTCTCTTCAGCTTGCATCAGTGTTATTTGAAACTCTGCAGTTATATATTCCAATTGTAGTTGCAATAGCCGATTCACTTCTATTAATCGCAGTAATAAAAGAACCACTTCTTATCTATGTTGTGTCAATAAAGGTCCAATCAATTCATATATATCATATAACTGGTGTTGAGTTATTTTCAAAGACATTACTTTCTGAAAAGTCGATTGATAAATTATCTGAAATATTTTATCTGATTTCACAATCACTCGGGAAAGCACAAATCGACATTCGCTATGTTATCTTTGAAGGATACATATTGCAGTTTATTAAATGCAGCGAACTCATTGTATTCTTTCTTTCAAGAAAATATAATCGTGTATTATATGCTTTAATCGAACGGGCAATATGCGATTTAGATGCGCAAATAAAAGACAAAAACATCATTAGTGACGAAGTTTATCAGCTCATTCAGAG
>Ga0256914_1004584_pt1 | contig 10301 bp, 6 predicted proteins | sample HulkmetaG_FD_191571 | JGI IMG/M metagenome (GOLD analysis project Ga0256914, IMG submission 191571) | Hydrothermal chimney microbial communities from Main Endeavour vent field at the Juan de Fuca Ridge, Pacific Ocean - Hulk | ecosystem: Environmental > Aquatic > Marine > Hydrothermal vents ...
TGCCTTCACGGATTCAAGCCATGCAGCAGTTGCAGCCGGCGGGGTATCATTTAACATCCAGAGGTTTGAAATACCTTCGTTATGAGCAGGCTGATTTCATGGGTGAATTCTGACAGGAAGCGGGGTCGTATCCGCCCCGCTTCTTTCTCCAGGTAATGGCCAAAAATATCAGCCAAGGCTCAACCGCAGGTATTTTGTGGCTATTTAAAAATTTTTAGGTAGCACAAGGTTAAGCGGCAGGGGAGGGTTTCAGCACAGCCAATCCTTGGAAGCTGTCAGTGCAGGTTCCTGTTTCCAAGCCCTCCTTGCCCTTTTACGTTCATGTCCACTTCAATCGGCCTTATCTGCTCCAGTACCCTTTTGCCGGAAGAATCCTATTTTTTAATGCCCGTTCCATTTTCATTGTATCCTCTTTCAAGAAACATTTGTAATATCCACCTCCCGGTGTAAATTCTGTTTTCAAAACGGGAATGCTTGCCCTAAAATGATCGTTCTGTTTAAGGGATGCAAGTAACCGCGTACTTTTGGGGTGGAGATCTGACAGCATGAAAACAAATTTTCTTGAAATAATATCGCAAAAGGTGCTGCTGGCAGACGGTGCCCTGGGCACCTTTTTTTACGAAAAGGGCATAGGGCTCGGTACCAAGACCGACCTCCTGAATGTCACCGACCCCGAGCTTGTTTATTCCGTGCATGAGGAATACATCCGCGCCGGGAGCCAGGTGATCGAGACCAACACCTTTGGTGCAAACAGGTTTCGCATTTCCCAGCTTGGCTCCAATTTTTCCGTGGAACAGATAAATATAGAGGGGGCCCGCCTTGCTTCAAAGGCAGCAGGGAAAGAAATATTTGTAGCCGGCTCCGTAGGCCCAACAGGTGTGGATTTTCCCCTGGACCGGGATGAATATTCCGAGGATGATCTCAGGGATGCGTTCAGGCAGCAGATGGCAGCACTCCTTGAAGGCGGGGCAGACCTTTTCATCCTGGAGACCTTCACGTATCTCGACGAGCTTCTCCTTGCCATCGATGTTGCCAAGGGTCTTGACCAAAATGTCCCCGTGGTGGCCCAGATGCTGTTTCCTGCCCACGGGAAGACCCCCCTTGGCCTGGATGCAGTGGAGTGTGCCAGAAAATGCATGGCCGCGGGCTGTGACGTGTTCGGCACCAATTGCGGCCGCGGCGTAAAGGCCATGCTCCAGGCAATCGAAAGGCTGTCTGAAATAGGAGACGAGATTCCCCTTTCCGCCTTTCCAAATGCCGGCATACCGGAAGTTATAGATTGCCGTACCGTTTATTCCACCCCTCCTTCCTACATGGCGGAAAAGGTGGAAGAGATGGTAAAGCTTGGAGTCCGCCTGATAGGAGGCTGCTGCGGTACCACTCCCGCCCACATCCACGAGTTTCAAAAAAGGCTGCACCTCAGGCGTTCTTCTGCCATTCCCGTTTCAGCCCGCTCCTCGGCAGTGAAGGAAAAGGGGCTCCAGAAGGCGGCTCAGGGGCCTGGAGGGCTTCTTTCCTCTCTTGATCGAGGTGAGCTGCCGCTTTTCGTGGAGCTTGACCCTCCTGCCCACCTGGACGTTGAAAACGTGCTTAACGGAGCGGAAAACCTTGCCCGCGTCGGGACAAGCTGCATAACCCTTGCCGAAAATCCCCTGGCGGTGCTGAGGGCGGATAATCTTTCCCTGGCGCATATCATAAAGGAGCGTTTCGGCATTGAGACGGTTTTGCACCTCACCTGCCGGGACAGGAACGTCCTGGGGCTCCAGGCACAGGTCATGGGCGCCCATCTTCTTGGCATAAGGGGGATTCTTGCCATCACAGGAGACCCTGCATCTTCCAGCGACCAGCCCGGAGTGAGCGGCGTATTCGATATCAACTCATATGGCCTTGTAAGGATGATCTCGGGCTTCAACCGGGGTGTGAACATGGCAGGCCGCGATATGAAGAAACAAACGGATTTTTCCATCGGTGTTGCCTTCAGCTTCAGGCCCAAAAATCCGGGGCTCCAGCTGAGGCGCCTTGAGAAAAAGGCAAGTCTCGGGGCCCATTTTGTCATGACCCAGCCCGTTTTTGACAGGGCCTCCATAGAGGACATGATGAAACTTACCGGGCATCTGGATCTTTTGATCCTTCCCGGGCTTTTCCCCCTAATATCCGCAAGGAATGCCGAATTCCTTCACCATGAACTGCCCGGGATATCCATACCGTCAGGTATCCGGAAAAAGTTGTGGCAGTACGAGAAGGTGGAGGACCAGAGAAAGGCCGGTATCGAGATCACGCAAAAGCTCATCGAGGAGGTGGCATCCTTCGTGGACGGGCTTTACATCATAAGCCCCTTGAACAAGTGGGAGGTGCCGGTAAATCTTGTCCGCATGGTCAGGGGGGCCGGCTGGAAGGGCTCCGGCAAAATAGGGAAGCTGTCCGGCAGGGTTTAGATGAAAGGCTTTTTCAACCTGGTGACATCTTCCAGGCTCCAGGCCCTGCTTGCTGACCTCGAGCCCGTGGCTGCCGAAACCCTGCCGATAGACGAGGTCATTGGCCGGGTGGTGGCACGGGACGTTTTTGCAGGCGAAGACCTTCCCCCGTTTTCCCGCTCCACCATGGACGGCTTTGCGGTCCGGGCCAGAGATTCCTTTGGCGCAAGCGAATCGGAACCCGCCCTTTTTTCTGTTTCAGGTGAGGTCCGAATGGGCGAAGACGGTACGGGGGTTTGTGTCAGGCCGGGCCAGGCCGTCAGGATATGGACGGGAGGGCAGCTGCCTGCCGGGGCCGATGCTGTGGTCATGCTGGAATATGCCCGTGAGATCGGCCAGGACATGATCGAGGTGTTCAGGGCAGTGGCACCTTCTGAAAACATCATTGAAAGGGGCCAGGATTACCGGAAGGGAGAGATGGTGTTTCCAAAAGGCACCAGGCTCAGGGCACAGGAGCTCGGGGTGCTGGCAGGTCTCGGAATCCTGGAGGTCGAGGTCAGAAAGCAGCCCCTGGCTGTTGTAATAAGTACCGGAGACGAGCTTGTTCCAAGGGAAGAGAGTCCTCCTCCCGGCAAGATAAGGGATATAAACACCACTACCATTTCTGCCCTCTGCAGGGCCGACGGATGCCGCGTTTTCAGGATGGGCATCATACCTGATTCCTATGAAGACATGCTTGACGCATGCCGGAAGGCCCTTGAGATGGAGGCTGATCTTGTCCTGGTATCAGGGGGCAGTTCCGTTGGCAACAGGGATTTCACCATGAAGGTATTTCGTGACCTGGAAGGCAGTGAACTGCTGGTCCATGGAGTTTCCATAAGGCCCGGCAAGCCGACCCTGGTTGCAAAACGGGGGAATGCCGTACTGTTTGGCCTTCCGGGGCACGTGGGCTCTGCCATGGTCGTCTACTGGCTTTTTGTCCGCCATGCCATCTCGGTGCTCCTGGGAGCTGATCCGGAAAAGGGCGTCATAAAGGCCCCTGCCATCTGCTCGGAGCATTTCCCCTCGGTTATCGGCAGGGAGGATTACGTCCGTGTGGCCCTGGAAAGGTCTTATACTGAAGAAGGAAAACCGGTGCTAATGGCAAGGCCTGTCCACGGCAAGTCCGGACTAATCTCCACCCTGGTAAAGGCGGACGGACTCCTTGTAATACCCCGGGACGTGGAGGGATACCATGGGGGAGAATACGGCGAGGTGATCATTTTTCCATGAAAAGAAAGATTTATCTTAGCATGAAGACCCTGCCAGAGGCCCGGAAGGCCCTCCTTTCGCTGTCCAGCGCCGGGGAACTGGTGGGGGAGGAGGAGATAAGCGCAAGAAATGCAGACGGGAGGGTGACTTCCAGGCCTGTTATTGCCAGGCTTTCGTCTCCGGGCTTTCATTCCGCCGCCATGGACGGCTTTGCGGTCCGGGCCGAGGAAACCTTTGCTGCCCGGGACGATGCACCTGTAAAACTTGCCCTGGGAGAACAGGCCATTGCCGTAAATACCGGAATGGTGCTTCCCGACGGGAAAGATGCAGTGGTAATGGTGGAGCATGTCATAGAGTCGGAGCAGGGAGACGGCATCTTGCTCAGAAGCCCGGTCTTTCCCTGGCAGCACGTCAGGAAGGTGGGCGAAGACATCGTGGCAACGGAACAGGTCTTTCCGAGTAACCACCTTCTTGCCCCCTTTGATCTCGGCGCCTTGATAGCCAGTGGCAACAGCAGGCTGTGGGTATGGAGGCGGCCTCTTGTAGAGATAATCCCCACGGGTTCCGAGCTTGTGGATCTGGAACAGGTGGGCATGGATGAAATCTCCATGGGCATGACGCCAGAATCCAATTCCGCAGTACTTGCCGCCATGGTCAGGTCGGCCGGGGCCCTTGCAATGGTCCATGAAATCGTTCCGGATGATTTCCATTCCATAAGAAATACCATAAAGCAGGCCGTGGACGGAGATGCGCAGGTGATCCTGGTAAATGCTGGCTCTTCTGCAGGAAGCGCAGACTACACCGTGCAGGTGATCCAGGAACTTGGCCGCGTACTGGTTCACGGGGTCACCATCATGCCAGGCAAACCCACCATCATCGGCCTGGTTTCAGGCAAGCCCGTGATAGGTATTCCCGGCTATCCGGTTTCGGCCATTATAGCAATGGAACAACTGGTCATCCCTCTACTCTGCAAACTCCAGGCAAGGCCTGAGCCGTTTCCCGTGCGGGTTAAGGCCAGCCTTTCCACCAATCTGCCATCCAGGGCCGGGATAGAGGAATTCCGCAGGGTGATCGCGGGAAGGATGGGAGACAGGGTGGTTGCAAGCCCAGTGAAGAAGGGGGCAGGCTCCATCTCAACCATTACCAGGGCCAATGCCATCATGAGGATTCCCCTGGAGTCAGAGGGCTTCGAGGAGGGACGCACGGTTGAGCTGGAGCTTCTTCGTCCCTGGCAGGACCTGGAGAAGACCCTTGTATGCATAGGCAGCCATGACCTTACCCTGGATCTCATGGCGGACAGGCTCAAGCGCCTCTCCCCGGGTTTGCAGATGGCTTCAACCCATGTTGGGAGCCTTGGAGGGCTGGTGGCTGTCTCCAGGGGGCTTGCCCACGTGGCAGGAACCCATCTCCTGGACCCGGAAGACGGAAGTTACAATATCTCCTATGTAAAAAGGTTCGTAAGGGGCAGAGATACCGTGCTGATCAACCTGGTTTACCGCCAGCAGGGTTTCATGGTGGCCCCGGGCAACCCCAAGGGTATTTCCGGCATAACCGATCTTTCCAGGCAGGATGTAGTCTTTGTTAACCGGCAGGCAGGTTCCGGAACCAGGGTGCTGCTTGATTTCGAGCTTGAAAAGGCCGGTATCAACCCGGATGAAATCCAGGGGTATGACAACGAGGAATACACCCACATGGCAGTTGCCGTAAGCGTTTTGAGCGGCAAGGCAGATGCGGGGCTCGGCATCCTTTCGGCGGCCAGGGCCCTGGGCCTTGACTTCATCCCTGTGTGCGAGGAAAGGTACGATCTGCTTATACCCCTGGACTGTCTTGATTTTCCAATCCTGAAAAAGGTGCTTGATTGCATGAATTCCACCTCCTTCAAAAAAGACGTGGAGGCCTTGGGGGGCTACAGTACCAGGGATACTGGCAGGGTGTTTTGGAAGTCCTCTGGCGCGCAGTAAAGGCAAGTCCCCGAAGGCGTGTCGCCCTTGGTTGTATCTGAAATAGATCTGATGGACCTCCTGATAAGGAAGGAATTTTTTTCATCCATCTTCTCCCCCTTCATGGGCAATTCCGGTTTCCTGCTGTAACAGGAAGATTTCAGTTCTCCCACCGACTGGTCGACAAAGAAACCGTACAGATAAAATGCTCAGAGTTTTTGGGAGAAATGTCTCTATGGAGAAAAACAATCCAATTGTTCAGCGCCTGTTAAGTATTCCCGTCAGCTTCAAAATTATTCTTGCTGTATTGCTCGTCGTGGCCATTGCCCTCGGGATATCGGCTTATCAGACTATTGAGGTGATAAGGGCCCAGGAGAAGACAGTTATTCTGAAGGCACAGAATCGGGGCAAGCTTCTTGAAGAAAAGATCAAAGACACGGCCACCCAGTATCTGCAGGAGGCCTTTTTGATCTCCAACATGGAAAATGTGAAAGCCAGCCTGGCCGGCCGGGACAGGGCTTCCCTGGTTTCCTCTTTTCCGAAAATGATCAGGGAAACATCTGCACTTGACAGGACAAGGACCCTGAAAGTGCATTTTCATGTAACGCCGGCCAAGTCTTTTCTCAGAACCTGGAAACCCGGCAAGTTTGGAGATGATCTCTCAGGATTTAGGCAGACAGTGGTGGATGTTCAGAACACTGGCGCAAAGATTTCCGGGATAGAGGCCGGAAGGGCGGGACTTGCCATCAGGGGAGTGGTTCCGGTTCTTGATGACTCTGGCAAGATTGTGGGCAGTGTTGAGGCGTTTTGTGATCTTGCTCAGGTCATTGGTAATTTTTCGAGAGGTACGGGAGACAAGGCGGCCCTTTTCAGAATAGAGCAGGTCAAGACATTCAAGAAGCACGGTAGCGACGAAATCCGTTTTGGGAATATATCCATGCTCTTTGCCCAGGATCAGTCATTGGTCAAACAATTTATCGACAAGGACTTCTTGACCAGAGGCCTTTCCCGGCAGGTCACCAAACTGGCGGGGAACATGCTTTTGGTTGCCACCCCGCTTAAAGACTATGCAAAGAACGCCTCAGGCGTGTATGTCAGTTTCACAGACCTTGCCCCCTTTAAGCAGGCACAGTTTTCTTCCATGGTGAAGGCCGGATCGGTGGCCCTTGTCTCTTTTGTCCTGCTGGCGGCGTCCGTGATCCTGCTGGTCAGCCGCGTGGTGGTACGACCGCTGAACCATACAGTGGATGTGCTGAATGAGGTTTCCAAGGGCAATCTCAGCCAGTCAGTGGAGATACTGGGCCGGGATGAGATGGGGCGTCTTGGTGAAGGTGTGAATCACATGATCCAGAGTATTAGGAAACTGGTCCAGGAGATGCGGAATCAGAGCAAGGAGCTTGAAAAAGCAGGCGTCGAGCTCCAGGAAGTCTCTGGTCAGGCGGCTGCCAGCGCCAGTGAAACCAGTGCCCAGGCGGATGAAATTACATCCATCAGCACGGCAAATGAGGAGAGGATAAATTCCGTTGCCGCTGCCAATGAAGAGGTAACGGCTACAGTCAGGGAGGTTGCCCAGAGTTCCATGCTTTCCATGAATATGGTTACAGATGTGGGGGCGAAGGTGGATGAGACTTCCCATACCATCAACAAGCTTCATGAATATTTTATCCAGATCGAGGAAGTGATGCAGTTTATAAGGGGCATAGCGGAACAGACCAATCTTCTTGCCCTGAATGCCACTATTGAAGCAGCCAGGGCGGGAGAAGCCGGCAAGGGCTTCGCGGTGGTTGCAAGCGAGGTTAAAGAACTCGCCGGACAGACGGGTGAGGCCACAGACAGGATAGTGAACACGATACAGGGGTTGCGGAATATTGTGGATGCCTCTGTGGAGGCCGTGGGGCAGGTACATGAAATGATCGATCCCGTGAAGGCCATTGCCAAGGAGGTATCCATGGCAATGGAGGAAAATATAGCCTCGGTGAACGAAATAAGTCAGCGTGCCCAGGAAGTGGCGGCCAGCTCCACCGATTCCGCCAGGCAGATAGAAGAGCTCAGGGGTGCAATTAATATAGTAGCCAATGCTGCAGAAAAGTCCGCCGCGACTTCGGGAAGGCTTAACAACCTCGCCAAGGAAATGGAAGCCTTGATATCCAGGTTTCAGATATGAGGGAATAAGGAAATGAAAAGGATCTTAATTCTGGAAGACAGCCTGATAGTAAGAAAGCTTTTGGCAAGCCTCCTGAAAGCCAGGGGATACGAAGTGGTAGAGTGTGATTCAGTGTCAGGGGCCATGGGGAAGACCGGCAATATAGATCTTGCCATTCTAGATTACCAGCTTCCAGATGGCAACGGCCTGGAGATAGCTGAAAAAATCCGCAGCCACCGGCCCGGTATCCCAATGTTTCTCTTGACTGCCAGGGGAAGTCATGTCCCAAGGGCAGTGGCGCAGAAGGCAGGGATAAGGGAATATATGGAAAAACCAGTGGAACCAGAGGCCATAATGAGTGCTGTGGATTTATGTTTTGAACAGGGGGCTGTATAATCCCGTGTGCCGGTTTGAGTCGGCAGTCGGTCTTGGGCAGTGTGCCCTAATACTGTGCCCATGATATCAACTGAAAGCTGAAACGCCATGTGGCATTATTGCTTCCAAGCATTAATCGCTATTCTATTGTTCACCTGTCTCGGACTTTCTTTTCAGCTAATAAGGAAGGCGCGGCTGATTCGGATACTCAGACGTTCACGCGACCGGTTTAAGACTTTGGTTGACCTGTCCCCTTATGGAATCGCCCTAACCAGGCGTGATGGAGTCATAGTGTCAGCTAACAAGGCACTAGCAGACATGCTCGGATGCGAAGTACAGACCCTGATAGGCCAGAATTTTTCACAGGCACTGGGGATAGATCGCGAGAATCTGCAATCCGATATCACGGCCCTTGAACCAGGCCGGATTTTTGAGCTGCCTATGGTCACAGTTAGGCATGAGGGATCGGCACCCCGCCATGTTAAGCCTTTTCTCTTTCTAGATGCTTTGCAAAAGGATTCCCTGTTCTGGCATTTATCAGACCAGACAGCCAGTTTCGAGCTTGAAAGGAAGTTCGCCGACCTCATAGAAAATGTGCCCGTGGGCCTGTTCTGGGCAGATCTCAACGGGGGTTTTAACCTTGTAAATCCCGGTTTCAGAGAGATCTTTGCTGGTGGCAAGATTCCACGCTCCATGGAAGAATTGTTGTCAAAAGAAGGCTGGGAATCGATTCGAAAAAAGGTGATGGAGGGGGGAGCGCAGAAGGCCGGGCTTATTTTTGGGGAAGGTGACTGCAGGATTAACCTGGCCCTCAAGGTCAAGTTGTGTGAACATGGTGGGACAGCATGTCTTGCCGGAATATTGAAAGACGTTACCGAGCAAGTGCGGCTAAACGAAAGCCTGGAAGAAGCATATCGCAAGGCGGAGGCTGCGAGCCATGCAAAAAGCATATTTCTTTCACACATGAGCCATGAACTGCGCACTCCTCTAAACGTTGTCCAGGGCATGGCCTCCCTCCTGGAAGACAGGGTCGGTGATGCGGACACCATGGAACTTGTGCTCGATCTTAAAAAGGCATCTGAACATCTTACATCGCTTATAGGAGAGATCCTGGATCTTGCCAAGATAGAGGCCGGCAGGCTGGATCTTGACTTGAAGCCGTTTGATATGCAGCATCTTTTGGAAGATCTCGAAAGCGTGCTTGGTGTACAAGCCCGTTTCAAGGACCTCGCCTTTACGGCTGTCATGGCTGAAGGTACGCACAGGTTTTATCGTGGGGATCCTGTGCGCATAAGACAGATGATCTTTAATCTTGCCGGTAACAGCCTGAAATTGACCAGGGAAGGTGAAGTTTCTATCACCGTGTGCTCCAGAGGTGAATCTGAAAACGGCAGGGAGCTGATAGAGATATCTGTTTCTGATACAGGGCCGGGTATCCCGGAGGAACTGCTGCCCGGACTCTTTGAACCATTTGTGCAGGCTGACGAGGGTCGAAAGGCCGGTGGAACGGGCCTGGGGCTTTCCATTACCAGGGAACTGGCGGAGCTTATGGGCGGCGGCATCACGGTGGAAAGTCAAGAGGGTTCAGGCACCACGTTCCGCGTGAACATTCCATTGGAAAGACTGGATGCTGGGGATATGCCAGCCAGGAATAAAGATAAAAAAGGTTTAATCCCCAGCCCGGGCCGTGCCTTGGTGGTGGACGACGTTGCAATGAACCGGAAGGTCTTGCGCATGTTTTTAGAAAAAAGGGGTTGGGAAGCCGTGGAGGCGGAAAACGGCAGACAGGCCCTGGATATTCTGGAACAGAGGCAGGATTTTCAGGTAATCTTCATGGACGTGTCAATGCCAGTGATGGATGGCCTGGAGGCTACTTCCAGGATCAAAAGACAGGATTCACTGAGGGAGATCCCGGTTGTAGGTGTTACTGCCCATGCCATGTCTGATGACAGGAAACGGTTTATAGATGCAGGAATGGACGGATATGTCTCAAAGCCTGTGAGGCCGGAACGTCTCTGGGCCGAGGTGGCAAGACTGCTTGGGACTGGTGGTGGCAACGCCCCTCTGTCCATAGTAAGTGAAAGGAAAGAGGCCCGGAAACATACAGGTGGCAGCGCAGGGGATTTACTCCTGGATTTTGAGGCACTGGTCGAAACCTGTGAAGGCATGGAAGATCTG
>Ga0256914_1004585_pt1 | contig 10298 bp, 7 predicted proteins | sample HulkmetaG_FD_191571 | JGI IMG/M metagenome (GOLD analysis project Ga0256914, IMG submission 191571) | Hydrothermal chimney microbial communities from Main Endeavour vent field at the Juan de Fuca Ridge, Pacific Ocean - Hulk | ecosystem: Environmental > Aquatic > Marine > Hydrothermal vents ...
GTGGAGCATTTTGTTCCTCCTCTTTACGATGGGGATTACTCAGGATTACCTGCCTGATCGATTTTTAATCTGCTTCGATAAACAGATAGATAACCTCCCGACGGAGGCGGTAACCCATCCCGTCCGGATCGGGATTGAGTCGTTCGACCGGTTGTGCAGCCAATTTCAGGTTGTGCGCATGGAACGATGGCTAACCAGTGCCGACGAACGCGATGTGGATGGCAACATCAAACTGGCTAACATCTACCGGCTGGTGCTTTCGGATAAATCCAGGCTGAACGAAGCCATGGACGCCTTTGCCCGGCACCCATCTATCATCCGTGTGGAACATGAGTTTCTGGATAAACCGGATGTGTTTCTGAATCCCTACCAGCCCAACGATCCTTCTCTGAGCAGTCAGTGGTACATCTTTAAAATCATGGCGGACTATGCCTGGGGTCTCTGGACAAACTTCGGGCAGGTTCCGGCAGATAGTACCGTGGTGGTGGCGGTGGTGGACATGGGCATTGAGTAGACCCATCCGGACTTGATGGCTAACATCTGGGTGAATCCGGGGGAGGATATTGACGGAGACGGCGTGGTGGGCGATTTCGGGCCACCTTCCGCCGGTGGGGACGAAGATGGCATCGACAACGACGGAAACGGTAAAGTGGACGACCTGATCGGCTGGGACTTTGCCGGTGCCGATCACAATTTAACCCAGCCGGATAACAACCCCCTGGCAGTGGCCAACGACCACGGCACCAATGTAATGGGCTGTGCCTCCGCTGCGACAGACAATAACGTGGGCATCGCCGGAACCGGCTTCCGAATCAAAATTTTGCCAACCAAACACGGAGCCGACGACGGATACCAGTATCTCCTCCACACTTACGACGGCATTCTGTATGCGGCTAAAACCGGGGCGGACATCATTAATTGTAGCTGGGGAAGTTACAGCTATTCCGGCTTTGCCCAGAGCGTGATTAACACCGCCCACGACACTTACGGTGCCATCATCGTCGGTTCCGCAGGAAACGACAACTACAACCTGGCCAGCCATCCTCACTATCCCTCTAACTACAATCACGTCATTTGTGTGGCGGGAACCAATCCGGACGACTCCAAAGCCAATGGTTCCAACTATGGAACCCGGGTGGACATCAGCGCACCCTATTCTTCTATTTACACCACCACCTTCATGGGAAGCGGCGGCTACCAGACCACCCAGGGAACATCCTTTTCCGCACCCATTGTTTCCGGCGCTCTGGCACTGCTCAAGTCCATGTACCCGGATTCCAGCCAGGCCTGGCTGGAGAACCGCATCATCGCCAGTGCAGACAATATCGACGACCAGAATCCCGGTTATGTGGGAATGTTAGGTTCCGGTCGTCTGAACGCATTTAATGCGTTGGGTCAACCGCTGTATCCCAATCTGAATTACTCCGCTCAAGCACTGCAAATCATTAATGACGATGGCAATGGCGTACTCAACCCGGGCGAAGGTGCCTGGTTACGCATCACCATCAAAAACAACGACGGATGGTCCCCGGCCGAGAATGTTCAGGCTGTGCTGCGCTGCGACAATCCTTTTATCACCATTACGGACAGCACCGCTTCTTACGGTTCCATCAGCGGCGGCTCTATCGGTATCAACATTGTGGACCCGTTCCAGTTTTTTGTGGACACCCTGGCCAGCAACGGAGACTACCAGTTTACTCTTTATGTGAAAGCGAACGAAGGTAGCGGTATTCTTTACGAAAAACTGCTGACCTTCTCCATTTACGTGAATGGTTTCCAGACCGGCTGGCCGGTTTCCGGATTAAGCTACGTGCAATCCCCACCGGTGGTGGTGGATATTGACGGAGACGGAGAACAGGAAATTTTTGTCGGCACCAACGCGGGTAATCTGTGGGGCTGGCGAGCAAACGGCGACACGCTAAGCGGATTTCCGGTGGCTCTGGGCGGGCAAATCTGGGGTAGCCCTTCCGTAGCAGACCTGAACGGTGACGGCACTCCGGAAATTGTGGTGGGTAACACCACCGGTCACCTGTTTGTTCTTGCACCGGATGGTTCCACCATTTCCGATTTCAACATCGGGGAATTCATTTACAGCACCGCTACGCTGGCGGATTTGAACAACGATGGCAGTTGGGAAATCATCTTTGGTACCTTCTCCGGCAACCTTTACGTGCTGAATGCGGACGGAAGCAATTTCGGCGGATTTCCCTACACCATGGGACCTCTGGAACGGGTGATGGGTGGTTGTGCTGTGGCAGATCTGAACGGCGACGGCGATCGAGAAATTGTTGTCTCCACCCAGAATAAACACCTTTATGCCTTCGACCGAAACGGCAATCTGTTGTCGGGATTTCCCTTTTCCTCCGACCAGGGATTCATTGCCGCACCGGTGATTGCCGACCTGAATGGCGATGGTTCCTTGCGCATTGTTGTCGGTTCACTGGATGGCAAATTGTGGGTGCTGAAGAATGATGGCACGGTCGATTTTGTGGTGGAAACGGGTGGTCCCATTCGTGGACCCGCCGGGTTGTGCGATGTAAATTCCGACGGGTACCCGGAAATTTTTGTACTGAACCAGAACGGCGATGCCTATGCCATTGACCGCAGCGGTGCGGTTCTGAGTGGCTTTCCACAAACTTTTAACGGAGGCGCAGTAACCCAACCCATCTTTGCTGACCTGACCGGAAACGGAACGCCGGAGATGGTTTTTTCGGCGCTCTCCGGTGAAATTTACGCTTACAGCTTTTCGCAGAGTGGCTGGGTAACCGGATTCCCCGTGTCCATAGGCGGACAGAGTAAATCCACACCCACCGTGACGGATCTGGATCAGGATGGAGATGGGGAGATAATTGTCGGTACCAACAACAGCATGGCTGTGCTGGATGTGAAATTCCCCGGTGCCACCTCCCACATCTACTGGCACACCTACCAGGCAACCCCCGCACACACCGGATACTACGGCGATGCCGTGGTAGGAATATCCGGTACGGGCGCTGTAACACCGCAAAAATTTGCTCTGCTCCCCAACTATCCCAATCCGTTTAATCCCGTCACCACCATTCGTTATTCGCTGGCACGGGCTGTACCGGTGCAGCTGGAACTATTCAACGTGCTGGGGGAACGGGTGGCTGTGCTGGTGAATGCCCCGCAAACGGCTGGTCACCATTCGGTGGTATGGGATGCCCGGGAATTCCCCTCCGGTATTTATTTCTATCGATTGAAGGCGGGAACATTCACTGCTGTGCGGCGCATGCTACTGATTAAATAACGGAGTTTGCTTTTTGATTGCGTACATTCTGATTTTCGTTCTGGCCATTCTCACTTCCATTGCCAGTGTGATGGTGGGGCTGGGTGGCGGTCTGCTGCTCATCCCCCTCATCGTGCTGGTGTTCGACCTGCCCATCAAGTACATTGCCGGCACCATGCTATTTGCCATGGTTCCCTACACGCTGGTGGCCATTTACCGAAATCGGCAAAAGGGGTACGTGAATTTTAAGATCGGTCTTTCCATGGAAGCCGGTTCGGTAACCGGAGTGATGGTGGGCGCCCATCTTACCGGAACCATCCCGGATATGGCACTGAAAATCATCTTCATTCTGGTGGTTCTGTACCTGATGGTCACACTGCGGATTCCCAACGATTCTCCCTACAACTACGTTGCCCGGCTTTTCCGATGGTTAAACCATCTGCCACCCTACGGTCGGTTCACCATAGCTCCCAACACCGTGCAGAAGTTAAGTTTTTCCGCTCTGTTTCTCATCGGATTTCTGGCGGGAATTTTTAGCGGGATGCTGGGAATCGGGGGCGGTTTTTTGAAGACACCGGTGCTGATGGTCGGCGTGATGCTTCCCCCCAAGGTAGCGGTGGGAACATCTCTTTTCATGATTTTCATTACCGCCTCCACCGGTGCGCTAACCCACGCACTGCTGGACCAAATTCACTTCCCCATCGCGCTTACGGTTACCGCCGGGATGATTCTGGGGGCTTACCTGGGCACCGGTTTTTTCCGTAAAATGCCCGACGAAAACATCAGGCGCTACATCTTCCTGGCCATGCTGGTGGCAGCAGTGTTAACCCTGTTCCGCTAACTCCGGACGTTTCTCCCTTCCCTATCCGGTTTGCTGAAAAATTCCATCCGGTAAAGGTGGAAAAAGAAAAAGCTTCTACCGACCACACTTCAAGCAAGAGTCAGTAGAAGCTTCGAAATCAACAGAAAATTCTGGCCATTTCCTTTAACCGTTCTGGCCTCTGGCGCCGATACGGCATGCTTACCCGTACGCTTACTGGCCAGGTGTTATGGTCTTTGGGGAGCCGACCCGTTTAAAATTTGGCTTCTTCCCAGCCGGCTTCCTGATGCAGCTTTTCCATCAGCGCATCGTAGGCAGCTTTTTTCTTCTCACGCAAAATCTGTTCTTTCAGTTCATCGTGCACTTCGGCCAGCGGACGAGTTTCTTTTTTCCGTTCTTCCACTTTGAGGATGTGGTAACCGAAACGAGTTTCGATGATATCGCTTACCTGGCCCACCGGCGTGTTAAAAGCAGCATCTTCGAACGGCTTCACCATCACTCCGCGTCCAAAATCCTTGTACAACCCGCCATTTTTTGCCGATCCCGGGTCTTCGGAATACTTTTTCGCCAGTTCGGCGAAATCGGCACCATTTCGAGCTTCCTGTAAAATTCCTTCCATCTTCTTGCGGATTTCTTGCTTTTGCTCTTCGGTTTTACCCTGAGTGCTCAGCAGGATGTGACGGACGGTGGCTGTTTTATCCTGTCCGTACCTCTGTGCAATTTCTTCTTCGCTAACCTGGGTTTCTTTCCCGATGGTGTCATCCAGGTATTTTTCAATCATCAAACCTTTTCCCAGTTCTTCTTTCACGTAATCCACATCCACGCCATTGCTTTCCAGCACGTACTTAAATTTGGCCGGTCCGCCAAATCGCTGAGCCTTTGCATTAAACACACTATCCACCTGGGCGGAGTCCAGGGAATAGCCGGCTTTTTCTGCCGCAACAACCAGCAACTCTTTATCCGCATAGCTTCGTGCATTGTCCATCACAATCTGTTTAATCTGCTCAGGTTGCATCCGTGTTAACTCCACCGCACGCCGTCCCAGGTTCTGTTGCAATTCCTGGAACACGGTTCCGGTGGTCACCGTAAACCGGTTTGTTTTGATCAAAACGTTGTTCTTTTCCGGTGCAAAATAGGGCACCACCGCGGAAACGGATTTAGCCAGATTATACGCTTCGGTTCCTTCCTTCAGCTGATCGGCGCTCTCCTTTTTTCCGCACGACCACAAAAAGATTGCGATCAGCAATCCCACGGACAAAAACTTCTTCATAACATCATCTCCAGAGTAAATATTAAATTTGATTAATTAACCTTTCAAGATAACCATAAAAAATGCGGATTCATAATATTTTTCTTTTTGTGCGCACATTTTGATCCGGAAAGGGCGAAAGGACTACTCTTTTCAGAATCAGAAACCGAAAAGCCGGGAAAGTCCCTTTTTCTCTTTGCACAGTCCCTGTTGGAATGGATATTGGGCCTGCGCTACCTGTCCGCAGCCGGAGCGGCTTTTAGCCGTGAGGCTATCCGGGCTACCCGCTGCCCTAATTGTTTTGCCTTTTCCAGAAAACGCTCATCCACCTGCTTTTCCTGACCAAATGGTGCTTCCCCGGTAATTGCGGAAGCCCCAAATGCCTGTTGCCAGTGCGGACCACCCACCACAATCATCCCAAAAACAAGCATGGAATGAAGGATGTTCAACTGTACCAGTTCCTCTCCGGCGGAAATTCCCCCACCGGTGGTAAAAGCGGCTCCCACCTTGTTTTTAAGAGGTTCCCCACGGAAGGGCCAGCGGTTAATAAAAGACTGCACCGGTGGAGCCACGTTGGCATTGTACACCGGCGAGCCCACCACAATAGCATCCGCCCACAAAACATCCTGATTATGAGCCTGTGTTACCGACAAAACCCTCACCCGGGTTCCGGGCACCCGGGAGGCCCCTTCGCCAACCGCCTGTGCCATCGCCTTCGTATGCCCATCTTTACTGTAGTACACCACCAGCACCCGGGTCGTCTCACCCGCCTGTATTAACCAGATCCCCAACAAACTCAAGAACAAAATCTTTTTTAGCATCGTTGAACCTTCCTGTAATGGTTATTTAAAGATAATGTGCAGGAACCTCAGTATCAACTTGATTCAACTGTCAATTTTTCGGAAATTCAGAGCTTGTAAACGGAATCGGAGACACCTATGAAGCTGCTTCACTTTTCAATTTTGCTGTTTGTTTTGTTACTGTCCTGCTCACACCCCGATCGACAGGTTTTTCAGGAGATGCGCCAGCTGGAATATCTTCGCGACACCAATCCGGATAAATTCGTCTCCTGGTTGAACAGCGATCGGGAACAGATTCGTGCCCGGGCGGTGGCCACCCTGGGCCGAATTCAGGATAGCACCACCATCGCGTGGGTTGCCAATGCCCTGAATGATCCCAGCCCGTTGGTGCGCAACGAAGCAGCTTTTGCCATCGGTCAGTTTTTTAACCCCGCCGCCGAACAACCCACGCTGGACGCTCTGGATTTAGAGAAAAACCCCACCATAATCACCCGGCTGATCGAATCCATCGGAAAAGTAGGCACCCAGAAATCGTTCAACCGCATGCTGGATTTCATCGAAAGTTTGAATCCGGAATATGAGAAAGCGGTGATGATTACCTCCGGACTGATGGCGTACCGGGGCCACTCTCCCATCCGAAATGCTCCGTACATTGGGGTAGTGCTCAATAAAACACCCCACCCGGAGGTGCGCTGGCGAGCTGCCTACGCATTGTATCGGATCGCTTCCCCGCAAACGGTAAAAGATTTATTTAAAGCACTGAACCATGAGGATGCGCTAACCCGGGTATTTGCCCTGAAGGGACTGCGAATGGTAGCATCGGTGATTCTCTCCCGGGACAAGAGCGGTAAACCCAAACATGCCCTGACCGAGGAAGCCCGGGGCATCATCTGGTCGGACTCCTGTTACAATCGGTTAAAAGTTCTGGTACAGGATTCCAGCTGGTTCGTTCGCATGGAAGTGCAGCATTTTCTAAACACTCTGAATAGTTTGACCCTCTGGCCACTGATTGCCCGCGGCATCGGGGACGACCATCCCTACGTCAAGGAAGCCGGGCTGGAAGCTGCATCGAATTTTAAGTCCCAGCAATCCCGCCTGGTGCTCCTGGGAACGGCATCGCAGGATAAAAACTGGCAACTCCGGGGTAAAGCGCTGGTGGCACTGACCCGAAACTATCCCGCCGAAGCCATGAATTTTATCCGAAGCAACATCCACCGCTATCGCTTCCCGGAAAATTACTTTTTCATTAAAGCACTGGGAGCCCTTCCGGGAGAGGAGGCCACCGATTTACTGTTGCAACTGGCTGATTCCCCCGATACCGCCCAGGTTACCACCGTCATGGAAGTGTTAACTCAGCGAGAAGGGGTTCCCACATCCTTTTACCTGAAAAAGCTGGAAACCGGCGATCGCGCCCTGGTGACACTAATTGCCCAGTACCTGGGTGCCCTCAGGGAAAAACAGGCTGTGCCGCTTTTGATGCGGATTTACCGGAAGTTCCGGGCACCCCGGGACATCGAGCCGATGGAAGCCATTATTGCTGCCCTGGGATACATCGGCGATTCGCGGGCTGTTTCATTCCTGGAGCAGGAATTGAACAACGAATTTCCTTCCATTCGCACCAAAGCCCACAAAGCATTAAAAATGATCACCGGCAAAGATTACCCGGTCGAAAAACGACCGCCTAAACTGGTCACCCGCATCGACTTTCCCCCGGTTGCTCCGGAAGAACGTCCGCAGGTAAAATTCCACACCACCCGGGGCGATTTTGTGCTGGAGCTGCGTCCCGATAAAGCACCGGTAACCGTAGCCAATTTTCTCTATCTGGTGAAAAAACAGTTCTACCGAAACATCTATTTCCACCGGGTGATTCCCGGATTTGTGGTCCAGGCTGGCGATCCACGTGGCGACGGCTGGGGCGGTCCCGGTTACACCATCCCGTGCGAATACAACGATCTGTTCTTCGAACGAGGCGTGGTGGGAATGGCAACAGCCGGAAAGGATACCGGCGGAAGCCAATTCTTCATTACCCAGCTACCTCAACCTCATTTAAACGGCCGATACACCGCTTTCGGAAAAGTCATTTCCGGGATGAACGTTATCGATCATCTGGAACCGTACGATCAGATTCTGAACGCAGAAATTGTTAGCAATCGCTAAATTACCTTTCTAAATTGAATTTTGTCGTCGTCAGTGTAAATTGTTCTATGTTTCATTTAACATGATGGGGGTCCTATGAAATTCTCTAATCTATTTACTCTGTTAATTGCTTTCATTCTGGTGCTTGGTTTATCGTCTGGCTATGCACAGGATGCCGCCCAGCTAATTGCCAGTGGAGACAAAGCGTATGCGGAATTCAATAACGAAGAAGCGCTGAATTATTACCAGCAGGCGGTTCAGGCCGATCCGAACAATTACGAAGCGTTATGGAAATTAGCCCGTGCTTATGTGGACGTGGGTGAACGTTTAAAAGATAAGGACAAGCGGCGTGAGTTCTATAAAAAGTCCGAAGAATATGCCCGAAAAGCGGTTCAGGCAAATCCCGAGGGAGCGGAAGGGCATCTGTATTTGAGCATTGCGCTGGGCCGGGTTGCGCTGGATGCCGGAGCCAAGGAACGCATTCGGCTCTCTAAAGAGATTAAAGCAGAAGTGGATAAAGCACTGAAACTGGATCCAAACAACGATATCGCCTGGCACGTACTGGGTCGCTGGCATCGCAAACTTTCCTCCCTGAACTGGATTGAACGTGGTTTTGCCAATACCTTTCTTGGCGGCGTGCCCAAAGAGGCATCCATGGACAAGGCGGTGGAATGCTTTCAGAAAGCCATTGAGCTGAATCCCGGTCACATCAATCACCACCTGGAGCTGGCCATTACCTACGAAAAAATCGGAAACAAAGAAGCCGCCAGGGCGGAATACCAGAAGGTCTTGGAGCTTCCCAAGACCGATGCGGATGACGACCTGCACAAGGAGGAAGCCCGCAAACGTCTAAAAAAACTGGATTAATCACAAAGGAGTTTCTTCCATGGATTTGTCCCGGATTACACAGAATCCTGTCCATCTGGCTTTGTTAAAAATTCTCCTGACCGTTCTGCTTTCCATTGGTGTGTACTATTTGCTGAAACTGCTGGTCATTCGGTACATCCGAAAAGCAACCGAAAAGACCCGTACCAAACTGGACGACTTACTCATTGAATTCCTGGAAAAATTCCTTTTTCGCATTACCTTAATTACGGCTCTGTATTTCATCGGTCAATATCTCTCCGTGTTTTCCGGCGAAAGGGTTTTCTTTTATTTCTCTCAAATTCTCTATGCCATTGTGGTTATCGTCGTTACCACCCTGGCCGTGCGACTCATCAATTTTGTAATTGTGTACTATTTGACCCAGATCTCTCGTCGCACCGGCACTGAGGTGGAAAAAGACTTCGGGCTACTCATTCAGCGAGTGATTCAGATTGTGGCGTACTCCATTGCTGCCATCACCATTCTCACACATTTTAATGTGGACGTAAAAGGGCTTGTCGCCACTCTGGGTGTTGGTTCACTGGCCATTGCCCTGGCCGCTCAGGACACGCTCTCCAATATGATTGCCGGTTTTGTCATCATGGTCGATCGCCCATTTCGTGTGGGCGATCGCATTAAAACACCCAACAATGTTGTTGGAGAGGTGTTCGAAATTGGCCTGCGCAGCATGAAGCTGCTGGATTTCGAAAAGAACCTGCACATCATTCCCAACGCCGATATCATCAAATCCGAGGTTATCAATTACTCTTACCCCAATCCCAAAGTCCGGGTAAAGGTAGATGTGGGGGTTGCTTACGGCAGCGACCTGGAAAAAGTCAAGCAGATTATGATTGATGTGTGCAAGCAACATCCAAAGGTATTAAAAGACCCGGAACCCAACGCCTATTTTGTGAATTTTGGGGACTCTTCTCTGGATTTGACCTGCATTTCGTTTGTAAACCATTACAAAGATGCCTGGACCACTGCGGACGAGATACGCATGGCTATTTACCAGGCGTTTGACAAACACGGAATCGAAATTCCGTTTCCTCAGCATGTGGTGTATTTACATAGGGAAAGCGAATGAAGATTTTTCTCTCCGGTTACAATTTAGATATCGAAACACTAACTGAGCTACGCCATTTCGTAGAACAGGTGTATTCCCTGCTGTCTCCGGACTTC
>Ga0256914_1004586_pt1 | contig 10298 bp, 3 predicted proteins | sample HulkmetaG_FD_191571 | JGI IMG/M metagenome (GOLD analysis project Ga0256914, IMG submission 191571) | Hydrothermal chimney microbial communities from Main Endeavour vent field at the Juan de Fuca Ridge, Pacific Ocean - Hulk | ecosystem: Environmental > Aquatic > Marine > Hydrothermal vents ...
GAGGGGGCTGAGCTGATAACCGCGTCGTCGCCGCTCATGGCGGCATCGGAGTCGACCGCGTCATCACTGCCCGCATTTTGCTGCGTCAGGCTGAGGCCGTAGAGGACGTCTTGCGTCGTGTCGATGACTACCTGGTAGGTGGTGCTGGGCTGCACGCCCTTGGCCCCATCGAAGAGGTAAAGTCCGTCCGCATCGGTGATGTCGTAGGCGTCTTCCAGGATGCAGCTTGCGATCTTGATGTTGTCGAAGTAAATCCGGATGGCGCCGGTGTTCACGAATCGTATCTGGGCGTTGGCCGAGCGCGTGGGCAGATCGAGATCGATGACGTTGTGCCAAGCTGTATCGGCCTGATCGTAACTGGCCAAGGTGGTCCACGTGGTCCCGCCATCGGTGGAGTAGTCCACATCGAAGCTGCCGCCGCTGCCGTTGTAGAAGCTGTAATCGAAGGAGAGCAGCGGTGCGACAGCGAAGACCGAGAAATCCGCCGCTCGCACCATGTTGCCGTTGGCATTGATGTATTGCGATGCTCCGGGATTGCCGCCGGAAGAGGATGCGTTGGCCGCGGTGTATGTCCAGCTCTGGCCGGACCAGTCCAGCGAGCCGTTGCTGGCGTTGGGACTGCCGCCCTCGTCCAGATAGTCCTTGGTGGTGTTCATGCAGCCCTGCACCGGATTCCCAGATGAATCCAACAGTTTCACGCGCACGCCCTGAATGCCGGGCTCGCCCGCGTCCTGCACGCCGTTGCCATTGGCGTCGCGCCACACGTAGTCGCCGATGGCGACGGTGGTGAAGCCGAAGTCATAGCTGTAATTCACGCCGGCTGCGGGCGCTGTGGCCGGATTGATGAGGGCTACGCCGCCCGTCATCGCCGCGTCGGAGTCGTGATCGTCGGTGACGGGGTCGTTGCTGGTGTCGCCGCCAGCGTCTTGCAGGGTGAGGCTCAGCCCGAACAGCGGTCTCTGATCCGGATCGATGCGCACCTGGTAGTGACCGTTGGCCGAGATGCCATCCAGGGTGTCGAAGGTGTAGATGCCGCTGGCGTTGGTGACCGTGGAGGTGATGGGGTTGCCGCTGCTATCCAGCAGGTCAACGGTAACTCCGGCGATGCCGGGCTCACCTGTATCCTGCAGGCCGTTGGCGTTGTCATCTCTCCACACCAGGTTGCCGATCTCCACCGACACGAATGCGTAATCGTCGTTCAGATCATTGGGCGCGTTTGTCGTCAATTCGTCGCCGAAGGAGGTGGGCGTATGGGGTTGGCTGCATGCGCCCAGATCTGGATCGGTGGCATCCACCTTGGTCACATAGCAGGTGTGTTGACTGGATCCCGCCATGGCCACAGGCAGCCCGTTGAAGAGATATTTGCCCGCTGTGTCGGTGTCTACCGGATTGGTGACCGTGCTGCTGGAGAATAGAGCGCCGTCACTGCTGTCGCCATCGCAGTTGGGGTCCGTGTAAAGGCTGATCTTTATATCCTTCAATGGAGCATCAACGCCTGGATCATAGGTGGTGTTCAGGGGGGTGGAGCGTTCGCACCACACTTGATCGCCGATGCTGCCGGGCATGTAGACGCCCATGTCCTGATCCAGCCGATCGGGCCACAGGTTGATGTTTTCGATACAGAGGGTTGTGGGGTCTGCGTCGCTGTCCAGCGTATCGTCCGCTCCCTGGTTTTGCAACGTGGCCTTCATGCCCTGGGGCAGGTTGCTGAATTTGACGCTGTAAGTATCGTAGGAAAGGTTCTCGAAGATGTAGTAGCCGTCATGGGCGGGGCTGCCGCCGTTGGCGGTAACCGTATTGGAGATGGGCGTGCCCGCACAGGTGGTCGCGTTTTTGTAAAGTGCGACATGCACGCCATTCACGCCCGGCTCGCCTGTGTCCTGAATGCCGTTTTGGTTGGTGTCGTACCACACCAGATCGCCCAATTTCAGGGGTTGGTTCGACGCCTTGAAGCCGAAGTCATACGTGTGGTCGTTCTGACCAGGCGGGCCTGTATTGACGGTGATGACTGCATCGCCACCCGCCTGTACGCCATCTGAGTCGCGGGCGTCGCCATTGGGACTGCTATCGGCGTTGGCCGTTGTGGGCACCAATCCCACCAGGCCCGACTGTCCCAAATTCACATGGATGGTGAAGCCGTTGGTGGTGGATGTCAGGGCCGTGATGCCGTAGTCGGCATTGGTCGTGTCGGTGCGATTTGGATCCGAAGAGAAGTAGTATTCGCCGTTGGCGTCGGTGACGACGGAGCCAATTTGCGTGCCGTCGGGCGCATGCAGGGTGACGGTGATGCCGCTCAGAGGCTGCTCGTTGGGGTCTTGGATGCCGTCCTCATCCGAATCGCGCCAGATGCGATTGCCGATTTCGATGGGCGCGGCGTCGCACAGCGCCTCGATATCGCCCAGGCCGTGCGCCTTGCCGAAATTATTTGTAAGTTTATAGCGTTGGGTCACCGCCCCCGTAGTTTTGTTCATCCATAGCACGCCGCTCTGATGCCATTCATAATCATTTCCCGAAAGGGGGTCCATGGCCGTAACCACGACCTCACTCTTCCCTGCCACCTGGGCCAGAGCCCCCTGGGAAACTTCATCATGATCATCATACGCATCATGGAAGTTGTCCTGGTAGTAAAATTCGCCACCCCCGGGCCCCTGGCTGTTGCCAGCGCCTGCGGATGGGCCAAAAGTGGCGCCCTGGGCGTTGTTCTCAATGGTCCATCCGCCCGAGCTGTTGGGGCTTGCACGCAAGATGTCGCCCGCCGTCACCCCGCTGACCAATGTGGAGCCTGTGGGCAAATACTGATTACGTCCAGTCTGATCTCCCAAGCGATCGCGCAGGCCGATAATCATGTCCCCGTTATCGAATTCGATATCGGAGAAGATGGGCTGTGGCCAGACAATTTCTTGTTGCCCTGCCGTCGGGGTGATATTGGCATCAGCCCTCCAGTACTGCCAATTAGCAGATCGTATATCGCCGTTGGAGTACCGCAGCGCCCACCGGCGGTTGTAATTCAGAGGGAAGCTGAGCACCTGTGTAAAGGTGTGGGTGGCGGGATCGTACCGATACGCGTAGGCGCGAAGATCCGCCCGGTTCGCTGTGCTTTCGGCGCTGCAAACCAGGCCGATGTAAACATCACCATCATGCACTTTGAGGCCGAAGGGACGGATATCTGTATCGGGATCAGGGCAATTGGTCAGCCCTGGCAGATCGGTGAGGTTCGTCCCGGTCGTCGTATCTTCGGGCCAACGGTGCACTTGTGAAGCCGAGGTGGGAGGTGTGGGCAACGCAGCGTTTCCGAGCGGAATTTCATACAAGAGCCGATCGTTGAGGCTGATGGCCCACAGAGTGGTCTCATCTTCCGAAAGATCGATATCGCCCAAAGATATCTTGCCCACCGGGTCCCACGCAGCGGCGTCGCGCTGATAGTTGGTGCCCGCAGGATGGGGATCGACGCCGGTGGCCCCCGGGAACAGGGTGTTCAGATCTACGAATTGCTGAAGCGTGCCGTCGTCCTTATCATAGCGGTAGATCGTGCCCGTGCCGCCGGGGCCGAAGGGCGTGTGGCGCTTCATATAGGCGGCCATATAAAGGCTGTTGGAGGCTCTTTGATAAGCCAATCCCCAAGTGCTGCCTATTTGGCTGTATTGCACCAATCCTGTAGGCGGTGGGAACTGCTGATTGAAGGGCTGGCTGTACGCAGTGTAGGGGAAGGAGACAAGGCCGTACTGCGTGCCAGGATTGCTTCCCGCCACAAAGATGTTGGTGGCCAGGTCTGGCGTGGCCTGACAATACTCTGCACCATTGTGAAAGCCTACATCGACGCCGGCAGCCGGAGCAGTCACAAATGTGACCGTTGTTTGCGAGCTGCTGCCTTGCGGGCCTGGCTGCAATCCAGATGGCGCATTGGTGAATTCGATACGGTACTTGACACCGTCAGTCAGGTTCGATAATGTATAGCTGCCGTCGGTAGCCGAGGTGGTTGTATCTGCGACAGCGCCATTGGCGTCGTAAGCAGTGACGGTTACATTGGCGATACCTGCCTCGCCCGTATCTCGTACGCCATTGATGTTGACATCGCGAAAGACGATGCCGGAAACAGCCATGGTCGCCTGAGGCTGATTTGGTGGCGGTGGCGACGCTCCAATGGGGGCGGCGAATATCGGAATCGCTCCCAAAAGAAGAACGGCCGCAACAACCATTCCTAAAAATAGATGGTGGGTCAATGACTTTTTCATAATAGAACTCCTCAGCGTCGAATGTTTCTGTAGGCTTTTGCTAAACGCAGAAAGATCAATGCTTAAAATCTCGTGAGAAATTTGTGAGAAATTAATTAAAAGAAGGGGGGATTGTAACCTGCAAAATAATGTCTGATAAGAGGTCTCTAGGATTTTCGTCGATCAGTTGGTCGCTTTGGGGCGGCGCTAAAACGAAAATAGACGAAAGAAGAAAGATTGGCGCAGGAAAATCCTCCATATCCGGCTATTTTGGTCTATGTTCGCCATGAAAATTTTCAAACTTGCAATTTGGAGTCAAGATTTTTTACACACCACCAGGTAATCTCTGAAAAGTTGTTTGACTTTCATTGACTTGCCTTGTCACGACGCCAAGATGAGAATGGAAGCCACGACCAAGGTGGACGAAAAAGGCGTCTACCTTCGTCATGTGTCAGATCATCAGACTCCTGTCAGGAGTTCAGTAATTTTCTGGCGGCTACTTCAACCAACTGATGATGTGATCGGGAGTTATTTGGGTGTCGAATGGACTCAAACGATGTCGGCAATCATTGCACCTATGCGTTTCTTTGTCTCTGCCAGCCGCCTTTTCCGCAGAGTGCGTAAGATTCAGTGAAACGCTCTCTTGTAATCAACCATCCATCTATCGCCGGGGCTTTGTCCTGTTTTGAAATGGCTCTGGCGACGCTTGTAATACCTGAAAACTAGTCGTCTGACACGAATAAATTTGCTCCGCCTCAGTTGGTTTTTGCAGGAAGCCCTGTCATCGGATGCCGACAGGCGGTCGGGGGCTCAGCCCTGCATTTCGATGGGCGCACAACGCGGGGAGGAGGTTTGTGTCGGGGGGCTAGATACCGAAACGAAAGACCGGTATCATTATAACTGATAGTCTTTTATAACACAATGTCGGGCCTAAAGATGCGATCTTATCCCTGCCGCCGACGATGGATGATGCTCCCCGCGGGTTTAACTGATACAATCTCTGTCCTGGCGGCGTTCATTCCACCGGCCAATGGTTCAATAGTGGCCTCGAATGGCTGAATGGGGCTATCTCTCAAGTATATTCAGATGGATAACACCAATGAAAGTGGCTCCAACCCGGCGGGTGCGTTTCAAAATGGGGGCGCTTTTTTGCGTTCCTGGCCGACTCAAGTCGGGCGCTTCAGGCCTGCGGCAGCGGACGGCCTCCGCCGTCCAGGTCGCCGCAGGGCGACCGTTGGCGCGAAGCGCCTACAGAGCCTGAGTTCACTCGGCCAGTGCACCATTAGACAAATTGCCCAAAAATTGAAACGCACTCCAACCCGGCCGGCGACGAACGAAGTGCTGGTTTTGGCCAAGCCCACGGCGGCGGATGCCATCAAGTTACGACTTCCCTCCTTCTGTTCCAACGATCCCACCAGACGATCCCACCAGGGATTTCTTCTCACACAAAAGCACCGCCAGCGTCGGCGGGGCTTTTGTCATGCCATCGGGTGCGTGACGCTGGCTGCTGGTTTTTACTCCTCCAGCAATACCGGATGCCCGGTGCGCTTGTCTTCTTCCGGCCCGATGAGGCCTTCGGCCTCCAGCTCCTCGATAAGCCGGGCCGCTTTGTTGTAGCCGATGTTCAGCAATCGCTGCAAAGCCGATGCTGAGATGCTTTGCCGTCCTCGAATTGTCTCCACCGCCTGGTAAAAGAGATCTTCTGCGTTGGCCTCCGTCACCATCATATCGGTCCAGGGAAAACGCGCCGCGGTGGGGTTGTGAGATTCGGCGGGCCGCTGCGTCCGCCACCAGCTCACCAGCGCCTGGATCTCCTCATCGCTGACGAAGCAGCCCTGGATGCGACGCAGTTGCGGGCTATCGGGAGCCATGAAGATGCCGTCGCCCCGCCCCAGCAGCTTTTCGGCGCCAGGCTCGTCCAAAATCACCCGGGAATCGATCTGGCTGGATACGGCAAAGGCCAGGCGGGCGGGGAAGTTGGCTTTGATCAATCCTGTCACCACATCCACCGAGGGGCGCTGGGTGGCGATGACCAGATGGATGCCCGTGGCCCGGGCCATCTGCGCCAGCCGCACCAGCTTGGCCTCGATGATCTCGGGCGAGGTCATCATCAGATCGGCCAGCTCATCCACAAACATGACGATGTAAGGCAGACGTTGCTCGGGCGGCGCTTTCTCATTGTAGCCGCCAATGTTGCGCACGCCCGCTTCGGAGAATTTGCGATAGCGCTCATCCATCTCCACCAGCAGCCAGCTCAGCGCGCCGCTGGCCTCTTCTGGATCGGTGACCACTGGGGCGAGCAGGTGGGGAACGCCATTGTAGCCGGGGAATTCCACCCGTTTGGGATCCACCATCAGCATTTTTACCCGCTCCGGCGGATTGTTGAATAACAGACCGCAGATGATGGCGTTCATGGCCACCGATTTTCCCGAACCTGTGGCGCCAGCGATGAGCAGATGGGGTAGCTTGTGCAGGTCGGCGGCCACGGCCTCGCCGCTCACATCTCGCCCCAGGGGAATTGCCAACGGGCTTTCGATCTCCTTGAAGCTGGCGTCCTCCAGCACCCCGCGCAGACTCACCAGGGTGGGCTCAGGGTTGGGCGCCTCGATGCCGATATAGGGCTCGCCCGGCACGGGCGCTTCGATGCGAACAGGGCTGGCCGCTAATGCCAGGGCCAGATCATCGGCCAGCGCCACGATTTTGCTGATGCGCACCCGCACCGTCTGACCGTTCTTTTCATACGTGCCAGGCTGCACCCCGAATTGGGTGACGGTGGGGCCGACGTTGATCTGCACCACCCGGGCGGGGATGTCGAAACCGGCCAGGGTCTCCTCGATGATCTGGGCCATGATTCGGGCCTGCTCGTGGGACGCATCCCCCTCATCCCTCTCTTGCAGCAGACTGATGGGCGGCAGGGGCTGGTGGACGCTTTCTTCGGGCGCCGTAGCGGATTTTCGGGCGGGGGCGCCGCGAGGAGGACGGCGTTTGCGTTTCGGGGTCTTCTTCTCCGCCCGAGATCGCTTTTTGTGCGATGCTCCCCCCGCGGTCCGTTTCTGATTCAGCTCCTCCGCCCGCTTGTTTGATCCTGCACGCGCTTTCGGCGTGGATTCGGACTGTGGAGGGGGCGAAGCCGTCGGCCTGGGAGGCTCCGGCTCCACCCAGACAATCGAGACGCCTGGCAGGGCGATGAGTCGCAGAGGCGTGTAGTCATAAATCAGGAACAGTCCTCCGGCCAGCATGGCGAGCCACAACGCCCAGGTGGGCAATCCCCCGAGATAAGTCAACGAAAGCTGCGCCAACGCCCATCCCACCATACCCCCTCCGCGGCCCTCGGTAGCAGCGATAAACGGATCCGCCGCGTCCAGGCTGACGCTCAGCAAGGTGAGAATCGACAGATAGACCAGCAGCAAGCCCAGCAGCGCCTCCACATACCAGTAGCTGCCAATGCGCTGCCGCAGCCAGGGCCAGATGAGCACGCCCAGTCCCAGGGCGGTGATGAAGCCGGCGAAAGGCAGAGCGCCTACGCCCAGCATCGAGCGCAAGAAATGCCGGCCCAGGGGATCGGATAGCAGTTCATACAGAGCGGCCGCGCCGAAAAACATCAGAATGGCGCCAAGCATGGCGGCCTGATGGCGGCGGGCTGCATGTTTTTTCAATGTCATGGCGGGGGAAGGGGTGGGGGAGTGATCTGTGTGAATGCTGACAACCTGACACGGATTTCACGGCCAGATTGTACCGATCGAGATCTGCTCATTGGGCGCTTCGCGCCCGAGGGGGGCAGGATGCCTCATAGCCTGCGGCTAATCATCGGCGCCGGTCTGGGATTCGGGGGATTCGACGGCGTCAGCTTCCATCTCGGCCAGGGTGCGGGCGACTTCGGCGATGGCGATGCGTTGCTTGCGATACAGATCGGATTCGCTGATCGCCAGCTTTTGTGCGACTTCACGCACCTTCTTTCCTTGAAGATACTTCAAATCGAGGATATTGTAAAGCAGCCACTCCGAAGTGGTCATCTGACGATCGCCTGGCGGGCGTTGATGTTCGATGGCTTCTTGTAGGATGGCTCTCAGGGCCCGGGTGGGCGAGTTTTCATATTCGGCCAGCTTCTGATGCACCACAGCCATGTTTAGCAAAGGGCTTTCGCTCAGTTTGGGCCCGCCCCAAAAGTGCGTCAGAGCGCCGCGCACCCACTCGTAGAACTCAGGCTGCCGGGTCCACTCATCGCCGTGTTCGCCCTCATCCATGCGAATGACATAGGGCACCGCGCCTCGCAGGGCCTGCATCACCTCGATATCGGGCATGATGGGTCGCAACGCGGCGAAAACGTCCATCTGCAGCCGCCGGTCCTCCACCGCGATCTCCGCTCGTCGCAGGAGATGTTCGATCACCGCGGCTGTCTCCGAATCGGCGGCGTTGTCGAACGCACAGTGAGCGTGCAGGGCCAAGATGCCCATGTTCTCGTCGGTGTGCCGATTGATCAGGCTGCGGACGACATAGCCATTGACCTGATGGAAACCGTTCCGCGGTTCGAGCGTGGTCAGGAGTTGCTGGGTTTCGGGCAGAGCCAGCACGCGACGGGCTTCTTCCTCATCCCCCACCACAGCTTCCAGCCGCACCTCGTTCTTGCCTGGCAAAGCCACGAAGCCATGATCTACATCGCAGACATTGCATAGGGTGACCAGCACATTTTCCAGAAACTGGCTAAGATCGCCGCTGGTCATCAGCCGCGTCTCCAGCGTGCGCAGCCACGCCACCTCCTCCATCTCATTGCGATAGAGGAATTTGTCGATCCAGGGTTGGGCCAGAAAGATGACGATCTGCGCCAACACGATGGTCATCACCACCAGGAAGGTGAGGGCGGTATCGGGCGGCAGTCCCAGAATGGCCTCCACTCTGGGAACGGTGAAGATCAGCGCCACCACGATGGAGGCGACCACTGGCCCGCGCAGAATGAAATACAACAACTGGCGTTTGACCACCCGGTCGGGAGCGAAGACGCCGTAGTAGGCCACGCTATACGCCATGATCACCAGCATGACGCCCACAGTCACGTTGGCGGCGCTGGCCAGAATCAGCACCAGTTCGGGGCGGGCCGCCCCCGCGCGCGACGCCAGAATCAGATAGGGGAAGACCCCCACCGCGGGTGCGACGAAGCTCCACAGCAGATAGGTGAGACGACGTCGCGCTGTGTGGGTGCGCACGTGCGATCGGGCCAGAAGCAGGTTCCAGCCTCCTGACAGGGTGGCTGCAATGAAATAGAGGGTAAAGATGGGAAAGAGCAGGCCCGGACGCAGGTAGGAGACGGGCACTTCGCCCGCGGGCGCCTGCACCAGCACATCGGTGAACAGCGCCAGCAACGCAAAGAACAGGCTGATCGCATAGGAGCCGCGCACAAACCAGCGCCAGCGATAACGATCGGGCCGCAGCCACACGGCCAACAACACCGAGCGGGTGAAATGGAGGTATGCGGCGGGCACCAAAGCGATGCCCAGCCACTGAAATCGCAGCCAGCTCTCCGCCCAGTCCACTTGCGGCAGCACCACATCGCCCGAATAAACGATGACCATCCCCAGCAACAACGCCGCAAACGCCCGTCCCACTCTGCTATGCAGATTGAAAGTGAGGACATAGGCGAACAGGGAAAAGCTGAGAATGAGGATCGCGGCGGAAAGGATCTGATTGCCGATTTCCAGAATGCTCAGCCAGGATGGAAGCTCAGACATGGTTGGGCTCATTGCCTCTATTTTCCGAATTATCCCATACTTTTGCAACTTTTACCTGTGCGATGATGACCCATAAGTCAGCGATGGGGCGGTCGCCGCCCTCAGGCGTTTCATGCTGCGCTGGCCGGGTGAACTCGGACGCTTTAGGCGCTTTGCGCCCGTGGTCGCTCGGCAGCGACCAAAACATGGCCGCGGAGGGAGGGCGGAGGCCGTCCTCTGGCCGCAGGCCTGAAGCGCCCGACTGATGAACTTTGAAAAAATAATCGGGCAAGAGCATGAGCGTGGCGTCCGGCTGCGGGTTGCCGAGTGAACTCGAACGCTTTAGGCGCTTTGCGCCCGTGGTCGCTCGGCAGCGACCAAAACA
>Ga0256914_1004587_pt1 | contig 10298 bp, 8 predicted proteins | sample HulkmetaG_FD_191571 | JGI IMG/M metagenome (GOLD analysis project Ga0256914, IMG submission 191571) | Hydrothermal chimney microbial communities from Main Endeavour vent field at the Juan de Fuca Ridge, Pacific Ocean - Hulk | ecosystem: Environmental > Aquatic > Marine > Hydrothermal vents ...
ATGGATTTTGTCCGGGCTTCTGCCATATTCAACGAATGTGACAGCTTGAGATGTGAGGCCCTTGATTGGTTCAAACCCCGGCAAGATCTTGGATATTTCGAGATTATAATAGGATCAGAACTCTTATTTCATCCCCGTTTTTTCCAGCCCCTTCTCCAAGTAATGAAAAGGTACCTTGCTCCTGGTGGCGTTATCTATATGTCTCACAGGGCAGATAGGGAAACATTATTCCCCTTTTTCAAGATGGCAGAGGACGATTTTGTCATTGCTATGCAAAAACACCGGTTTAAGAGCAGGGATAAGGAACTGGATGTGCTTTTGACCAGGTTAAAAAGGAAACAACATTGATTTTGCCACAATTTTTTGGCAATTAGAAATCAACCACAAATTCCCTCTCTCCTTCCTTTATTGGTATGTCTATCACATGCACGTTGCTTACCCTTGCGTGAGGCGGCCCTTGGTTCAACCAGTCAATAAGTTGCTGGAGTTTATCCTCAGGACCCTGAGCCTCCAACTCTACTGACCCGTCTGGCATATTCTTCACCCATCCCGTAAGTCCTAATGCCCTAGCTGTATCCAAGGTTGACGCCCTATAGAAGACTCCTTGTACCCTTCCTGTGACCTTGGCATGTATCCTTTTCATGGCAAAGCCCTCCTTTGTCTATTTTCCTCCTACCAGCTCAAGAAATTCATCTTCACTAATGGTTTTAATGCCAAGCTGTCTGGCTTTTTCCAGCTTTGAGCCAGGATTTTCCCCAACCACTACAAAATCTGTATGTCTTCCTACGGTTGATTGCACCTGTCCACCAAGAGCCATTACAAGTTTTTTTGCCTCTGACCTTTTCATGGATCTGAGTGCTCCGGTAAAGACAAAGCTCTTTCCTTCCAAGGGAAGGGTGCGATATTCTCGCTCTGTAGGTTCTATGACAACTCCAGCGTCAAGGAGTCTTCTTATGAGCTGCCTGTTTTTTTCATCCCTAAACCATTGATATATACTATTGGCAACCTCTGGCCCAATTCCAGGGATTTTTTCAAGATCTTGTAAGGAGGCCTTCATGATGTTTTCTAGGCTTCCAAAGTGTTTGGCCAGAATTTGGGCCGTTACCTCACCAACATGCCTTATTCCAAGGGCAAAAAGAAAGCGTGGCAAGGTTGTATGTTTGCTCTTTTCTATAGCGTCCAAAAGATTTTGTGCAGATTTTTCAGCAAAGCCTTCTAGTGAAAGCAGGTCTTCTTTTTTTATTGAGTACAGATCTGGGATATCGCGAATTATGCCAGCAGTGATGAGCTGTTCCACAACCTTTGGCCCTAGCCCTTCTATATCCATGGCAGGTTTGCTTACAAAGTGAGCTATTCTCTTGGCAAGCCTGGGGAAACAATCCGGATTGGGACAGCGATATATGGCCTCGCCTGGTTTCTTGATAAGTGGCGATCCACATACAGGGCAATACTTTGGCATTATAAAGGGGCGTTCTTTGCCGGTCCGTCTTTCCTTTAGAGGCTTCACTACCTCTGGAATTACATCGCCTGCCCGTCGCACAATGACCCAGTCTCCAATGCGTATGTCTTTCCTTTTGATTTCGTCTTCATTGTGCAGGGTGGCCCTGCTTATAGTTACTCCTCCAACCTTTACAGGCTCCATTATTGCCACAGGAGTAATAGCTCCTGTTCTGCCGACACTCAGGATAATATCTTTTATGATTGTAATGCCTTGGGCAGCTTCGAACTTGTAGGCAATGGCCCATCTTGGACTCCTGGCCTTTGTTCCAAGCCGCTGTTGAAGCCCAAGATCATTTACTTTAATAACCATGCCATCTATTTCATAATTAAGTTCGGGTCTGATTTTGGCTAGATGTTCATGATATTTTATTGCCTTTTCTATGCCAGTCACCTTTTTTATAAGAGGGTTTACGCGAAGTCCCCACTTCATTAGGGTATGCAGTATTTCCCACTGGGTTTTAAATGTGTAGCCATCGACACGTCCGATGCCATAGCAAAAGATGTTCAGTGGTCTGCTGGCAGTTACTTTTGGATCTAGTTGCCTCAGGGAACCAGCAGCAGCATTTCTGGGATTTGCAAAGGTTGGTAGACCTTGCTTCCTTCTTTCTTGATTCAGCCTTTCAAAGGCGTCTTTCTCCATATACACCTCACCTCTGGCTTCGAGGAGCTTTGGCACTGGCACTTCTTTAGAAAGAAGGCGAAGGGGTATAGAAGGGATTGTTTTTAGATTGTTAGTAACATCTTCCCCATTGTAGCCATCTCCCCGTGTGGAACCGAGAACAAATATGCCATTTTCATATACGAGCTCAACAGCCAGTCCGTCCATTTTGGGTTCGAGGCTATATTCTATGTCATGGCTTATGCCTAGAAATTTTTTTACTCTGTTGTCAAATTCTTTGATTTCCTCAGGTGTGAAGGCGTCATCTAAACTCAACATAGGTACATGGTGAGGAACGGTTCGGAATTTGTCAGAAGGAGGGGCGCCAACCCGCTGAGTTGGAGAGTCTGGGGTAACGGCCTCTGGATATTGCTCCTCAAGGGCCTTCAGCTCCTGCATTAGGGCATCGTACTCTTCATCGCTTATTACTGGGGAATCGAGTACATAATAGCGATAGTTATGATAGTTGATCTCTTCTCTTAGTTTCTTTATTCTCTCGAGTATCTCTGGAGGAATTGCCATCTTGTTTTAGTCCTCAACTATTTCAAAATTTAGATGGCGTCTGGCTTTATTTATAGAAATAAGTCTAAGCATTATCTCTTGGCCTAGTTTATAGATTTTCCCTGTTCGCTTTCCTATAAGAAGATGCCTTTTGGAGTCGAATTCATAATAGTCATCTGCCATATCCACTAACCTTACAACTCCAGATATAAGAATTTCTTTTAATTCCACAAACATTCCAAAAGATGTAACTCCGGATACAATCCCATGAAATATTTTGCCTATTTTGTCTTCCATATAGCGTATCTTTAGCCGCTCAAGCATTTCACGCTCTGCTTCCATGGCTGTCCTTTCTCTACGGCTTAGGTGTTCTCCAAGGGGGAAGAGTTCTTGTTGGGAATAGACGGGTCTTTTTCTGATACGTCTTAAGTTGCCCTTTAAGATCCTATGTACAATCAGATCTGGATAACGTCTTATAGGAGACGTAAAGTGGAGATATGTAGGTGAAGCAAGGCCGAAATGGCCTTTGTTTTCCGGAGAATAGACAGCTTGATTCATGCTTCTAAGTAGCATGGAGTTTATAACGTATTCTTCTGGTTTTCCCTCTACCATGCCCAAGATTTTTTGAAACCAAAAAGGATCTATCTTTTTGGGTGTCTTTATATTGTAGCCCAAGCTTTTAAGGTATTCTACAAGGTCTTCGATTTTTTCTCGTTCAGGGGGTTCGTGGATACGATACAATACAGGTATGTTGCGTTGGGAGAGAAAGCGGGCAACCGCCTCATTTGCAGCTATCATAAATTCTTCTATTATTCTGTGGGCCATGCTTCTCTCTCTCAAGACAATGCTTTCAAGTTCTCCTGTAAGCCCCAAAATCACCTCGGGTTCTGGCAAGTCAAAGTCGATGCTGCCACGTTCTTGCCGCTTTACCATAAGGAGTTTTGCAAGTTCCTCCATCTCTATTATTAGATTTATAAATCTCTTATACTTTTTAAGCAGTTCCTCGTCTTTGCCCTCCAGTAGTTTTTGTACCACCTTGTAGGTGAATCTGCAGTGGCTTGTCATTATTGCCTTAAAAAAGGTGGCCTTTTTTACATTGCCATTAAAGTCAAAACTTATACGTGCTACCATTGCAAGGCGGTCTTGTTTGGGTACAAGGCTACAGAGACCATTTGAAAGTTTTTCTGGAAGCATGGGGATCACTCTATCAGGAAAGTATATACTGGTTCCCCGTTCTATGGCATCGGTGTCTAAAGAAGAGCCTTTTTCTACATAATGGCTTACGTCTGCTATAGCAACAGTTAGGATGAATCCGCTTTTTGTTTTTTTTACATGAACTGCATCGTCGAAATCCCTTGCATTTTCACCATCTATAGTGACAAGAGGCAGCTTACGGATGTCTTTTCTGCCAGACAGGTCTTCCTGGCGTACATTTTCAGGAAGTTCCTCTGCCTGGAGTCTTGCTGGTTTAGAGAATTTATTTGGTAGTTGATACTTGTTTATAACTATTTGGGATTGTACCTCTATGCTTTCTGGATCTCCAAGGACCTTGACTATCTCTCCCTCGGCTGTTGTTCCAGTTCTGGAAAAGTGCAGGATTCTAGCTACAACTGCCATGCCGTCTATATCACCATATTTTTGGGGATTGGGAATCAGGACCTCGAATCTCAGGCGTTCGTTTTCAGGGATAACTACGCCAAGATTCCTGCCAGTATGAAAGATGCCCACTACTTCTTGGACAGTCCTCTCGTTTATTCTTATTACAGATCCTTCAGGCCCTTTGACAGTGTCCTTTTCAATCCTGGCAGTGACCATGTCTCCATGTACAGCACCTTTTAGTTTGCGTGGAGGAATGAAGACATCAGGTTGCTCATGGTCTTGAGATTGGACAAACCCGAAACCATCCGGATGGATGGTGATAGTGCCAGTTATAAGCTTCATTTGTCTGGTAAGGCCATAGCGGTTGCCTTTGAGCAAAGTGATGTCGCCAGAACGTACAAGCTCCTTTATAAGCTTTTTGGCAGTCTGCCGTTTTTCTGGGGGTAGATGGAGATTGTGTATAATCTCTCTCATATAAAGAGGATGACCAGCGGCCTTTAATACAGACAAAATAGACTCTTTTGAGACAATGGATTTTTTTTTCTTTTTTCTCCTCATGAATCTGACTATAAGTGGGCTCTATATAAGGGTCAAGTTATGCCAATGAAAACTTTTTCAAATCGCCCCTTGAGACTTTGGAAAATTCAAGTAAACTGAAGGCGTCTTTTCAGGCGGGGATGAGGTGACAATACGGTTTCCCATTTGAAGTTAATCAATTAGTTAAATTTAATCAAAAAATAAAAGGAGGTAGATTATGAGATTTTTGGGATTAGGACTAATTTTATCATTTTTAATCGCAGGCTGTGCTGGGGTGGGTGTCCAGGTGGATGATCAGCTTCACGCCACCAGGCAGATCTTAAACGAGGCCAAGGCAAAGAAATTAGACAAGAAGTGCCCTCAAGAGTATAAGGAAGCAGAACTTTTGCAGAAAAAGGCCGTAGCACTTTATAAGGCATGCCGTCCAGAAGATGCTGCTCCAGTGGCCAAGCAGGCCTATGACAAGGCTAAATCCCTTTGCCCCCCTGTTCCATGCCCACCAGCTTGCAAACAAAAAGTTGGTCCTAAGGATAGTGATGGAGATGGAGTTATAGATTCTCTTGACAGGTGTCCCAATACTCCCAAAGGGGCAAAAGTCAACAAGGTTGGTTGTTGGGTTGTAAAAGGCCTGCTTTTTGATTTTAACAAGGCGGATATCAAGCCTCAATACTACAAAAATCTTAATGAGGTTATCAAAGTCCTAAAGGCTAACCCCGGCCTTAAGGTAGAGATCCAGGGCCATACTGACAACATTGGTTCTGCTGCCTATAATATGCAGCTTTCTCTCAGACGTGCCCAAGCCGTTGCAGATTATTTGGTAAAACATGGTATATCCCCTGCAAGGCTCAAAGTAAAAGGTTACGGCTTTACAAGGCCTGTGGCCTCCAATGACACCCCTGAGGGAAGGGCGCTTAACAGAAGGGTTCAGTTGAAGCCGTTATACTAAGCCTGTTTTAAGTAAACAACTGTCTTGATAGGCTGCGTCATTGAAAGACGCAGCCTTTTTTGTGTTTCTTGCCAGCGCTTTCCCCTTCAAAAGAAAAAGATATTAAGCCGATAAAAGAGAAAAGAAGGCAAAGTTTGAAAATGGTTGGTATATGGAGTTTGAGATTCCACAAAATCTTGTTCAAGGTTTAGTGGCAAGATATAAGGACAACGAACTACCTTGCTTCTCTGACACCTTGATAAAGTTGTCAAACCTTGACCCTGAATCTGATTCAGCTTTTGAGGATCTGTCCAATATTATCCTAGAGGATATGGGGCTAACGGGGAAGGTTATAAGAATGGTAAACTCTGTATACTATAGAAGAAGTGGGCTGGAGGTTACCACAGTAACCCAGGCTCTGGTTCTTCTGGGATTTGATAGCGTAAGAGAGATAGCCCTAAATATGGCCGTCTTAGACTTGGCTGAAAAGAGCAAGAATGACCAACTGGTCTCGCTGATTTTATCTTCTTTTACGGCCGCATTTTTTGTGCAAGGAATTATAGATCCTGATGAAGATAGAGATGGTGAATCTCTATTTGTGTCTTGTCTTTTTCATAGTCTAGGACGCTTAATTTTGTGTCTTTATCAAAGACAGATGTATGCAGCTCTTGTGGCTTCTGAGTTTAGTGATGGCAAGTATAGAAAAAAACTGAAAATGTTGTTTATGGAAATCGGCAAGGCCTTTGGTGAATTGTGGGGCTTACCCAATTTTATATTGAATAAAATGGAAGGGTTTCCGTCTGATAGAGACCCAATTCTTAGAATAATTGAGTATAGTCACACGACAATACGGGCCGCTTTATTTGCTAGAGACAGTTCTGTTGTGTCCAGCAATATAAAAGAGATTTCCGATATTGTATCGGTTCGGGCAGAGACGCTTGCACAAAATATTTCTGCTGCCTTGCATTCGGCCTATGACCTTTCGCTGGCCTTTAGGAATACGTTTGGAGAAAAAGAGATAAAGAATGTTTTAAGAAAGTTAAGCAAGTCCGTAGCTGTTGATTTTAAGAAAGGAGATTCAGGGCTTCAAGATCCTGGTGCAGAGGCCACTTTCGATTACATACAACTTGTAAGCCAACTAACAGGAACAATTGCGAGTCAACATTTTAGGCTTGAAGAAGTGTATCTCTTTGCTGCCGAGGCATTACTAAGAGGGGTGCCATCGGACAGGGTGATCCTGGGGCTTCTTAATATGGACAGGAGCATTCTTAGACCTCGCTATGTAATCGGAAGTGCTTCAAATACCATAAAAGAACAGCTGATAATTGTTTTTGAAAGAGAGAAGTCTGCCATATCTCGTGCATTTGAAAAAAATCAAATTCGTATCTTGGAATGGAAGCATATCTTGGATTATTTACAAATAGATGGAAAAGAAAAAGCACCCGATCTACAAGGTCAGGTTTGTTTGGCCCCAATTATCGTGGCTTCGAGACCAGTGGGCGCTTTTTTAATAGATCGTCCTACCTCAAAGAGACCCTTTGAAAAAAGCGAAATCTTGAAAATAAAAAATATTAGAGACCTTGTAGTGCTCGCAACTTTAAATAGACGGTGATATTTGGTTCTCTGACGTTTCATGTGGGCTTCAGAATTGGTATATAGAATAGCTAAGGAGGCCATTTTCTGTAGTTCTTTTTTTTAAGGTGTTTGCCTGAATAACCTCTAAAAAATGCAGTTTAAAAATAGGGACGTAAGCAAAAACAAAATAAAGCCATTGAAATTATTTTTTATCTGGTAATTTTCTATAAAATGTCTCAAGGTCTTCTTCCTTTCAAAAAAGAATATTTTTTAATTTGGTGGTTTAATTATTTCTTGCAAACACAGAGTCAAAATTATCCCCCTTTGCCAAGACAATTTTTTAAAGAAGTGCATGCCCGCAATGATCAAGATGTCGGTGCAATATTTAGAGGCTTCTTGTAATGAATAAAACTATTTTCAGGCCAAACAGGCAGAGGGCCAGTAACGTATTTACGCAAATAGCTCTTCCGATACTTATCTCTCTCTTTATAGGTCTTGCAGCAGGACTTGGAGGTGTTTTGTTCCATTTTCTTCTTCACTTTGGAGCGTCGGTTCTTTGGACTTCTCCAGAAGAATTCTCCAGGCTTCCTGTTTTCTTGCGGCTGGCCATTCCTGCTGCAGCTGGACTTATGGCAGGAGTTGTGATCTGCAAGTGGGCGCCAGAGCTTAAGGGACCAGGAGTGCCACATGTTATGAAGGCCCTTGCTATTGGCGGAGGACGTATAAGGCACAGGGTTACAATATTAAAGGCCCTTGTCACCTCTCTTCTCATCTCCTCAGGGGCTTCGGTAGGAAGAGAAGGACCAATAGTGCAGATAGGCTCCTCCATTGGATCTTCTATTTCTCAATTTTTGAAACTGGGCCTTGAGAGAAGGCGCCTTGCTGTGGCATGTGGTGCAGCCGCCGGCATGGCTGCAACATTTCAGGCACCTATTGCTGGGACCATGTTTGCAGTAGAGATACTCCTGTTCGATCTTGAGGTCTCTTCCATGAGCAACATAGTTATATCTGCGGTTACTGGTACTGTGGTAGCAAGACAGATACTCGGTCCAAGGGCAACTATTCATCCGGTCCACTTTGCCTTAGTGAGTCACTGGGAGCTTTTGATCTACCTTCTGTTAGGTCTGTGTGCAGGTATTGCAAGTCTAATACTCATCTGGAGCCTTTTGGGTTTGCCAAGACTGTGGGAAAAAGTGCCAGGTCCTGAGTGGGTAAGGCCAGGTCTTGGAGGGCTTTTGGTAGGACTTTTAGGTCTTTATCTGCCAGAGGTTCTAGGTGTCGGTTATGGTGAAATAATAAAGGCATTGAATGGCCAAGTCCTTGTCAGTGTTGCTTTTGTGTTGTTTTTGGCAAAGATAGCGGCAACAGGGATTTGTATAAGTTCTGGAATGAGCGGAGGCATCTTTGCTCCCTCTCTTTTTATTGGAGCCATGCTTGGCACTTTAGTAGGTAGCCTGGCTGCAGATTTTTTTCCAGCCCATCCGCTGAATCCGGCGTTCTACGCCCTGGTGGGAATGGGAGCAGTTGTCAGTGGTACAACACTTGCTCCCATGACGGCGGTACTTACAATTTTTGAGCTTACATATACGTATCAGGTAATATTGCCCCTGATGGTTGCATGCATTCCAAGCCTGTTAATAGTTCGTTTGCTGCATGGGTATTCAGTGTATGAGAGCAAGTTACTCTCAGAGGGAATCCATATCATAAGAGGCCATGAGGTCAACCGCTTGAGAGATATGACGGTATCCGACTTTATGACTCCCTTAAAGGAGTTTGCAAGGGTAGACACACCATTTGGCAAGCTAGTGGATATGCTGGAAGCCAGTAACTTCCCACACTTTGTTGTTCTGGATGAAAGTGGCAGGCTTGCCGGAGTGGTTACTGTTAGAGATGTTAGGAGTTATCTTGTCCACAGGGAGAGATGTCCTACCGGTCTGTTGACCAAACATGTAATGACGCCTAACCCTGTAACCATAAGAGAGGATGATAGCTTGGAAACCGCCTTTAACCTATTTGCCCAAAAGGGTTTTTCGTTTTTGCCAGTGGTTTCCGGTTCAGATCCTTACAAGGTGGTGGGTATTTTGAAAGAGAGTGATTTCCTTAATGCCTATCATGAGAGGTTAGTAAAAGATAGGAGCCTCTCAAATTCTGGTCCCTTTTCGATTCTGAGTTAGATAAGATTTTAATTACGATTTTTTAGAATCGAGTTACTTGACAAAAGGCATATTTTTTATCTTTATTAAGGAGTTTAATATCATTAATCTGTTTTATCCAAAAAGAAGGAGGAGAAATTATGGGTTTGTTGAAAGAATTTAAAGAATTTGCAATGCGCGGGAATGTGGTAGACATGGCTGTAGGTATTGTTATCGGTGCTGCTTTTGGGAAGATAGTGTCTTCTTTTGTGGCAGATGTACTTATGCCGCCTATAGGTATGCTTTTAGGAGGTGTTGACTTTACTGGACTTTCTATCACGTTGAAGGAGGCCGTAGGTAAGGCCCCGGCAGTAACTCTCAACTATGGGAAATTTATCCAGAGCGTTGTTGATTTTACCATTATTGCTTTTGCCATATTCATGGTGGTTAAGGCTATGAATGCCATTCAGAAGAAAAAAGAAGAAGAACCTGCAGAACCTCCCAAACCTTCAAACGAAGAACTGTTGCTTACCGAAATTAGGGACATCTTAAAACAGAAATGATTTAGCGGCTGAAAAATTTTTGAAGTGGCACCCGATTTTTATACAGCCAGTGGTCTGTTTTAAGTTGACCCCCACTGTTTCCTGTGCTGCCATGTCCAGCCGATAGACTTCATCAGGAGTGCGGTATTTGATGGTTTGATGAAATCTTTCGTGGTTGCAGGCCTCAAGACAGTGGTTAAGGCCCTTCTTTGGCTTTGCCACTGAAGCACTGGATGTGGATGAATTCATACTTCAGTGACCGCCATAGCCTCTCCATGAAGATGTTGTACCTGAAGCTTCCCTTTCTATCCATGCTTATTTCTTATGCC
>Ga0256914_1004588_pt1 | contig 10296 bp, 8 predicted proteins | sample HulkmetaG_FD_191571 | JGI IMG/M metagenome (GOLD analysis project Ga0256914, IMG submission 191571) | Hydrothermal chimney microbial communities from Main Endeavour vent field at the Juan de Fuca Ridge, Pacific Ocean - Hulk | ecosystem: Environmental > Aquatic > Marine > Hydrothermal vents ...
CCAGCCGCCTCTTGAAACGGTCGCCCGATTCCGCCGCCCAAATTTCAACAGCAAAAGGACGATGATAAAAAAGACGATCACCGCAAAGGGGAACTCGTCATCTTCCTGCTGGCGTCGTTTACGGGGAATCCCCTTGTATTTACCCGCAGCGGCCTGCATTAATTGTTCTACCCCGGCACGAATTCCTTCAAAAAACTGCCCCTTTCTGAAATAGGGAGCAATGACATTCTGAGCAATCTGAATGGCAATGGCGTCCGGTACTTTGTCCTCCAGCCCGTAGCCCACTTCAATACGAATCTTGTGTTCTTTCAGAAAAACGGCCAGGATAATGCCATTATCCCGCCCCTTTTGCCCTACCTTCCAGGCTTCGGCCAGCCGGATGGAAAACTCTTCCACCGGATAACCCTGCGCATCGGGGAAAATAGCCACCACAATCTGGTTGGAGGTGCTGTCCTCGTAAGCTCGTAATTCATTGTTTAAAAATTGCTCTTGCTCCGGAGTGAGCCGATCGGCATAATCAACCACCCATTGAGTGGGCTTGGGTGGTAATTTTTGTGCAAAAGTTGGATGAATGAATGCAAATAAAAAAAGGGATAAAATCAAATTCCACAGAATTGTGGACGTTTTTCTCATGGGTCTCTCCATTCCTGGCCAATCATGAAATCGCTTTTCTGAAACCAATTCGGGGCGAAAGGGAATATTACACCTTTTTCCCATGGCAGTTTTTATATTTTAAGCCGCTTCCACAGGGGCAGGGATCGTTCCGACCTACTTTGGGGAATTCCCTTTTGATAGGTGCAACTTTTTTGCTCCGCTGCTGCCCGGCTTTTTGAATGGCGGTCATCTCACCTCCGCTTCCCGCCTGATATCCAAGATTGGTGGTTTCGTCATGCATCAGCACAATGCGCGGCGGGGCATAGCGATGTTCGCGGGGCGCCTCGACCACTTCCGCCCGCCAGAGCATCTCCAGAATCTTCTGATTAATGGTATCGATTAAATCAACAAACAAATGATAAGCTTCCTGCTTGTACTCAATTAACGGATCTTTCTGTCCGTAAGCGCGCAAACCAATTCCTTCTTTCAACAGGTCCATCTGGTGCAGGTGATCTTTCCATTGCTCATCCACCACCCGGAGAATCACATACTTCTCGAACTCGCGGAGGAACTTTTCGCCTAACTTTTTCTCTTTATATTCATAAATCTTGTATGCTTCCTCTTTGATATACTGACGCAGGTCCTCTTCGCTCATCTCGTAAATTTTATCCCCCAGCTGGTGCACATCCACCAGCAGGGTACGCATGGTCTGTTCGTTCAGGCTTTCGATATCCCAATCTTCCGGATGTCGGCGCCCACTGACATATTTTTCCATCAGAGCATCCAGGAATTCTTCCATCACCTCTTCCAGTTCCTGACGGACATCCTCCTGAAGGAGTGCTTTGCGACGGCGACTGTAAATGACTTCCCGTTGCTTGTTCATTACATCGTCGTATTCCAGCAGATGTTTTCGAATGGAATAATTCTGCATTTCCACCCGATGCTGGGCTTTTTCGATGGCACGGGTGACCATGGGATGGACAATCATTTCACCTTCTTTCGCACCCAGTTTATCCATAATACCGATGAGCCGGTCGGAACCGAACAATCGCATTAAATCATCTTCCAGACTGAGGAAGAAGCGGCTGGAGCCAGGGTCTCCCTGACGGCCGGCACGACCGCGCAACTGCCGGTCGATTCGGCGGGACTCATGCCGTTCCGTTCCGATAATATGAAGCCCGCAGGGCATATCCTTTTTACACTGCTCCAGGTCCAGGTCCGGCGGAACCGGTCGTCCTTCTGTGTCAATCAAATAGCAGCCACCTTCGCACTTTACCACTCCCTTCCCCAGTTTAATGTCCGTTCCGCGACCGGCCATGTTGGTGGCAATGGTTACTGCGCCGGGTTGTCCTGCTTTGGCAACAATTTCTGCTTCCTGTTTGTGATGCTTGGCGTTCAGCACATTGTGAGGGATCCCCCGTCGTTTAAGCATACGGCTGAGTGTTTCGGACACTTCCACCGAAATGGTACCCACCAGCACAGGTCGCCCCGCCCGATGCAGACGTTCCACCTCGTTAATCACTGCATTATATTTTTCCCGCTTGGTTCGGTAAATTACGTCGTTATAATCGATGCGGCGTACCGGTTTGTTGGTGGGAATCACCACCACATCCAATTTGTAAATATCCCAGAACTCGGCTGCTTCGGTTTCGGCGGTTCCGGTCATTCCGGCTAATTTATCGTACATGCGGAAATAATTTTGCAGGGTGATGGTGGCCAGCGTTTGTGTTTCGCCTTCAATTTTCACATTCTCTTTGGCTTCCAGCGCCTGATGCAATCCGTCGCTGTATCGGCGGCCGTACATGATGCGTCCGGTAAACTCATCCACAATGAGCACTTTGCCTTCGGAGACCACGTAATCCACATCCTTCTCGAACAGAGAATACGCTTTGAGCAATTGATGGATGTTATGCAGCTTCTCGTTTTTGCGGACGTATTCCATCTGAATTTTGTTCTTTCGCTCCATTTTCTCCATGGGCGAAAGTGACTCATCTCCTTCGATGGCCGAAAATTCTTCGGTGATATCCGGTAGCACAAATTCTTCCGGATTGGAAGGTGACAGGAAGTTGCGCCCTTTATCGGTCAGATCGATGGTGTTGCTTTTCTCTTCGATAGCGTAGTAGAGCTGTTCGGTAATCTCGTGGAGCTTTTTGTCCCGCATAAATGCGTTTTCTGCTTCGAAGACCATTTTGCGGATACGTCCCTGCTGATACAGTTTCTGCAACCGACGATTCTTGGGAGCACCATACTGAGCAATCAGCAGCTTGACGGCTGCTTCGTCCTCCCGACCTTCTTCTAACAACTTTTCCGCTTCTGCAATCAGTTTATTGACATAGCGGGTTTGCTCCCGCACCAATCGTTCCACCATGGGTTTTACTTCGTCGTAGGCGTGTGTCGCCGATTCCAGCGGACCGGAGATAATCAGCGGTGTTCGCGCTTCATCAATCAGAACACTATCCACCTCATCCACAATGGCATAGTGGTGCCCTTTGACCTGCACAATGTCTTCCGGGCGCACAGCCATATTATCCCGCAAATAATCGAAGCCGAATTCGTTGTTGGTGCCGTAGGTAATATCACAACTATACGCTTCGCGACGCTGCTTGCTATCCATATTATTCAGAATGACACCAACACTGAGCCCCAGAAACCGGTAAATTTCACCCATCCACTCGGCATCGCGCTGTGCCAGATAGTCGTTTACCGTTACCAGATGAGCCCCTTTACCTTCCAGCGCATTCAGGTACAGCGGCATGGTTGCAACCAGCGTTTTTCCTTCGCCGGTGGCCATTTCGGCAATCTTCCCCTGATGCAATACAATTCCCCCCATCAACTGCACATCGAAGGGAACCATATTCCATTCCATCTCCTTGCCAGTAACCATCCATTTTTTGCCCACCAATCGGCGACAGGCATCCTTGACCACCGCAAAAGCCTCTGGTAACAGATCGTCCAGCGTTTCGCCAGCGGCAAGGCGTTCCTTGAACTCTTCGGTCTTCTTTTGCAGTTCCGCATCGCTTAATTTGCGCAGCGATTCGTAATGTCGATTGATTTCTTCAACAATGGGCCAGAGTTTTTTATATTCGCGTTCGTTTTTCGTTCCAAATACTTTCGAAATAATTTTATTGAACATAAAACTGCTCCAAAAATTTTGTGTATCTAAATATAACTATAGGCAATTCAAAAAGTTCTGAACTGTTAAAATTAAACTGAATTACCTGATTATGCAAAAACATTATCAAAATGTGAACCAATCCGGCAGGATGATGAGTGAGGTGAAAACATACTTCAGGTTGAATTAATACCCTTCGGCCAGACGCATGGCCAGGAAAGGTGGGAGACCTTTCTCCAGAATTTCCCGGGCGGTTTCTTCGTAGTCGTATTTCAGGCGCACAAATTTTAACCATCCGGACTCAGTATCAAACAGGACATAACACAGGCGCGGATCATGATCCCGGGGTTGCCCCACACTGCCCACATTTACGATATACTTCTGCTCCCGAAATTCCAGAATACTCTCTTCCCGATAGTAACTCCGTTCATGCTCAGGGAACACCATGGGGACATGAGAATGTCCCACAAAACAGATGCGTTGTTTCATTTGCTTCATATAGTCCCGGGCCTGTTTTTCACTGAAGATGTACTCCCAGTCCTCAGGATGTAATGGAGTGCTGTGAACAAACAAGAAATCGTTTTCGGAGAAAAAAAAGGGGAGATTTCGTAAATAATCCAGATTTTCCGGTGTGAGCACACTTCGCGTCCACTCCACCGCTTCGCGAGCGTAAGAGTTAAAATATCGGGTATCGGTTAATCCCAGCACGGCATGATCGTGATTTCCCATCAGGCAAATATAGGAATTTCTACGGAGTAATTCCACGCATTCATTCGGACGCGGACCGTAGCCTACCGCATCCCCCAGGCAAATAATCCGATCCACTTGCTGTAACTTAATATGGGATAAGGCCGTTCGGAGCGCCACCAGATTGGAATGAATATCCGAAATGACCGCAATTTTCATTAAAATTCCCAATTATCTATTATTTTTTATGGGAATGCGGAATCTTGGTCGTTACTGATTTATGAATTTGTCCGTTTTCTTTCAGATAGCGATAAATAGAGTCCAGAAGTCCGTTCATAAACTTACTGCTCCGGAAACTGATAAATTCCTTGGTAAGTTCCAGAGCTTCGTTAAAGGTTACTTCAATGGGGATATCAGGGAAAAACAGGAGTTCGCTGATGGCCAGACGAATCAGGACTCTATCCATTGGGGCAAGCTGGTCCAGCCGCTTGCCCCGTAAGTTTTTGTAAATAATCCGATCAATATCGGTTTGATTCTGAGCAGTTTTAAGAATTAACTCCCAGCTAAAGCCACTCAACTCCAGCTCCAGGCTGTCGGCAATCCGATTTGCAACCGTCAGTATGTCCTCGTTCAAAAATTCATTTGCAAAAAGGACCTGAAGCGCCAGCCTGCGTGCCTGCCGTCTTGAGAGCATCGAAGATTCTTCCTCGCCATTTGTGAAATACGATTCGTCCAGCATATTATTCCAATGTGATCAATATATTTGTGCTAAAGCTCAATAAATTCAAATATTATTTTTTCTTTTTACGAACTATAATCGTAAAATCCTTTACCGGTTTTGCGTCCCAGATATCCGGCATTCACCATTTTGACCAGCAACGGACAGGGCCGATATTTCGGATCGCGGTACCCCTCGTAAAGGACTTCCATAATCGCCAGGCAAACGTCGAGACCGATAAAATCAGCCAGTTGCAACGGTCCCATAGGATGAGCCATTCCCAGCTTCATCACCGTATCAATTGCTTCCCGGTCGGCCACCCCTTCCATCAAAGCAAAAATTGCCTCGTTAATCATGGGCATGAGGATTCGGTTGGAAATAAATCCGGGATAGTCATTCACTTCCACGGGGACTTTGCCCAGCTTCCTGGCCAAATCAAATATGATGTCGCGCGTTCCATCGGTGGTGGCAATACCGCGAATCACCTCCACCAGCTTCATCACCGGGACCGGATTCATAAAATGCATCCCGATGAATTTATCCGCACGGGAGGTTCCTGCCGCCAACTTGGTAATGGAAATGGAAGAGGTGTTGCTGGCAAAAATGGTCTCGGGCGGACACAATTTATCCAGCGTTTTAAACAGGTCCTGCTTAATGTTTAAATCTTCCGTGACAGCCTCCACCACCAGTTGAACATCCTTCACATCATCCAATGAAATACTGGTGTGGATTCGTTTTAATGCGGCATCTGCATCGTCCTGCGAAATAACTTCCTTTTTCACCTGCCGCTGAAGATTTTTTTCAATCGTCGCCATCGCCTTCTGCAAATATTCTTCTCGAATATCCACCATCACCACTTCATGCCCCGCCAGGGCAAATACATGGGCAATTCCGTTTCCCATCGTTCCACTACCAATCACACCCACTTTTTGAATATCCATATTTACCTCCTGTCCTTTTCGATTTCATTAACCCATCATTTCAACTAACATGGCCACTGCCTCGCCGCCCCCGATACACAGGGAGGCAATTCCCCGCTTTTTACCGGTTCGTTTGAGGTTATACAATAAGGTAGTGAGTATTCGTGCTCCACTGGCGCCAATGGGATGCCCCAGCGCGACCGCACCACCGGCTATGTTTACCTTCTCCACATCCAGTCCCAAAAGACGGTTGTTGGCAATGGAGACAACCGAAAACGCTTCATTAATTTCAAACAGATCTATGTCGTCCGTTTTCAGACCGGTTTTTTCCAGCAGCTTATTGATGGAATCGGCAGGAGCAGTAGTGAACCATTCCGGATCTTTGGAAGCCGTAGCGTAATCGATAATTCTGGCGATGGGCTGCAGTCCTAACTCTTCCGCTTTATCGGCAGCCATCACCACCACGGCAGAGGCACCATCATTAATCTTGGAAGCATTTGCTGCCGTCACTGTTCCATCCTTTTCGAAGGCCGGTCGTAATTTGGGCATCTTCTCGAAATTGACCTTACCGGGTTCTTCATCCCTGTCCACAATGGTATCTCCCTTACGGCCTTTTACTGTTACCGGCACTATTTCCTCATCGAACCAGCCCTCTTCCTGAGCTTTAAGTGCCCGCCGATAACTCATGGCAGCATATTCATCCTGCTCCTGTCGGGTGATATTCATCTCACGGGCGCAAATTTCCGCTGCATTCCCCATGTGGAAATTATTATACACATCCCATAATCCATCGTGCACCATTCCGTCAACGAGCTCGCCATTGCCCAGCCGATAACCAAAGCGTGCTTTCATCAGGTAATAGGGAACACTGGACATATTCTCCATTCCGCCTGCCACAACGATATCGGAATCGCCCAGTGCGACACTTTGCCGGGCAAGCATCACCGCTTTTAATCCCGAGCCGCACACTTTGTTGATGGTCATACATCCCACAGAAGTGGGCAAACCGGCATAAATGGCAGCCTGCCGGGCCGGTGCCTGACCAATGCCAGCCGTTAGTACATTACCCATAATGACTTCATCCACCTGCTCCGGTTGGAGCTTCGCCCGCTGCAGCGCTTCTTTAATCACAATGCTTCCCAATTGGGAGGCCGACACAGATGCTAATCCCCCATTAAACGAACCAATGGGAGTTCTGACTGCTGAGACGATGACCGCTTCGCGAATGGTTTTCATGCTTCCTCCTTACTTTCGTTACCGTTTCGTTGCCCATAGGCCTCTATAATATCACGTACCAACCGATGCCGTACCACATCGGACTTATCTAAATATACGAATCCAATGCCTTCAATCCCCTTCAAAATATCCTGAATTTCCACCAAACCCGAAACCGTGTTTTTGGGCAAATCGATCTGAGTGATGTCGCCATTAATAATCGCTTTGGAATTGACTCCAAGCCGGGTGAGACACATTTTCATTTGCATGGAGGTGGAGTTCTGTGCTTCATCCAGAATGACAAATGCATTGTTCAATGTACGGCCCCGCATATAGGCCAGGGGAATCACTTCGATAATATTTTGCTCCATATACTTTTTTAACAAATCGCGAGGGAGCATCTCTTCCAGGGCATCGTAAAGCGGACGCAGATAGGGATCGATTTTCTCGCGATAATCACCCGGTAAAAAGCCCAGACTTTCGCCTGCTTCCACGGCCGGACGAGCCAGAACAATTTTATTGACTTCTTTGTTTTTCAGCGCATTCACCGCCAGCGCTACGGAAAGATAGGTTTTCCCGGTACCAGCAGGACCAATGACAAACACAATGTCGTTCTGTTTAATTTCTTCCACAATTCGCTTTTGTCCGGCAGTTCGCGGTTTAATGAATCCGCTTTTGGTAAACAGCACCACTTCGTCCAGCTCCTGTCGGGTATGCAAGCCCGTGGGAGCCGGTGTCTCTTTGTGCACTCCTACATTGGCTCTGGTGATATGTACCACTGTTTCCACATCTTTCCGCTGCAACGACTTATTCCGATGAGCAATAAAAATCAGTTCGCTCAGGATATTTTCCACCGTGCTCACCATTTCCGGAGAACCGATAATCTTTACCTCGTTTCCGCGAGGAATCAGTCGAACCGGGAAGTATTTTTCGATCAGCTTTAAATTCTCGTCGGAGACACCAAAGAAAGTGATGGGATCAACCTTATCCACCACAAAAATGCGTTCAATATCTTTTGAATCAACAATCATACGACAAAAAGAGAATCATTTTGGGTTTCACCAATTCTATTAAACATTCAGAAGATGTTGCCTATCGGACTCTGAGCTTTGCTTGAAAATACAAAAGGCTCTCGGCATATGCCAAGAGCCTTTTAAAATTTTTAAATATCTTAATTTCGCATTATTTCTCAATTCCTCGGGATTTTCAGAACCATGTGCGGAAAGATCAGATTCGGATCGGAGATCACATCTTTGTTGGCCTCATAAATCTTCTGCCATTTAAACGGATTGCCATAGATGGAGGTATATCCTGCAATCTTGTACAGGAATTCTCCTTTCTGTACGAAGTATTCATTCGGCCCGGCCATACGTGGGATGCGGAACACCTGATGCGGATAGATTAAATCCGGATTCTGAATCTGATCCCGGTTGTAGGTGTAAATTTTAATCCACTGATAGGGATCGCCATAAATGTTGGGATCTTTGGCAATTTTCCAGAGGTAATCACCTTTCATGACTTCATAACGTCCGGCCGCTGCCGGTTTGGCTTTCTCTTCCGCCTGGGCAAGCAGACCTTCGATCTGGGAGATCAAACCCTGCGATTTAGAATGCAGACTTCTTTTGTCGCCTTTCAATTCTTCCAGACGTTTCTTGTAGGCATCGATTTCATCTTTCCGGGTGTAAATTTCTTCCGGAGAGAGAGCAACAAAGCCAGCCAGATCGTTCTTCAGGCTGTTTAACTGCTGCAGATAAGCTTCGAAATTGGACTTGTCCGTTTCCATTAAAGCGTAAATTTCGTCCCATACCTTATTAATTTCCTCATCCACCGCAGCAATTTCTTCTTTTAATTTGGCAATCTGAGCTTCCTGCTCAGCAATTTTGGCCTTATTTTCGGCTTCGCATTTTTGCCATTTGGCCAATTCAGTTTGATACTCATCCATGGTCATCTTTTTATAATCATACGAATATTCCTGAGCAAATACACTCAATACCAGGAATAAAGAAACAACGGCGATTAACGCGATAACATTTATTTTTCTCATTTTTGCCTCCTCACCTTAAATTATTGCCCGGTTGACCAGTTACTCAGGCCCTGTTGAATTTTTTCTTTTTCCTTCTTCAGCCCTTCCAGTTCCGATTTTTTCTGTGCTAACTGATTCTCCAGATCCTGCCGTTCCTTCTGCACCTGACTCAGTTTTTGTTCTGAGGAAAGACATGCGCTGCGGGCCTCTTCCAATTTCTTAATCTGGTCTGCATTGGGGTGACGAGTACAACCTGTGGAAATCAACAAAGAAAACAAGAATAATCCCACAAGTAATACGCCTAAAAATTTCTTGAATTTTGACATATGCGCCTCCTATCGTTAAAAGCATGTTAACTGATTTAAAATAACAATTTTATTAATTTTTGTCAAGTTAAATTTCTTTGTTTTCCAATAAAATAAAGCAAATTTCTGAAATGTACAAATTCTTCACAATCAACTTACCGAATCAGTAAAGAATTTATACCTGATAGACCCATTAATTACATACTTATTTTGAAATTGCAACTTTAATGCCCAATTCCTGCAATTGTTGCTCACTCACCTCTGTAGGGGCATTTTCCATCAATGCCAGTGCACTGGTTGTTTTGGGAAACGCAATTACATCGCGAATGGACTCTGCTCCCGCCAATAACATCACCAGCCGATCGAAACCAAAAGCAATCCCACCATGGGGAGGCGCGCCATATTCAATGGCTTCCAGTAAAAAACCGAATTTGTTCTGTGCTTCCTCCGGAGAAATTCCCAGAACAGAAAACATCTTCTCCTGAATCTCGCGCTGATGAATACGAATACTTCCGCCGGCAATTTCATTGCCGTTCAAAATTAAATCGTATGCCCGAGCTCTGGCTTTCTCCGGATGTGTGTCCAGTAATACCAGATCAGATTCCCGGGGAGAGGTAAAAGGATGATGACGCGCAACATATCGCTTTTCCTCTTCACTGTACTCCAACAAGGGGAAGTCCACCGTCCAGGATAAAGCAATTTTATTCGAATCAATTAAATTC
>Ga0256914_1004589_pt1 | contig 10295 bp, 7 predicted proteins | sample HulkmetaG_FD_191571 | JGI IMG/M metagenome (GOLD analysis project Ga0256914, IMG submission 191571) | Hydrothermal chimney microbial communities from Main Endeavour vent field at the Juan de Fuca Ridge, Pacific Ocean - Hulk | ecosystem: Environmental > Aquatic > Marine > Hydrothermal vents ...
TTGTTTTGTTGACAAGTCGTTTGCATCAAGAAAGAATAGTTGCGTACGTGTGCGGTACCATGGCCAACGGTCGGGCATTCCCTCTATTTTATACACTCCCGATTTATCTCTTTTTAATTTGTCGGACACCGTGTAGATGATGAAATTACCGTTTTTCGACCAATGGTAAGTATCGAATTTTTCGGGTAGTTTCATTAAAGTAGTTTCCGAGTATGTATCAAGGTTGTGTTTTATCAAATAGCTGTCATTTCCCTTTTTTGCGGTAAAACTTATACTGTTTTCGCCGGGTACCCATTCCATTGATGAAATGTTACCGAATTTTGAACTGAATATAATTTTCCCTGTTTTATTTTCAATAATTTGTGTCCACCGTTCCGTTTTTCCGTCGGGGGGTAAAGTTTCGCGGTATTTTAACATGCAATAGTCGCCTCCGGGCGAAATCTTAACCGAAGATAAACTTTTTCCGTTCATTAAATGGTCTATATCCATGCGGGTTACGGGTGAGAGGTTTACAGTGGGGTCTGCGGCATTGTTTTTTACTGAATATGAAACTTTTATTTTCCAGTGCAATGCGGAAGTGTCGTTGTTGTATAACGATTTTAAGAGTAAAATGTGTCTGCCGGGTTCCAAAAAGAGTGTTTTTGTTTTCCGTGGAATATTTTTCTTTTTGCCGGCGGAAGAATAGACCGACAATTCTTTTTTCCGGTCGATATACATCTCAAAGCATTGTCTTGTTTCCACCCCTATTTCTATTTTTGTAAATTCGGTCATGTGAAAATATGTTACCTGCCAATAAAGGTGGTACCCTTTTTTGTTGACATTCGTCACATTGATATTGCCGTCTTTTCCTGTTACTGTTTTGTTCCAATTTTTTCCGGCGGCAAAAGGTTCGTTTTCTTCAGGATATTTTATTGTTGCAAATTGTGATTTAAGTAAGCCGGAAGCCGAAAATTCTTTGCCGTGCAGGTTTTTTTCTTGCCAAAATACCGGTTTCGAGATTTTAACGGGACCTGCCGTTAACCATTTTTCGATAATGTTTTCCGTGGTGTCGTTAACCGCATTGACATTCAAAACCGCGAAAAATAAGGACAATACCGCAATTATCTTTTTAAGATTGTTCATTGGTGTCTGTTTTTAACTTTAAGTGGTATTTTTTGTTGTTACTTTTCAAAACCGTCGATACCGTTACCGTTGTCAATTCTTTCGATATCTTCCGGGTTTATGTGTTGGTCTTCGGGAGCCATTTGCATAATTTCGGTTACATTAGATTTTCTGTAATTGGGCGGAGCGTTAAATATGTCGTCGTTAAAGTTCAAATGTTTTATCATGGTTACCTCGGTGACAACTTCAATGCCGCGGTGTTTTTCAACCGATTTCAGCACCATTCCTTTGGAGATAAGGTTTACATAAGGTTCCGAAGCCGTAATTGCCGATTCGGTGTCGTACGGGTTTAATGCTTTTGTAAACTCAATCATTTTTTTGTAGTCTATTTCGTCGTAAGGATTTATTTCGTCGGTTACCCAGATGTATTCCTTTAATGAGTCGTTTACAACAACCTGATATTCTTTTGCCGTATGTTTCAATATGGTATCTGTTTTGCCGGTTGCATTTATTTTTACATCAAGTTTGGCAGAGTCGTTTGCTCCGGTTTGAAGTTGTTTTTTGAAATCTTCGTACATCTTTTTATATAGTTCTTTTGTCTCGCCGGTACTTTTGGCTACCATTTGCAAAAGTTGGTTTTCAAAAGCCCGGGTGGTGCTTTTGCTGAACTCTTTGGCGGTGCCTTCCCAATATACCTTGTATTGGGGGAATATCATAATCAGCTTTTGAGTGTTAATATCAAAGACGGCAATTGATGTTTGCCCTTCGAACCGCACCTTGTTATTTTGGATAAAAGTTGTTTGTGTGGATGAATTTCCAAGGCTGTTTGTGGTTTTTTCGGTAATAACCCAGCCGGCAAACAGGTTCGTTGTTAATAAAAGAGATGTTAAAAGGCAGAAAAGTGTTCCTGTTGCATATCTACTCATAGTGTTTCAAAAATTATTTGATTTACGGTTCGCAAATTTAGTTATTTCGAAGGTAGCATGTTCAATAATAAAGAATATTTAAGTAAAATTTTAACAGTTACTATTTTTTTTAAGAAAAAAATATACTTTTGCACTCTCAAAATTTTGAAGTGATGTCGAAGAAAAAAGAAAAAGAAATTAAAGCCGAATCTCAATTAAGTAATATTGAGGAGTCGTTAACAAAAACCGAGCAGTTTATTGTTGATAACCAAAATACACTGATAATTATCGTTGTTGCTTTGATTGCCGTTGTTTTGGGGTATTTCGGATGGAAAAAGTATTATATGGAGCCTAAAACACAGGAGGCACAGGAGCAGATTTACAATGCGCAAAAATATTTTGAAGCCGATTCGCTCGACAAAGCACTGTTCGGCGACGGAAACAATCTCGGTTTTATTGATATTGCCGACGATTACGGCATGACAAAACCCGGCAAGCTTGCAAACTATTATGCAGGTATTTGTTATCTTAAAAAACACGATTACGACAAGGCAATAGAATATTTGAAAGATTTTTCGGCAGACGACGAGATTGTCTCTTCCATGGCAATAGGTGCCATAGGTGATGCTTACCTTGAAAAAGGTGAGGAAGACAAAGCCGTGGATTATTACCTTAAGGCATCTTCAAATACGGTAAACGATTTTACAACTCCCCTGTTCCTTTTCAAAGCGGGTGAAGTTTACGAAATGCAAAATAAACTTGATGACGCTTTGGAGATTTACAAAAGGATAAAGAGCGAGTATCTCGGCAGTAAAGAGGGACGCGAGATAGAAAAATATATCGGCAGGGTAACAGCCAAACTGGATAAATCGAATAAGTAAGGTGAGGAAGCGGATAACGAAAGTGGTGCCGCTACTTTTACGTGGAATACCGGCTTTCCGTATTAACCCAACCGGGTTTAAGGCCGGTTGAAAGTTTTAATATACTACCTTTTTTTGTTGCGGTTTATTTCCGATTACGAGGCATTTACGTTTTTCCGTTTGTTGTTATTGTCTCCTTTTGTTTTGGATATTTAATAAACGTTATTCCACAAATCAAATTCGTTGTTTCCTTTATAGTAAGGTTTAACGGTAAACTCAAATTGGTATTCTTTCGCGGGGATACGGTATTGTTTATGGGGGAGGGCACCCCAAGAGTCGTCTCCTCCCACCCCCATCTGTTTTTTGTCGATATGTATCCATGTTTTATTCCGCGGTTTTATATCAGTGGTATGCTTATAATTTTTTCTGAAAAGCTGGTCGAAATCCCGGTCGCTGTTATGTAGAGCCGAAAATCCGAAGAGGGTGTTTGTTGCTTTGATAAATATTCCTTTTCCCGACTTGTCGGTAACCGTAAGCCAGCGGTTGCCGGTTTTATAACCGTTTTCTTGAGGTCTTATGTAAGGGTAGTACTGATTGTAAGCGGTACTGTTGTACACCGAAACAAAGGATGCCGTATTGCGGTCGCAGTAATTTTCGTGTGGTCCGCGTCCGTACCATTTCAAAATGTCATATTTGCCGTTGAGTGCCAAATAGAATCCGAAACGCGGAATATCCGGTATGCCTCTTACTCCGGGTGTGAATTTCATTTTGGACGATAACGAACCGTCGCCTCTGATGACATATTCCATGCTTAAATGCGACTCCGTGTCGCGCATAAAGTACTTGCAAAATACTCTCACAATGGTGCCGTTTGACGACTGCACTCTCATTTTTTCAAGTTTTACGTCGTCACCTGCAAATCGCCATACTCCTTGACGTTGTTCCATTCCGTTGCCAAAATCATTGTCGGTAGGAGCACGCCAAAAATGCGGCATTACCGGTTGGGCAAGAATGTTTTCCCCGTTGATTTTGTATTGTTCAATGAAACCGGTTTTGTTGTTGATGTCAACTTCAAAATTTTCACCTTTTATTGCGGTAATCTCTTTGTTTTGCGAATATGATATTTTATCCAGTTTAAACACGTTAATTCTGTTGTGTTTCGTTGCTTTTGAAAAGAGAAATTGTTCTTTGGCAATTTCAAACCCTTTGTTACGGAACGGAAGTTTTTTTGTTGTTTTTACCGAGAAGTTAAGCAGGTATTCTTTTGTATTGTCTATTTTTTGTTTGGAGACAGGGATTGACACTATTTTTGAGCAGTGTGGTTCCAACAGAATATTGTTAAGTTTTCCCTTCATTACAGGTTTGTTGTTTTCGAGCAGTTGCCATTGAATTTCAAAATCGTTAAGATTGGTAAAGTCGAACATGTTAGTAATTTCGAACACTCCGTTTTTCAGGTTAGCGGCATTAATTTTTACATATTGATAAACTTTTTTCACTTCGTAAAGTGCGGGGTGCGGGGTACGGTCGGGTTGCACAAGTCCGTTAATGCAGAAATTGCCGTCGCTTGGGACGGTGTCGGGGCCGAAATCTCCGCCGTAAGCCCAATATTTTGTACCGTTATTATCGTATTTTGCCAGTCCCTGGTCAACCCAATCCCAGATAAAGCCGCCTTGTAGAGCCGGATATTTTTCAATTACATCCCAGTAATCCCGGAGGTTTCCGGTACTGTTTCCCATTGAGTGGGCATATTCGCACATTATTAGCGGACGGTAAGGATTGGTTTTGGCGTACCATTTCAAATAATTTATACCGGGATACATTGGTGAATAAATGTCCACGTGTTTTTTTAGCAGAGCCCGTTCGTAATGTACGGGACGGGAGGTGTCGCGCCGGTGTATCCACTTCGACGCCGCCACAAAGTTCACACCGTCGCCGGCTTCGTTACCCATTGACCATATTATTATCGAAGGGTGGTTTTTGTCGCGTTCCACCATTCGTTTTATCCTTTCCAGGTGGGCTTTTTGCCAGGAGGGATTGTTTCCGAGGGTGCGGTCGGGACGGTAACCCATTCCGTGCGATTCGATATTTGCCTCATCAATGAGATAAATTCCGTATTTGTCGCACAATTTATACCAATACGGGTCGTCGGGATAGTGTGAGGTTCTGACGGCATTTATGTTAAAACGTTTCATGAGTTCAATGTCTTTCAGCATCGATTCTTTTGAAACCACGTGACCATTAAATTCGTCGTGTTCGTGGCGGTTAACCCCTTTTATGAGTATTGGAACACCGTTTATTAACAATTGTCCGTTTTTTACCTGCGATGTTCTGAATCCTGTTGTGCCACCCAGATATTCTATATGTTTTCCGTTCCATGTGATAAGTTCGGTAACCAAACGGTACAGATAGGGAGTTTCGGCAGACCATTTTTTTACGGAATCGACAATGAATTTTATGGATGCAAAGGATGTGTCGTTATCAAAATTAAGGATAATAAGGGTATCGTTCAAAAGTTTATTATCTGCATCAAACAGTTTTGCAGTCAGTTTACATTTTTTATTTTTCTTTGAGAAGTCGATGGTTTTAAAATCGACTGTTAAAATTCCTTTTTCGTATTTTTTGTCAAAATCGGTATGGACAAAATAGTCGAAAACATGTTGTTTTGGTGCCGACCACAGGTAAACATTACGTTCAATGCCGCTCAAACGCCAAAAATCCTGGCATTCGAGATAACTGCCGTCGGAGTAACGCAAAACTTCCAGTGCCAAAACATTTTCGCCTTTTTTTAAAAGTCCGGTAATGTCAAATTCGGCGGGGAGTTTGCTTCCTTGCGTATAACCGGCTTTTTTTCCGTTTATCCATACATATGCGGCCGAGTTGATTCCCCCGAAATGTAAAATGACTTTCCGGTTTTTCCAGTTTGCAGGCACGGTAAACAGAGTACGGTACAAACCCACGGGGTTGTATTTGTGTGGTACATGTGGCGGGTCGGGATGTCTGGTCCACGCATACGGTTGATTTACGTAAACGGGGAAATCGTATCCCTCGGTTTGCCAATCCGAAGGCACGTCTATTGTTTTCCAACCCGAAACATCGTACGAGGGTTTATAAAAATTAGCGGGGACTCCGAAAGGGTTGTTGACAAAGCGGAACTTCCATTTTCCGTTTAGCGATTTATAGAAAGCCGACAACTCGATATCCTGTTTCAATGCATGGTCGATAGTGGCGTATGGAATTGTCTCCACATGGGGAGGTAATTTATTTATACCTGTTATCTGTTCATTTTCCCAGTCGTAGATGGTGTCTTGTTGCGAAAAGGCTGAGAAAACCGTAAAAACCGAAAAGAGATATAAAAAAAAATTTTTTTTCATTTTGGTTTGCTTAAAAAAGGGGGGTGTTTTAATAATTATTTACGTTCGTAAATTTCGAACGAATAGGTAAAGTCGTTTTGCGGGTCGTTATTAATATCTTGTTTGTCCGCAAGTTGCCAAATGTTTTTGTCTATTTCGGGGAAAAAGGTGTCGGCGTCGAATTCTTTATGTACCCTTGTGATGTAGAGTTTGTCGGCAAGTGGCAAAAACTGCCGGTATATTGAGCCTCCGCCGATGATAAAATTTTCTTTTCCGGAATCCATTTTTTCAATGGCATCTTCAATGGAGTATGCCATAATACAATCATCGATTTTTTCGTCCGGAATATCGGTGATAATAATGTTTGTGCGGTTTGGTAACGGTCTTACGGGGAGCGAGAAGTATGTTTTTTTGCCCATTACCACACAGTGGTCTTTTGTAATTTTTTTAAATCGTTTTAAATCTTCGGAGATGTGCCAAAGCAGGTCGTTATCTTTTCCTATTGCGTTATTTTCGGCAATGGCAACTATAATTGAAATTGATTTACCTTTACTATTCATTTGGTTTCGTATTGAAAAATTTATTTAAAAAAGAATGTTAAACCGAAATTTCGCCCTTAATGTGGGGGTGAGGGTTATAATTTTTTAATTGGAAATCGTTGTAAGAAAAGCCTGAAATATCTTTGATGCCGGGGTTAATTTCCATTACGGGCAACCGGCGCGGAGTGCGCGAAAGTTGTAATTTTACCTGTTCGATATGGTTGAGGTATATGTGTGCATCGCCGAATGTATGAACAAAATCGCCGTATTCCAATCCTGTAACTTGTGCCATCATCATTGTCAGCAAAGCATAAGAGGCAATGTTGAAGGGTACTCCGAGAAAAATATCGGCGCTTCGTTGATAGAGCTGGCACGAGAGTTTGCCGTTAGCCACATAAAATTGAAACCAGGCGTGGCATGGAGGCAGAGCCGCTTTGCCGTTTTTTACGTTTTCGCTGAACGATTTGCCGTTGTCGGGCAGAACCGACGGGTTCCATGCGGCAACAATAATGCGGCGGCTGTCGGGATTGTTTTTTATTTGGTCGATGGCTATGTTTATTTGGTCTATTCCTTCGTTATTCCAATTGCGCCATTGAGCGCCGTAAACGGGACCCAAATCGCCGTTTTCGTCAGCCCAGTTGTTCCAAATTTTTACGCCGTGTTCTTGAAGGTATTTAACATTGGTGTCGCCGTTCAAAAACCAAAGCAGTTCGTAAATGATTGATTTCAGATGAAGTTTTTTTGTTGTAAGCAGCGGGAACCCCTCTTGCAGGTCGAAACGCATTTGATACCCGAACAGGCTAACGGTTCCGGTACCCGTACGGTCGGTTTTTTTTACCCCTTTGTCAAGCACGGTTTTCAACAACTCCAAATATTGTCTCATAATTTTTAAAAACGATTTTTTAATAAAATGCCGGCAGGATACCGGTTTAAAATATATTTTTTCACAAAAGTTCTTTTCTCCGTTTTATCTCATCCCTTATAATTGAAGCCTCTTCGTAATTCTCTTCATCAATGGCTTTTTGCAGCATCTCTTCCAATTCTTCCAAAAGATAATCCTCGAAACGCGACTTATGAGTTGACGAGGTTTCCCTTTCGGGTTTAACGGCTTTTTCTTTTTCCATGGTATTTTCTTCGTCGTCCATTTCGATCCCGGCTTCGTCAACCACCTCTTTGGCACAATAAATAGGACAATCGAAACGTATTGCGAGGGCAATGGCATCGGAAGTGCGGCTGTCTATTTTTGAGATTTTTCCGTTGTGTTCGCAAACCAATTGGGCATAAAAAATCCCCTCTTCAAATTTATTTATGATTATCTCTTTTATGTTTATGTCGAAATGTACGGCAAAGTTTTTAAACAAATCGTGTGTTAAAGGGCGTTGGGGTTTCATTTTTTCAATACCTATGGCAATTGCCTGCGCCTCGAAACCTCCTATCATAATCGGTATTCTTATACGCTTTCCTGCCACGCCGAGTATTAAGGCATATGCGCCGCTTTGCGACTGGCTGTACGACATTCCGATAATCTCAAGTTTTATTTTTTCCATAGGCGTTTGCGGAATATGCTACCTGTTACTCTTTTTTGCAAATATAACAATTATTGAGAAAAAAAATTGCCGGTAAAATCCCTCTTTCTTAACCGTTAATTGTCTGTGAAATGTTTATAAAAATTCACTTTCGTAATAATATTTTTAAATGTTTGTTACGGATGCTTGTACATTTTTGTAACTGTGCCACGGGGAATAATTTTCCGTGTTAAATCAAAGAGTCCGTTTGATGTAATTTCTGTTAATCAATGAGTAAAAGAAATTGCGATTATACCTAAAAATGTTTAATGTATTGATAATGAGCTTGTAAAAATACCGGGAGGCGAAACCGGCGCTCTTTTTTTTTAATGTTAATGAAAAAAATGTATTGTCATTCCAATTGAATTTATAATTTAGCGCCATCTTTCGCAAACGTTTTAAATATAGAAAATCATCATTAAAATTAATTAATAATTAAACAATTTGTTATGAAGAAAATTCTTACACTACTGACTTTGTTTGCCGTACCGGTATTCAGTATGGCAAGTGAAGCCGATTTGGTAATTCCTGCGGGTATGAAGTCGGAAACCATTTTGTACTGGGGATTTATCATTACCATTGCAGGTTTTTTGTTCGGGCTTTATCAATTTTTGAAAGTAAAGAAGATCAGGGCACACAAGTCGATGCTTGAAGTTGCCGATGTTATTTACCAGACCGGAAAGACATACCTCATTCAGCAGGGACGTTTTCTTGCCATTCTGTTTGTAATTATCGGTACCATTGTGGCTTTCTATTTCGGATACCTGTCGGAAGGCAGTTTCGGATTTAGCGGAGTGGCAATGATACTCGGATGGACAATTTTGGGTATTCTGGGTTCGTACGGAGTGGCATGGTTTGGCATTCGTATGAACACTTTGGCAAATTCGCGAATGGCATTTGCATCGCTTGAAAGGAAACCGGTGAAACTGCATCAAATTCCGCTTACTGCCGGAATGAGTATCGGTGTGGTTTTGATTTCGCTGGAACTTACCATGATGCTGGTAATTTTGATGTTTGTACCCGGAGAGTATGCCGGAGCAAGTTTCATAGGTTTTGCCATAGGCGAGTCGTTGGGTGCATCGGCATTGAGGATTGCCGGCGGTATTTTTACCAAAATTGCCGACGTAGGTTCCGACCTGATGAAGGTTATATTTAAAATCGGTGAAGACGATCCGCGTAACCCCGGAACCATTGCCGACTGTGTTGGCGATAATGCAGGCGATAGCGTAGGACCTACAGCCGACGGCTTTGAAACTTACGGAGTAACCGGTGTTGCCCTTATCTCTTTTATTGTTTTGGCAGTGGCAAAACCCGCCGACCAAATTTCGCTTCTTACATGGATATTCGTCATGAGAGTATTGATGATTGTTACGTCGGTGGTTTCTTACTGGGTTAACAATCTCATTACACATTCGAGATATAAAAATGCCGATGATATGGATTTTGAAGCACCATTAACTTCTCTTGTGTGGATAACATCCATATTTTCGATAGTTGCCACTTTTGCGGCAAGTTATTTTACCATTGGCGACCTTGACAATAATTTATGGATAACACTTTCCATTATCATCAGTGCCGGCACACTGGGTGCGGCTTTGATACCCGAATTTACAAAACTCTTTACCAGTCCCAAATCGACGCACGTAAACGAGGTTGTGGAAGCCTCGAAAAAGGGTGGTGCTTCGCTTAACATTCTTTCGGGTTTGGTAGCAGGAAATTTCAGCGCCTTTTGGCAAGGCATGGTCTTTTTCCTTTTGATGTTTATCGGGTATTATGCAAGTAATTACGGTTTGAGCGACATAATGATATATCCGGCAATTTTTGCCTTCGGTTTGGTTGCTTTCGGTTTCCTGGGTATGGGACCGGTTACCATTGCCGTTGACAGCTACGGACCCGTTACCGATAATGCACAGTCGATATACGAACTGTCGCTTATTGAGGAGAACCAAAAAGATGTGACTCCCGAAATAGAGAA
>Ga0256914_1004590_pt1 | contig 10290 bp, 12 predicted proteins | sample HulkmetaG_FD_191571 | JGI IMG/M metagenome (GOLD analysis project Ga0256914, IMG submission 191571) | Hydrothermal chimney microbial communities from Main Endeavour vent field at the Juan de Fuca Ridge, Pacific Ocean - Hulk | ecosystem: Environmental > Aquatic > Marine > Hydrothermal vents ...
CAAGGCAAAAAAAGGTTCAGGATTATTAAATCTTAAAAGTAGAGCCACTATGATAAATACTCTTTTAGATTATGATTCCGGTAAAGATGGAACGCAGATGAAACTAACATACCCAACAGGTAATAAATTATAGAAAACATGAAAACAAAAGAAGTAATAATAGTGGACGATCACGTTCTTTTTGCTAGGTCTTTGGCTAGTTTGGTAGAGTCTTATGATGAATATTCAGTTAAGTACACATTTAAAAATGGCTCGGAATTAGTTGATAAATTTGCATCGGGAATGGAATTACCTGATATTATTTTATTAGATGTTAAAATGCCTATAATGGATGGTATTGCCACGATGAAATGGCTTAAAAAATACCAACCTGAAGCCAAGGTTTTAGCCTTGTCTATGGAAGATGATGAAGCTACCATTTTAAGTATGTTGCGTAATGGTGCAAGAGGTTATTTGTTAAAAGATATTCAGCCGGTACTACTGAAAAAAGCTTTAGATACCGTCGTTGATCAAGGATATTTTCATACAGAACAGGTAACAAATACTTTGATGAAATCTCTGAACGGTGGCGTTGCAGAAGATGCTGATAAAATAACGTTAAAAGAAAATGAAATACGTTTCATTAAGTTAGCTTGTGAAGAAAAGACATATAAAGAAATTGCAGAAGAAATGTTTCTGAGTCCTAAAACCATTGATGGTTATAGACAACACTTATTTGAACTTTTGGGAGTGAAAAATAGAATTGGTTTGGTAATCTATGCAATTAGAAACAGAATTATTAAGTTGTAATTGGTTTATTCGGGATATTCAATACGAACGTGGTAAATATTGTTAAGTTTCTTTTTGACTACTTTTTTAACAGTCTCAATTTCCTTAAAGGTAATAGCGGCATTTTGAAATTGTCCGTTTTCCATTTGTCCTTTAACAATTTTGTCAATTAATGAGTCAATGGCAATAGCTGTGGGCTCCTTCAAACTTTTTGAAGCTGCTTCAGCAGCATCCGCAATCATTAAAATAGCTGTCTCTTTTGAAAAAGGAATGGGTCCCGGATACCTGAATTTTGATTTGTCTATAGCATCAGGATTTGATTCCAGTTCTTTTTTATAAAAATAATAGACCAAACTGGTGCCATGGTGTGTCCTTATAAAATCAATTAATCGGTCCGGTAAGTGGTGCTTTTTTGCTAATTCAATACCTTTGATGATATGATCGATGATAATATGTGCACTATCTTCGGGTGCTAATTCATCATGTGGATTAACGCTCGTAGATTGGTTTTCGGTAAAATACATCGGATTGAGCATTTTACCTATATCGTGATAGAGAGCACCGGCCCTGACTAACAGGGCATTGGCATTGATTTCTTTGGCTGCTGCTTCAGCTAAATTGGCTACTTGCATAGAGTGTTGGAAAGTTCCCGGAGCCTTTTCATTTAATTCTCTGAGTAATTTGTTATTACTATCGGAAAATTCACGTAAAGATTCATCAGAAACCAAACCAAAAAGTTTTTCATATAAAAATATAATGGGGATGGCGATGGAAGCCATAATCATTCCATTTAATATAAAGAGACCTATATTTAACCAGTTTACACTAGAGGCATTACCTTCTTGTGTAATGGAGAAGGCAAAATATGCTGCGAGATAAATAGCTGTAATTTGAGCTACAGAAATAAATAAGTTAGCCCGTTTATTAAGTTCTGAAACTGTAAGAATGGTAACAATTCCGGCAATTATTTGAATAAAAATAAATTCAAAACTATTAGGGACAATAAACCCAACCAATAAAATAGTGAGTACATAAGTAAATAAACCTAAACGTGCATCAAAAAATGCCTTGATTATTATGGGAAAGATAGCATAAGGAATGACGTATAAGTAGTTTACATTAAATCGAATCATCACTGTTGTAACAAGAATGATTAATACGATATTAAAAAACAAAAAACTCACTTTACTGTTATTCTCATAAACCTTGGGACGATATTTTTTAATAAAAAACAGTAACATTAGCAAGGCAAGACCAACCAAGAAAGTATAGGCGCTGACAAGCCAAATGTAGTTTGATTTTGACCAAGTTTCTGACTCATATTCCTTTTTAATTGATTGCAATAAGATAAATTTATCTCCTTCGACTACTTCTCCTTTTGAAATTATTGGTGTATCTTTAGGTATAAATCCCTTGGTGGGCAAAATGCCTCCCAGTTGTTCTTTTAAAACTTTTTCTGTAAACACAGGATCATAAAAAACATTTGGGATAACAATGTTTTTCAATATTTTCTTCGTCTTTTCTGAATAATCATCTGTATAATTTTTGAAATAAATTTGTAACGAATCATTAAGAGTGTGGATAGTAAATAATTTATTGAATGGAATTTGTTGGACCTCATTACCTTTTCTCAGGGTGATATTTTTACTTGAATCCAATAGGGTATAGTTGTCACTTTGGGCAACAAATCCATTGCTGTAAACTTGTTGTATAAATTTTTCACCTCTTTTTAATAAGTCACTTTTTCCCTCTGCGTTAATTGACTCATTAAACTTTTGTTCAAATTTTTTTTCTACAGCTCTTGGAATAGAATCTTTATAAGAGAAATACAGAGATTTGTTTTTAACAATTTTATTTTTTTCTACTGCTAGCTCATTAGAATTTTTTTCGATGGCAAAATCAAATGGTGCAATAAAATCATCGTAATGCCAAATTTTTCCTTTTTGAAATTGATATTTAAATTGACTTCCTTTTGGAAATAAATAGACAATAGCAACCACCGATAGTATATACAATACAATCTTATAAATAAGAGAGTGATTTTCGAATAATTTATTTAAAAAAGGTTTCAAATTGTCTTGTTTTGTAAATCTACTGCTAGATTATTATATACTACGGCACAAACTTACTCAAAATAAAATACTATTGAGTAAAAACGCAAATATGTGTTTATATAAGACCAAACTGTAAAAAAGTTATGATTTTTTCTCTTTTAGTAAATCCTCAAGTCTAACGGGTTTATGTTCTTTAATCCAACGCCTATAGTCTGAGAAGTGATGCCCTTCATTAAGCTTGGCAGTTCTCTCAAGTAACTCTTTTATCTCCTCTTCACTCATTAATTCATGAGTTAAAATTTCTTTTTCAATTTCATCCATTTGCTTATCAACAAGATCTCTAATGGCGGTATTGTGAGCATCTAATTTTTCTTCTAAAGCGTCATGATCGCTGATATTTACCATATCTTCTAGATGTGCATCAATGATTTTTTCTGTCATTTCCCGTCCGTGCTTTTTAGAACTAATAATATTTCCTTTTCCTGTAATGGCATTTCCAATAGCAAATACATGATCAAAACCATGAACATGGTATTCTGTTTCAGGGCGCATCTTTAGTTGTTCTCCTTCATAAAAAAGTGATTCAATTTTTTTGGGAACACTTCCAATAGATGATACGACAAATTTAGATCTGATTTCAAAAGTTTCTTCTGTAGGAATCAGCTTACGCCCGTCTAATTCAACTTTTCTAAATGCCAAACCTTCAAATTGGTCATTTTCTATTATTTCATCAATTAATACTGCTTTAGGGATAAAGTTAAATTGAAATTTTTCGACATATTTTTCAATAAGTTTTTTAGAAGTTTGTCGTGCTTTTTCAATTTTTTCAGGTGTTTTGTCTTTTGCTTGCGCCAAAGGCATATCTTCTGCGGCTCTTCTATACACTAAGTTTGCGGGGACAATACCTAAAGTTTCAAGACTAAGATTATTCTCTTCTAGAATGGTTTTTACTCCTTTCTTTTCCATGGTAAACACATCAATATCAATATTGTGTTTTTCTTTTAAGGCTTTCATAACCAATTCTATCATAATGATTTTAATCACATCAATAGAGGCCAAACCACCCCCAAGGACAATAGCATTATTTTTTATTTCTATTTGAGGACCTTTATAATCAGGTTCATGTTTATGATTAAACCAATACAAAAAAGGATTTTGGTAGATAAGATTTTTGCCTTCAAATTCATGAATACGTTCCAAGGAAAGTCGTCTGTCATCCCAAGCACCATTTGCAAGAATAATTGCTGAAAACCCCCAATCATTTACCAATTCGTCAAAAGGAATATCTTTTCCTATTTGCACAAGAGGGATAAAGCGTATGTTGGGATGATCCAATTTATCATCAATAGCAGCTTCTTGTCTGTCACGTAAACCTACATGCCACATTGGCAAACCCTCCTCCAATTTTCCGTAGGGAAGTGCATTTTGGTCAAAGACAGCAACACGATATCCTTTGTCCGCTAACATACTTGCTGCTTCGGATCCGGCAATGGAACCACCTATAACAGCAACGTAATGCATCTTTTCACAGTTGTGATCATTTATATCTTTATAGCTCATAATGCAAGATGTTTATTTTTTATCGATAATAGTTAGTATTGCAAAATTACAATTTTTATTAAGTTAATATAACAACAGGCATTTATAGAATTTATTAAACCATAAATAAAAAAAATGTATAAGTATATTCATTAAAAATTCATTAATTTCGCTAGGTATTTTTTAATAATAAATAATTATGTCAGAAGTTGTAATAGTATCGATGGCGCGTACGCCAATAGGGAGTTTTTTAGGAGGTTTAGCCTCAGTTAGTGCCCCAAAATTAGGAGCTGTAGCAATTAAAGCAGCTTTAGAAAAAATTAATTTAAATCCTGAGCTGGTTGATGAAGTATATATGGGAAATGTATTACAAGCCAATACAGGGCAAGCGCCGGCACGTCAGGCTGCTCTTTTTGCTGGTATTCCGGACACAGTTCCTTGCACAACGGTTAATAAAGTTTGTGCTTCAGGTTTAAAAGCCATTATGCAAGCAGCGCAAGCTATCAAATGTGGTGATGCAGACATAATGGTTGCTGGAGGAATGGAAAATATGTCTATGGTACCTCATTATTACAATGCCAGAAAATCGGTTAAATTAGGTGATGTTAAAATGATTGACGGTATGGTCAAAGACGGACTTACCGATGTGTATAACAAAGTGCATATGGGAACTTTTGCAGATTTATGTGCTACTGAGTATAAAATATCGAGAGAAAGACAAGATGCTTTTGCCATTGAATCGTATAATAGATCAGCTAAAGCTTGGGAAGATGGAAAGTTTGCCGATGAAGTGGTGCCGGTAGAAGTGCCCCGGCGTAGAGGAGAACCTGTTGTTATTGCCAAAGATGAAGAATTTACTAATGTAAAGATGGAAAAAATCCCGACACTTCGCCCGGTCTTTACCAAAGAGGGAAGTGTCACTGCAGCTAATGCTTCAACTTTGAATGATGGTGCAGCAGCTTTGGTTTTGATGAGTTTAGAAAAAGCAAATGAGCTAGGTTTAAAACCATTGGCTAAAATAACCGGATATGCTGATGCTGCTCAAGACCCGAAATGGTTTACTACAGCTCCGGCTAAAGCGGTTCCTAAAGCAGTAGCTAAAGCGGGAATTAAAATGAATGATGTAGAGTATTTTGAATTGAATGAAGCGTTTTCTGTGGTAGGTTTGGTCAATATGGATTTAATGGATTTAGATCCTGCAAAAGTTAATGTAAATGGTGGCGCAGTTTCTCTAGGACACCCTCTGGGAATGAGTGGGGCAAGAATAGTAATTACCCTTTATAGTGTATTGGAACAAAATGATGCAAAAATTGGTGCTGTGGGCATATGTAATGGTGGAGGTGGCGCCGGTGCAATGGTAATTGAAAGAATGTAAACCAACGTTTCTTGGAGGATACAAATTTAAAATATGGTATTTGTCATTTACCGATAATTCCATTACGGGCTACAGCAGATGATCGTAGTGAAATGATTTCCCAAGTTTTATTTGGTGAACATTTTATGATTATTGAAAAAACAGAAAAGTGGATTCGAATTAAATTGTTGGCAGATACTTATGAAGGTTGGATTGATAAAAAGCAATTTATCCCGGTTTCTAAGGGTTTGTATGCCGAATTTGAAAAATCTAACAAAGTTTTTACAACAGAACTATTTAATGAGGTGGCAGCTTCTAGTGGTACTTTACATATCCCGTTAGGAGCTGTTTTACCTTTTTATATGAATAAGCAATTTAAAATTTCAGAAAACGCATTTCAGATATTTGATGATGTTAAAAGATTAGAATATAATCCGGAAATTTTAAAAGAAATTACTTATAAGTTTTTAAATACACCGTATTTATGGGGTGGAAAATCAATTTTTGGAATTGATTGTTCGGGTTTTACTCAAGTTGTCTTTAGTTTGTTTGGAGTACAATTGCTTAGAGATGCAAAATTACAGGCTGAACAAGGAGAGCTAGTGCCTTTTTTGGAACAAGTTAAGGTAGGAGATTTAGCCTTTTTTGAAAATCAAGAGGGGAGTATAACTCATGTTGGAATTATACTTCAGGACAAAAAAATTATCCATGCACATGGGCAAGTTCGTATAGATAGGCTTGACCAAGAGGGTATCTATAATAGTACATTGCAAAAATACTCACACAAATTGCGCTTGGTAAAAAGGTATTTCTAAAATTTGTTAACTTCTTTAATGGCTTTAGAGAAAGAATCTAAATCATTATTATTTAGAATAAGATGGATGGCTTCATCGGTTACTTTTTCAGCGTTTTTTACAGGAAAGCCCAAACTAATAGCCATTTGCCGTACCAACTTTGCTTCATCCATTTTTACTTCATCATCCGAGAAAATCATTTTAGTAAAATTGAATAATTGCTCAATACGATCATTATAATCAAGGGGTGATTCAAGTGGATATTTTTCCGGATATTCAAGAATTTTGACAAATTCCTCATTACTGATTCCCAGTTTCAAAGACATTTTTTCCAAATACTTTAACTCGTGTTCATCCATTGAGCCGTCGGCAAAGGCAATTTTTACTAATGCGGCAAAGTAAGACTTTGCTTTTTTATGTTCTCCACTTGTAAATAAGTCTAATAATGACATAAACTAACTATCGGTTTTTGGTTTCTGCAAAATTACATAAATTTATCATTTATTAAAAGTCATTATAACTTATTTCACTAATTTTGCAACTTAATTTTTAGTTAGGCTATATGGACACTATTCGTATTACAAAACAATTTTTTTTTGAAACAGGTCATGCATTATATGGTTACGATGGAAAATGTCGAAATGTACACGGGCACAGTTATAAATTAGCCGTAACCGTTTTAGGTAAACCCATATCAGATAAGAATAATGTAAAATATGGAATGGTGATTGATTTTGGTGATCTAAAAGCTATTGTCAAAAAAGAAATTGTAGATAAATTTGATCATACGACTGTGTTTAATAAAAACACTCCACATATTGATTTAGCAAATGAGCTGGCACAAAGAGGTCATAATGTCATGTTAGTTGATTATCAACCCACGAGTGAAATGATGTTGATTGATTTTGCAAAACGAATCAGTGATAATCTGCCTGATGATATTAAATTATTTTCTTTAAAACTTCAAGAAACCGGCACTTCGCATGCGGAATGGTATGCCGGTGATAACTAACAATTATTGTTGTATCAAAAAAATAAATTAGAATTCATTTATTTGGAATAACAATAATGTGTACTTTTGTTGTTTAGAATCATTCTAAATCACAATAGAAATAAACGATTAATAATATGAATAAACAAGATATCCTTAAAGTATTGGAAACCATTACGGCTCCCGGTGAAGGGAAAAGTTTGGTAGAAAGCAATGCCGTAAAAAATGTTGAAATTTCAGGGCATAAGGTTTTGGTAGAGGTTAATATTGGAAACCCTACACTTCAAGCCAAAAAAAGAGTTGAAGTTGATGTAGCAAAAGCAATTAAGAACGTTTTTGCAGAGGCAGAAGTTCAAGTTCACGTTATAGGACAAGTAGCTACTAAATCGGTTAAGATAGAACCGGAACGACCTTTGCCGAATGTGAAAAACATTATTGCGGTTGCTTCAGGTAAAGGAGGGGTTGGTAAATCTACCGTCACAGCAAATATTGCCGTAACTTTGGCTAAAATGGGTTTTAGTGTTGGTATTCTTGATGCCGATGTGTATGGTCCGTCAATGCCTATTATGTTTGATGTTGAAAATATGAGACCTACCTCTGTTGAGGTGGATGGTAGAGCCAAGATAAAACCTGTAGAAAATTATGGAGTAAAAATATTATCCCTCGGATTTTTTGTAGATCCTAACGATGCAGTTATTTGGCGTGGTGCTATGGCAAATAAAGCTTTAAATCAATTATTATTTGATGCGGATTGGGGGGAACTGGATTTCTTAATGGTTGATCTTCCTCCGGGAACAGGTGATATTCACTTAACAATGGTGCAGGCAGTTCCACTAACAGGCGCTGTGGTAGTTAGTACGCCACAACCTATTGCCTTAGCTGATGCTAAAAAAGGTGTAGCTATGTTTGCTCAAGAGAATATTAAGGTTCCTGTATTTGGAATCGTTGAGAATATGAGTTATTTTACTCCGGAAGAATTACCAAATAACAAGTATTATATTTTTGGGAAAGACGGTGCAAAAAATTTGGCAAAAGATTTGAATACAGCTTTCTTAGGTGAAATTCCTTTGGTACAAAGTATTAGAGAAGCAGGTGATGTAGGACGTCCGGTTGCTTTACAAGAAAATACACCTTTAGAAGATGCTTTTACAGAGATTACCAAAAATATGTTGACACAATTGGTAAAGCGCAATAAAGACTTACCTCCAACAGAAATTGTACGTATTACAAATACCAGTGGTTGTGCAGCAAACTAATAATAGTAGCATATCAAACGAAGAAAAAGTGCAATCTGCCTTAGATGAGATTCGTCCGTTTCTACAAAGTGACGGAGGAGATATAGAACTTGTATTTTATAAAAAAGGAGTTGTTAAAATTAAATTTTTGGGTTATTGTGCAGCTTGTTCCAAGAGTTTAATGACTTTAAACGGCGTGTCTGAAATAATTAAAAAATACGCTCCCGAGGTTGTTGAGGTAATAGAATAAAGCAGGTTATTACCATCTGTTTTGTAAAAAATAAAAGAAAGAGACTGTCTGAAAATTTGAGCTTATGAATTTTAATAAGCAGGTTTTTTAGACAGTTTTTTTTATATTAAATAGACAAAAATGTTTTTAAGAATTGAAACAATAGGTGAAAAAAAGTTATTGGGTAAGAGCTGTCAAATGTTATTATCAAATAATAAAACATCCGATTTATGGTATGACTTTATGAGCCAAAGAAAAGAAATAAAATTTTTTGTCTCGGAATATTTATATTTGGGCAGGTATATGATCCTTCCTTAGATTTTAAAGATTTTAATCCTATGACAGTATTTGAGAAATGGGCTGCTGTTGAAGTTCCGGATTATAATGTAATTCCAAAAGGGTTTAAACCACTTTTTTTAAAGTCCGGATTGTATGCTGTATTTCTACACAAAGGAAAACCTAGTGATTTTAAGACTACTCTTAGTTATATCTTTGGATAATGGCTCCCAAATTCTGATTATGATTCAGATTCTAGAGCGCATTTTGAGCTATTAGGTAAAAACTATAAAAATAATAACCCCGATTCTGAAGAAGAAGTTTGGATTCCTATTAAAAAGAAGGATGCTTTATAGATAAATTTCAATGGCACCATAACCATATTTATAATAAGGAGCATCATTGAAAGTTAGTCCTTTTTTTAGAAGTATTTCTTCTATCCTTTTTCGTAAAATACCTTCTCCAACACCGTGAATAAAAGTAATTGAATTTTGTTTCTTGTTGATGGCATTTTTTAAATGAAATTGAAATACGTCGAGTTGTTTTTGTAATATATTATTACTTGTTTGATGTTTATCCTTATTGTGCAAATCAATGACCCTTGGTGTTTTGTTGATAGCCTTAGGCTTATAAATCTTTGCATCTTTATTGATGAGCTTTCCTTTTGATAAAGATGGTTCACTATCATATACAATTAATTCTTTGGCTTGATAAATTCGTTCAAAACCATCTTCATCAAGAATTTTTATCGAATGTTTATCAATCGTAATGACAATTCCTTTAACAGTATCGTCCAATACAGATACACTAGCTCCTATTTTTATTTTGTCTGTCATAAGTTCCTGTCTGCTAAAATATAGTATTTATTCATAATCTGTATCTTTGTTGCTATGGAGATTTCTAAACTTATTAAAGAATTGCAATACAATTTTGTCCGTAGTAGTGGTGCCGGTGGACAGCATGTCAATAAAGTGTCGACAAAAGCGGTCTTAAGTTTTGATCTTATAAATTCAAAAGCTTTATCAGATGATGAAAAATCATTGATAACCA
>Ga0256914_1004591_pt1 | contig 10286 bp, 6 predicted proteins | sample HulkmetaG_FD_191571 | JGI IMG/M metagenome (GOLD analysis project Ga0256914, IMG submission 191571) | Hydrothermal chimney microbial communities from Main Endeavour vent field at the Juan de Fuca Ridge, Pacific Ocean - Hulk | ecosystem: Environmental > Aquatic > Marine > Hydrothermal vents ...
GCGTCTACCTGTGGTCTGGGATGCCCACCAGGACACACGGTTGCTCATTGCGCCCATCGCCATTGAACAGTAGAGCGCAAGACCACGCTGTCCGCGGACAAACGCAGGGGGAGGAGAAGGGCAGGCTTTCGCCTGCCCTTCTCCTCACTACAAACGCCGAAGGGAACGTTGGATGGCCCGAGCAGCCCGCTCGCCGGTGAGGATAGCCCCCTCCACTGTCCCATAATTGATCCGGTCCACGCCCTCGCCCGCGAAGTACACACGAGCGCCTATCGGCCGCGCGAGCACTTCCCAGTCCTCATCTCGAGTGCCCACCTTTTCATAAGCGAAACTTCCTCGAGCCCAGGGGTCAGAAAGCCAACGGGTGACCATGTACGCCTCGGGATCGGGGACCTGGCCGGGGAAGGCCCGGCGCAGGACGCGAAGGGCCGCGTCCACCACTGCCTCGTCCCGACCTTCTCGGTCCCACGCGGTGGCCGCGTGGCCGGCCAAAAATGTCTCCAGGATGGGCTGCCCCCACAGGTGTTCCTTGTCAATCCATACTCCAAAACACCCGCGGCACGGCGTATCCTCGGGCAGGAGCAAAAAGCGGTCGCATTGGGTGGGCCAAAACCGCCGCGGGAACTTGAGGCAAATTTTGTTCAGGACACCTTCATCCCCGTAGCCTATCCGGCGCAAGGCCGTCCATTTCTCCTCGTCCAGGGGTGGATCAAAGCGGGGGATGCCGGCTTTAAGCACGCCCAGGGGCACGGTGACGATCACCCCATCCCCCTGGAACGCGCCGTGATCCGTGTGCAAGAACACGCCGTGCTCGTCGTAAACCACAGTCCGCACCGGCGTACTCAGGCGGATGTCTATCCCCTGGGCCAGGGTGTGAACCAGCCGATCGTACCCGTCCAGGATAGTGGCATTGGACCCGCGCAGTTCCCGGGGGTCCAGCGATCGCACGGTGAGGATATCGGCCGGCGCGCCGAAGATGGCCTCCACCATGCCTACCCCCCAGGAGACCAGCAAGCGATCCAGGGAGGGCAATCGAGGGTCCTGGGGCCACGGCTGGACCGCGGCCTCTACGGAGATGTCCGCGTCCCGGCCCAGGCGGCGGAGCAACCACGTGCGCGCGTAACGGGCGGTGAAGGTCATGCCGGCCCGCGCAACGCCTCGCCACGCGTGGCGGACCAGGGAGGGAATGGGGAGGGCGCGTTTGTTCACCCAGGCGCACGAACGCGGTTCCGAGGGCAGAGCCACACGCAGGCCCATCCGTCGGCACAGCGTGGTGACAGGGTTGTATTCCGCGCGGTGAATCCACGTGGCCCCCCGCTCGCAGGGCACGCCAAACACCTCCCGGTCTGTCCACACCCGTCCTCCCAAGCGATGCCGGGCTTCGAGCACGACCACGTCGAAACCCGAATCATGCAGGAGACGGGCCGCGGTGAGCCCAGCAAGCCCCGCGCCGATGACCAGTACCCGCGGTTCTCCCGGTACGGCCTTCGTTCGAGGAGATGTGGACTGCACTGTACTCATGTGTCCAGGTCCTCCGGGGATTGGGCTGCACGCTCTCGCAAGGCCTGACGGGCCGCGCGGTCTACCCGCTCATTATCCACCTGCCCGGTATGGCCGGCCACCCAGTGCCAGGTGATCTCGTGCTGTTGGGTGGCTTCCCACAGGGCCTGCCAGAGGTCCTGGTTCTTCACAGGTTTCTTCCTGGCGGTGCGCCACCCTTGCCGCACCCACTGGGGAAGCCACTCGGTAATGCCCCGTCTCAGGTATTGGGAGTCCGTGTAGAAATCAATGCGACAGGGACGTTTGAGCGCGCGCAGAGCCTCCACGGCCGCGCGCAGTTCCATGCGATTGTTTGTAGTGCGTCGGGCCGCGCCGGTCAGCAACTTCTCGTGGTCACCGTACCGCAGGAGTGCGGCCCAGCCACCCGGCCCGGGATTCCCGCGGCACGCGCCATCCGTGTATATGACCACATGGGGTTTCTCGTCTGATGATGTCATCTCCTGTTCCTGTACGTGTTAATGTTTCCCCCCATTATCCCATTTCCGCGCCTTTAAGGAAAATGATGCACCTCAAAAAAGTAAGAGGGGGAAAACGTCCATCACCAGCACCCCGTGTCCCCACGTTCCGACCAATCCTTAAAAGCACGTACTGAGGGTTTGCTCTTCGTGAACATTCCCGTTTATAATCTCCCTCATCCCAGGAGATGGTCTATTCCTCTCCGTATTTTGCTGAGATTCAGGAGTTTCACATGCTGGCGAAGGTTTCCTCGTGCACCCTCGTGGGGTTGGACGGCGTCCTCATAGATGTGGAGGTGGACATATACGAACGAGCGCAGTTGCCTTCGTTCACTATTGTGGGATTACCCGACGCGGCTGTACGGGAGGCAACCGAACGAGTACGTGCAGCCATTGTCAACAGTCAACTCCGTTTCCCGCGTGGGCGCCTCACAGTGAACTTGGCTCCCGCGGACCTGCGCAAGGAGGGCCCCGCCTTTGACTTGCCCATCGCTGTGGGATTGTTGGCCGCGTCCGGGCAGGTAAACGACGTAAGTGACGCTTTGTTTGTGGGGGAGTTGTCCCTGGACGGACATGTCCGACACGTGCAGGGGGTTATTTCCATTGCCATGGCTGCCAAGGCCGCGGGTATCACCACTCTTTACGTACCCCAGGAGGACGCAGCCGAAGCCGCACTTATTCCGGGCTTGACCGTTTACCCGGTGGAACACCTGGGGCGTCTGGTCACCCACCTGCGGGGATATCACCTTATCTCCCCCGTGGAACACGAAGTAAGCATCGACGACCACCTCCGACATCCCGCGTACACCGTGGACTTCGCGGACATTAAAGGACAAGAACACGCCAAGCGAGCGCTGGAAGTCGCTGCTGCGGGAAGCCATAACATCCTGATGAGCGGGCCTCCGGGCGCGGGCAAGACTCTCCTCGCCCGCGCGCTCCCTTCCATCTTACCGCCCCTCACCCTGGACGAAGCCATGGAGATCACCCGCATTTACTCCGTGGCCAATCAGTTGCCTCCTGACACGCCGTTGATCCGTCACCGCCCCTTCCGCTCCCCACACCACACCATCTCCTATGCAGGACTCATCGGTGGGGGACGTAACCCCAGACCCGGAGAGATCACCCTGGCCCATCGGGGGGTCCTCTTCCTGGATGAACTCCCCGAATTTGGCGGACACATGCTGGACATGCTCCGCCAACCTCTGGAAGATCGGCAAGTGACCCTTTCCCGAGCGTCGGGCTCCGTGACATTCCCTGCCAATTTCATGCTGGTAGCAGCCATGAATCCCTGCCCGTGCGGGTATTACGGCGACCCGGAAAGGGCCTGTACGTGCACCATTGGTCAGATTCAACGGTACTGGAAGCGCCTTTCAGGCCCACTGCTGGACCGGATTGACATTTTCATCAACGTTCCCCGTGTCCCATACGACAAATTGACGGACGACCGCCGGGGAGAACCCTCGGAGCGCATTCGAGAACGGGTCCTCGCCGCGCGGGAACGGCAACATCACCGGTTTCGTGACTACCCCTACGCCATGACCAACGCGGATATGGGACCGACAGAAGTTCGGGAATACTGTCGCCTGGATGAGGCCGGACGGGCGTTGATGACCACGGCCATGAAACAAATGCACCTCTCTGCCCGGGCTTACCATCGTGTACTGAAATTGGCTCGGACCATTGCAGACCTGGCCGGTTCAGAACACATCGACGCGGTCCACCTGGCCGAAGCCCTGCAATATCGACAACGTCATGAGGTGTAATCGCGCCCGATTTGCCACCTGTCACATGGACGAGATTGCTCTGGGGCACGGGCCATGATACACTTGGTCGGGCGGGCATGTTGGTGATGCATCTCACCTCGCAGGACCATATATGATACCTTCCTCCAACGCGCGTTGAGAGTTCATAGGAGATACCCATGCCACAGGATGCATTTGTTCACTTGCACGTCCACAGCGAATACTCCATGCTGGATGGGCTGAGCCGGATACCACAACTAGTGCAACGGGCCGTTGAATTAGGACAACCCGCGTTGGCCCTCAGTGACCACGGCGTGATGCACGGGGTCATCGAGTTCTACCGTGCGGCTAAGAAAGCCGGCATCAAGCCCATCATTGGGATGGAAGGCTACCTGGCCCGTCGCGGAATGAAAGATCGGGAGGCGGGCAAGGACAACAAGCCCTACCACATTCTGCTCCTGGCGAAGAACGAGGTCGGGTACCAGAACTTGATGAAAATCGCCACCGCGGCCCAGTTGGAAGGCTTCTACTACAAGCCCCGTGTGGACAAGGAATTCCTCGCCCAACACGCGGAAGGACTCATTGCCACCAGTGGGTGCGCGGCCGCGGAGATCCCACGCCTCCTGGAACAGGGCAAGGAACAAGAGGCCATTGAGGCCATCCACTGGTACCGGGATGTCTTTGGCAAGGAGAACTTCTTCCTGGAACTGCAAAGTCACAGCATCCCCTGGCTCGACCAGTTGAACAAAAAGTTGATCGAATTTAGCCGTCGCTTTGACATTCCCCTGGTCGCCACCAATGACGTGCATTACGTGCGCCAGGAGGATGCCCGGTATCACGACATCCTCCTCTGCATCCAGACGGGTAAGAGGGTGGACGATCCCAACCGCATGCGCATGAGCGACGACAGTTACTACCTCAAATCCCGGCAAGAGATGGAACGCCTCTTCCACGAAGTGCCTGAAGCGCTGGACAACACACTTCTCATCGCAGAAATGTGCGATCTGGATCTGGACAGCCGTTACGCGGGGTATCACCTGCCTCACTTTGAAGTTCCCGAAGGCTACACAGCCGAAACCTACCTCCGCCACCTGTGCGAAATCGGGCTACGCAAGCGGTACGGGGATCGCGCCGATGCCCCCGAAGTGCGGGGCCGCCTGGAGCACGAATTGAAGATCATCCACCAGATGGGATTCGACGCGTACTTCCTCATCGTTTGGGACCTGGTGGAATATGCTAAGAAGAAGAACATCTGGTGGAACGTGCGCGGTTCTGGGGCCGGTTCCATTGTCGCCTACAGTTTGGGCATCACATCCGTGGACCCCTTGCGCTATCACCTGATCTTTGAGCGCTTCCTGAACCCAGAACGCATCTCCATGCCCGACATCGACCTGGACTTTCCCGATGACCGCCGTGAGGAAATGATCCAATACGCGGTGGAAAAGTACGGCCGCGAAAAAGTCGCCCAAATTATCACCTTTGGAACCATGGGCGCGCGAGCCGTCATCCGGGATGTGGGACGTGCCCTGGGCATTCCCCTGGAGGAAGTGGACCGCATTGCCAAGTTAGTTCCCTTTGGCCCCAAGGTAAAACTGGCCGACGCCATCAAAAACGTTCCCGAACTGAAGAGCCTGTGGGAACAACCGCCACGGCGAGAAATTCGCGAACTGCTGGAAATCTCCCTGCACCTGCAAGGATTGGTGCGGCACGCGTCCACCCACGCGGCGGGCGTGGTGATCTCGGACAAACCACTGGTGTACTACACCCCCCTCCACCGCCCGACCCGAGAGGGCGCGGCCGGAGCAATGACCCAGTTCGACATGAACATCCTGGAGTCCCTGGGAATGCTCAAAGTGGACTTCCTGGGACTCGCCACACTCACAATTATGCGCCGGGCATCCGACCTCATTGCCGAACGACATGGCGAACGCTGGCACCTGGGCAACATCCCCCTGGACGACCCGGAGACGTACAAACTCCTCGCAACCGGGGAAGTGACCGGTGTATTCCAGGTTGAATCCGAGGGGATGAGGCGCACACTGCGCAACATGCGCCCTCAGAAGTTCGAGCATGTCATCGCCCTTATCTCCCTGTACCGTCCCGGGCCTATGGATTACATCCCCACCTACATCGCGCGCCTACACGGCAAAGAGCCGGTCACCTACCGCCATCCCAAACTGGAACCCATCCTGGCCGAAACCTACGGGATCATCGTCTACCAGGAACAAATCATGCAGATCGCCACCCAGTTGGCCGGATACCGTCCTGGTGAAGCGGATATGATCCGCAAGGCAGTGGGCAAAAAACTAAAGGACAAATTGTTGGCCCACCGCAAGAAGTTCGTCGAAGGGTGTGTGAACAACGGCATTGAACGGGAAGTGGCCGAGGCCATCTTCAACGACATTGAATTCTTTGCCCGCTACGGGTTTAACAAAAGCCACGCCACGGATTACGCCAAGATCACCGTACAGACCGCGTTCCTCAAGGCCCACTACCCTGTGGAGTACATGACCGCGCTCCTGGAAGTTGAACTGGACAACCAGGAAAAAGTCACGAACTTCATTACCGAAGCGCGACGCATGGGCATTGAAGTGCTCCCCCCGGACATCAACAAAAGCGATCTCGCGTTCACCATTGAAGAACTGCCACCGGATGACCCAAGGCGCAAGGAGTTAACCCAGCGCACCAAGTATCCCTTCCCTGTTCCCCCGGGATCGGCCATCCGCTTTGGACTGGCCGCGGTGAAAAACGTGGGCACCGGTCCGGTGGAAGCCATTCTCAAAGCTCGCAAAGAGGGGGGACCGTTCAAATCCCTGGAGGACTTCTGCCGCCGGGTGGACCTCCGCCAGGTGAACCGAAAAGCCCTGGAATGCCTGATCAAAGTGGGGGCGTTCGACGCGTTCGGCAACCGAGCGCAACTGCTGGACGCTATCGACCGAATGGTCGCCTACAGCGTACCCTTCCACAAGGCAAAGGACCAGGGTCAAATCAGCATTTTCGATTTGCTCGGCGAGGAGGAGGAAACGTCCGAGCCAGAAATCGGCGAACTGCGCCTTCCGGACAAGCCCCCTCCCCCGGATAAGGAAATGCTGGAGTGGGAGAAGGAACTCCTGGGCGTATACGTCACAGCCCACCCCCTCCAGCGCCTGGCCTTTGACATCCGACAATACATCACAGAGTACGCGGGGCTCCTGGATGAACGCTACGCGGGACGTCGAGTCCGGACAGCCGGGCTGGTAAGAAAGGTGCGAACCCACATTACCAAAAAACAGGAGCGCATGGCCTTCGTCACCCTGGAGGACATGCACGGCACCCTGGAACTGGTTGTCTTTCCGCGAACGTACAGCGAGACCGAAAACCTGTGGGTGGAGAATAACTTGCTGGTCATTGAGGGCAAGGTGGAAAAGCGGGGCAGCGGGGTGAATTTGCTGGTGGACAAAGCCCAGAACTACGTGGAAACGTACTTGCCCGATGAGTCCTCTCCTCCTGCCCCGGTGGACCCCGTGGAGGCAGACGACCTCCTCGTGCAGCCAGAAGAGGATCTCGTGCTGGACGAAGAGGAGGTATTCGAGGACGACACCTTTGACGAAGATGACGAAGAGGTGTTCGGCCCACCTCCTGACCTGGGTCCTCATCCGCTGGAAGCACTGGGGCTCACCGCTGCAGCGCCGAAAGAACCTGCCCCACCGCCCCAAACCACGTCGGCACCGGCAGAAAACGGTTCGCCGGGAGGATACCGGGCTCCAGTGTACGTGGAACCGGTGGAAGTGTCCGTGGCAGAGCCGAACCCATCGGAGAACCGCGGGGCTCGCCCGCGCGAAATCCGGGTAGTTCTCAAGCGCACGGGGAACCTGGACGTGGATCGGCGCCACCTGGCCGAAGTGTGCGACCTGTTCAAACGCTACCGTGGCCGCGACCGCTTCTTCCTGATCATCCCGCAAAACGGTGGCTGGGTGGAAATTGACTTTCCCAACGACCCTACTGGTTGGTGCGAGAGCCTAGAAGCAGAACTCCAAACACATCCGGGAGTGGAGAGCATTCACGTGGCCTGAATGCTCTCCACCCTTTGCTCCCAACGCGTCATTGGACGACGCGTGCCCCAGGGCCAGTGCGGCAAATAAGAAGATCCTGTACCGCGGGGAGCGCCCGAACGCGCTCGGCCACATCATCCGCGTATTCGGGCAGTGTGATCACGTGGACGTTCGGGCCCGCGTCAATGGTGAAGTACACGGGTATCCCCTCCTCCCGCCACTGACGCACCGCGTGCATAACCGTGAGCGTTCCCGGCTCCCAGTAGAGCAAACTGGGTGAGGATGTCATCATCACCGCGTGCATGGTTAAAGCGTCCAACTCCATGATGTGGCCCAGCATTTCAATGTCTCGGGTATGGATGGCTGTGCGAGCACGAGCAATGGCCGTTTGCACGTGGGCCAAGCGAGCCGAGTTCAGAGGACTGGTGTGGGCCAATTTATGTCCCCCTGTGGATCCTACCTTCTTAGGGTGCTTGGAGACTATGGCCACAACGTCCACCAGGAGCCAGTGTTCTGGGGGTTCCACCTGAACGGCGTACGCGTCCTCATGTCGGGCCCCTGTGACCAATTCCGCGTATCCTCCGAAAATGGAGCGCGCGGCGGAGCCAGAGCCCAAACGGGCATACGCACTTAACTCCCGACGCGTCAAGTCCAGGTCCAATGCCGCGGCCGCAGCAACGGTCAACGCGGCAAATCCGGACGCGGAGGAAGCGATTCCCGACCCGGTGGGAAACGCGTTCACGGAGACCACTTTAGCGCGCCAGGATACACCAGCCAATCCACGCAAGTGGTCCAGGTGGCGGCTCACCCGTTCCAGGGCCTCACCCAGGATCGGTTCCCCGTTCATTACGAAAATGTCCGCTGTCAACGCGGGGTCAAAAGTCACTGTGGTGGTCGTAATGGCTGTGTCCAGGGTCATGGATAGACTGTGAGTTAACGGTAACCGAAGAGCATCATCCACATTGCCCCAATATTTGATAAAAGCGATGTTAGAACCGGCTTGTGCTGTTGCTTGATAGCGCATGATATCCCCCTAAAAAACCTGACCCCACCAAATGGCAAAAGGTCCAAATACCTCCATTAACGCTGACAATGAGTTTGTGAGTTCGTAAAAAACCGGTTTGAGTCTATACCCACAAAGAACCGTTTTCCTCGTCCCCGAAGAATTCCAATAGTACCCTCTGGTGATAGTCATATGAGCAAAAGTAACTTATAATAAGAGCAATCTGGCTGACCGCACGTTGGAAGGGCTGGTGATATTGTGAGGGTTTTGGAAAAAGAGCACAAGTTCGTGCGCCATACCTGATGTAAGGAAGTGCATGTGTGTGCTCAACGAAAGGGTGTATATGCTCGTGTGCTGGTGGGGAAATTTCTGGCCCATTGTGTTCGTTAGCGTGTTGGGATTCGCCGCATTCCTCCTGTTAGATGTCCCCCAGGTGTACACGCGCCCACGTGTGACCGCACTCATTGCCCTGAGCGCTGCAGCAATGTTGGCCACGGCATTTTACATGGCCCTTCACGTGGGCACACCGTTCCCCATGCCGTGGTGGGGGCGTTTGGTGGGCTGGATACTGTTCATCTTTGGATTGGGATTCACGTTCTTTGTGGTATTCGTGGAAATTCCCTGGCGGCTGCGGTGTGGTGGTCAGGAGGGACCACTGGTTGTCACAGGCACGTATGCCGCGTGTCGACATCCCGGATTTTGGGGGGTGGTGGTGTTTTGCCTGGGCTCCGTATTGACCTTCCCGCGCACGGGGATGTTGACATTGGGCTTGTGGTGGATTGTGCTAGAGTGGATCGTGGTATGGGTTCAGGACCGCTGGCTGTTACCACGGCGATTCCCAGCCTATGCCACTTACCAACAACGCACCCCTTTCCTGGTCCCATCGCGCCTTAGCCTGCAGACCATGCGGTCCACGTGGTCCTGCCGAACGGCGAATGCGGCAAACCTGAAAGATGGTCGCGGAGGAGAACATGAAACGGTATCGGGAAAAGACCAGTGAGTTGATCCGTCGACGTGAACTGGATCGAGCGTGGCAGCGTCATTGTGGCTTTCTCGATCTCTCCCTCAGTGAATTCATGGGCATCCAACGTCGCCTGTTGCAGGAACAGTTGGAGTTGGGGAAGAAGAGCCCGTTGTGGCGCGCTGTGTTCGGCGATGTTGTGGAGGACCTCACTGTAGACAACTTTCGCGAATTGGTTCCACTTACAGAATATGAGGATTACGAACCTTATTTGCGGGATAAAACGTCTAATATGTTGGCGCGACCTGTAAAGGAATGGGCCCGCACATCGGGATTGGGGGGAAAACCCAAATGGGTTCCTTACACCGAAGAGATGTACGAACACCTGGGCGTGTGCTCAATCACCGTGGGTCTGCTCTCCGCGGCCCGCTGGCGCGGGGATGTGCGCCTGCGTCCGGGATACGTGGTGGGATCGAATTTGCCGCCCCGACCGTACATGAGCGGGCTCGCCCTGTGGGCAAGCAGCGAGTTCTT
>Ga0256914_1004592_pt1 | contig 10284 bp, 8 predicted proteins | sample HulkmetaG_FD_191571 | JGI IMG/M metagenome (GOLD analysis project Ga0256914, IMG submission 191571) | Hydrothermal chimney microbial communities from Main Endeavour vent field at the Juan de Fuca Ridge, Pacific Ocean - Hulk | ecosystem: Environmental > Aquatic > Marine > Hydrothermal vents ...
AGTTAGTGGATTGATCGCTCCTTTTTAAGTTCTAAAAAGGCCTGTTCAAGGGCCTTTTTGACCGTCTCCGGCGCAGTTCCTCCTGGCACCCTGCGGCGGGCTATTGAGCCTTCCAAGGTCAGCCAATCATAAACATCTCCTTCGATCAGATCCGAAAACTCGCGGAATTTCTCCAGAGGGAGTTCCCAGAGTTTAAGTCCTTTCTCTAGACAATAGGCCACGATATTCCCCACTACGTGATGGGCCTCACGAAAGGGAAGACCTTTGGTCACTAAATAGTCAGCCAGATCAGTAGCTGTTAAGAACCCCTCTTCACAGGCGGCCCGCATGCGTTCGGCCTGAGGCTCAAGGCCTTCGATTAAGGCCTTGGCCAATCTCAAGGAGGTCTTCATCGTGTCAACCGTGTCAAAGAGGGCTTCTTTGTCTTCTTGGAGATCGCGATTATAGGTCAAGGGCAACCCCTTGATCACGGTGAATAAGGCCAGTAAATGACCAACCACCCGACCGCTTTTTCCGCGAATGAGTTCAGCCACATCCGGATTCTTCTTTTGAGGCATGATGGAGCTCCCGGTACAGAGCTTGTCCGGAAGGTCTATAAAGCTAAACTCCGGACTCATCCAGAGGATGAGCTCTTCCATCAGGCGTGAGAGATGGGCAAAACAGATGGCCGCTGCAGCCATAAACTCCAGCATAAAATCCCGGTCAGAAACGGCGTCCATACTGTTACGGGTGATCTCTTCAAAACCAAGCTCCCGAGCGGTCATCTCTCTATCAATAGGGAAAGGCGTGCCAGCCAAGGCCGCACTCCCTAAGGGGCATATATTTACCCGCCGGCGGACCTCTCGAAGCCTTTCTGTGTCACGCCGAAACATCTCGTAATAGGCATGGAGATGATGGGCCAAAAGTACCGGCTGGGCGTGCTGAAGATGGGTAAATCCAGGAAGGATAATCCCCAGCCCTTGTTTGGCCTTACGGAGTAAAGACTCTCGCAAGTCTAAGAGAAGCCCGAGCAATTGATCTATTTCTTCCCGAAGATAAAGCCTTACGTCGGTGGCCACCTGGTCGTTTCGGCTACGGGCGGTATGGAGCTTCCCAGCCACCGGGCCGATTTTTTCCCTTAAAGCCGCCTCGATGTTCATGTGTACATCTTCAAGTTCCTTACGCCATTGAAAGTTTCCGGCCTTAACCTCTTCGGCGATCTCCTGAAGACCGCGGACAATGAGCTCTGCCTCTTCGGACTTTATAATGCCACAAGCCCCGAGCATCCTGGCGTGGGCTATACTCCCCTGGATATCGTACAGGGCCAAACGATGATCGAACTGGACCGAGGCGGTGAATTCTTCTACCAATTCGTCTGTCTTTTCGGTAAATCGGCCACCCCAGGGTTTTTTATTGGACATATCTGCCTCCACCGAGTCTTGGTGGATAATAATAAAACAAAAAAACCGGAGGGTAACCTTCCCCCTCCGGTTTTTTAAAAGTAGAGGAGGTGGGGGAGTTATTTTTTACCGACCCGACGACCCAAAGGAATACCCACAAGCAAAAGGGCACTCCCGACAAGGAGGATACTCGCCGGCTCCGGAGTATGATAGGCAGTTACCTCCAAATGATCATTCCCGCACTCCATGGTCCAGTGAACCTTGAACCAACCTACATAGCCACCCAAGGCACTCCAGGGGATACTTACCTCCATAAGATAACGAGGAGTAGAATCCGAAGTATAGGCAAAGGAACCATCGGCTATGTACTGATATAAACCAGTTGTGTCCTTTAAACAAAAGGGATTTGATTCGCTATGCTGAGAATAATACACATCCTCCCAAGCGCTGCTATCTAGAACCTGATAAAGGGCATCATCATGAGTTATATTGCTTCGGTTATCGGGATAAAAGACAAAGGCATAGTCATAGCTCCCATCAGCGCCGAGATCGATGGCAATATCCCCAGGATCGTAACTCCCGTTATTAAAAGGAGGGAAACCCGAGGCAATGGCAATATAAAGATTGGTGGCATCGGAGGTGACCAGGATGGCTTCTATATCATAATTTTGACCACCATAACCAGGAGAAACATAGCCAGAATAGCCATTATGAGTCGTTACCCAATCTTCTTGAGCAACGTAGACTCCAGAAAGACCAGGATCCCAATTGTTGCCGTTGGTAACAAAACTTCCGGTATTTAAGCCCCAGTCACTCAAATTTCCATCTACGGTAACGGTGAGGGCAGAAGCCAGATTAACCCCCCACCAAAGAAAAATAATAGCCAATAAACCCAAGACTCTTTTCATAATAACGCCCCTCCCGCTTTTTATATTTGAGAGATGCAAACACAGTGCCAATTAGAGTTGATAAATAGGCCTCAAAAGAGGGGGTTTTATGGGTCAAAAATGGTCAATCAGCAGGATGGAAGTGAAAAAATTTTCCCTGTGGGAAGAAAATTTCTTCTCATTAAAAAGCCCCAAACCGATTAAATCAAAGGAGAGAGTTTAGGAAGGAATAAAGATGGATCCGGGGGGTGGATTCGAACCACCATTCTGGGAGCCAAAGTCCCATGTCCTGCCGTTAGACGACCCCGGATCAGAGTCCAGTATAAAATACCGGATAATCAAACCCTTGAAAAGCCCTATTGAAAGATGGCCACCAGTTCCTCGGCATCTCGAAGGGATTGATCAATCACGTGAAAGATGGTCTCTCGGGAGAGACCAAGTTTCTTCTGGGCTATTTCTATCAATAAATCGATTTCTGAATTCTCGTAGAGATCTTGATTGTAACGGATATGAGAGACCAAATAAACCGCCGGATCGGTACCATTTTCCAAATAATGATGTTTACTGATGGCCCGGATCAAATAATCGGGCAGATTCCATTGTTCAGCCATCAAGGCCCCGATGGTCTGATGATCGAAACCGAACTGCTTGCGTTCTAATTCATCTAGGCGGGTATCTTTGTTCACGTTCCAGGTCTCCAAAGTAGGACAATACATCTTCTGTTTGACGTGCATGATGACCGGAACAGCCAGGTCCTGTAAAAGCCCAGCACTGAAGGCCTCCACATGGGTGGTAGGATGTAAAATCTTGGCCACATGACGGGCCAAGCTCCCGCGACGGCAGGCCGCTAACCAAAAACGTTTCAGGTCCAAACAGGGGACATTTATTTGGGGCAGGCAATCCTTGACGGCGAGAGGCAAGATAAGCGATTCTAATCGCGCCCGCCCTAAAAGGGCCACAGCGTGTTCCATGCTCACCACTTCTCTCGGGAGACCAAAGGCCGCGGAATTGATGGTCTTTAAGACATTTATATAAATTCCTGGATCAGCCTCGATCGTGCGGGCAATCTGTGTAGCCGTGGCCTTGGGGTCTCTCAGGGTGTCCAGCACCTGCATGGCTGCCTTGGGAAAACTCGGTAGTTCAAACCCCTCTAATAATTCTTTGAGTTCCTTGAGAGGATCTCTCTTGCGCTTAAAAAAGCCAAAAAAGGCCATTTAATCTGCCCTCCGCGCTATTTTGTTGGTAAAAATAGATAGTAAACCACCAAGTAACATATACCCTGTAGTAACCTGTAAGATGGCTACTATTTGCCCGCCTAAGCTTTTGGGTATTACATCACCGTAACCGAGCGTAGTTAAAGTAACTACACTATAATACAAAGGAGAAAGGAAAGTGGGATATTTTCCATAATCAACACCAACTATAGCGTAAAGAATGGCAAAAAAGATCACTTGAATACCTACAAAAACGCACCATCTAGTCATACTCCTCCCGCAATCTGAAGTCAGCCACCAGAGATAATAAATGATCTTATTTAAACGACTTCGTTCTCGGAACTCCTTCAGATAATTCTGATCCATAATAAAACGCCGGACCATATAGGCCCCGGCAAAATTTATGTCACGAATATCGGCCCCGATCCAACTGGCCTTTTCAAAACCCTTGATCATACGAAGTCTTGACCCCCGGAGATCAGCCTGGTCAAAACAGGCCTGGGCCACGTTGCTCTTAGACAGATCAGCACGTCTTAAATCGGCCTTGGTCAGATCCGTCCCTACTAAGGTGGCCTCCCTTATTCTGGCCCCTTTTAAAGAGGCGCATCTCAGATCAGCCCGTGTAAGATCGGCCCTGGTAAAAGTGGTGTTTCTTAAATCAGCCATAAAAAAACAGGCCCCTTCCAGACAGGCCATACCAAAACCAGCGTTCCGGGCCTTTATGCCTTCGAGACGGGCGTGGGAAAGGTCTGCCCCGGTAAAATCCGCTCCGGTAAGATTGGCTCCGTTCAGAATAGCACCTTTAAGTTTGGCCTTAAAAAACCTGGCCCCAGAAAGATCTGCTCCTGAAAGATCCCGCCCCGAAAGGTCCCGCCCTGAAAGATCTAATCCTCGAAGATCCTTAGTCCTTATTCTCTCTTCTAAGTCTAACTCTGCCTGACTCTTTTCTGCATGAAAATTCATTTTTTGTGAAAATGATCCCATGAAACACTTTTATTCCGTAAATAGCTATTCTACCGGTTTTAGTCATCTTTTGTTTCGGATATCATTCTCTTTTTCTTAAACACATCTCTGGAAAGGCCTTTCCCTAACAAGAGAGTTGTTGACATGTACTTCTGCATTGTGCTAACTAACAACCAATCAATCCATTTATCTCCAAAAGGAGAAGGCCAATGATTGAAGTGAGACTTCATGGTCGTGGTGGGCAAGGTGCCGTTACGTCTGCTGAACTCCTGGCGATCTCGGCTATTAATCAAGGCAAATATGCCCAGGCCTTTCCCAGCTTCGGCCCGGAAAGACGGGGAGCGCCGGTGATGGCCTTCCTCCGGGTCAGTGATGAACGAATTCGTACCAGGGAGAAGGTCTATAATCCAGACATCGTGGTTGTCTTAGATCCTTCGCTTCCGACCATCGTCAAGGTCACTCAGGGCCTCAAGGAAAACGGGTGGGTGATCCTTAATTCACACAAGGATGAAAAGACCCTGCGCGAGATACTGGGTGGTTATGAAGGAAAGTTGGCCGCGGTGGATGCCACCAAGATAGCCATCGAGGTCTTGGGGCTTCCCATCACCAATACCACCATGTTGGGTGCCCTCCTTAAGGCCACCAACTTGGTGGATCAGAGCTATCTCGAAGAGGCCCTAGAACATCGCTTTGGGCGTTTGGCGGAAAAGAACAAGGCCGCCATGGCACGTGCCCTCGAAGAGACCAAACTCTATCAATAAGGAGTGAGCAATGGGAAAAGATCAGGCTTTGATGTCCTGGAAGGACGTGCCTTTTGGTTTCTACATCATGGAGCCAGGAAATAGTGCCCAATTCAAAACTGGTGACTGGCGTTCCATGCGCCCGGAGTTAGACAAAGAAAAGTGTGTCAAGTGTGGTACGTGTTACATTTTGTGTCCAGATATGTGTTACGAACAGGACGAGGAAGGGTTTTATCAAGTAAACCTCTATTATTGTAAGGGCTGCGGGATTTGTGCGGCCGTCTGCCCTAAAGGGGCGATTACCATGGTTCTTGAGGAGGTTTAGCCATGGCAAAGAGAGTGGCGATGGAAGTCTCTATTGCGATTGCGGAAGCGGTCAAATTGGCCAGGGCTGAGGTTATAGCAGCCTACCCCATCACCCCGCAGACCCATATCGTCGAGCACTTGAGCGAGTTGGTGGCCAACGGTGAACTTGATGCCGAGTACGTGACCGTTGAGTCTGAACATTCGGCCATCAGTTGCTGTCTGGGCTCGGTGGCTACCGGGGCGCGAACCTTTACCTCCACCAGTGCCCAGGGTCTGGCCTTGATGCACGAGATCCTCTTCATCGCTCCTGCTTTGCGTCTACCGGTGGTCATGGTCGTGGCCAATCGTGCCCTTTCGGCCCCCATCAGTATCTGGAACGATCATAGTGACATCATGGCCGAACGAGATATCGGCTGGATCCAGACCTTTGCCGAAAACGGCCAAGAAGCGGTTGATCTGGTCATCCATGCCTTTCGGGTAGCCGAAGATCGAAACGTGATGTTTCCGGCCATCGTCAATATCGATGGTTTCACCCTGAGCCACGTCATCGAACCCATCGAGTTACCGGATCAAGAAGAGGTAGACGCCTATCTTCCGCCCTTTAGGCCTAAATACAAATTGGATCCACGTAAGCCTCTTACCATGGGGCCGGTAGGGGTACCGGAGATCTATTTTGAGGTCAAAAAGGCCCAAGACGAGGCCTTCAAAAATGCCAAGCGGGTCATCCTAAAGGCCTGGAAGGATTTTGCCGCCAGATTTGGCCGTGAGTATCATCCGGTAGAGACCTACCGCCTGGAAGATGCCGAAGTGGCCCTCTTGATCATGGGTAGCCTGGCGGAAACGGCGATGACCGCCATAGATAAGATGCGCGAAGCCGGTAAAAAGGTAGGGCTTATTCGTTTGCGCCTATGGCGGCCCTTCCCTATCCAGGAATTCAGAAAGGCCATTTCAAAGATACCGGTCCTGGCGGTCATTGATCGGGCCCTTACTCCGGGGTCTACTGGTGGGCCGGTAGCCACAGAGATCAGGTCCTGTCTTTACCACGTAGCGAGGCGTCCGCGTGTGCTTAGTTTTATTGCCGGTCTCGGAGGGCGTGATGTGACCGTGGAGGATTTTGAAGAAATAGCGGATCGGGCCTTTTTCTACCGCAAAAAACGGCCCAAAGAACCTTACGAAACGATAGGGGTGCGTGAGTCATGATTCCAGAACTGGCTAAATTTAAGGGTTTCAGCGTCAAGAATTTACCTAAGGAAGAACCGTTTGCTCCGGGACATAGGGCTTGCCAGGGGTGTGGAGAGGTCCTGGCCTTGCGCCTGGCCATGAAGGCCTTGGGGACGAACGTGATCGTCTGTGCCGCCACCGGATGTATGGAGATCATTTCTACCCCCTTCCCCCAGACGGCCTGGCGTGTACCTTGGATACATATCGCCTTTGAAAACACCGCTGCCGTGGCCTCCGGGGTAGAGGCGGCCTTAAAGGTACTCAAACGCCATAAACGTTTTCCCAAGACTCGCCACGTAGATGTGGTGGCCTTTGCCGGTGACGGCGGGACAGCAGACATCGGCCTTCAGGCGCTTTCCGGGGCGCTAGAAAGGGGTCATGATTTTGTCTACATCTGCTTGGACAACGAGGCCTACATGAATACCGGGGTGCAGCGTTCAAGCTGTACTCCTTACGGCGCGATGACCACCACCAGCCCTCCTGGGTCAAAGAGTTTTGGTCAGATGACCTGGAAGAAGAATCTCCCGGCCATTGCCGTGGCCCATGGCATCCCTTATGTCGCTACGGCTTCGCCGGCCTTTTTCCTGGACTTGATGAACAAAGTCAAAAAGGCGGCCTTGATCAAAGGACCGGCCTATGTTCACATTTTCTCCCCTTGCCCCACTGGTTGGGGCTCTAAAGGAGAAGACTCCATCAAACTGGCCCGTCTGGCCGTAGATACCAAGGTCTTCCCCTTGTATGAGGTCATCGAGGGGAAATACTACATTACGCGTAAGGTCACCAGGCCGAAGCCGGTCGAGGAATACCTGAAACTCCAGCGTCGGTTCCGTCACCTAACACCTGAATTGATCGCTGAGATTCAACGTCGAGTAGATGCCGATTACGAACGCCTCTTGAGGTTGGCAGAGCTCTAGACTGTTGACAGAAATCCTTAGGGCCGTTATTTATTAACTAGCTCGGAGCGGGAATAGCTCAGTGGTAGAGCGCCACCTTGCCAAGGTGGATGTCGCGGGTTCGAATCCCGTTTCCCGCTCCATTTTTTATGTCTTCTCCTAAGGTTAAAGCCCTTTCCTTAGAAATTCTCGTAGAGCCTGGGCGGTGTAGGTATTGGTCTTTATGAGTTCATTTGGAGGGCCTTGAAAGAGGAGCTCCCCGCCTTTCTCACCGCCTTCAGGGCCAAGGTCAATGATCCAATCCCCCTCCTTGATTATGTCTAGATTATGCTCGATGACCACCACCGTATCCCCGCGATCTACCAGGTTATGTAGCAGTTTTAAGAGCTTGGCCACATCGGCAATATGAAGACCGGTGGTGGGCTCATCAAGGATAAACAAAGTCCCACCTCGTTTGCCCTTGATAAATTCCGCGGCCAGTTTGATGCGCTGGGCCTCGCCCCCGGAAAGCGTGGGGCTTGGCTGGCCTAGAGTGAGATAATCAAGCCCCAAGTCGCAGAGCACACCTAGGGGCTCGGCCAGAGTGGATACCCGGGCAAAGAAATCTTTGGCCTCAGCCATGGTCATCTCAAGGACCTCGGCGATGTTCTTCCCTCGATAGCGTACCTGGAGGGTCTCTTCGTTATAACGGGCCCCGCCACAGACCTCACAGGTCATGTAGACCTCGGGCAGAAACTTCATCTCTACTTTGAGCCGTCCTTGGCCTTTACAGGCCTCACAATGCCCTTCGGAGACGTTGAAGGAAAACCGACTGGCGGTCCAACCCCTAGCCCGGGATTCGGGCAACCCGGCGAAGAGCTCTCGGATACGATCCATAAGACCTACGTAGGTGGCTGGGGTGGAACGGGGCGTGCGTCCGATGGGCGAATGATCTACGACCACAACCCGCCTAATCCCTTCCTCGCCCAAAAGTTCAGCCAGATCTACCAATTTCTCTCGGCCAGCCAGACGACGCCTCAGGTTCTCGTAAAGGACCTCCATGACCAAGGTGGACTTACCCGAGCCCGAGACCCCGGTGACCACGGTCAAAGTGCCTAGCGGGATCTTGACCTGAATATTTTTTAAATTCCTGGCCGAAGCCCCTTTGAGGACCAAGAAATTCTCCGCCTTGCGTCCCCGACTGGTAAGCTGATAACGACTTTTATCTTTGAGGACCTTGGCGGTGATGGAGGTCTCGCTCTGCAAAAGCTCTGTCATCGTCCCGGAAAAGACCACCTGCCCTCCGCCTTTTCCGCCTCCTGGGCCAAGGTCTATCAGGAAATCGGCCTGGTGCATGGTCTCTTCGTCATGTTCGACGACGATCACCGTGTTTCCACATCTTTTCAGATCCTTAAGGGCTTTGATCAGGAGACGATTGTCACGCGGATGAAGGCCGATGGTCGGTTCATCAAGCACATAACACACCCCGGTGAGATTTGAACCAAGCTGAGCCGCCAGCCGCACCCGCTGGGCCTCACCACCGGAAAGGGTCTCCCCGCTGCGGGAAAGGGGTAAATAAGATAATCCCACTTCACAGAGGAAACGGAGTTTGGCCAAGGCCTCGGAAAGGATAGGGCCAGCTATTTCCGCCGCTCGTCCAGAAAAGGTAAGACCTTCTAGGAACTTGAGGGCCTCTTCAGCCGAGAGATCGGAAAGGGCGGCAATATCTAGCCCGCCGATCTTAAAGGCCAAGGCCTCTTTTCGTAACCTGGTCCCTTGGCAGACCGAACACACCCCTCCGTGAATTCGGCCCAAACCTTCACACCGAGGACAGGCCCCGGCCTTGGTGTTGAAGGAGAAGAGCAGGGGATCAGGCTCCGGCAAAGAGACCCGACACTCCGGACAGAAGAGCTTTTCGCTAAGGAGTAATTCCTGACCCTCGCTAAGCAAGACCACCTCCCCGCGCCCTTCGGAAAAGGCTATCTTTAGAAGCTCTTCAAGTCGTTTTTCCTCTTCAGGGAGGACCTTGATCTGCCCGATCCCGATCTCGATGGTGTGTTCGCGATAGCGCGAAAGCTCAGGGATCGGGGGCATCTCTAAGAGCCGACCATCTACCCGGACCAAAGTCCTTCCCGCCCGAAGGGCAGCCTCAAAGAGCGGTCGGTGAAAGCCCTTCCGTCGCCTTACTTTTGGGGCCAAAATAAGTAATTCCTGGCCGAAAAATCGCTCGAACAAAAGACGCCTTATCTCTTCTTGATCTACCCGGGTGAGCCTTCGGCCACATTTCGGACAATGAGCTTCTCCTACCCGAGCGTAGAGCAGCCGCAGGTAATGCAAGACCTCGGTCAGAGTGCCCACCGTAGAACGCGGGCCAGCTTGGCTAGTACGCTGTTCAATGGCCACCGTAGGTGGAAGTCCGGCGACCAGATCAACTTCTGGTTGTTCATAAAGTTTCAAGAATTGGCGTACATAGGCCGGGAGGCTTTCGATATACCGGCGCTGCCCCTCGGCAAAGACGATATCAAAGGCAAGGGTAGATTTCCCTGAGCCAGAGACCCCGGTGATTACGGTCAATTTCTCGCGCGGGATCTCGATAGAGAGGTCCTTGAGGTTATGGTGCCTGGCCCCAATGATCCTAATGCTCTTTGGAGAAAATGAAAACGGATACCTATTTTTAGGGATCGAATCGGGCCTCTTCTGGT
>Ga0256914_1004593_pt1 | contig 10280 bp, 9 predicted proteins | sample HulkmetaG_FD_191571 | JGI IMG/M metagenome (GOLD analysis project Ga0256914, IMG submission 191571) | Hydrothermal chimney microbial communities from Main Endeavour vent field at the Juan de Fuca Ridge, Pacific Ocean - Hulk | ecosystem: Environmental > Aquatic > Marine > Hydrothermal vents ...
CCATGGCCAAATATTCATGGCATTTATCGAATTTGGTATCGTTTTTACGTCTAAATCTGTTTGTAAAGATCAGTTTGCAAAGATGGTTGGATGAGCCTTTTGAAAAAGACGTTGGCAAGCCACAGACAAATCAGTTGTCATTGTTTTAGGGGGATTGTTTTTCAAACGGGTAAAAAATCCGTCCTAAACGTTGATTTATCAAGGACAGTATTTAAAATAAAATTAATTAGGACATCTGTAAACTAAAATGGTAAAGACCCTTAATAACAGTTTGATCGGATATTTATTATTAAAGAGAACTTGGGATAAATTTGTTTTTAGATGAAGGGAAAAGAGAGGGTACCTCTTCCCAAAATCTAAAAAAATTAAATTATTACTTGACTTTTAACATAACGCTTGAATGGTGCAATAGGGAGAGAGGAAGGTTATGGGGTAAAAGTTAAGCCCTGCCAACAAAGGGCATCCCTAAGGGATATAAGTAAATAAAACGATCATCGAAAAAAATCTTCCCCACATGTTCTGCATGCTGGATTTTAATCTATTTATTTGTAAATTTTAGTAAAGCGTGTTACTACTAAAATCAAAAGGGTAAAAAATGTTACTTCGTGTGTTTTTCTTATTGCTTTTGCTTGGCAGCCTTTCGGCACAGGACTTAGCAAAAATGCGTCTCATCGGTAAGCCCTATAAATCACCCGATGAATTTGTAGCCAAACGCGACGTAAACGGCCGTTATTGTGCGGGTATTAAAGTAATTTCCGATATGGACGGTTTTAGTTATCAGGCAAACAACGGAGTGGTGGCCGTGGATGATGAACCCGGGCAGGATCTGGTTTATCTCCAGCCGGATGAGCGGGTACTTGAAATTTACCATAGCGGCTACCAACCCTTAAAGCTCATTTTTTCCGAGCAAGGCATCCACATCGGCTCGCGGCAGGTGTGGGTGATTAAAGTCGGTGGCGCGCCCAAAGTGGGGGATACACTCCCAGTAACTTTTTTAATTCAACCTGCGAAAGCCAATGTAATTGTGGACGGAATTTCCGTGTCAACCAATAAACCGGTAGATTTGAGTATCGGTAAGCACCGATTAAAGATTACCTCGGAAGGGTTTCGTACTGTCGAAAAAGAAATCTATGTGGATAAAAACCATGTACTTTTTAATTATACCATGCAGGAAGTTGATTTAGTACCTGTGGCCATCAAATCAATACCTCAGGGAGCAGAGATTTACATTGACGGAATAAAAAAGGGGATTACCGATAAGGGATTAAATTTATTTCCAGGGAAATACAATTTACGATTATTACTCTCAGGCTATACGAATTTGCAGAAAATTATTGAAGTCAAGGAGAACCAAAATAATACTTTTAATTTCAAATTGGAGAAAAATGCGGGCTTACTGGTTCTATCCGTTGTGCCATCGAATGCACAGGTTTTAATAAATAAAGAAGATTACAGCGGTCAGAACCAGATAGAATTAGCGCCTGGTGTTTATCGCGTTGAGATAAATGCACAAGGGTATTACGGTTTGAGTGAAAATATTACCATATCGCTTGGACAAACATTACGAAAAAGTTATGTTTTAAAGCAAAAGATGGGTAAACTGAATTTTTCAGTAACTCCAGTTGAAGCTAAAGTAATTTTAAAAAAAGATGGTAAAGTTGTAAAACAATGGCAGGGTGCAGCTTATTTAAAGAACATTGGGGTTGGCAAATATAATATAGAAGTAGTTGCTAATGGATATATATCAATAAATAAAAAAATATATATTAAGCAAAATCATACTACTATATTAGATTATACTTTAAAAAAAGGTACAGCTTATAGGAAAACAATAATAACACCAAGCGGCATAGAGATGGTTTATGTAGCGGCTGGAACGTTTCAAATGGGCGATACCTGGGGCGACGGCGAATCCGATGAAAAACCGGTACACTCGGTTACGATGAGCGGTTTTTATATGGGCAAATATGAAGTAACCAACGCTCAGGTGGTGGATGTGTTTAACTGGGCTTTGGCACAGGGCAAGATCATGGCTAGCAGGTCTATTGTAAAGAATGTGGAAGGGGATCAGCAGAAATTGTTGGATCTGGGTTTTCATCAGATTATCTATAACGGTAATGAGTTGTATACGGAAAACAACTATGATGATTATCCTGTGATTGGAATAAGCTGGTACGGCGCAGTAGCTTTTTGTAATTATTTAAGCGAGCGGGAAGGATTGACACCGGTGTATAATTTGAACAACTGGACGGCCAACATGAACGCCAACGGCTACCGCCTGCCCACGGAAGCGGAGTGGGAATATGCCGCCAGAGGTGGCAATGAATCACAAAGCTTTAAATACAGCGGGAGTAGTAATGTGGATGCAGTGGCCTGGTACGGGGATAATTCCAATGCTTCGGGGAATTCCAATTTGGACAATGGGCAAGGCACTTTACCGGTTGGTAGTAAACAACCCAATGAATTGGGCATTTATGACATGAGCGGCAATGTGTGGGAATGGTGTTGGGATTGGTACGTTTCGGACCATTATAGTAATAGCTTGCAGGACAATCCTAAGGGGCCTGCAAGAGGTTCGGTCCGTGTCCTGCGCGGGGGTAGTTGGAACGACCGCGCCAGGTACGTGCGTGTGGCCTATCGATTCGGCTACGCGCCGTCTTTCAGCAGCAGCGGTGTCGGTTTTCGCATTTTGAGGAGGCCTTAAATTTTAAATTTTTTTAATTTTTACATTTTTCCCTGCCGTGGCGTGGCGCCTTTGGCGTTCTTTTTTTCTGCCGTAGCAGGATGTTTTTAAAGCGAGCATCAGCGAGCCCGGCAGCCCGCCCCGCCAGCGGTAGCAAAGGCGTTGGGGACGTGAAAAATTTCGTGGGCCAAAAAGCTTAAAAAAATTCCTATATATGGGGAGGAAGAACCATATATAGAATTAAAAGGACATATATATACGGAAAACTTTGAACTGCATGGTATTTGCTCATTTAGCCGTACTTGCCGCGCTGTACTGATTAATCAGGGCCAACTTTATCGCGCATTTAAGAAGAGGAGGTATTTCCCTTGGATCGCTTTGCAATAGATTTTGTCTGCAAACATAAAACCAACCTATGGGGCGATACTAGGTTTAGTAGGATGGCCGAGATGCGCAGAATAATCCCGAGGCCAGCAAGGTGTATGTGTACAAACTTGAAATTAAAGGTGTCTCGAGAGATAGATTTGAATAAGTGAAAAAGATGATTCTCTTAAGATAAAAAAAATTTTAATATAAAAGTGATATCAAAATTTTTTATTGATCGGGTACTGAACGCAAAGAGCGATTAGAAAAGAAATAGAGATAATAAAGCCAAAGCTTTCAGACAGGCTGTATGCAGAGGCAGAATCTTGTTTACGGTTTACAATTTCCTAGCAGAATTTTGTAAGTGGATGCGCTCAACCAATATGTTTAAACGGTTTAGTAGGGAACCATTTAGACGCAGTCGTGTTATTTGAATAATCTCGAATAAAGCATCCCGTATACGTTTATTTGGAAATGTGTGCATGGAACAACTGGAGCAATGACTAACAGTATGTAGATATTTGGATAAGGCATTATTAAACAATCAAATCCACAGCGATGGCCGGAATAGGGCAAGCGCGGTAATCTGCATTTCGCTACGCTTCATTCCGGTTACCCTTCAAGGCCTTGGTTCTATTGGGGATGAATTTACAAAAAAATTAGGGCTTGATTATTTCAGAAAATTATTCCTTAGTTTCAGTATTTAGCCAATCCAACCATTTGTTTACTTCTCCAAAATTATCTAAATTGGCGTAGTCTTAAAACTAAGTACGAGTCCGATGACAAATTGTTTGTCATTTAGGCAAATGTGTTGATTTCCGTTTGTGATGTGAATCGGAAAAGCAAAATTTTTCAGGTTAAAGGGGAATTGGTATGCGTGTTTTAGTAACCGGCGGTGCAGGATTTATCGGCTCTCATCTTTCCGAAGCCTTGCTTAACCAAGGCCATGATGTTTTGTGCTTGGACAATTTTTTTACCGGCAGCAAAGACAACATCTGGCATCTGATGGACCATAAACGATTCGAATTAATTCGCCACGATGTAACGCAACCCATTCTTCTTGAAGTCGATCAAATTTACCATTTTGCCTGTCCTGCCTCACCGGTACATTACCAGTACAATCCTGTAAAAACAATTAAAACCAATGTGATGGGGACGATTAATATGCTAGGGCTGGCCAAACGCGTGCGTGCCCGCATAATGCAGGCTAGTACCTCGGAAGTTTACGGCGATCCAGAAGTACATCCTCAAAGGGAAGATTACTGGGGGCATGTCAATCCCATTGGAGTGCGCAGTTGTTACGATGAAGGAAAACGCGTGGCCGAAACCCTGATGATGGATTATCACCGGCAAAACAAAGTGGATATCAAGATTATCCGCATATTTAATACCTATGGCCCGCGTATGGCTTTAAACGACGGGCGGGTGGTTAGCAATTTTATCGTTCAGGCCCTTACGAATAAAGACATTACCATTTACGGAGACGGAAGCCAAACACGTTCGTTCCAATATGTAGACGATTTGATAGACGGGGTATTACGAATGATGAAGGCGGATGATTTTATCGGTCCGGTTAATTTGGGTAATCCAGATGAATTTACGATTTTGGAATTGGCACAAACCGTAATCGAAATGACCGGTTCGCGCTCTGAAATTGTGCACAAACCTTTGCCTGCGGACGATCCGACTCAGCGGCAACCCGATATCGCTTTGGCTCGTGAAAAATTAGGTTGGCAACCCCAGATAAAATTAAAAGACGGCTTAAAGCGTACCATTGCCTATTTTGAACAAATCCTTACCGCTCGGGGAACAGAAGCGATTAAATTGGTTTGAATTTTATTTCTTTGCCCCGGTTTTCCATGTGTTAAAAAAAGCATTAATACCTCAAAGCGGACAATAAAAATTCGGTTATACATAAAATTATCGCGGTTACGGATGGTTTGTCTCTTCCGTGCAATTCACTTGGCGAGCGGGCAAAGCCAAACATTATTAACAACTTGTCTTCGTTTTGACCATTCCGAGATAAATTTAAAATTTATCAATACTTAAATTCTTTTGAAAACCCGTCCTAAATTTATTAAATTTATCATCTTTGAAGAATAGGAGGTTTTATGTCAGGTCATTCCAAATGGCATTCTATTAAGCATAAAAAAGCTAAAATCGATGCACAACGCGGAAGAATTTTTACCAAACTTATTAAAGAAATAACCGTTGCCGCCCGTATGGGAGGCGGAGACCCGGAAGCAAATCCCCGTTTACGCGTAGCCATTGCGGCAGCCAAAGCGGCCAATATGCCCGCTAAAAATATTGACAATGCGATTAAAAAAGGAACGGGCGAATTGCCCGGTGTGGTGTACGAAGATGTTACTTACGAAGGATACGGCCCGGGCGGGGTGGCTGTTTTTGTGGAAGCCGTTACCGATAACCGCAATCGTACGGTAGCCGAAATGCGCCATTTATTCAGTAAACATGGCGGTAATTTGGGCGAAAACGGCAGTGTGGCTTGGATTTTTGAGCGCAAAGGACTGATTCGCGTGCCGAAAGATCAATATACTGAAGACGACTTGTTAGAAATTGCACTGGAAGCCGGTGCGGAAGATATGCAAACTGGCGATGACGCCTACGAAATTTATACCGGGTTCGAAGATTTTAACACCGTCCGCACGGCTTTGGAAGAAAAAGGCATCGTTATGGAAAGTGCCGGGCTGACGATGATTCCGCAAAATACCATCAAAATCGAAGGGAAAACAGCGGAACAAATGTTACGCTTAATGGATGCCTTGGATGATCATGACGATGTGCAAAACGTTTACGCCAATTTTGACATCGAAGATGCCGAAATGGAGCGTTTGGCCTCGGGCGAGTAGACAAGTTGAAAATATTAGGAATCGATCCCGGCTTAAATATTACGGGTTATGGTTTGATTCAAATAGCTGAGGCAGCAGTTCCTCAGCTATTTGTGTATGGATGTGTTCGAACAAAAGCCAAACAACAACTGGCGGACCGTTTGTTTAAAATTCATACGGAAATAAAAACATTAATCGAACAACAGCAACCCGATGTGCTGGTTATGGAAGATATTTTTTATGCCAAAAACATTAAAACGGCCATAACCATGGGACATGTCCGCGGAGCCATTATGGTGGCCGCCAAAGAAAAAGGCATTCCGGTTGAAGAATATTCACCGCGCGAGATAAAATTATCGGTTACCGGAAACGGCGGCGCCTCCAAAGAACAGGTCGGTTTTATGGTGCGGCGGATTTTAGGTGTTAGTGATCCCCTCACCCCGACCGATGCCTCGGATGCACTGGCTGCCGCTATTTGCCATTGGCATCGGATGCGATTCAAATAAAAAAGCAGTAAAAAATGATTGATTACATAAGCGGAAAATTAGTAACGAATAAATCAACGGAAATTGTGCTGGAAACCAATGGCATCGGTTATGCCATAAAAGTAAGTCTCAATACCGCGCAAAAATTGCCCTCCGAAGGACAGATGGCCACCTTAAAAACGTATTTGCACGTGCGGGAAAACGCTATTCAACTCTTCGGCTTTTCCGATCAGGCAGAACGCGATTTATTTTTGGGTTTATTGGGAATTTCGGGAATAGGCCCTAAATTAGCCATGACCTTACTTTCCGGTTTATCGGTCCATCAAATTCAGCAAGCCATACTAAATGGGGATGAACGCGCGCTGTCATCCATTTCGGGGGTGGGTAAAAAGACGGCCCAACGCTTGATTGTGGAGTTAAAAGATAAAATTCGTTTACCGCAAAAGATATCGGAAGAGACGGGGAAAATAGCGCCTGTCGATTTTAATAATATCGAAAGCGAAGCTATTTTAGCCTTGATTTCATTGGGCTATAGTAAAATGCAGGCCGAACGGGCGGTTGTGCGTGTGCAAAAAAAAAAACCGTGCCATCGATCGGATGAATTGATTAAAAAAGCATTGCAAATAATTTAACGGGTGCCCATGAGCAAACTAATCCGTCCGGGGTTGTTGGAAGAAGATTTGGAGCTGGAGAGTACTCTCCGGCCGCAAAGCCTGAATGATTTTGTCGGTCAGCAAAAGGTAAAAGATAATTTGGCCGTTTTTATTCAAGCGGCAAAACAGCGGCAAGAAGCTCTGGATCATGTGCTTTTGTACGGCCCTCCCGGGCTGGGTAAAACCACACTGGCCATGATTGTGAGCAAGGAACTTAACGTGGGCATTAAAACCACTTCCGGCCCTGTATTGGAACGCGCCGGAGATTTGGCCGGGCTATTAACCAATTTGCAAGAAAAGGACGTTTTGTTCATTGATGAAATCCATCGCGTTAACAATGTGGTGGAAGAATATCTGTATTCGGCCATGGAAGATTTTAACATTACTATTTTAATTGATAAAGGGCCGAATGCGCGGTCGGTGCAACTGAATTTGGCACCGTTTACCTTAATCGGGGCTACCACCCGTGCCGGTTTGCTGACCTCTCCCATGCGTGCCCGCTTTGGGGTGGTGTTGCGTTTGGATTATTATTCGCCGGAAGATTTGTTTTTAATCATTAAACGATCGGCCAAAATTTTAGACGTGGAAATCGAAGACGAAGGCGCCATGGAACTGGCACGCCGTTCCCGCGGAACGCCCCGCATTGCCAATCGCTTGTTACGCCGCACGCGTGATTTTGCTCAGGTGGTGGCGGATAATAAAATTACCCGCGATGTGGCCAAAATGGCCTTGGATCGGTTGGAAGTGGATGAGTTGGGACTCGATCAAATGGATAAGCGTATTTTATTAACCATTATCGAAAAATATCAGGGCGGTCCGGTGGGGCTTAATACCATTGCCGTGGCTGTCGGAGAAGAGCGGGATACGATTGAAGAAATGTACGAACCGTTTTTAATCCAGCAGGGATTTTTAAATCGTACGCCGCGAGGCCGAGTGGTAACGCCGCTGGCCTATGAGCATTTCGGAATAAAAACAAATAAAAATAATCAACAAACCTCGCTTTTTTAAAAGCAGGAAAGGAGAAAGATTACAATGAAGTTGTCGGAATTCCAATACGAGGTTCCATCAAAATTAATTGCGCAATACCCTCTGGAAAAAAGAGACGAATCGCGCATGATGGTGCTCGATCGCAAGCATCAAACATGGGAACATAAAATTTTTAAGGATTTGGTGGATTACCTGAACGAAGGCGATGCTCTGGTGGTAAACGAAACTAAAGTGTTCCCGGCCCGGGTATTCGGTACCAAAGAAAAAACCGATGCCAAAGTAGAATTGTTATTGCTCAGGCAACTGGAAGATACCATGTGGGAAGTATTGGTAAAACCGGCGCGCAAAGTACGCGTCGGTAATCGTATTCAAATTACGGAAAATTTCGGCTGCGATGTCATTGATAATACCACCTCCGGCGGCCGGGTGGTACGCTTTGATTACAACGGTAAAGATTTTTACCACATTTTGGATCAAGTGGGAAATTCTCCTCTCCCGCCATATATTAAGCGCGATGCCGAAGAAATCGACAAAAAAATGTACCAAACCGTTTACGCCAAAAGAATCGGGGCCGTTGCCGCACCTACGGCCGGTTTGCATTTTACCGAAGAGCTGCTACAAAAACTTAAAGACAAAGGCGTGCGCGTTATTCCGGTTGTATTACACGTCGGGCTGGGTACCTTCCGCCCCATTAAGGTAGAAGACGTTACCCGCCACAACATGGATTCTGAATATTACGAAGTTTCCGAAGAATCGGCCAAACAAATCAATGAGGTAAAGCTGAACGGCGGACGTGTTATTGCCGTGGGAACAACAACCGTACGTACCTTGGAATCCGTGGCCAATGCCGATAATTTGGTAAAAGCGCATAGCGGTTGGACGGACAAATTTATTTACCCGCCTTATCAATTTAAAATTATTGACGGTTTGATTACCAACTTTCATTTGCCCGCATCTACTCTGGTGCTTTTGGTAGCCGCTTTTGCCGGCAGAGATTTTACCTTAAAAGCTTACAACGAAGCCGTCAAACAAAAGTATCGCTTTTACAGTTACGGCGATGCCATGCTAATACTGTAACCGGAAAGAGTACGTTTGAGAGTAGGGTCTGGTTTTTCTTTTGTAAACAACGAACAACTTAATTTGCAATCGACCACGTTTGCCGCATTAATCGGCGCCGTGGTCGATGCTTTATTAAGCGCGGCCGGTATTTTAAGCGAACGGGATACGTTTGCCGTTTCCGATCCTAGGGCACAATTGAAAAAGATCGAATTACGCTTGCATTACGACGGATTTGAGATCCGGAATATCGACGTAACGTTCTCGACTGCCGTTCCCTTGGCTCCGGAGCATTTGAATATCTGGAAAAATGAACTACGCAAGCCATTGTTTCTGGAGCCGGATCAATTGACACTAAAGCAATATGTTCTGAAAAAATTACCCTATTTACAGGTACAAGCGATCGCTTTAATCGGATAATAAGGATTTGTATGCTGAATTCGTTGCCTCATCTTTTGGATAATATCAACCCTTTGGTTGCCTATCTTATTTTAATGGTTAGCGCCATTGTAGAAAATATCTTCCCGCCTATTCCCGGAGATACGGTTACGGTTTTTGGCGCCTATTTTGTCAGTAAGGGTAAACTGGGTTTTTGGGGCGTATATGTTTCTACCACTGTGGGCAGTGTGATCGGGTTTTTCATTATGTACCTGTTGGGACTGAAGTTGGGTACCAGATTACTAAATGCACGTTGGACAAAAAAAACCTTTAGTGCGGAAAAGATTAAAAAAGTCGAGTATTGGTTTACCAAGTACGGTTACTGGGTGGTCGCTGCCAATCGTTTTTTAAGTGGTACCCGCAGCGTGGTTTCCATTTTTGCCGGGTTTTTCGGATTGCGCTGGCAGTTGGTGTTGCTCTATTCATTTATCAGCGCTGCTATTTGGAACGGTTTGTTGATTTATGGCGGTTATCTGGTCGGTGTAAACTGGCAAAAAATTACCGGGCTCTTAAAACAATACAATCAAATTGTTTTGATAATTACCGCCGCGGTTATTGTTTCGTATTTGTTTTATCGATTTATGATTAAAAATAAAAGTGTTACCAAAGAATAGGAAAATAGATATGAGCGAAATACGTGTTCGTTTTGCGCCGAGTCCTACCGGATATGTGCATGTGGGCAGTTTGCGCACGGCATTGTACAACTTTTTATTTGCCAGGCACCACAAGGGAACGTTCATCCTGCGCATTGAAGACACCGATCAGTCGC
>Ga0256914_1004594_pt1 | contig 10277 bp, 9 predicted proteins | sample HulkmetaG_FD_191571 | JGI IMG/M metagenome (GOLD analysis project Ga0256914, IMG submission 191571) | Hydrothermal chimney microbial communities from Main Endeavour vent field at the Juan de Fuca Ridge, Pacific Ocean - Hulk | ecosystem: Environmental > Aquatic > Marine > Hydrothermal vents ...
TGTTAATTTTTCTTATCCCGAAAAGTTACGGTAAAAATACTTCCTTCGCCTTTAACGCTATCCACATCGATTTCCGCGCCGTTGATTTCGGCGAATTCTTTCGCCAATGCAAGTCCCAGACCGTTACCGTCGAACGGGCGCGTGTAGCCCGATCTTTCCTGCGAAAAATCGGCGAAGAGTTTGGGCAAATATTCTTCCGAAATCCCGATTCCCGTATCGCGGAACGCCACAATCAATTTGTTTTTCTGCGGACGCGTTGCAATAATACGAATTTCTCCTTCCTCGGTATATTTTACGGCGTTATCCATTATCTGCATAAAAATCTGTAGAATTGAAAATTCGTCGTGATTGTGCAAAATCAAGTTTTCGCTTCTTTTTTCATAAATCACTTTTATGCCTTTTTCTTCGGCAGGTTTCAGATATTCACCCAATACCGACTTTATTACCATGTCAACGTCCACGTCGCGCATTTTGGGTTCGTACGAACCCACTTTAAGTTCGGACATGTTCAACAGCAAATCCACCGTTCTGAAAATGCGTCTTCCCGAATTTTTTATGCTCTTGAAAATAAATTTCAAATCTTCGTCAAGTTCGTCGGCAAGCTCGTCTTCCAACAATTCCGTCAAACTTAAAATGGAATTAACCGGCGTTCTGATTTCATGCGACATCTGAGCAAGGAAGAAACTTTTAAGTTCGGCGTTCTTAATCGCCTTTTGTTTCGCTTCGATAAGTTCGTTTTCGATTTTCTTCAGTTCTTCGATATCAATGAATATCACGGCGTAATTTGTAATTTTTCCGCGCATATTCGTGATTGGTGAAATAATGGACAAGCCCCAAAATTCTTTTCCCGTGGCGTCTTGCAATACGATTTCACCTTGCCAGACTTCTCCCTCTTTCAACTTGCTTATATTTTGAACGATAATATCGCAACTTGCTTGGTCGGGGATCAGTTCGGCGGGAGTTTTTCCCAACAATTCTTCTTCCGTTTTTCCGAATTCTTTCTCAAGATACGGATTGACGTATTCGATTTCCATTTTGTCGTTCAAAATCATAAAGCTCTGTTGACTTTGTTCGACGGCAACCGAAAGTTTTCGTAATTCTTCGAGAGCCTTCCTCTCTTTAGTAAAATCGGACATAAAACTAAGAACCGCATCGTCGTTTTTATTCCATTCAATATTTATCGATTTGTTTCTAACCCACACGTTCGTGCCGTCTTTTCGCAATAACATAAATTCGTAAGGCTCTTTGGCTATTTTTAATCTAATTCCGCGTCGATGTGTTTCTATTACGAACGGTCTGTCTTCGGGTGAAATGTAATTTATTATCGAACGACCAAGAAGTTGAGACGCTTCGTATCCTGTCAATTTACAAAAAGCGTTGTTACAAAATTCGATAACGCCGTTTCTCGTAATTACAATGGCTTCCTGTAAATTCTCCACAAGCGATTTGTATTTTTCCTCGCTCTTTTTCAATTCCTTCTGCGTTTCTCTTTCTTCCGTAACGTTTCTCCCGATAATAATTAAAAATTTCCGAGAACCGTCGTCGTTGAAAATCGGGACTTTTATCGCGTCGAAGATTAAAGTTTCGCCCGTTGGCAAAGGCACTTCGGCGTCGTAGCGCATCGGAACGCGGGTTTCCCAACATAATTCGTCGAGCTTTTGCCATTTTTCAAAATAATGTTCATAAAACGGGCTGTACTTGGCAAGTTCCGAATTGGTTTTGCCTATATAATCCACACCTTCGAGATGTAAGAGTTCGAGTTGCGCCTTATTTGCAAGTAGCCAACGTCCATCGCCGTCTTTAAATGAAATAATATCGTCTTTTGTCGCTTCTATTAATGTTTCCAATAAGAGCTGATTTTCTTTTAACTTTTTTTCAACTTGTTTTTGTCGTGTAATATCCGTTAAGACGCTTAAATAGGCTTCTTTCCCTTCCCAAGTCACTTTTGCGGCTCGAACGTAAAACCATTTTTCATTCCCTTTCAAAGTCTTGATACGAAGAACATGAAATTCGTTAACTTTTTTCGTTTCGTAATCTTCGAATATGTTCATGAAATCATCGGGATGAATTAGCAATTTAATATCCTTTCCCATTAATTCGGAAGGCGAAGAGGCTTCAATGTCTCTCATAAAAGCATCGTTAAAATACTTAAGTTTGAAATCGGACGTTACGATAACCGATTCGCTGATGTTTTCCACCAACATTCTGTATTTTGATTCGCTTTCGGTAAGTCTTTCCTGATATTCCTTTTCTTTTGTAATATCCCGCAGAAAAGCCACTATCACCTTCCCGTCTTCCCAATTAATAAGCAACGGATTGGCTTGCACCCATACGATACCGCCCAATTTATCCCTAATTCTTAACGAATAATTGACAGGTACTCCGGGGGTGCGATTAAGTCGTAGTTGAAATCTTTTCCTAACTATTTCCCTATCGTCGGGATGAATAAAAGAAAGGAAATCCTTACCGATTATAAATTCCTTTTTTATTTTCACCAATTTTTCCATCGAGGAATTTATAAAAATAATTTCGCCGTCGGGATTTATTATCACAATGGCTTCATACATATTGTCAACAACGTTTCGGTATTTCTTTTCTTCCTTTTCTATTTTTTGTTTGAGCAACAATTCGTTCTGTTCGAAAGTCAAATCGCGCAAAATCAAAAGTTTGGCGGGAGCGGAATTCCAAAGAATGGTTATTTGCCTGACTTCGAAAAACTTTTTCTCTCCGCTTTTGGTTTTCGCGGTCACACTTATGGATTCTTCCGTCTTTTCCTTTTTTAAAAAATTCGTTATCGTTCTTTTTTCACCTTTGCACACGAATTCTTCGAACTTGTGTCCCTCGACTTCCTCGAATTTAAATCCGAGTTTTTCTTCAAAAACTTTATTTGTGTAAATAATTTTGCCGTTTTGCGTAACGAAAATCAAATCGTACATACTATCAAGCAGAATGGAATAATGCTTTTCGGTAAAACGCGTTTCTTTATCAGCTTCTATTTTCTCGGGCAAAACGTCCACGGTAGCCACAACCACATCATAGCCTGCAATGGAACTTTTATGCAATTGCACCAGCGTATAAAAGGTCTCTCCCGCTTTGTTTTTCGCCCAAAAATGGAACTGTTGCGGAGTGCCGTTAAAAGCTTTTTGAATTTTCGTTATGATTTTTTCTTCGTTGTTACCCTCTGCAAAAAAATATTTAAACGATTTCCCGAACATCTCTTCCGGAAGTAATCCGAAAACTTTTCTCGAATAAACATTGCACGATAAAATTTTACCTTTTTTATCGATTAAAAAAAATGCGGAATTGAGATTGTTCAAGAAATCGGACTTTAAAACATAATTCACCAATTCGGTTTTTATACTCATAGCCGTTCCCACACTCGTTAAAACACTTTTTAATAATTCAGGTTATTATCGGTAGAAAAAAAAATTACTTTACTCCTTTACTTCGGAGGAACTCGGAATATAGTTGGTCGGTGCCTAAAATGTGATGTTTAACCCATTGACTTAGGAATTGCATTACTTCGAGCGTCAATGTAATTTTACCTTCGGCATAGTCTTTTTGAAATTCGGAAACCTTTTTAACAAAATCGTCGTGTTCCTTTTCGTGCATTTCCGTATTAGCATAACCGTATTCGTGAAAGTATTTTTCTTCCGCTGCAAAGTGATATTGCGTGTAATGAATAAGTCCGTTAATAATTTCCCCTATTACTTCACGACCTTGTCCGCTTCGCATCGCATCGTTTAAGCTGTTAAGTAATTCGAACAACTTTTTGTGTTGGTCATCGAACTCCTTAATATGAACGCTGTATTTTTCGTCCCATATCAGTTTTTCCATTATTACCTCTTCCTCCCATAATGTGAACTTCCAAACCGAGCAAAGTTAAGAAATTACAAAAAAAAAGACAAGGAATTCCTTTTTAATGTTTTTTTCGTAAATGAATTTGTAATGAATAAAAAAAAGCGCTTCTCCGATTCCTCGAAGAAGCGCTTAAAAATTTCAACGCCTTGCGAATACCTTAGTTTGTCGGCGCAGGTTTATAGTTTCTTCTCAACTTATCATATTTCGCTTTTTCTTCTTCCGTAAGGTTAGGAATTTTGAAAACTTGTTTCGGATAAATCAAGTTCGGGTCTTTGATTTGATCTTTGTTTGCATGATAAATTTTCGGCCAAGCGAAACCGTTATCGTAAATTTCTTTCTTCTTTGCAATGTTCCACAAGCAATCGCCTTTTACGACAGTGTAAAGAATTTCTTTCGGTTTTGGATGCCAAGCGTCAAGTTTTCTTTGAAGTTGATTGTGAACTTTGTCGAAATACGCCGGGCAAGCACTGATAGGATTGCTTTGCAAATCTTTCAGTTTCGCAACAAGCTCTTCTTTGTCACCCGATCTTGCATCGATTGCTCTTTCGAGAAATTCGACTTGCTTTCCGAAAGTCATGATTTGTTTTTCATTCGCATTAACAAGCGCATACAATTCTTTTTTGCATTGCGCGGGATCGCCGAGAGCTTCGTATTCGGATTTAAGTTGACTAACTTCGGCTTTCAATTGCGAAATTTCCGTATTCAAAGTTACTTTCTTTTCGCTTAATCTTTTGATTTCCGCTTCCCATTCTTCCGAAGTCATTTCTTTTTCTTGTGCGTAAAGGTTTAGCGAAAAAAGAACAACCAAAGCGGAAATTAATACTGTTCTAAGTTTAAACATTTATTGTTCCTCCTTACTTATTCATCTTTTTTAAGTTTTCTTTAACTTGTTCTTTGTTTTGATTGCATTTTTCCAATGCCGCTTTTCTTTCCGCGATGTCTCTTTCCAATTTGGCTTTTTCGCTTTTCAAATCGGTTACTTCGTTTTCAAGAGCGCTGACTTCGGCTTTAAGAGCTTCCAATTGAGCCATTTCTTCTTCGCTTACTCCGCCGCATCCGGTAAGACCGACACCCGAAGTAAGAAAGATTGCTACCAAACCGATTTTAAGTAGCTTTTTTGATTTAGACATAAGTCCTCCTTTTGAATTTTGGTGATTTATTAATTAAAAAAAATTTTACATTCGAAAAAATTATACGTTGCCATTAAAACGAAGTTCCAACGACAAAATAAAAAAAACAAATGATAATCTTAATTATAACAAATTTTTTTCTACAAAACTAAAATAATTATTACCTGCAACGATAAGATGGTCGATAACAGGTATTTCGAAAATTTTTCCCGCCTCCACAAGTTTTTTCGTAATGTTAATATCCGCTTGACTTGCCTCGGCGTTTCCGCTCGGATGGTTGTGAACCAGAATTATGCTTGCCGAATTGGCGTCAATTGCCGCTTTGAAAACTTCACGCGGATGCACCACGCTTGAGTCCAAACTTCCTTCCGAAATTTTTTTGAGCGTAATGAGTTTGTTGGAACGATTTAAACACGCCACGTAAAATCTCTCTTTCGGTTCGTTACGCAAAAGCGGAATGACAAGTTCGGCGAGAATTTTCGGTTCGGTAATTTTTCTTTCTGAAAACCATTTGGATTGAATTTGCACGCGCTTGGCAATTTCAAACGCGGCGAGAAGCGTCGCGGCTTTATCTCTGCCGATGCCTTTTACTCTGCTTAATTCTTCGGCGGTCTTATTTATTAAGCCCGCAAGATTTTTGTTTTCATTCACCAATTTTTGAGCGAGCTCAATTACGGAAACGCCTTTGCCTCCCGTTCGCAACAATATGGCGAGCAATTCCGCATCGCTTAAATTTTCCGCGCCGAGTTTCAAAAGTTTTTCCCTCGGTCGGTCGTCAATCGGTAAATCTTTTACCCTTGCGATTTTTTACACCCCTTGCAAATCCGTCAATTTTGTTTTTAGTAAAATAACGTTTTTATCGTAAGGATTTATTTCCAGCGCTTTCATCAAATATTTTTGCGCTTCTTCGAAATCGTTTTTCGCAATAGCGGAAAAACCCGCAAGCGCATATATCTGCGCGCTTTTTACGCCGCCTTCAATCAATTGTTTCAAGTACTTTGCGGCGGCGGAATATTCACCGAGATTAAAATGAACTTTAGCGGCAAGCAAAAGCATTTCTTCGCTTGCTGAATCGCGTTTCAGAGTTTTTAAAATATAATCCTTCGCGTAATAAAACAAGCCCTTTGCAAAATAAGTTTTTGCGTAAAGCGAAAAAATTACGGTTCTGTCCAAGCCGGAAATTTTATCGAGTAAATCGAGATGTTGCAGCGCGGTATCGTAATCTTTCGATTTCAAGGCTACATTAACGCTTGCAAAAAGCGCTTTCTCGCGATTACGTTTTTCTCCGCTTTCAAGGTATTTCGCGAGGGACTCGCTTGCCGCCTTAAATTCGCCTATTTCGTAATTCGCAATTCCGCGAAAATAATAAACATCGGGGTAAGCGTCCGCGCTTACATTGCGAAAAATCTCAATCGCTTTGCGGAAATTTTTTATTCGCATTAAAAATTGTCCGTATAAAAAAGCGACTTCGTCATCGTGTCCTTCGCTCAAAAAATTTTCAATCAATTCCGAAGTTTTATCGTAAAGTTTCATTTGTTCGTACAAATGAGCGAGGCGTAACATCGTGGCGCGCGTTTCGAGCCTTTCATCGAGCATTTGTTTGTAAATTTGCACGGCGAAAAGCTCTTTGCCTTCGCGAATAAAATTTTCCGCTCGTGAATATCTATCTCTTACTTCTTCGGTCATTCCCATTCTATCGTCGCCGGCGGTTTGGAACTTACGTCGTAAACCACGCGGTTAACGCCTTTAACTTTTCTTATTATTTTGTTGGATACGCTTTCCAAAACTTCGTATGGAAATCTGAACCAATCCGCGGTCATTCCGTCAACGGAAGTTACCGCGCGCAAAGCGATTACGTTTTCGTACGTTCTTGCGTCTCCCATTACACCGACTGTTTTAATCGGAAGCAAAACGGCAAAGGCTTGCCAAATGTCGTCGTAAATTCCCGCCGTGCGAAGTTCTTCGATATAAATTTCGTCGGCTTCACGCAAAATTTCAAGACGTTCGTCGGTAATCTCTCCAAGTATGCGAACCGCAAGTCCGGGTCCCGGAAACGGATGACGTCCGATAAATTCTTTCGGCAATCCGAGTTCGCGTCCTATTGCGCGCACTTCGTCTTTGAACAGTTCCCGAAACGGTTCGAGCAAACGCAAGTTCATTTTATCGGGCAATCCTCCGACATTGTGGTGTGTTTTAATCGTTACGCTTGCGCCTTTAACCGGGACAGATTCTATTACGTCGGGATAAAGAGTTCCTTGTGCGAGAAATTTTATGCCGTCAAATTTTTTCGCTTCCGCTTCAAAAACTTCGATAAAAGTTTTGCCTATGATTTTCCTTTTCTCTTCGGGATTTTCCACGCCGCGCAACGCTTCAAGGAAATTTCGCCGAGCGTCAACGTGAATAATATTTAGATTGAAATTTTCGTTAAACATCTTAACTATCCGCGCGCTTTCGTCTTTTCTCATCAAGCCGTTATCGACGTGAACACAAATAAGATTTTCGCCTATCGCCTTATTAAGCAAAACCGCCGCGACCGAAGAATCGACGCCGCCGCTTAACGCAAGCAAGACTTTCCCTTCGCGAACGATTTCGCGAATTTCGTCGATTTTTTCGCGGATAAAATTCCGCGCCGTCCACGTACGATTTGCGCCGCAAATTCCCACGACGAAATTTTCCAAAATTTTTATTCCCTCTTCGCTGTGCGCCACCTCGGGATGAAACTGCGTGCCGTAGATTTTCGCATCGTCGTTTGCAATCGCCGCAACGGGCGAGTTTTCGGTTCTTGCAATAACGGAAAATCCTTCGGGAAGTTTTGTAACGTAATCACCGTGCGACATCCAAACAACCGAATTATTCGTAACGTTTTTCAAAAGCGGATTTTCCTTCTCAACTATTTCCAATTTCGCTTTGCCGTATTCGCGATTTTCCGCGGGTCTGACTTCGCCTCCGAAACGCGCGGAAATCAATTGCAAACCGTAGCAAATTCCGAGCACAGGCGCGCCGAGTTCGAAAATTTCACGGTCGATTTTCGGCGCGTTCTCGTCGTAAACGCTCGTCGGTCCGCCCGAAAGAATTACGCCGAGCGGCGCAATTTTTCGTATTTCTTCGATTGACAAATCGTAGCGCGCTATCTCGGAATAAACGTTAAGTTCCCTTATTTTTCGCGCAATCAGTTGCGTGTATTGCGAACCGAAATCCAAAATTAAAATCGTTTCGGAATGTTTCATTTATTTATGCCAAAAAAGTTTTACGAATACACTTAAAATTCCCGTAAACAAAAAACGCCGTTGCGAAAAAATCGTAACGGCGCAAAATCGATTTTCGAACACGGAATTAACCGCCTATTTGCTTTGCGTAATCGTCGGCGGAAAGCAAGTCGCCGAGTTCGTCGGCGTTCGCCATCTCCACTTTAACAATCCAGCCCTTGCCGTATGGGTCTTCGTTAATCAATTGCGGCTCGTCCTCCAATTCGGGATTGATTTCCACTACCTTGCCGTTTATCGGCGAAACCAAATCGCTGACCGTTTTTACGGCTTCGATTGTTCCGAACGGCTCGTTTTTCTTGACTTCCGCAAGGTCGGGGTCAACGTCAACGTAAACAATATCGCCCAATTCGCTTTGAGCGTAATCGGTAATTCCGATGTAAGCGTAATCGCCGTCAACTTTCACCCATTCGTGGTCGGATGAATATTTAAGTTCTGCAGGAATGTTCATTTTATCCTCTCGCTTATTTAAAATATTTATCTATGAAAGACGTATCGTAATCCGATGTAACAAAGTGTTCGTTTTCAAGAACTTCTTGATGGAACGGAATTGTCGTCTTTACGCCTTCAATCAAAAACTCTTCGAAGGCGCGCTTCGCACGTGCGATTGCGTGTTTTCTGTCAACGCCCCACACAATTAGTTTCCCGAGTAAAGAATCGTAATAAGGCGGAATTGTGTAGCCGGAATAAACGTGCGAGTCGTTTCTTATTCCGAATCCTCCCGGGAAATGCACAATTTTGATTTTCCCGGGCGAAGGACGAAAATCATATTCGGGGTCTTCCGCGTTAATGCGAAATTCGAAACAATGTCCTTGCGGTTTGCGCGGTTTGTCGGCAATCGGTTCGCCCGCGGCAACAAGAATTTGGTTCTTAATCAAATCGATATTTTGAACCATTTCCGTAACGGGATGCTCGACTTGAATGCGCGTGTTCATTTCAATGAAATAAAAGTTCTGATATTTATCCACAAGAAATTCAACCGTTCCCGCTCCTTCGTATTTTACGGCTTTCGCTCCGAGAACAGCCGCCTCTTGCATTTTCGTGCGTGTTTCGTCGTCAATTATCGGCGAAGGCGTTTCTTCAATTAATTTTTGGTGTCGTCTTTGCACCGAGCAATCGCGCTCGCCGTAAGCGTAAACGTTTCCGTGCGAATCGCCCATTATTTGAATTTCCACGTGACGCGGATTTTCAATGAACTTTTCCACGTAAAGCTCGGGATTTCCGAACGCCGCGCCCGCCTCCGTCGAAGCCATTTGGTACGCCGCTTCGAGTTGGCTTTCCTCGAAAACGATGCGCATTCCCTTTCCGCCGCCGCCCGCAGACGCTTTAAGCATAACGGGATAACCGATTTCCGCCGCGACCTTCTTCGCTTCGTCAACGCTTGAAACCGCTCCGTCGCTTCCGGGCACAACCGGAACGCCGACGCTTTTCATCGTTTTTTTCGCATAAGCCTTGTCGCCCATTTGATTAATCATCGTCGAGGACGGACCGATAAACTTAATGTTCGATTCGGCGCAAATATCCGAGAACTCCGCATTTTCCGCGAGAAATCCGTATCCGGGATGAATAGCTTCCGCTCCCGTAATCGATGCGGCGGAAATAATGTTGGGAATTTTAAGATAACTTTCGTTGCTCGGCGCGGGACCGATACAAACGGCTTCATCGGCAAACATCGTGTGCATGGAATCTTTATCGGCTTCCGAATAAACGGCGACGGTTTTTATGCCCATTTCCTTGCACGTTCTGATAATACGTAACGCGATTTCGCCGCGGTTGGCGATTAAAATTTTCTCAAACAAATCCGTTCCTCTCGCTTTTATTCGGGTTTAATCAAAAACATCGGTTGATTGTATTCAACGGGAGTCGCATTCTCCACAAGAATTTTCACGACCGTGCCGTTTACGTCCGATTCAATTTCGTTCATGAGTTTCATCGCTTCGACAATACAAAGCGTCGTTCCCACGCTTACTTTGTCGCCGACTTTAACGAACGGGTCGGCATCCGGCGCGGGAGCGCGATAGAA
>Ga0256914_1004595_pt1 | contig 10274 bp, 7 predicted proteins | sample HulkmetaG_FD_191571 | JGI IMG/M metagenome (GOLD analysis project Ga0256914, IMG submission 191571) | Hydrothermal chimney microbial communities from Main Endeavour vent field at the Juan de Fuca Ridge, Pacific Ocean - Hulk | ecosystem: Environmental > Aquatic > Marine > Hydrothermal vents ...
ATTTTACATATGGAATCCTCTGCCTTGTAAGTTCCGCCTCTAATTCAAAAGAATGATATGCTGCCCTAAAAAGTACAGCAAAGTCCTTCAGTGAATAACCTTTTTTTAATTGATCTATTATATAACTACATATAAATTCCGCCTGCTTTGGCTCTGTTTTTGTATTTATAAGCTCTGGTTTTCTACCCCCTTCTCTTTTAGTATATAAACATTTTGTATATCTTTTTATAGCTTTTTCCATAAGCGCATTGGTAAAATTGAGAATAGGTTGGGTAGAACGATAATTTTCTTCTAACTTTATAATTTTTGTATTAGGAAATCTATTAGGAAAATCAAACATATTATTATAATCTGCTCCTCTAAAGGAATATATAGCCTGAGAATCATCTCCTACTACCATTATATTTTTATGATTATAACAAAGCCATTCCAATATATCTGCTTGGATCTTATTTGTATCCTGATACTCATCTACCATTATGTATCTAAATTGAGAAGATAATTTATTTCTTACTTCTAAATTCTGCTGCAGAAGATCTCTAAAAAATATTAAAAGATCATCATAATCCATTAGAAAATTGTTCCTTTTATATTTTTGATAGAGTTGAGCCACTTTTTCTATATAATGGGAGAACTCTAAAAAATGTTCATATTCATCTTTAAGAATCGTTTTTATAGATTTTTGTGTATTGAGTGATTTACTGATAATATTAGCAATTGTTCCTTTTTTGGGAAATCTGTCAGGTCTTTTATTAAAATCAAGTTCTTGTATTAAAGAAGAAATTATATCTTCCATGTCTGATCTATCCAAAAGTGAGAAACCATTAGGAAAACCCAAAATATGAGAATATCTTCTCAGAATCTTATTAGCTAAGGAATGAAATGTTCCTCCTGAAACAAATTTGCATCTTTCATCTTGGAGTTTGGTTGCTCTTTCCAGGACTTCATGAGCAGCCTTTTTTGTAAAGGTTAAAAGTAAGATTGAAGGAGGATAAACTCCTAATTCCACAAGTCTTGCTACCCTGTATACTAAGGTTCTTGTTTTACCACTCCCTGCGCCTGCTATAATAAGAACAGGCCCGTCTATGGTCATCACAGCTTCAAGTTGTGCGCTATTTAGAATCTTTTCATAAGGTATCATTTTAAGAAAATACTCTTGAAATTATATGATAAAGACTGCTCATGATAATCATCATAGAAGCAAAAAATATAAACAAAGGTATCAGAAATGATATTATCACTTTTGCATAACTTGTTTTATGAATATATTTTAAACCTATTATTTGAAGTACAGATCTCCATACAAATGCTATTATTCCTCCAAGCATAGGGATGAATGATAAGATTTCTGGGGCTTGAGAATAACAAATAACAAAAAAAGTCTTTTTTATTCCACCTTTTGCTGCTCCAAATGCTGACAGAAATATATGTATTACAAAGCTGTATATAATTAAGCCTAAAATTACCACTAAAGGAATAGAAAAGAAACTAAAAAAAATTATGATATCCATTGAACCAATAGAGTTTTGTTGCAAAATGTTCATAAGAGATGGAAATTTGTCCGCAAGGATAACAAGTTTCCAAAACATGGAAAACATAGAACCAATAGAACCCATAAAAATAGCAAATATAAAAGCATCTTTAAGTTCTATGTCCTTAACAGATAAAAAGAATAATTTAGGGAAAAACATCACTTTTTTAAAGTTTGACCATATATTAGACCATATACCTTCCTTTTTATCTTTATCCAAACCCATATTGAGCATCTTTTTTTCAGACCATCTTTTTATCCAATCCCCGACACCATGCACAGGATGACGCTTTAACATCTCTTCTTTCATTTTTATCCCTTCTTCAGAATCAAGTGCACTTTTTAGGCATTCTATCCTAAAAGGGCATTCTATACATTTACTTTTTACCTCTCTTATTCCTGACTCAGAAATTGGAAACACCTTATCTAATATGCCAAAACAATCTGGTTTCTGTTCCATATTTTTAAGCTCCTAATTTATTTTAAAATATTATCATTTCATAAAAGTATTTTCTATTATATAAATCTTATGTGTAGACTGCATTATAAATTTTCTCGTTTTATACAATATATATATTTGTAAACTCCGTTATCAACAATAGACAAAACATATTCTGTCAAAATTCATATCATAATAATCTCTAATTGTCATTAAGCCCTTATGTATAACTTTATTTTCTGATTGCTTATCTCTATAATTTAGACAAAAAATCAAATGGACATGAAAATAAAAGAAAAAATGAATAAACATCAAGATCGAAAATACATATAACATTGTTACTATATAATATATTGATTTTATTAAAAAAAAAATCCAAAAAAAATCCTTTTTTATCAAGGCATTATTGATAGAACAGAGTTTTTATATAAATAACCTGAGCCTTTTTAAATTTTGATATCATGGTTCTTTGTATAAGAACAGTGCTTAAAAAGTTTGACATTAGTTGCATCCTAAGAAAAGATTCATGCATTCATTTATAATCACAACTAACTCAACCACGGATCATAAAGGGAGGGAAATATGCAGGAGGTATGGGGAGAAGTAAAAAATAAGATAAAACAAAGGATCCCCAAGAATAGTTTTTCTTTATGGATCAAGCCTATTCAGTTTTTAAGAAAAAAAGGAAGTACGATTATTTTGGGATGTCCTAATAAATTCTCTTGTAGGTGGGTTGCAGAGAATTATTTGGATATAATTACAGAAGTCTTTTCTCACTTAGTGAACGAAAAGTTGGAATTTCAGTTTAAAGTTGTTCCAAGGGATAAAGGAACAAATAGTGGAAGCAAGATATTATATACTCCAGGCCAAATGTATATACATGAAACTTTTAAAACAAGAGGCCCCAAAAGACTTCGTCTTAATAAAGATTTTGTATTCGAAAAATTCATTGTTGGTCCTTGTAATGAATTTGCATATAATGCCTCTACAACTTTTGCATCAACTGATACTTGGAATTATGGCACATTGTTTATGTTAGCCGGTACAGGCTTAGGTAAAACACATCTTTCTCAGGCTGTGGGTCATTGGATCTTAAAACAAAAACCAGAAACTAAGGTAGTTTATGTTACAGTAGAAGATTTTATGAATGAATTGATATATGCCATAAAAACAAAACAAGTAGATTCCTTTAAAGAAAGATATAGGAAATCTTGTGATGTATTATTATTAGAAGAAATACATTTCTTAAGCGGAAAAGAAAAAACTCAGATAGAATTGGCTCACACTTTAGATTCGCTTATAAATGACAAAAAAAGGGTAATTTTTACAAGTTGTCTTCCTCCAAACAAAATACCTCGTCTTTCGAAAGAACTATCTTCGCGGCTAACTTCTGGACTTATAACACCTATTGATTTTCCAGATTATGAAACCCGTTTTAAAATTATATCTCAAAAGGCATTGGAACAAAGGCTCCATTTAGACGAAGAGATAATACATTTTCTTGCATCTCACATTACAAAGGATATAAGACATATGGAAAGTGTTATAAACTGCCTGAAGGCAAAGGCAGACTTTATGAGAGCAAAGATAGATCTTGATTTGGCAAGGGAAGTTATATTACATTTTATACCTTCAGAACCTATTGTCACTTTAGAAGATATAATGAAACTAATATGTAGATATTATAGAATTGATCCTGATATCTTAAGATCTAAGTCTAGAAAAAGGGTATACTCTACAGCTCGAAATATATATGTATATCTTGCTCGAAAATATACCAATAAATCTCTAACAGAAATAGCAAAATCTATAAATAGAACCCATTCTACAGCTATATATGCCTTTGAAAAAATAAGAAAAAGCCTAAAAAGCAACCATGAAATAAAGAAACAAGTTTTGTTTTTAGATAATAAGGTGAGTGAAATTAGACTCTAATTTTATAGGCATTATTATGCTTAGCATTAAAAAAATTAATTTTGGTAAATAAATTTTCTATTAATCTGTTGGATTCTGTAATCCTGTCTATGGATATAGAGCCTTTTTTTATTTGTTCATATATAATGTTTACAATATCTGCTAATGAAATTTTATCTAATTGATTACTAAAGATAAGCATATTTATGCCTGCATTAATGGCCAAACTTGTTGCCTGAGCCAATGAATAGTATTTAGAAATAGCCTTCATTTGCATATCATCACTTACTATTACTCCTTTGAAACCCAACTTTTTTCTAAGCAATAATGTATTTACTTTGTAAGACAAAGAGGCAGGGTAAACTGGATCAAGATATTTATTAAATAGATGGGCAGTCATGATCATATCCGCTTTACCTTCTTGAATAAGCCTTTGATATGGCTCTAATTCTATAGAATTCCAAGTATTGCTTATATCTGCAAATCCATCATGTGAGTCATTATTTGAAGAACCATGACCAGGAAAATGTTTTAGTACACTAATAATACCTTTATTATGTAAAGCATCACAAAAAATACGTGCATATTTTATAACTTTTTGGGGAGATTTTCCATAAGAACGCTCTAATTTCACTATAATATAATTGTTTGGATTAATAGCCAGATCTAAAACTGGTGCAAAATTACAGTTTATTCCCATATTAAAAAGTTGTTGAGCCAAATCTAAATAAATTTTTTTAGCTTTTGTTAGATCTTCTTGTTTAGCAAGATAACTGGCTGATGGAGTAGGGATAAAACCATCTTCAGGTTTCAATCTTGAGACCTTTCCTCCTTCTTGGTCTATAGCGATTAGGATAGGATATAATGTATAGGAACATAATTGTCTAATTAGTTTTTTAAGTTGATCAGGAGAACATATGTTTTTTCTTCTCTTACTATGATAAAAATCACGGTCAAATAATATAATCCCACCTGGACAATATTTTGTTATTTCTACAGCAAAATGGCTTTCCTTATATAGATATTGCTGATCAAATCCTATTATTATCATCCTTGAAATCATTTGTTTTAATTGAGAGGTTAACATGTTTTTCCTAAGTTTAATATTCTAAAATTAATCCTTTGATTGATTCTGTTTTATATCAGTACCTTCCTTGCACTAATAAAAGGTGTTTACCCCACATTATAGTTCTTAAAAAGTAATTTTTAGGCGTTTATTTTTATAATATAAGTATATAATTTATTACTGGTATATGTTTTGCCAATATTTAACTTGCATCCTTAAACAAGCACGATAAAAACAAAAAATTATTTGTAAATAAAAATATAATAAAAAATACTTGATATAACTTATCTTTTAACAATACTACCAAGCCATCTAAAGTGCCTACTAATGTTAAGCATAAAATTAAGAGAGTAAATGTAATTAACCATTATGCCACAGGACTCCATTAAGCCACGAGTGGAAGTGTTTGCAAGAAAATTTATATTATTATCTGATACAGTTGCTCCATTTCTTATATGAAAATTAGCTACTGGATTCAATGGCTTACCATTTGGAGTTTTTTCTTTTAGTAAATAATGAGCAGCTATCTTAGTCAAAGGCATTCTTAGTGCCTTTACAATTTCTTTATCTTTAGGCCAATCATTTTTTGAAAGTATATGCAAAAGCCTTTTATTAAAGGACTGCCATTCCAAATCAGAATCTTCTATATTTATACCTGCTTTTTTTAATATAATAAGTTTTTGTTTTTTAGAGAAAAAATTTTCTATTGTATCTGCCTTAAGGGAAAATGATTTATCTTTTCTTTGTAATATAGCTTTGAGATATCTCTCCCAAAATCCTGGCATAGGGCTTAGAGTAACAAAATTTTTTATTCTGCTATCTTCTTTCCTAAGATATTCCATTACCCTAGCAATAAGCACTTTTCCGAGCCCTAAACCTGCGAGACCATTTTGTGTATTATTTATAGAATAAAAGGTTGCTGTATCTATACGCTCCTCTTTAATAACATCTTTACCAATTATTTCATCAATCCTTTTTGGAATACCTTTTGTTAAAGCTACCTCTATAAACACTATAGGTTCATGAGGAATTAATTTGTGATATAGGGCAAAACATCTCTTGTCTTTACCAAGTCTTCTTATCATCTCCTCTACGCTTATCATTGGATGAACAAGATCACTGTTCTTTATAATTTCTATCTGCCTGTAAGTAGAGTCTAAAGTTATCTCTTCTAAATACAAGAAACCTTCACAAAACCACATTTCAAATAATAGAACAATATCTCTATCTAATGCCTTAAGATCTGATACACCTAATTCCCTTTTTATAGTCAAAATATCACTTCTAAGATTTAGTAAAAACCTCAATCCTCCTGGAATTCTTGATATATTCAAGAGCATATTTAGTCTAGGAGAGGATAGCTTCTGCCTTAATTCAGATAAAAAAAGTGACCATTGAATATTATCCATGCTTTCAACATTTGCTTTATTTATCATCGGAACAAGTTCTTGTTTTTGAACTTCTATTTGCTCTATTATTGACCTGAAAAGCTGTTCTTTTTCTGAAAGGTCAAGTTTTTTATATAATAATTTGACCTCTTTAAAAATATTCTCTTTATCATTTATATCTAAAGTAATATTTTTAAGCCTTTTTAATATACCATCTACTTTATGCTTGTCTTGGGATAACACAGCCATTCCTATAAAATTATTTTCATATATCTTATTTTTCATTATACAATAGATTTATACAATAAAATAATAAAAAGGAGAAAGAAAAGAAATGAAGAATTTCATGTTAACAATTAAGGACAAAGAACAACTTAAAGATTTGGGAATTAGAGAGGAAGATATCTTATGGCAAATAGAAATGTTTGATAGGGGAACCCCTTATGTTGAGCTTATAAGGCCTTGCACATTAGGAGATGGAATAACAGAGTTTCCTTATGAAAAAGCAAAAGAATGGGTTAAATGGTATGAAACACATTCAAATCATATAAAAAAGATAAAATTCGTCCCCGCATCTGGTGCAGCTACCAGAATGTTTAAGGCGTTAATCCGGTTTTACAATAATTCTGATAATGTTAGCATAATAGAAAACTTAGCTAAGAAAGATGATCAAGATGCAAAAGATTTTATTTTTTTTGTTGATAATATTGAAAAATTTGCTTTTTTTGATGATTTAAAGATAATCTTAAAAAAACATGGTTATGAAGTGCGGGACTTAATTAAAAAGAAGGAATTTAAAGTAATACTCAAATATCTTCTTACAAAAGATGGTCTTAATTATTCCAATATGCCTAAAGCATTAATAAAATTTCATAGATATATTGATAGAAATAGGACTGCTTTTGAGGAACACCTTGTAGAAGCCACAGGTTATACAAAATATAAAGGCCTTTGCAAATTACACTTTACAGTCTCATCAGAACATAAAAAGAAGTTTTTACAATTTTTTGATCAAATAAAAGAAAATTATGAAAAGAAATATAATATTAATTATCAAGTGGATTTTTCTTTACAAAAAAGGTGCACAGATACTATAGCAGTAGATATCAATAATAAGCCTTTTAGATTAAGTGATGGAAGCCTACTTTTCAGACCAGGGGGACATGGTGCCCTTATTTATAATTTAAACAATATAGAAGATGAGCTTATATTTATTAAGAATATAGATAATGTTGTTCCAGATAGATTAAAAGAGAAAATATATTTTTGGACAAAAGCTCTTGCTGGTTATCTTTTATGGTTAAAAGATAAAATCAATAGTTTTATTCAATCATTACGTTATAGTAATATAAACAAAGAAATTATGATAGAAATATCTAAATTTTGCAAAAAATATCTTTATATAGATATTCCAAAAGATTTAGATTTAATAAGAAAAAAAGAATATATTATGACTATTTTGGATAGACCTATCAGGGTATGTGGTATGGTGCCAAATATCAGGGAACCTGGAGGAGGCCCTTTTTGGGTAAAGGATGCTCAGGGAAACATATCCATGCAGATTGTAGAAAATGCCCAAGTAGACATGAGTTCCCAGGAACAAAGAAAAATATTCAACTCATCTACTCACTTTAATCCTGTCCATATTGTATGCTGGACCAGAGATTGGCAGGGTAAAAAATTTGATTTAATCCACTACGTGGATAAAAATGCTGTTTTTATAACTCTAAAATCTAAGGATGGAAAGGATATAAAAGCATTAGAATTGCCTGGATTATGGAACGGTGGAATGGCTTATTGGAACAGTATATTTGTAGAAGTACCTGCAATAACTTTTAATCCCGTAAAAAAGGTTACAGATTTGTTAAAAGAAAACCATCAATAAAATTAAAGAATAATTTCTTGCTTTTCTTTAGCAAAGAAACTGTTTATCTTATAACAGTTATATTTTATACTTAGTTTATCTAATTCCTCATCTGTTCTATCAGGATCATGATGAAAAAAAGCTAATTTTTTTACATTAGCTTTTTTTGCTATATCAAGGGCATATTCTATATAAGAGTGTCCCCAACCAGCTTTTGTAGAATCATATTCGTCTTTTGTATATTGAGCATCATGAACCAATAAATCAACATTTTTTGCAAATTCTATTATTTGATTTATATTATTAAAAGGTTCTGTATCATATATAGTACAAAATGATCTATTCCTAAATTCAAACCTATAACCTAAACATGCAATTGGATGGGAAAGCAACTGTGTTTTCAATAATAAACCATCTTCTAAATCATAAATTCCTTCTTCAAGTTCAATATATTCTACCTTAGCAGCCAAATCTTTATGCAATATAGGAAAATAATTATATGTCCATTGACCGCCAACAATTTCTTCTAAGGAATTATTTTCTGATGCTCTTGGACCAAATATCTTAATATTAGAATCAGCCATATACATAGGAGCAAAAAAAGGAAAACCCATAATATGGTCCCAATGGGTATGAGTAAGAAATATTTTTATGCTATCTTTTTTATTTGTAAAATTCTCTTTTAATAAATAATTTCCCAGTTCTCTTATGCCAGAACCTGCATCAATTATTACTCTATGGTTTAACTCTTTTATAATAAGCTCAATACATGAAGTGTTGCCCCCATATTTTACTGTATTAGGCCCCGGACACGGAATAGAACCTCTTACGCCCCAAAATCTAACTATCATTTTTTGATCCTTTTTTATTTCGTATTTAAAAAAAGATTTTTTAATAAGTCAATTAAAACAAAATATTATGGTAAAAAGGGAAAAAGTTGTTATATAACATATATCATGTGGAATTTCTTTTTTCTACTAATATTTGGATTTGTTTTCCTTTATATAGGTGCGGAATGGCTTGTAAAAGGTGCATCTCAACTTGCAATGCTTTTAGGTCTTAGTCCTCTTTTAATAGGATTAACAATCGTGGCCTTTGGCACATCTACACCAGAGCTCGTAGTGAGCCTTTTGTCTGCATTAAAAGGTAAAAGTATGATAGCTATTGGCAATGTAGTAGGAAGCAATATTTGTAATATTGCTTTAGTATTGGGAATTGCTAGCCTGTTTCATCCAATTAAATGTAGAAAAGAGCTTTTAAAGAGGGATATACCTATTATGGTGTTTGTATCAGTGTATCTAATAGTTATATCTTTGGATTCAGAAATAGGAAGATTTGATGGTTTTATTTTATTTTTATCTCTTATTACTTATACTATTTTTAATTACTTAGAAGACAAGACAAACAGATCTATTGCTTCCACAGAAGATGTATATTTAAAAAACGAGCATAAGAAAACAAAAGGATTTGTGCAAACTTTTTTTATAATAATTGGCATATTGTTTGTAGTTGTTGGGGCTAAAATGGTGGTAAAAGGGGCAGAAAATATAATGCGCATTTTTGGAATAAGCGAAAAAGTAATAGGTTTAACGATTGTTGCATTTGGAACGTCTCTGCCAGAGCTTGCTACATCTGTTGTGGCTTCTTACAGAAAATATGCTGACATAAGCATAGGAAATCTTATAGGGAGTAATGCGTTCAACATAATGTGTGTTTTAGGACTGACAGCCCTTATTAAACCGATACCTATTACAGGGGGTATATTTAAAAGCAAGCTATTTGTAGACTATTTAATAATGCTTATTATAAGCTTAATACCTTGGTTTATGATAAGAAGAAATCTTTTAATTAGCAGAAAAGATGGACTAATCCTTTTAACATTATATACAGGCTATATATTATATCTTTATATATAAGCTAATTCTTAATCTCCTTAATAGGTTTAGCTTCTTCAATAAGCATAATAGGAATTCCATCTTTTATCTCATAATATACCTTACATTTTTTACATATCAATATGTTATTTTGGCCATCAAAATATATATCTTGTTTGCATTTAGGACACGCGAGTA
>Ga0256914_1004596_pt1 | contig 10272 bp, 5 predicted proteins | sample HulkmetaG_FD_191571 | JGI IMG/M metagenome (GOLD analysis project Ga0256914, IMG submission 191571) | Hydrothermal chimney microbial communities from Main Endeavour vent field at the Juan de Fuca Ridge, Pacific Ocean - Hulk | ecosystem: Environmental > Aquatic > Marine > Hydrothermal vents ...
TCCTCGCCGCTGAGGAAGGTGCCTGGGCCCGGGTGCGCATTCTTCTTCCCCGCTCCTGACTGTTTCCCGTTGTCTCCCGAAAATCCTTCCCCGGCTTTTTCAGAAAATTCCTGGCAAAGAAGAGGTGCTCCGTGGTAGAGTAATTCTCAGGCCGAGAAGCGGCCGTATCTATCCAATATGCTGATTCCACTATAAAAAATTTGGAGTAATCAGATGAGCAGGGTTGTTTTCTGGGCCGGAGTCCTGGCGGTTTCCCTTTTTTGTCTGTACGGCTGCGGTGCCCCGGTCACCGTCGGTCAGATGGAGAAAGCCGGCGGCCGGCGGCTGGATGCGCCACGGGTGCTTGCGCTGGTGAGCGGCAACAGCCTGCGGCTTGAATCCTTTCAGCAGGATTTCACCGTTTACTTCGATCCATCGCGGCGGGCCTTTGCCGGGGATATCAACGGCAACAGAGATCAGGGGCGTTGGGATGTTTCCAGCCTGGGAGAGCTCTGTCTCAAGCTGAACTCCTGGTGGTTCAATGACCTGCGCTGTTTTACCGTCTACGAGGCCCGGGACGGGGTGCGCTTGTTTACCGCCAATGGGGCCCTTGCCTACGGTGTCCGGCAGAGCCGGGGTGATACGGCCGGGCTCTTTATTGCCGCCGCCCCGCGACGAACCAGCTACCGGCCGGACAAAGGCCACAATGACAAAACGGTCCCCAAGGCGGCCGGCGGAACGGTTGCGGTCACCTCTTCCACGGTGGTGGAGAAGCAGGCCCCGGCTGCGTCGGCCGGCGGGCGGAGCGAGGAGTTGAAAAGCACGGTGAAGTGGATGGCCAAGGATTGCCCCGGCTGCAATCTGGCCGGTGCCGATCTGCGCAAAGCGGATCTGGTGGGTGCCCAGTTGCGGGGTGCCCGGCTCAGCGGCGCCAACCTGCGGCGGGCCAACCTGCGACGGGCCGACCTGCAGGGCGCCGATCTCTCCAACGCGGTACTGGTCTACGCCAATCTGCCGGGCGCCAATCTGAAGGACTGTAATCTGCGCAATGCCGATCTCACCGGCGCCAACCTGATCCTTGCCGATCTGACCGGGGCCGACATAAGCGGCGCGATCCTTACCGGGGCGCACCTGGACAGCGTCAAAGGACTCAAGCGCAAGTAAGAGAGGAAGACCTCAAACCGGCCGGCATCCGGCAGCCACCGAAACAACATCGCCTGCGGGAAGGAAAAAAATGTCCGCACCAGCTTTCGTTCACCTGCACGTTCACACCCAGTACTCCATGCTTGACGGCGCCATCCGTCTGGATGACCTTCTGGACCGCTGTCGGGAATACGGCATGGAAGCCGTGGCCATTACCGACCATGGTGTCATGTTCGGGGCCCTGGAGTTTTATACCAAGGCGCGGGCCGCCGGCATCAAGCCCATTGTCGGCTGTGAGTTCTATCTGGCCGCTGACGGGCGTCATTCCAGAAAGCGTTCCGGGGGCGGGAATTTTCACCTGGTGCTGCTGGCAATGGACAAAACCGGTTACAGGAATCTGCTCAAACTGGCCACCATTGCCCAGCTTGAGGGCTTCTACTACAAGCCGCGCATCGACAAGGAAGTGCTGCGACGGTACAGCGACGGCATCATCGCCCTCACCGCCTGTCTCCATGGTGAGGTGCCCTGGTTTCTTGCCCGCGGCGAGGAGGAGACCGCCTTGCAGCGTGCCCGGGAGCTTAAGGATATCTTCGGAGACCGTCTCTATTTCGAGCTTCAGGAAAATTCCATTCCCGAACAGACAGTGGTCAACAACGGTCTCAAGAAACTGGCGGCCGAGCTTGACGTCAAACTGGTGGCCACCAACGATTGTCACTATCTCAACCGTGACGAATCCTACGCCCATGAGGTCCTGCTGGCCATCCAGACAAGCAGGACCATCAGCGATCCCAACCGTTTCAAGTTCTCCACCGACGAGCTCTACTTCAAGAGCCCCGGAGAAATGGCATCCCGGTTTGAGCACTGTCCCGAGGCCATTGCCAATACCGTGGAAGTTGCCGGCCGCTGCAACCTGGAACTGGACTTCGGCGAGCATCACTTTCCCATCTTTCCGGTCCCGGAGGGCGAAAGCCTGGAAACGGTCTTTGAAAAGGCCTGCTGGGACGGCCTGGCCGGGCGTTTTGACGATATGCGTGAGATGGGCACCCTTGGAGACGCGGATGAAGAGAAGTATCGCCGGCGGCTGAGCATGGAGATCGGCGTTATTCGCCGTATGGGATTTGCCGGCTACTTCCTGATCGTTGCCGATTTTATCAACTGGGCGAAATCGCAAAAGATTCCCGTTGGTCCCGGCCGTGGTTCCGGGGCCGGGAGCCTGGCCGCCTACTGCATGCGCATTACTGATCTCGATCCCCTGGAACATGGCCTCATCTTCGAGCGCTTTCTCAACATCGAGCGCCGCTCCATGCCCGACTTCGACGTGGATTTCTGCAAGGAGCGGCGTGACGAGGTGATAGCCTACGTGCAACGCAAATACGGCGGTTCCGAGCATGTGGCCCAGATCGTCGCCTACGGTTCCATGAAGGCCAGGGCCGTGATCCGCGACGTGGGCAGGGTGCTGGAGATTCCCCTGCATGAGGTGGACCGCATCGCCAAGCTTATTCCCGAGGAACTGAAGATCACCATTGACAAGGCCGTCGAGCGGGAGCCGCGTCTGCGGGAGGCCATGAAGCGCGACGACCTGCGGGAACTGCTCTCCGTGGCCCGTACCCTGGAGGGATTGGCCCGGCACAAGACCATCCACGCCGCCGGCATTGTCATCTCGCCCAGACCCATGGTCGAGTACCTGCCCCTTTGCAAGGGTCCCAACGGTGAGGTGCTCACCCAGTATGACATGAAGTTCACCGAGAAGACCGGGCTCATCAAATTCGACTTCCTCGGTCTCAAGACCCTCACCGTCATTGATCGGGCCCTGCGACTGATCAGGCAGGATATCGGCACCGAACTCGACCTGAAAAAGATCCCCATGACCGATGCCAAGACCTTCGATCTGCTCTGCAAGGGCAACAGTCTCGGCGTCTTCCAGCTGGAGAGCGACGGCATGCGGGATCTCCTGGTTAAGATGGCGCCGGAACAGTTTTCCGATCTGGTGGCGCTGGTGGCCCTATACCGTCCCGGGCCCATGGAAAGCGGCATGCACATGACCTTTGTCGACACCAAGCATGGCCGCCGGCCCCCCGAGTATCCCCTGCCGCAGATCAAGCCGGTGCTGGAGGAGACCTACGGGGTGATCGTCTACCAGGAGCAGGTCCAGAAAATCGCAAATATCCTTGCCGGTTACAGCCTGGGTGACGCCGATATCCTGCGGCGGGCAATGGGCAAGAAGATTCCCGAGGTCATGGAGCAGGAACGGGAGAAGTTCATGGCCGGGGCTGAGAAAAACGGAATTCCCAAGGACAAGGCCAAGTATATTTTCGATCTCATGGCCAAGTTTGCCGGATATGGCTTCAACAAATCCCATAGTGCCGCCTATGCCCTCATCTCCTATCAGACCGCCTTTCTCAAGGCCCATTATCCGGCCCAGTTTATGGCGGCGTTGCTCTCCTGTGATGTGGACAACACCGATAAGGTGGTTCGCTATATCAACGAGTGCAAGGTGCACGGCATCGAGGTGCTGCCGCCTGATATCAACGAGTCGGAGCATGATTTCACCGTTATCGACGATCGGGTGCGCTTCGGCCTGGCCGCGGTGAAGAATGTCGGCGGGGCCGCGCTTGACTCCATCATCGAGGAACGTAAGCAAAACGGTCCCTACACCTCGCTCAGTGATTTCTGCAGCCGTATCGACTCAGGCAAAGTTAATAAAAAGGTAATTGAAAGCCTGATCAAGGCCGGGGCCTTTGATTCGTTCAAGGCCCGGCGTTCCCAGCTCATGGCCGTGCTTGGCCAGGCCCTTGATCGGGCCAAGGCGGTGCAGCGGGACCGCAAAAGCGGCCAGATGAGCCTTTTTTCCATTGGTCCGGCCAAAAACAGCGCGGCCGCCACCGAGGTTGAACTGCCGGACATACCGGAGTGGCCGGAGCTGGAAAAACTCTCCTACGAAAAGGAAACCGTGGGTTTTTTTATCACCGGTCATCCCCTGGAATCCTTTCTCGTCGATCTGCAGCGGGTGACCGATGTCGAAATCGGCAAGCTCGATAAGTGCAGGGACGGCAGTCCGGTGCGCATCGGCGGTCTGTTCATCAACTACAAGGAGCACAAGAGCAAAAAGGGCGATCGCATGGCCTTTACGGTGCTGGAGGACATGAGCGGCAGCGTCGAGGTTGTGGTTTTTCCATCCACCTTTGCCCGTTCTTCCGCGCTGCTCACCTCGGACGAACCGGTGGTGGTTCTCGGCACCGTCCAGGAGGGCGAACGCGGCGCCAAGATTATCGCCGAGGAGATCTCCGGGTTGGAGGAGGCGCTGGAAAAATATGTACGCGAGGCCCGGATCACTCTTCGCGCCGACCGCATCGGCCGCAGGCACCTGGAGAGTTTCAAGGAGATGCTCTACTCCTTCCACGGCAACTGCCCCGTCTCCCTCACCTTGCACTTCGACGGCCGCGGCGAGGTGGATATCGAAATTCTCAAGGATCTCACCATCAAACCCTGCCGCGATTTTTTCAGCCGGGTGGAAGCCGTCTTCGGTCCCGGCTCCCTGAGCATGCGCCTGAAAGAAGCGGAAATCAAACCGCGCAAGGCACGCTTTTCCTGATAGATTCCGAAATGTTTCCCTGCAGGCAAAAACGGCTGCGGGTCCGGTATAGCTGATCGGCTCTCAACGGGAGGTTCCGGCTAGGTGTTGCTGCACCGGTCTTTGTCTTTGCCGCTGCGGGGAAGGCCATGGGCCTGGTGCCAGAGGTATTTGCGGCAGATGCCGCGGATGAGGCTGGATTCCTTTTTCTGCAGTCGGATACGGCCGAGAAACTGGCGGATATTTCGCATCCAGTAAACATGGGTGGTGTGTTTGAGGAAACCGATGGTGGTCAGCACCTCTTCGATGTGGGCATACATGCCCTCCAGTTCATGGGAGTTGGCATACTCTGCTTCCGGCAGTGGCCGGGTGGCGATGCCGGTGGCCGCCGTGTGGAGTTCATAGCAGTGGATGGCCACAGCCTGGGCCAGGTTGAGGGAGGAGAAATCCGCCGTGGGAACGGTGGAGGTGAACTGGCAATAATCGAGGTCGCTGTTGGTCAGCCCCGAACTCTCCGGGCCGAACATGAGGCCGATGCGATTTCCCGGCAGCAGAGGCACGAGTTCGGCCATCACCTCGCGCGGGGTGTTTTTCCGTATGCGGCGACGGCCCTTGCGGGCAGTGGTGCCGACCAGGAAGTGGAAGGGAGCCACGGCCTCGGCCACATTGTCATGGAGCCGCATGGAGCGGATGATATGCGCCGCCTTGTGGGTGGCCATCTTGAGCATGGGCTCCTCCCGGGGAGGTTGGTCGCGGACAACCACCAGCTGCGATATGCCGAAGTTATAGGCAATCCTGGCTGAGGCACCGATATTCTCCGGATATTTGGGATGAACAAGAACAAGAGCCACCCGGGCAAGGGGGTTGGAGCGTTTTTCTTTCTCTTTCAGTGGGGTGTCCATGGTTCAGTCAACAAGAGTGAAGGTCAGTTGTTTTTTCACCGTATCAACCCGCACCAGCCTGACCTGGACAATGGTGCCCAGCTGGTAGATCTTGCCGTGGAGCTCACCGATCAGACGATGGCTGCCGGCATCGTGAATATAGTAATCGTCATCCATTTCCCGCACCGGCACGGCACCGCTGATAAAGTGATTGACCAGCTCCAGGAAGAGGGCGAAACGGCTGACGCCGGAGATGATCGCCTCGAACCGCTCTCCGATCTTGTCCCGCATGAAGAGGACGCTGAGGCGGGCGTGGATATCTCGTTCCACGTCCACGGCCACCCGTTCCCGGGCCGAGAGATGGTTGCCTGCTTCCTCGAGCCGTTGCCGCTCCGGAAGCTGGGAAGAGGCGTCCTGGAGGTGATGCTGCAGGACCCGGTGGACGATGAGATCCGGATAACGACGGATGGGTGAAGTGAAATGGGTGTAGTAGGGCGCAGCCAGACCGAAATGCCCTAGATTTTCGGGCGAGTAGCGGGCCCGCTGCATGGTACGCAGCAAAAGGTTGTTGATCACATAGGCCGACGGGCTTGAGGCGGCCCGTTCCAGCACTCCGGCAAACCAGGCAGGCGACGATTCGAAGGGCTGCGGCAACTGCAGGCCCATGGCCGCGGCCGCCTTGATGAACTCCTCCACCTTCTCCGGTTCCGGCTCTTCATGAACCCGGAAGAGCACCGGCCGCTTTTTCGTCGCCAGCAGCTCGGCGACCGCTTCGTTGGCGGCGAGCATGCACTCCTCGATGAGCAGGTGGGCCGGGTTACGCTCCTGGTGGCCGATGTCGATTATTCTTCCCCGGTCGTCTAAGCGGATATCGGCCTGGGGAATGACAAAGCCGAGGCTGCCCCTTTCCAGGCGGCGGTCATGCAGCAGCCGGGTCAGCCGGCTTGCCGCTTCCAGCATGGCAAGGCAGTCCCGGTGGCGGTGCCGCAAATCTTTGTCCCGGTCCGCCAGAATGCGGCGCACTGTGGTATAGGTGAAGCGGGTGCGGCTTGTAATCATGCTCTTGGTAAAACGCATGGAGGTACGTCTGCCCCGGGAGTCGAAGTCGAGGATGGCGGTGAACGCCGGCCGGTCCTGCCCGGGAACCAGGCTGCAGAGATCGTTGGACAGTCTTTCGGGCAGCATGGGAACTACCCGTCCCGGCAGGTAGACGCTGGTGCCCCGCCGGTAGGCCTCACGGTCCAGGGCCGAGCCGGGCCGGACGTAATGACCGACGTCGGCGATGGAGACCAGCAGCCGGAAACCTTCGCCTCTTTTTTCCACATGGATGGCATCGTCAAAGTCCCTGGCGGTTTCGCCGTCGATGGTGACGTGATCAAGATGGCGCAGGTCTTCGCGTCCCGGCTCGCAGTCGGTCTGCGGCGTCAGGGCCTCGACCTCCGCCATGACGTCGGCGGGAAAGGAGGCGGGCAGCTCATGTTTGAACATGACCATCCTGATCTGAGTATCCACCTGGTCGGGGTCGCCGAGGATGGTGACGATCCTGCCGACGGGATCACGGGTTGCCGATCCGTAATCGAGGATGTCGACCACCACGGCGCTGCCGTCGGTGGCGCCCTTGTTCCGTTTTGCCCCGATGCCGATGCGGTGGGGCATCTTGTCGTCATCGGGGATCACGTATCCGGAGTCACCGGTGCCAACGAAGATGCCCAAGAGACGGCTGAAGCCCCGTTGGAGAATTTTCACCACCCGGCCCTCGGGACGCCCCCGGCTGTCGCCGATCACCTGTACCAGGATCCGGTCGCCATGGGCGGCTCCGGCCATGTTGCGCCGGGCGATGAAGATATCCCTTTGCCGCGGTTTTTTGACAACCGCAAAGCCGAATCCCCGGGCTGTCACATCCAGCACCGCCTCAACGGTGTCGGAGTCGGGACGGGCCAGGTATTTTTTTCCCTGTCGTATCACCCGGCCGCTTTTCATCAGTCTGGTGAGTTCCTGTTTCACCGTTTTAACGGATTGCTCCGGCAGGGAAAGGTCGGCGAGAATGGCGCGTAAGGAGACCGGCCGGTGCCGACTGCGGAGAAGATCGAAGACAGCCTGCATCTGCAGGGTTGATTTTTTTGTGATTCTGGGGGATAAGGTTTTTCTTCCCCGCTGTTTGGCAAACGGGCGGGAGCGGCGTTTCCTCTGTTTTCTTTTTCTGCTCATATTTTTTTTGTTTTCTTACCGTCGTCCATTGACCTTCCGGCGGATTATCGGTAAACGTTGAAAGGAGGGCTTGTCCCCGGCGGCGTCATGTCGTCGGGGGATGGCCCTGAGATCCGGGTACGGGGAGCGGATGCGGCCTGCCGCGGCACCGCCTGTTTTCCCGGCTTGTGACGGGTCATACTCGGAAATAAACCATTTGCCACGTAAATAAATTATTTTTTTACAGATGATCTCCCCGCGACGAGGTTTTGATCTGGACGAATATCGTCAGACCATGCAGACTTTCCTGGGCCCGCAGCAGGGCGCCGGGGTCTTCTGGAGTGCCCTGGAGTTTGCCGTCAACGCCCATCAAAACCAGTGGCGCCGTTCCGGGGATCCCTATATCATGCATCCCTGCAATGTTGCAAGGATTCTTGCCGAGGAGCTGGATGTCCGCAATCCGGAAATCCTTGCCGCCTCGTTGCTGCACGACACCCTGGAGGATGTTGACTACGTCACCACCGAACTGTTGCGGGAAAAGTTCGGCAGAAATGTTGAGGCTATTGTCGAGGGCTGCACCAAAATCGCCCACTATTCCGGGGATAAACAGGCGTTCAAGAAGCTGGTCCACCGCAAGATATTCAGTGGGGCCGCAGCCAAGCCCGAGGTGATGATCGTCAAACTGGCCGATCGTCTCCACAATCTGCGCACCTTAAGCGCCATGCCCAAGAACAAGCGGCAGCGCATCGCCGAAGAAACCCTGGATATCTACGCACCGCTGGCCACGGTTTTCGGCCTGTTTGCCATTCGCAGGGAACTGCTCGGCCTGGCGCTTAAGTATAAGTTTCCCAAGCAGGCGGCGCGCATTGTCTTCGCCATCGAGCAGCTTCGCAACTCGCCCCAGGCCCGGGAGATCGTCCACCGTTTGCAAAAAGAGTTCAGAAAACGGAATATGGTCTGCAAGGTCCGTTTCCGCGCCAAGGGGCTGGGCAAGTATTATGACTTCAAGAACAGGATCCTGATGAAAAAAATCGAGGTCCCCCTCGAGATTTTGATTATCACCGAGGATACGCTTCCCTGTTACCAGGCCCTGGGAGTACTCAACCAGCTCTACCCGCCCATCCCCCGCACCATCCGTGACTTCATCGCCAATCCGAAACCCACCGGCTACCAGGGGCTGCACGCCCGGGGAATCATCGAAGGGAAAAAATATCTCTTTAAAATCCGCACCGCGGAAATGGAACATCGGGCCCAGCGGGGTCTGGTGCGCGAGTGGACCACGGAGAAAAAGAAACGGGGCCGCTTTATCCGGGAAATGCAGGAGATGTTTGCTATTTTGGGCCAGGAGGAGTCGGTCTCCTATCGGGACCTCATCTCGGCCCGGGGCAGAAAAGAGATCTATACCTATACCCCCAAGGGAGACCTCCGCTGTCTGCCGGTGAACTCCATTGTGCTTGATTTCGCCTTCCGGGTGCACACCGAGGTGGGAAGCACCTGTTACGGCGCGATGATCGGCAATCGTAAGGTGGAAGCCGACTATGTGCTCCACGATGGAGATGTGGTGCGGGTTCTGTGCAGGGACCATCAGATCCGCTTTGATCCTGATATCCAGAAACGGTGTCAGACCCCCCGGGCCCGGTCCGAGCTGGCCAGAATTTTCCGCGAGCGTCGTCAGGTGGTGAGTCGGGAAATCGGTATCTCCATCCTCAGGCAGGAAATGCGCCGCTATGGTCTGCCTTTCGAGATCGTCGGCCGCGATGAGATGGGCAGTATCCTGGAGTATTTCGGAGTAGGTGACCTGGAAGGGCTGTTTCAGGGGATCGGCGAGGGACGAATCAGGCTGAGGGAACTCCTCTACGAGATCAAAAACGGTCTCTACGTGGGTAAGGAGACTCTGCAGCAGCCCACCGGCATCTTCAATACCGTTGAACTGGAAACCCTGGATCCGGCCTGTGTGAAGCTCTCGGCCTGCTGCCGTCCCAATCCCTTTGACAAGGGGGTCTTCGGTCTTCTCAGCGAGCGTGGACTCTCCCTGCATCACCGTAACTGTCAGGCGCTGGGGAAAATCAGGTTCCAGCGTGAAGATGCCGTGGAGGTTCACTGGCAACTGCGTCGCACCAAAATCGTCAAACCCCAGAAACTCATTATCTTCGCCATCAATCGCTACCGGCTCTTCATGCAGCTCTCCAGGGCTCCGGCCGAGATGAATATCAGCCGGATCGTTTCTCTGGCCACCAAACCTTCAACCACACCCGCCTGGGAGATCGATTTCACCGTCACCGATCTCTACAGTCTGAAAAAGATAATCCGCTACATGGAAAAATCGAACCTGGCCTTCGAGTTTGCCCTGGAACAGTAAGATGTAAGCGCTTACAGCCAAAAGTCACATTATACCTCCGGGCTGCGAATTATGTGAGAGTTTTCGGGCCTCCGTTCAGCCGTTGCTGTTCAATAAAGTCGTTGTGCCAGGGCGGCGGTGGTTCCCCGGAGCGAATGAATTCCATGAGCATC
>Ga0256914_1004598_pt1 | contig 10269 bp, 9 predicted proteins | sample HulkmetaG_FD_191571 | JGI IMG/M metagenome (GOLD analysis project Ga0256914, IMG submission 191571) | Hydrothermal chimney microbial communities from Main Endeavour vent field at the Juan de Fuca Ridge, Pacific Ocean - Hulk | ecosystem: Environmental > Aquatic > Marine > Hydrothermal vents ...
TCCATCGGGTACGTGGCCGTGCTCAACCGCAAAACCGCCCGGTTGTTTGACCTCAAGGTGCCCACCTACGTGATGGAGCTCTCCGTGGCCCCCTTCGCCCCTACGCCCCGACCGCCGGAGATTCACCCCTATCCTCCGGTCAAACGGGATCTATCCCTGCTCGTGCCCGAGGGCGTGCGGTACCAGGACATCGTCCAGCTCTTCCGCTCTACTCCTACGCGGTATCTGCGCACCTTCTGGCCCATTGACCTGTACCAGGGTGATCCGTTGCCCCCGGGTACCCGGAGCATCACCCTGCGGTTGGTGTTCCTGAACCCCCAAGGCACCCTGAGTCAGGAGGACGTCCAGGCCGACGTCAACGCTTTGATCCAGGCTGTGGAGGCTCGCCAATGGAAAATCCGGGGCCTGTAAACCCCAGGGCTTCTGCCGTTCAGCTCTCCCTTGACCGTCTCCGCAAAAGGATGCATAAATTAACCGAACAGAACCAGAGGCTCCGAGCCCGGGTGCAGGAACTGGAAGCCATGTTGCGCAGTGTGGTGGAGGAAACCAAGGTACTGGAAGAAAAAATCCAGGACTTGATGTTGAAAAACGAGGTGATGAGGGAATGAAGGGTGTGGAGATCAATCCGTCCCAGTTGACCCCTGTGAAATTGGAAGTGGACGGGAAAACCTTGAATCTCCGCACGGATTTTTCACAAGAGGCTTTAAAGTTCATTCAGGAAGAAACCCAGGCGACCATTCAGAAGATGCGGGAGTTTCATCCGGATCTGCCAACAGAACACATTTACCTGTTGGCCGCGCTGAACCTGGCTGGACAAGTTTACGAAAAGCAACAGGAAATCCATCACTTCACCCTTCAGGTGGAGGAAATGCATCGGTTGCTGGGAGATGACGACGAGGAGCCAGGGAACGGAGATGAAGACCATTGACATGTCCCCCTGCGGTACTCGTGCAGTAACGGGGATAAGCCCGAGGCCAGCACCATCCATAGGGGAGCCCAACAGGGCGCCCACGTTGTGGCATGGGCCTGTCGGGCCTATCCCGGCGCGGTACCCGCGGGGGGGCCTTTTATCCCTCCAAGGGCAGGGAGGTGACGCTCTTTGGAAATCTTTGACGGGAAAACGAAACCTTCTTCAACGCTGCTCTCTTCCCGGTTTTACCCGGAAACCTGGGAGGACTTCGTTGGCCAGGAGCACCTGGTGGGGCCCCAGGGGGCCGTCCGAAGGCTTGTAGAAGCCGGACGGCTGCCCTCCATGCTGTTCTATGGTCCTCCAGGGACCGGGAAAACGGCGTTGGCCCGGCTCCTGGCACGGCACGTAGGGGGGCGGTTCTTCTCCCTGAACGCCTCGGTGGCCAAGCCCTCCGACCTGAAACGCATCCTGGCCCAAGCGGTTCAGGTGTTCCAGGCCACCGGCCGCCCAGCGGTGGTGTTCGTGGACGAAATCCACCGCTTTAACCGCCTGCATCAGGAACTTCTCCTGGCCAGCACCGAGGCCGGCCAGGTGGTGTTCATTGGCAGCACGGTGCTCAACCCCTATACCACCCTGTCTAAGGCCCTGCTATCGCGGGTGCTGGTGTTTGAGTTCCACAGCCTGAAGGAATCGCATCTGCAAGAGTTGCTGCTGCGAGCGATCCACCGCTTTTACCCCGGTCGTCGCATGGCTCCCGAGGCATTGCAACGGTTAGCCCGCTGGGCCAACGGCGATGCCCGACGCGCCCTCAACCTGCTGGAGGTGGTCCTTGCCACCGTGCCCGAGGGGAAAGAAGTGGTCCCAGCCGATGTGGATCGGTGGGTATCCCGACGTTTCCTTCGGTTTGATCGGGCCGGCGACGATCACTATGACACCGTGTCGGCCTGGATCAAATCCCTTCGGGGCTCCGACCCCGATGCGGCCATCTACTACACCCTCCGGCTTCTGGAGGCTGGGGAAGACCCCCGGTTTCTCTTTCGCAGACTGTTGATCTTCGCCGCCGAGGACATCGGCCTGGCCGATCCTCGGGCTTTGCTGGTCGCCCAGGCAGGAGCGGCCGCCTTTGAACAGGTGGGTCGGCCCGAGGGCGACCTGATCCTTACCGAAGTGGTGCTTTACCTGGCCACCGCACCGAAATCCAACACCGTGCTCCGTACCCTTCAAGCCGCCCGCAGGGCTGTGCTGGAGGAAGTGTGGGCGGAAATCCCGCAACACCTCCGGGACCGTCACTACGCTGGTGCCGAGAAACTCGGACGCGGTGAGGGGTACATCTATCCCCACGATCATCCGGAGGCAGCCCAACACCAGAGGTACCTGCCCGAAGCCTTGCAGCACCTCCGCTTCTTTGAACCCCGGGCCGTGGGGTACGAGGCTCAACTGAGAACTCCAACCGAGGAGGTGGAAGAATGACCATGGTGATGATTCTGACCCTTGGGTTTCTTTTGGGTTTGGTGATCGGAGGATTGATCGCCTTTTTCAGCGTCAAAATCAAAACCTCAAAGAAACTGGAAGAAGCCCAACAGAACTACGAGCAAATCATCGCTGAGGCCAAACGAGAGGCCCACAAGATCAAGAAAAACGCAGAGCTCCGCACCAAGGAGCATTGGCTGGAGGAACGGCGTAAGTTTGACCGCGAAACCGCCTCGGTCAAACGAGAACTGGAAAAGGAAAAACGCCGCCTCAGCGAAAAGGAAAGCCAACTGGAACGGCGATCGGAAACCCTCCAACGGCGTGCCCGTGAACTGGATCAACGGGAACGCCAGCTCCGAGAGCGGGAGCAGACGTTGGCCGAACGGGAAGAGGAACTCCACCGCCTGATCCAAGAAGAAACCGCTAAACTGGAAACCATCGCCCGGATGACCCAGGAGCAGGCCCGAGAGGAACTGCTCCGCAAGGTGGAACGGGCTGCCAAATTGGAGGCGGCCCAGTTGGCCTACAAGATCAAAGAACAAGCCCGCGAACAGGCCCAACGCGAGGCCCGAGAGATCATCGCCACCGCGATCCAACGATGCGCCGCCAACCACACGGCCGAGAGCACGGTCACCGTGGTGCCCTTGCCCTCCGACGACATGAAGGGCCGCATCATCGGCCGGGAGGGCCGCAACATCCGGGCCTTTGAACAGCTCACCGGTGTGGAGGTGATCATTGACGATTCGCCCGAAGCGGTGACCCTTTCGTCCTTCAACCCTCGCCGCCGCGAGATCGCCCGCCTGGCCCTGGAACGCCTGATCCAAGACGGCCGCATCCACCCTGCCCGCATTGAGGAAGTGGTGAAAAAGGTGGAAGAAGAGTTTGACGAATACGTGCGACAACTGGGCGAGGAAACCGTACTGGAGCTCGGCCTCACCGGCATCCACCCCGAACTGTTGAAACTCATCGGCGAGATGAAGTTCCGCACCTCCTACGGTCAAAACCTGCTGCAACACTCCAAAGAGGTGGCTCACCTGGCTGCTCTGATGGCCGCAGAGCTGGGGCTGAACGTGGAGTACGCCAAGCGCGCCGGCTTGCTCCACGACATCGGCAAAGTGGCCGGGGAAGAGTACGAGGGACCCCACGCCCTGGTGGGAGCCAAGATTGCGAAACGCTATGGCGAGAACGACTTGGTGGCCAACGCCATCGCTGCCCACCACGAGGAAGAGGAACCCCGCTCAGCCATCGCCTTCGTGGTGGCAGCGGCAGATGCCATCTCCGGCTCCCGCCCCGGCGCCCGCCGCGAATCGCTGGAGGCCTACATCAAGCGCATCTCCAAACTGGAAGACATCGCCCGCTCGTACAACGGCGTGGCCAAGGCCTACGCCATCCAAGCCGGCCGCGAGATCCGCATCCTGGTCAGCTCTACCCGCGTGTCCGACGAGGACGCCCACCAACTGGCCGAAGATATCGCCCGCAGGATTGAAGACGAACTGGAATACCCGGGTCAAATCAAGATCACGGTGATCCGGGAAACCCGCGTCGTGGAGTATGCCCGGTGACCTCTATTCGGATCCTGTTTATCGCCGACATCGTGGGCAAACCCGGCCGCCGGGCCGTGCGGGAACTCCTGCCTGGCCTCCGTAGCGAGCTCGGGGTGGACTTCGTGATCGCCAATGGCGAGAACGCCGCCGGCGGCGCCGGCCTCACCGAAGACATCGTGAAGGAACTCCTGAACTACGGCATCCACGTGATCACCTCGGGCAACCACATCTGGGACAAGAAAGAGGCCCTCCAGTTCATTGACCGGTACCCTATGGTGCTCCGCCCCCTTAACTTCCACGCCTCCAACCCCGGACGGGGCTGGGGCGTATTCACCACCGAGGGCGGGCATACCGTTGCGGTGATCAACGCCATCGGCCGCCTGTTCACCGGCCTGTACGATTCCCCTTACGACGCCGTAGACCGTGTGTTGGAACAACTCTCCAACGTACCCCTCCGCATCCTGGACTTCCACGCTGAAACCACCGCCGAGAAGCAGGTGGCCGGCCATTACTTTGATGGACGCGTCACCGCGGTGATCGGCACCCATACCCATGTGCAAACCTCGGATAACTGGATCCTGCCCGGCGGCACCGCCTACATCACCGACGCAGGCATGACCGGTGGCCTGGACTCGGTGATCGGGGTCAAAAAGGAACAAGCCATCCAACGAATGGTGCAGGGGCTGCCCATCCGCTACGAACCCTCTAACCGAAGAATCGGGCTGGAAGGCGTGTTCCTCGTGGCCGATGTGGAGACCGGTAAGGCCCTGGAGATCCAACGGATTCGTCGGTTGCTCCCTTGACCGTGCCCCCCGCGCTTTTCCCACCCTACGGAGCCGCGCGGGCAGTCCGGTGCGGTTCCTCCTGAGGCACCGCTAAAGGGCCATGAAACAGAACCCTCTGGATATGCCCGTGCAGTTCCTCAAAGGGGTGGGACCCCAACGGGCCCGACTGCTCCGACGCCTGGGGATCCTCACGGTTCGGGATCTCTTGTACTTCCCCCCCCGCCGGTACCTGGACCGCCGCCAAATCCTGCCCCTTCGCCGACTCCGACCCGGACAGGAGGCCACGGTGCAGGGCCGCATCGTGAACCTCGTACGGCGACGTCTCCGGAACCGGGAAATCCTGGTGCTGGTCATCACCGATGGGACCGACCTCATGGAAATCGTGTTTTTCCAAAGCCCCTGGCTCCGCGGGGTCTTCAAACTGGGGCAGGAGATCATCGCCAGCGGAAAGGTGTACCGACGCCGTTCCCTACCCGTGATGTATCACCCCGAGTGGGAAGTACGGGAGAGGACCTCCGGCCCCCTAAGGACCGCGGGACGCATCATTCCCCTGTATCCGGCCACGGAAGGTTTGAAGCCCTCGGGCTTGGAACGGTTGATTCGCACCGCCTACGAATTGGCCGAACCTTATCTCACCGACCTGATCCCAGAGCCCCTTCGCCGGAAGCGCGCCCTGCTGACCCGTCGCCAAGCCTTGAAATGGTTGCACTTCCCCGAAACCCTGCAGCAGGCTGAGCGTGCGCGCCGAACCCTGAGTTACGAGGAGTTCTTTGTGTCCCAGGCACGACTACGATATCTGCGGCTTCGGCACCAGAACGAGGGCATCCCCTTGCAACCGGGGCCTTTATCCCAGCAGTTCTTGGAGGTGTTGCCCTTTCGCCTTACCCAGGCCCAGGAACGGGTACTCCAAGAGATCCGGGCCGACGTGGCCCGAGCACACCCCATGCACCGCCTGCTCCAGGGCGATGTGGGCTCCGGAAAAACCGTGGTAGCCATCTACAGCATGCTGCTTGCCGTGGATTCTGGGTACCAGGCCGCCCTTATGGCCCCTACCGAAATCCTGGCAGAACAGCACTACCTGGTGCTTTGGGAGTATCTCCAACCCCTGGGCCTGGAGCCTTTGTTGCTCATTGGGCGACAACCTGCCCGAGAGCGCTGGCATACCCTCCAGAAACTGGAGCGCGGCACAGGCAGAATCGTGGTGGGCACCCATGCCTTGATCCAGGATACCGTGACCTTCCATAACCTCGCCCTGGCTGTGGTGGATGAACAGCACCGATTCGGCGTGGCCCAACGCATGGAACTCGTGAAAAAGGGCCTCCGGATCCCCCATCTCCTGGTCATGACCGCCACGCCTATTCCCCGCACCCTGGCGATCACAGCGTACGGTCACATGGACGTTTCCTATCTGGACGAGAAACCCCCAGGCCGAAAGGAGGTGTACACGGAATGGCGGCGCGAACGGGAGCGTGAGGCCGTGTACCAACGCCTCTTTCAAGAGGTCCAACAGGGGCAGCAGGCCTATGTGATCGCTCCGCTGATTGAACCCTCTTCCGAACTGCCCGCACGGGCGGCCACCGAGCTCTTTGAGGAACTCCAACGAAAGGCACCGGCCGGTGTGCGCCTGGGATTGATCCACGGCCGAATGAGCCGAGACGAACGCAGAACCCTTATGCAACTCTTCCGGCAACGGGAGTTTGACATTCTGGTGGCCACCACGGTGATTGAGGTGGGGATTGACGTTCCCACGGCCAACTGGATGGTGATTGAGGATGCCCATCGCTTCGGATTGGCCCAACTGCATCAACTGCGGGGCCGCATTGGCCGCGGTGGCGAACAGGCCTTCTGCATCCTGTTGTCTCCCGATCGGGTCACCGATGAAGCCGCAGCACGCCTGCGCATCATGACCCAAACCACGGACGGCTTCCGGATCGCAGAGTTGGACCTTCGGCTCCGGGGACCAGGCGAACTCTTGGGCACACGCCAACACGGCCCCGCCGAGTTTCGGATCGGCGATCTCCTGCGCGATGCCGCCCTGATCCAAAAGGTGCAGCGCGATGTGCAGGACCTCTTCTCTGAAGACCCCTACCTGACCCGGCCGGAACACCGTCCCCTCCTGGAACACCTCTTGCGGGGACAGGAGGACGAGGAGACTCCCTATTACGTGGGGTAACCTTGACACCCCCTTAGGGGCATTGGAAAATCAGCGGACCATGCATTGGAAACCTCGTCGTACCACGCCCACCGTGTGGGTAGGGAGGGTGCCCATAGGCAGCCCACACCCCATCGTGGTGCAATCCATGACCAACACCAACACCGCCGATGCCCAAGCCACAGCCCAACAGGCCATAGAACTTTACCGTGCGGGCAGCGAAATCGTGCGCATCACCGTGAACACCCGCGAGGCCGCCCGTGCGGTTCCCGAGATCGTGCACCGGATCCAGGACGCCGGCTACGACATCCCCCTGGTGGGCGACTTCCATTTCAACGGGCACAAGCTCCTGCGGGAGTTTCCGAAAGCCGCGGAGCTCTTGGCCAAATACCGCATCAACCCGGGCACCGTGGGCCGAGGCCGACACCAAAATGAAAACTTCCGGGTGATGGTGGAGATCGCCCGCGATCTGGGCAAACCCGTACGCATCGGCACCAATTGGGGGTCTCTGGACCCCTATTTGCTCACGGAGATGATGAACCGGAATGCCCGGCGCAAACACCCCAAGAGCGCCGAGGAAGTGATGGTGGAGGCGTTAGTGGAGTCGGCGGTCCGCTCGGCCGAGCAGGCCGAGGAGTTGGGGTTGCCCCACGACCGCATCGTGCTTTCGGCCAAGGTGTCCCGGGTTCCCCTGCTGGTCCAGGCCTACGAGATGCTGGCCCGCCGCACCGACTACCCGCTGCACCTGGGCCTCACCGAGGCGGGCATGGGTACCAAAGGCGTCGTGGCCTCGGCCTTGGGGATCGGCCTACTCCTGGCCCAAGGCATCGGAGACACCATTCGGGTTTCCCTCACCCCCCGACCCGGTGAACCCCGCACCCGGGAAGTGGAAGTGGCCCAGGAGATCCTTCAGGCCTTGGAAATACGGCAGTTCTTCCCCCAGGTCACCAGTTGTCCGGGCTGTGGCCGCACTCAGTCCACCTTCTTCCAGGAGCTCGCCCAAGAGGTGGACCGGTTCCTGAAGGAACACCTGCCTGAGTGGCGCCGCCAGTATCCGGGTGTGGAAACCCTCAAGGTGGCGGTGATGGGATGCGTGGTCAACGGGCCGGGAGAGTCCAAACACGCGGACATCGGCATCTCATTGCCCGGCACAGGCGAGGCTCCCCGGGCTCCGGTGTACATTGAGGGAAAACTCTACACCACCCTGGAGGGCGACCACATCGCCGAAGACTTCAAACGCATTTTGGTGGAGTACATTCGCCGGCGATTTGGTGGGGAACCCTCCGATCAATCCGGCTGAAAGCGCAAAGGAGTTTGTTCGTCTTTGGTCCCGCCCGTCCTGCACAGGCGCACAAAGGCCCACCCTGCTTGATGCAACAGTTGTTCCAGTTCAAACCAGGGGCCACGAAAGAGGTGACTGGGACACCGGCAATCGGAGCTGCCAAACCCCTCCAGGGCCACGGGAAACCGACCCGCCAGATGCTGAGCAATCTGACATTCCAGCCGCTCACGGGAAGGCACCAGGTAAATGCGCTGTGGAGGTACCTGCTGAAGGATCTGGTCAATATGCCACCGCGGTGTTCCACGACCCTCTGCCATTCGGAGGTGTCGGTTCACCCGTTCAAAACCTCCCATGGCCGATCCCACGTACAGCAGAGGGCTTGTCAGCCAGGCCTCTTGGGGACGGCTCACGAAGATCTCGCCTGGAAACTCAAAGTACAGCACATATGCGCCTGTCCGGGTCAGCATGGCGTATAGCATAGGGCGAACGGAGTAAAATTGGTACCATGGCCCGCAAGAAACGTCGGAAAAGGTCCCAACCCTCAAAACCCAAGCCCCAGCGGGAACCCGCTCCTGTTGGAGCGCCGACCTCCGCCTCCACCCCGGGGCTCCGGCGAAAACGGGTGGTGATCATGGACCTGCCCTATGGCCGGATCCGGCAATGGGAGCTAAGCCTCCGCACTTGGCGCTGGCTTACGGGAGGGGCTTTGGTCCTGGCCGTTGTGGCCCTTTTGGGGCTGGCCCTGGGCATCCTCGGACTGTGGCACTGGAACACTACGCGGGCCCTTCAAAAGGAAAACCAGGAGCTCCGACGGGAGCTGGAGAAAACCCTGGCCCTGAAAAGCGAGTTGCAACGGGTGGAACACCTGAGGCGACGGATCCTTTACCTGATGGGTGCCCTCACCGATACCACCGTCTCCGCAGTGCTCCAGCGAATGGCCCAGGAAATGGGGGACGAGCAAACCCTGCCCCGGGGTTGGCCTGTTCGGGGATGGATCACCCGGCGGTTTTCGGACCTGCATCCGGGCATAGACATCGCTTGCCCCGTGGGAACCCCGGTGTATGCCACGGCTCCGGGAATCGTGGCCTTCGCTGGCACCGACTCCCTGTACGGCAAACTCGTGGTGCTCCGTCATCCTGGTGGATACGAAACCCTATACGGCCATCTCTCACGCATTTTGGTGGTTCCCGGCTGGCGGGTGCAACGGGGGGATCTCATCGGCTTTTCTGGGAACACCGGCATCTCCACAGGGCCCCACCTGCACTACGCCCTCCGAAGGCAGGGTTCGCCCGTAGACCCCTCGGCCTTTCTGGGAGACACCGCAAAACCATAGGTCCGCCTTGCACCAGGCAAGGCCACCGTCTAAAATAGCCCTGGATGGCCCTTCAGGAGCGACGCGTTTATACCACTTGTGTTTGGTGCGGCACGGGCTGCATGTTCTACTTGCGCGTCCGCGATGGTCGGATCGTGGGCGTGGTTCCCTCCCGAAGCCATCCCATCTCACGGGGACGACTGTGCCTAAAGGGATGGCGCAGTTTTGAATTTGCCCAACACCCCGATCGGCTAAAGTATCCCCTGATCCGCACGGCCTCTGGGTTCCGCCGAGCCACCTGGGAGGAGGCCTTGGACCTGGTGGCCCACCGGCTTTCCGAGATCAAACACACCTACGGACCAGAGGCCATTGCGGTCTTTGGCTCAGCCAAATGCACCAATGAGGACAATTACGTGCTCGTGCGGTTCGCTCGGGCGGTGATCGGCACGGACCACGTGGACCACTGTGCCCGACTGTGCCACGCCTCTACGGTAGCCGGGCTGGCCCGAGCCTTTGGTTCCGGAGCCATGACCAACTCCATTGAGGAGATTGAGGACACGCAACTCCTTCTGATCACGGGGTCCAATACCTCAGAACAGCATCCCGTTATCGCCTCCCACATGGTGCGGGCTCTGCGTAAAGGGGCTCGGCTGATCGTCGTGGATCCTCGGAAGGTGCCCATGGCCCGGCTGGCCCACCTGTACCTGGCCCATCGTCCAGGCACCGACATCGCCTGGATCAACGGCATGATCCACGTGATTGTGTCCGAGGGGTTGCACAACCGACAGTTCATTGAAGCACACACCGAGGGCTT
>Ga0256914_1004599_pt1 | contig 10267 bp, 7 predicted proteins | sample HulkmetaG_FD_191571 | JGI IMG/M metagenome (GOLD analysis project Ga0256914, IMG submission 191571) | Hydrothermal chimney microbial communities from Main Endeavour vent field at the Juan de Fuca Ridge, Pacific Ocean - Hulk | ecosystem: Environmental > Aquatic > Marine > Hydrothermal vents ...
CGGCGCGGCCAGGAAGAGGGCGGTCAACAAGTACCCGATCGCAGGCGGGATGGCTCGTCGCACCGTCGAGAGCTGCGACCGATGGCGCCACGCAGCATGAACGGCGAGAACCAGGGCAACACCGCCAGCGGCCATGCCATGGTACCAGCAGGCAACAAACGCGGTCGCCGTGGCTCCGCCGGCGAGTACCGCGTCCCGGAACCGGCCCGTCCGGAACACCCGGTGCAAGGCGAGCATGGCGAGCGCGAGCCAGCCCACGTTTCCCACTTCGGTGATTCCGTTGTGCATTTCGCACCGGAGCACTGGGCTGGTACAGACGAGTGAACCCGCGAGCAGGGCGCCTGGAGTAGAGACTTCGAGGCTTCGCGCCAGCCAGTGGGTGGCGATACCCGCGAAGGCCAGTTCGGCGAGCACGGTCAGGTTGTACGCGGGGACGAGGCCCCAGAGGGCCTGAAGCGGCATCGAGAGCAGCGCGTTGAGTGGATCGATGAAATAGAGTCTTCCCCCCTTGGGGTAACCGATCATTCGGGTAAACAGTGGAACCTCGTGCGCGTCCATGACCCGGGTTTTCACCCACCAGAAACCCCATGCGTGATTCCACACGTCGATGTCCGGGTGGCCGACCAGGTGTGAGGAGAGCTGGGCCACCACAGGATAGGTCACCACGAGCGTCAGCACGCTGTAGAACAAGAGGATGAGTCCACCGTGTACGATGGGGGGCCGCGATGGGAACACGGCGGGTCTCTTGAGGGAATCCACTTCTGGCACTTCGCTTCCTGAACGTGCGCGGGCCCAGCGCCCGGTTCCTGGCAAGAGCTCACCGGCCTTACCAGGGTACTGCAACGGGTTTCGCGTGTGACATCAAGCCATTTTATGTCCCTGTGCCCATCCATTTTCGGATATAATTCCATCCTTGAAAAGTGATTTCACGGTAGACAACCGCCTCGAGGCGGACAGCGCTGCGGCGGAAACCGGGCAACGATGGTGGGGCGACCATGGGGCACGCGAGGAGATGGCTGAAGGTACTGGCTGTGTTGGGGGCGGTTTGGGCCCTGGGCTGTATGGAGGAGAGCCCGGAACTCATGATGGGTCAGGACGGCAACATGCCGCCACCGCCCGGGGATCAAGGTGCAGCGGCGGATCGTGCCCCGGGTGGCGCACCGGGCGGGGGTGTTGAGCCGGGGTCTTCTGGAGCGAAGGGTGCCCCTGATGGTGGCCCAGTGGGAGCCGGACCTGGTGGTGGGGAGGGCGTGCCCGAAGCGGAGCGTGTTTCGGTGGCGCAGTCTGGTCAACCCGGTGGCGGTACCGGAGAGGGGGGGACGGAGGCAGGGGCGGCCGAGTCCGGCGTGGGGGATGGAAAATCGGAGCCATCCGGGCAGGTTTCAGGGACGGTTCCGGGGGGTGAAGGGAGCGACACAGCCGGCGCCCCGACCGGGTCCGGTCCTCCGCCACCGCAGCCTCAGTCGGAGGAGAAGGGGGGCGAGGACAAGGGGTTGCTGGCTCGTCTGTTTTCGAGCCAGGAAAGCAGCACGACCTCCTTGGGAACGACCATGGTCTCGGCCCCGAACGCGGGTGCGCCGGGTGTGCCCCGGGTGCTCGAGTCGGTGGAGGACAAGCCACTGTATGCACTGGCGGACCTCGAGGCGTCTCAGGATGTGGTACGGTTGAAGGGAACGGTCTCGTGCTCCATCTGTCAGGGCAAGATCTTGCTGAACGTGGTCAGTTCCAAGGGGTTGCTGGTCTCCGTGCCTGGATTGGAGCCGGGAGCGTTCGATGTGCCGGTTCCTCGAGGGGTGGGTGACGTGACCGTGACCGCCATCGGGGATGACAACGGGGACGGCGTGCCCACGCAGGGCGAACCCCTGGGAGGTTACATGAAGAACCCGGTGCGGGTCGGCGAGGAAGACGTGGACGGCATCGAAGTACAGATCGGCAAGTCCCCACCGCCTCCATCGGTGGAGCCTTGACCAAAACCCATGAAAGAAAGACCCACGTTGCACACCGTCACGGACGCGCTCCTGGCTCTCGAGGCTCATGATGCGCACGGATTCACGTTTCTCGAGTACCCGGATGGCGAGATTTCCCACACGTTTGCCGAGTTGATAGCCCGTGCCCGGGCCACCGCGGGCTGGTTGCAGTCCCGGGGGATGAATCCGGGCGACCGCCTTGCGTTGATCATCCCGGACGCGCACGAGTTCGTGGTGAGCTTTTACGGCGCCCTGTTGGCCGGTGTGGTGCCGGTGCCCCTGTTCCCTCCGTTTGCATTGGGGGAGCTGCAAGCCTACCTCGAGAAGACCGCAAGACTGCTTCAGCGTGCTGGTGCGCGGATGGTGCTGACCCCGAAGCGAATTGAGCGGATCCTGTGGCCGGTGACCGACACGGCCCGGAGCGTGGAGTGGATCGTGGCGCTCGAGAGCGTCTCACGTGCGCGACCGGACGGGTTCGACCCGGTGGCTGTCCGACCGGAGGATCCCGCGTTCATTCAGTTCACGTCCGGGTCGACCCAGGCCTCCCGGGCGGTGATCGTCACGCATGGCAACCTGGTGGCGAACTGTCGTGCCATCGTGGGTGAGGGGTTGGTTCTGGACCCCGGGGGGGACCGCGGGCTTTCCTGGCTTCCGCTGTACCACGACATGGGCTTGATCGGGTTTGTGATCGCGCCCCTGTTCGTTCCGGTGTCTGTCGTGTTCATGCCCACCACCATGTTTCTGCGGCGCCCATTGCTCTGGTTCGAGATGGTGCACCAGAAGCGAGCCACGGTCACGTTTGCGCCCAACTTCGCCTATTCCCTTGTCACCAACCGGGTGACCGAGGCGCACTTGAGAAAATGGGACCTCTCCTGCCTTCGCGTGGCCGGCTGCGGTGCGGAACCCATCTCGGCCCAGACCCTGGAGACGTTTCTCGAGCGGTTTTCCCGGGCGGGGCTGAGGGCGGATGCGTTGGTTCCAAGCTACGGAATGGCGGAGGCCACGCTGTCCATCTCCTTCAAACCCGCAGGGACGCCGTGGCGGACCGACGTGGTGGATGGTCGCATTTTTCGTGAGCACGGACGTGCCATCCCGGTGGAGCGGACATTGGAGGATACCATCGAGTTCGTCAGTTGCGGGCGCTGGCTCAGCGGCCACTCGGTACGCATTCTCGACGAGGAGGGGAACATCCTGGACGAGCGGTGTGTGGGCGAGATTGTGGTGGCTGGGCCGAGTGTCACGCCCGGCTACCTCGACGATGAAGCGGCCACTCGAGCCACCTATCGCGATGGGTGGCTCCACACCGGGGATCTCGGGTACCTGGCGGACGGGGAACTGTACGTGTCGGGGAGGAAGAAGGATCTCATCATCGTACACGGGAGGAACTACACGCCGGAGGCCATCGAGTGGGTCATTGGAGAGATCCCCGGCATTCGGCGGGGGAACGTGGCGGTTTTTTCCAGGCCGGGGCCGAGGGGCACGGAAGAGGTGGTGGTGGCGTGCGAGGTGCGTTCCAACGACTACGACAGCCTGCGCAAGGCCATCCAGGCTCGAGTCTCTGATACGTTCGGACTGTCGGTGGCAGACATCGTTTTTTTGGCTCCTCGCACCCTCCCCAAGACCACCAGCGGGAAGATTCAGCGGCAGCGGGCGAGGCAACTGTACATGGAGGGCAGTCTCGCCGCTCAGGGCCCCCGGGGCACCGGCCGCAGCGTGCCCCTCTCACACCTGGTGGCCCTTCGCATGCGGGCCATGGTGAGCCGGGTACGGCACAGCACCAGGCGCGTGTTCCACTCCGGAGAGTGATCGGCGGGGTGGAGAGGAAGCGCCGTCACACAACAGCGAGGAACGGTCCATGTCCATGTCCACGAGCGAGGAAATCGTCGCCCTGTTCAAGAAGGTTGCTGGAGAGTTGATGGGCGAGTCCTACGACTCCATGACCTTGACGTCTCGTATCGGTGAGTATGGTATCGATTCGACCTCTGTTTTCGAGATTGTCACCCGGATCGAGGACGAGTTGAACGTTCGTATTCCCGAGGACACCTTGATCGAGATGCGTACCGTCGAAGACCTCGTGAAGGCGGTGCAGGCGGAACAGCGGCGTGCAGGCGGGGGGGGCCTCGAGATCTCTGGAGGAGGCGGGCCATCGGATTGAAAGCGGCGGTTGGGCCGGAGGCATCTGCTGCAGCAGGGTGGTTCTGCACGCTGAACGGCCCCTGAGAATCCGGTACAGCAGGAGCGGGAGATGGCAGGTCAGCCTGGTGCCCCGGCCGGGCACGAGGGGAGGGCAGTCTGTAGCAGGAACCGTTGGCGCAGGTGGGCACGAAGCCTGTTGCCGTGGCTGCTGCCCACCTTGACCGCGGTTGTCTTTTTTCTCTCCCTCTCTCACGAGGCGGCCCGGCGGGTGCTGGCCTTGGAGACCGTCGAGAACTACGGGTTTGCCGTCTTCAACCAGATCCTCTGGAACTTCAGCCACTTCGGAAAGTTTGCTCAGACCATCCACCGCGGTTACTTCGATTCATGGATGTGGTCGGGACACAAGGCCGCCTGGCTGCCGGTCGTGGGCTACCTCTACTCCATTCGCCCCGGGCCGATCTGGCTCGCGCAGATCCAGATCGGCGCTGTGGCCCTCGGGGCCTTCCCGGCCTTTGCCCTGGGTCGCCTCGTCGTCGGTGGGTTGGGCGGGGGAATTCTCGGACTCGTCTTCTACTTTGCCTATCCTCCGCTCTACTACATGGCTCTGTCCGACTACCAGGACATCGTGCTCGCCATTCCCACCCTCCTGTTCGCGCTTCATGCTTGCAGGAAACGCTCCGTGCCCGCGTTCGTCGTGACCGCCCTCCTCGCGTGCGCCACCCGGGAGGAAGTCGCCCTGATGGTCATGCTCCTGGGATTCGCCGTATCCGGCACCTGGAGGACACGCGTGAAGTTCGGAACCATCGGGGCATTCGTGGCCATCTCCTATCTCGCCACTGTCTACGCGCTGTTCCATGATGAGATGTACTACGAGTCTTCCGCTCAGACCCAACTTGCAGCCATCCTCTCACACCTCCCGTCCTTGCCACCCATCCTCTATGACAAGGCGGAGGCCGTCCGGTTCTATGCCGGGTTTCTTCGACCCGTCCAGTGGATTGGGCTTGGCGCTCCCTGGACCCTCCTGCCGGCAGCCGGGGCGTTCATCGTCCACCTGTTCGTCAACCCGGGCAACGGCGTCGACAGGGTGTGGGCCACGCAGGCACACATCCATCACCTGGCTCCGATTCTCCCGCTCCTGATCGCGGCTGCGCTTGAAACCGTCGGGCGTGTCGGACGGAGAATCCGAAAGGCCTCCCGGCTGCCCCGGCATACGCACCGGGTGGTCGCCGTTGTGCTCGCAGTCGTGGCAGTGGCCGGGACTGTGCCCACGTGGCGAGCGCTGGGACTCCACTTTCAGACAAACCTTGAGACGCGCCAGTATCCGGTCCATCCGGTGTGGAAACTGGTCAGGCGGCTTCCACCCGACAGTGTCGTGGCCACCGACATGTTTGCTTCCCTGGCCGTTTCCTCGAGGCCCTTGGCCTACACGTATGACGAGAGCCTTGTGGAAAAGGTGCGCACCAGGGATCCTCTGGATGCCCTCGACGCCATCCTGGTGAATCGGCGAGATACCGTGTGGCTGAGGCGTGCGTTGTCGCGAACCGGGGCTCGAGTGCTCGACGCGCAGGGGGAGTATGTGCTGATCCTGCTGCGACAGAGGTCATCTGGATGACATGGGCGGCGTCCCGAGCCGGCGGCCTTGTCAGATGGGGCGCCGCAAGATGGGCGGCTGGAAGTTCGATGAGAAGGGCTCGAACCGTCGTGGCGCGCCTTCGGTCGTGGTCGTTCAGAAGCCGTAGTCGGGGTTGTGTTCGTCAAAGGTGTCGGGTGGGAAGGTTGCCCAGCGGATGTCTCGGTAGCTGAGCAGTTCCAGCATGTTCCCGGCCTGGTCTCGGATTTCGACCTCTTCGAGGAGGCCGGTTTCCAGGTTGAACTTGAGGCGGGCCCAGTGGGCATAGTAGTCCGGGGGGCCGTCGGTGCGGTTGATGATTTCGAAGTAGCGCACGCCGTGTTCCTTGAACCATCGGCCGTTGCTCACGTCGATGGTGCCCCCTCTGCTGACGAGCACGGAGAGATCCTTCGCAGTCTTGCGCAGGACGTATTCGATCCCCATTTCGGTGATCCGGTGGTTGGTATCTCGCATGGTGATGGGGTTGTCCAGATCGATGTGCACGGAGATGAGGCCGAGCCAGCCCCCTTCCCGGACCACGATCTCTTTGGGGTTGACTGCGGAATTGTACAGGACCCTGCGGCCCTTGTGGGGCCCCTGGATCCATTCTCCGTACACTGCCATGGGCTTCCGTTGAAATTTCAGCTTGATCACGTCCGGCTCAGGCGCCAACACGCCTCGAACCCGTTCGCGCTTGGACAGAACAGCCTCGTATTGCGGGTGCGCCTCGAGGATCAACAGCGCTCCGTCAATGAGGGCGGAGGGAGGGCTTTCGGCCAGCAGTGTTCGCAGTGCCTGTTCATCCAACCTGGCGAGATCGCCTCGCTCCATCCGCTCCTTGAATGCGTGCAGATCAAACGCGGCCTCCCCGTGCATGGGTGCGGGGAAAAGCAAGATGAACAGGGCGGACATCTGAAAGAACGTGTGGGGCAAGAACCCCCTCGTCCGACACACCATCGCTGTCTCCCGGCAGCTTCAAAGGGTGAAACTCGGGTCTCGAACCAGCATGACATCGGGTGTCGCGGGTGTCAAGGCGGTTGCTTCTGGTTTGGTTCTATGGGTGCTGCACGGAACGTCCTGGTCGCGAATCACCAGGTGTTCCGGTGGAGGTGGGGGCCGGGTCTGTTGTCGGCCCCTCGGATTTCGAATCGGTCGACTCGTCCCCTCCCCGCGTCTCGAGGTGCGGGAGTACCGGGGTGATGTCGTAGACCTCCTGCACGCCGTCGGAGAAAAGCGGTGTGCCGAACGCGTGGCGGCAATAGGCGCGGACCGCAGACGCTGCGGCCGGCTTCATCTCCCGGTAGGTCACGATCAGCCGCCTGAAGTCGCGGCTCACCAACCACTTTCGCTGGAACACCATGAACGGATCGTTGGGGGGCGTTTCCTGGCAACACATGTTTTCGTCCGGGCCGTTCATGTCATTGAGCACGACCAGGGACCGGATGAGAGGGTTGCTGCGCACGAGTTGCCGGCCGCTCATGACGAACGTGGAGATACGGTCCAGTGGGAGACTGGCGCTCTTCTTTCCGTGCACCGTCTGCATGAGCAGAATGGCGTCTCGGCTTTTTCTCCCATCCTCGTAGAGTTGGGGAAACTCGATCACGGCCATGGGCTCCGGATTCTGTGCCACGAAGTGTGCGGCCGGGAGTGCGGCCACCGAGCGGCTTGGGAGAGGAGAGGGGACGTCTCCTCTCCATCGGTGCTCGAGGACGGGGACAGCGGCCAGGAGTGCCACGAGGCCGGAGGCGATTGTCCGGGCACCTGTTCGGGAGCCGAGGAGTCGCTCCAGGAAGCGACCGAGCGCATCCAGGCCGAGGCCGCCGAGCACGGCGAGGGCCAGGGTGACGGGCATGACGAATCGGGCCGGGAAATTGATCGGCTGACTGAACCACTCGAGGCCCAGGTTGAGGTAGGCGAAGGGGAGCCGTGGCCCTGTTTCTGTACCGTCGAACACGAGCCGGGAGCCGAGTCCCAGGGTGGCCATGACCAGGACAATCAGGAGCCATCGGGCCGCAGTGCGTGGTCGCCGGAAGAAAGCGAGGATGGCGAGCACCAGGATGGAGACGCCGGTGAATCGCCCGGCGATGTAGGGATTCTGAACTGTCAGGTTACGCACCCTGGGGCCTCCCAGCAGCAGGTGCTTCAGGTCCAGTCGGGTGGGAGGAGCATCGTGGGGTTGGGCGTCGATCCGACGTTGCACGTACTCGATGAGCCCCTCGGTTGACCTGGCCTGGCTGCGGTAGGATACGTCAAATGCCCGTTGGACGGGGAGGATGAGTCCCAGAGACACGAGGAGAATCACCGCGTATCGGACCCACAGACGGACAGTGGCTCCCGGGCGCCAGGGATCGGTCACCATCAGCATGGCGGCGATCATGTAGAGAAACAACGCATAGTACCAGCATGCGAACGCGGTAACGAAGAAGAGGCCCGTCGCCGCCAACACGTTTTTCCATCCGCCGGCGGACGCCGCGCGGTGGAGGAAGAGGCAAGCCAGTGGCAACCAGGCGAGATGGGAGAGTTCCCCCACCCCCACGTACACGGTCCAGAGGGCGTAGGCGCTGAGGGCGTAGAAGAGCCCCGCCCCGAGCGCCGGAACGGTGCGGCCGGTAAGATACCGGACCAGGGCGTACATGCCGAGTCCAGCCAGGGTGAGGTTGAGCACGGATAGCACGTTGGTGGCCAGTGGAAGTCCCAGGGGACCACCGAGAAGCAGTACGGCCAGTCCGTTCAACGGCTCGATCGGGTAGAGCAGGAACCCGTTGGGATGGTTGAGGTAGTGGGTGGCGTAGGGCAATTTCCCATCCACCAGGACCATCTGCCGAAACCACCAGAGATTCCAGTAGTGCTTGACCACATCGCTGTCATGGTGCCCAAGGATGCGTGCGGTGGCCTGGAATCCTTTGGGAACGAGCCACACGGTGACGAGGGCCAAGGTCAACATGGGTACGAGGACCCGCCTCACCATGCGCCGACGCCGGGAACCCGCCTGTCCTTCGGCGCCCTGGGCAGCGCCCCTGCCTGCTCGAAAACGCCATACCACCGCTCAGCCCCGCTCCCTTTCCAGTATCTCCCGCAGTTTGCGCCGTGCCCGGTGCCTCCGCATTTTGCACGCTCCTTCCGAGATCTCCAGCACGCGCGCAATGTGCTTGATCGGCATGTGGTAGTCGAGACTCAACGTGAGCAGGATACGGTCCTCCAGCTTGGGAAGCTGGCGGATGGCCTGACGAAGCATGGCTGTGTCCGGTTCGGACTCTTGAGAAGCCACCGGCTCCGCCACCACACGCCAGTCATCGAATGGGGGATGAATCTCGTTGCTCAGCGTGACTCGGCGGTTGCGGGCCACCACGTCGGCGCATTTGTTCTTGGCCAGCTTGAACAGAAGGTTTCGGAGATGTTTTTCGTCCGTCACTCGAGGCAGCAACCGTTCCACCGCCTGGAACACTTCCTGAACCACGTCTTCGGCCTCCTCCCGGTTGGCCCCCAGTTTGTGGTAGGCGTAGCCGAGAAGACGTTGTTGGAAGCGCTCGGCAATGCCCGCCATCGCGCGCCGCCGATGGCTCTCGAGACCACGCGCATGTTCCCTCATGCGGCGGATCTCCCCGATGATCCATCGCTCGGCAGGAGGCGTCCCTCGCTCGAGCTCGTCAAGGGAGATGGCATTCAGCGTGACATCGCCGAGATTGCCTGGTTGGTCCGGCCTGTGTTGGCTCATCGCCTCGCTTTCTTCTGTTCCTGGGTTGGCAGCGACCCACAGCAGGACCTCTGCCCACTTCCGCCTCTCCTCCACGCTTGCTCACCGTACCAGAATCGTCCGTCTCGGACAACCGTTTCACTCCGGGCATACCGGGACGGCACGGGACTCGTAGTACCCCAGTTCATCCACCCAGTATTCTCCCTCGAACGGCCACACCTGGCGGTTTTTCACAGGCCATCGACGTTTCCAGTGTTTCCGGGAAGGCGACATCATCGGCAGGCGGCCGGCCGCAGCCGCCTCGTACAGGTTCTTTTCCGCCGAGGTCATACTCAGTCGTACGAGTTGGGCCTGCCGCAGAAGCTGGTTGAGGTCCCAGAGGGTCTGCTGAAACTCCCCTCGCAGGCTCCGGTCGTAGGCCGCTCGGATGGCCTGCTCATGGCTGTCGAGCAACCCGTCCAGACGCTCGAACGCGGGCCCTGCCTGCGAGCCGAACAGGGTTTCGAGGGCCACCCGTTCCCGGGAGATCAGCCGCAGGTGAGCTTCCAGTTCGTCCAGACTTGGGCGATTGCGCTGGCGCCGAAGGATGGGGCCGGGCACACCGGTTTCCGGCAAGGCACCCTCCCCCCGGACAGCGGCCCGGTAGGCCTGCACGAGTTCGAGGAGGGAACCTGGTCTGTTCAACTCGCCGGACAAGGCTTCGCGTAGTTGGTCGCGGAGCGTCGTGTATCGGTCCAGGAAGTCGGTCACCACACGGCCACCCTCCACGAACCGACAGAGATGATAGAGAAACTGGGCCTCCAACAGCGCGGGTTCGGGAAGGTACCAGTCTGCGAAGAACGGGGAATTCAGCGTGTGGAC
>Ga0256914_1004600_pt1 | contig 10266 bp, 11 predicted proteins | sample HulkmetaG_FD_191571 | JGI IMG/M metagenome (GOLD analysis project Ga0256914, IMG submission 191571) | Hydrothermal chimney microbial communities from Main Endeavour vent field at the Juan de Fuca Ridge, Pacific Ocean - Hulk | ecosystem: Environmental > Aquatic > Marine > Hydrothermal vents ...
GGCGGATTCGCAATCCGCCCGACCAATAAAAGCGCCCCCCAACTGAAACGCACCCCCTTGGGCTCGATGTGCGTTTGAGTGGGAGCGCTAAGCCGTTTTGGGATAATCTTTCACCATGAAACGCACCCTCTGACGCTGCGCACCCCTTGGATGCGGTTTGAAACGCTGTATCGGTTTGCTCGGCGCAGAACGGTAATTTCGTCGATAGTGGTGCGCCATATCAATTTCGTGCTGTGTCGATCGGTGATTCTTCGTGTTGCCGAAATATGCCAATCAGTGGATAATATGCACTTGGTGGCTTTAATGCACGTTTTCGCTCATGACAGACCAAACCTCTCCCCCCTCATCTCCCCCCTCATCTATTTTGTGTTCCCACCGCACGTTGTGCGTGGCCAGGGTGATTTTGGGCGTAGCGTCACTGGCGCTGTTCTTGTTTTTATGGGATGCACTGGTGCGCTGGCGTGATTATCCCACATTTATCCTGCCTGCACCTGCGGTGGTGTGGGAACGTTTTTTGCGCACATTAGCAGATGGCTCCCTGCTCACCCACACCAGCACAACCTTGATGGAAATTCTTGGCGGACTCCTGCTGGGCGTCACGTTCGCTACGCTTTTAGGATATTTGTTGGCAAAATCTCCTTTGTTGGATCAGTTGGTGTCTCCCTATGTGGTCGCATTGCAGGCTTTTCCGGTGGTGGCTCTGGCTCCGCTTCTGGTCATTTGGATTCATCATCCAATGATCCGTACGATGCTTATCGCTGCTTTGGTGTTATTCTTCCCCGTGTTGGTGAATATCATCGTCGGCTTACGCTCGGTGGAGCCTGAACTTGTAGCAATGATGCGTTCGTTGCAGGCCAATCGCTGGCAGAATTTCGTCAAGCTCGAAGCGCCGTCCGCTTTGCCGGTATTCCTGGGAGCGCTCAAAATCGGCGCTACTTTGGCTGTGATTGGTGCAGTCATTGGCGAGTTTGTTGGTTCTGACCGGGGACTTGGTTTCCTCATTAACCTGGCCCAGGGACTGCTAGACACCCCTCTATTGTTTGTGGCGCTGTTCACATTGGTGGTTATTGCCCTGGGCTTATACGGATTGGTTAGCCTGTTGGAGTATCATCTACTGGCCTGGAAACGAGCCAAATAAGCGATATTTTAGCTTAGACTTGAATGGAAAATTCTTTTTACACCATAATGATTCGAGGTCCCTTTATCAAATTTCTCTTCTTTTCCCTCATCTTTCCCTTGATGTTGGCTGGTTGCGGTGGGGCGTCAACGTCGATCTTGCCGACGGCTTCGGGCCCCATTGTTGTACGGCTTGGCGTTGGTTACATCCCTAGCGTTCAATTCGCTCCCCTTTACGTCTCTATCGAGAATGGGTATTTTGCGGAAGAAGGACTCGATGTCAGTCTGGAATATGGCTTCGAGACAGATTTCATCAAACTGGTTGGCGCTGGTGAACGGGATTTTGCCATTGCCAGCGGCGATCAACTGATTCTAGCCCGGGCGCAGGGATTGCCTGTTGTTTATGTGGCCGAATGGTATACGAAATATCCCATCGTCGTTTTTTCTCCCGCAGCCAATGGCATCGAAACGCCTGCCCAGCTTGTCGGTAAACGGGTTGGGATTCCAGGTTTATTTGGGACCAGTTATGTGGGTTGGAAGGCGTTGGTTACCGCGACGCATTTGCCAGAGCGACAAATCGCTTTGCAAAGCATTGGTTTCACTCAGGCGGCGGCGCTACAACAGGGGCTGGTCGATGCGGCGGTAGATTATGCAGCCAACGGCCCAGTGCAATTTCAGGTGCAAAATATTCCCACCCATATCATCGTGGTGGATGATTACATGCATCTGCCGAGCAATGGTTTGATCACCAGTGAAAAGGTGATCACCAACCATCCTGACCAGATAACGGGGATGGTGCGGGCAATGTTACGTGGGATTGCCTTTACTATTACCCACCCAGATGAGGCTTTCGAACTCAGTCTGAAACATGTACCGGAAGCTGCACAAGATCGTGAGACTAATCGCGCCATCTTCGACGCATCGCTACCTTATTGGACGCCCAATACGCCAGATGATTTGGGTCGCACCGATCCAGCCATCTGGCCTACTACGGCTCGCTTTATGCAGGATGCAGGACTTGTGAACAAGCGTGTCTCTACGGATGGACTCTGGACCAATGAGTTCGTTGAGGAGGCCAATGTTCGATAACCTACTTAGGCGGCTCCGTAATCTGCCTGCGCTGCCAGCGTTTTCGTTGGCGTTCGCAGGTAATCGTCTGCATTGCGGCCTTCGAAATCTCGCTTTCATTTTTATCTCCGCGTCATGCTTCTTACCCTAGAACACGTTTGTAAGACTTTTGGCGACCCTAAAGACCCCTCACATGCCTTGAAAGATATCAGTTTTAAGGTGAGACGGGGTGAGTTTGTATGTGTGGTCGGTCCCAGCGGTAGCGGCAAATCCACCTTGCTACGCCTCATTGCGGGCCTGCTTCCACCCAGTTCTGGCCTTATTGCGCTGGATGGCGCTCCTATCACTCGCCCTAATCCTGGCGTTGGTATTGTGTTTCAGAACAGTAATCTTATGCCCTGGCGGAGCGTGCTTGATAATGTCGCTCTGCCGTTGGAGCTTCGCGGCGAACTACGGGAGAAGCGCTATGAAATCGCCCGAGCGCACATCGAGTTGGTGGCGTTAGAGGGGTTTGAACGGCATTATCCACATCAGCTTTCGGGGGGGATGCAGCAGCGAGCAGCAATCGCACGCACCCTGGTGCAAAATCCTGAACTGTTATTGTTGGATGAACCATTTGGCGCTTTGGACGCATTGACGCGAGAATATCTGAATCAGGAGTTGTTGCGCATCTGGCAAATGCGAAAAAGGACCGTGCTTATGGTGACGCATGCCATCGGCGAAGCTGTATGGCTGGCTGACCGGGTGCTGGTTCTCTCGCAACGTCCTGGCGTGCTCAAGGTAGATATTCCCATCCTTTTACCGCGTCCCCGCACCGAAGCGCTTCTCACGCATCCCGATTATCTCGCTCTCGTTCAGGTGGTGCGTAGCTACATCGATCGCCCCATCCTTACACCGCTCAACTCATGAATGCACTTCCTCATGCCGTCCGCGTTCGCGACATCTGCAAAACCTATCCTGGTGCGCCCCCTGTGCGGGCGTTGCATCCTGTTTGTTTCGTTGTGGAGGCGGGAGACATGGTGGTGGTGTTGGGACCCAATGGCGCCGGCAAGACTACGTTATTCAAGATTCTGGCCACGCTATTGCAGCCTGATGCTGGCGAAGCCTGGGTGGCCGGGTTGCCTCTGAGTCGTGCTCGGGCCGTTCGCTCCCGCGTGGGCGTCATCACAGACCCGGACCGCAGTTTTTTCTGGCGGTTAAGTGGGCGGGAAAATCTGCGTTTTTTCGCCGCAGCATATGATTTGCGAGGCCAAAGGTTCGAGCAACGCCTGCAAGAGCTGGTTCATTCATTGAATTTGGGCGAGTTTATCCATCGTCGGGTTGGCAGTCTTTCCAGCGGGCAACGAGGACGGTTGGCGTTGGCCCGGGCGCTTTTTCATCATCCCACCGTGCTGCTGCTGGATGAACCAACCCGTAGTCTGGATCCGGCCGCTGCTGGGGATTTCATGCGTCTGCTGGATGAGTATCAACGTCAGCATCCCGGGGCCAGCGTTTTGCTTTCCACCCATCGCCTGGGCGCTGTGGCTCCTTTTGCGAGGCGTATTTTGGTGATGGAGCACGGAAGGTTATTGGCTTATGGCGAAGTGGAGGAGTTGATGCGTCAGGCTGGATTGCCTTCGGCTGCAACTCGCACCGATGCTTTGGCCCAAATTTATGCTCATTTCACGGGCACGGAGACAGAATATGGGCGTTAAAAGTTGGCTGCTTATGCTGGGGGAAACGTTCCGGCGAGATGTGAAAATTGCACTGACCTATCGCCTGGCTTTCGTGCTCAGGTTCCTCAGTACATTATTCCAGGTGGTGGTTTTTTATTTTATCAGCAAGCTGGTGACAGGCACTCCGCCGGGGCTGGAGCAATATGGCGGCAATTATTTTGCCTATGCTCTCATTGGGTTGGCCTTTGTACGCTTGTTCAATATCAGCCTTTCGGGCTACGCCGGAGCCATTACCGAGGCGCAGCAAATGGGTACACTGGAGGTGCAGGCGCTCTTGCCCATCCCTTTGCCCGTACTAATCTTTGGCGCCAATCTCTGGCCATATCTTTACGCCTTGGGCGAGACTTTGGTGTATTTGTTGTTGGGGTTATTGTTGGGCGCTCCTCTGGCTCAGGCCAACGTTGGCGCCGCGCTGCTCATTGCCTTGTTGGCAAGCCTGGCTATTAGTGGCTTGGGATTGCTGGGCGCATCGATGATCCTGGTATTCAAGCGAGGCAATGCGGTGTCATGGGGGGTGGAGGCTGCGGCTGGATTGCTGGCTGGCACATATTTTCCGCCAGAGTTGTTGCCAGCGCCTTTGCAGAAGCTTTCCTGGCTCTTGCCTCATACGTTCGCCCTGGTCGGTTTGCGGCAGGCGTTGCTTAATGGCGCGACCTGGGCGGAGCTGATTCCTGAGATGATGGTGTTGCTGGGGTTTGCTGCGGTGTTGTTGCCCGCAGGCGTATTGGGATTGCGGTGGGCGCTAGGACGAGCTCAGATCAAAGGCAATCTGGCGCAGTACTGAGGGAAAGTTAGACGTCCGTCGTGCCTGTGTGGTGACAGGAGCCATTCACCGCCGATGGCGTCAGTCAAATTCGTATCACTATCCATGTTTTCTACCAGGGATGTTTGCGACCATCCCAGGTGAAGAACTCGCCCGTGTCGCTCAGGCTCAGCCGCTGGGCCAGGGTGAGAATGCCGCGGGCGGATTCGACCGGGCGTAGGGGCGCGGCGCTGCCCCCCATATCGGTCTGCACCCAGCCAGGATGCACCACCACGGCCAGAATGCTCGCGGCGCGCAGATCAGAAGCCAGGATGCGGGTGAGCATGTTCAGCGCGGCCTTGCTGCTGTTGTAGCTGTAATAGCTTCCCATTGGCTGCGTGATGGAGCCCAATTGCGAGGTGATGTTGAGGATTTTGGCCCCGCGGCTGGCCCGCAGCAAGGGCAAAAAATGCTGCACCACCATCATCGGGCCTACACTGTTGACGTGGAAGGCGTGGAGCATGGTGCGGGCGTCAAGATTGCCGATGCGCTCGCCCCGGGGAAAGACGCCTGCATTGTTGATGAGTACATCGACTACCTGAGTCTGTGCGGCCACAGCCTCGGCCGCGGCCCGAATGCTGGCATCGTCAGTGACATCGATAGGGATCAAGCTGATCCGGTCGGCGTTGCTCGCGGCCAGAGCTTGCAACGCCGCCGCGTTCTCTGGCTGACGGCAGCCCGCAAAGACGCGATAATCTCGGTTCAACGCCTCTTTGACGATGGCCAACCCGATGCCCCGGTTGGCTCCGGTAAGAAACAGGGTCTTCATTGGTCGCTCTCCATCAGTTGTAGATAGATGTCTTCCAGGGAGTAACGCAATTCGCCCACGAAACGGATGTTGGCCCCGGCCTCCACCAGAGCCCGCACCAGCGTGGGGTTCTGGCTGTCGGGATCATCCAGGCGCACCACCAGTTTGTTCTCGATGGCCTGGGGGGCTTTCACAAAGGGAAAAACGCGGATGGTGGGGAGAAAGGACGCCGCGTCTTCGACCAGATGAAAGACGATCTGCCGCCCAAACAACTTCTGACGCAGGTTTGCGGGCGTATCCACCACCAGCAACCGCGTCTTGAACACGGCGACGCGATCGCACAGACGATCCGCTTCGTCCAGGTTGTGCGTGCACAAAAACACGGTGCGGCCTTGCTCTTTCAATTGACGGATGTAACCCCGCACCATGTGAGCGGCTTCGGGGTCCAGGCCCGCGGTGGGCTCATCCAGAAACACCAGATCAGGTTCGTGTAGCAAAGCTCGGGCCAGAGCCAGCTTCTGCCGCATCCCCTTGGAAAAACCGCCCACCACATCCCGGCGACGCTCCCACAACCCCATCATCTTCAGATACTTCGACACCTGACCCTCTACATCGGCCACGCCATAGAGCTGGGCGAATAACCGTAGGTTATATTCGGCGCTCAGGCGATGGTACATGCCCGGCGTCTCGGTGAGCAGTCCCACGCTGCGTCGTATCTCTGTGTTTTGCTCTCCCACTCGATAGCCGTTGACCACCGCCTTCCCCGAAGTGGGGCGGATGAGCGCGCTGAGCATGCGGATGGTAGTGGTTTTGCCCGCACCGTTGGGGCCCAGAAAGCCGAAAATCTCCCCGCGGGCCACATCGATGCTGAGCCTCTCCACAGCCGTAATCGGCTCGGCGTCTTTGCGCTGGAAGATGCGGGTGAGTTGCTCGGTGTGGATCACGATTCGGTGTAACGGGATGGATCGAGCTTATCGGTGGGGGGACTGAAATCCAGCGATTTTATGGGAACAGGATCGGGCGGTGATGGTGGCAACGCATCTTCCGCCTCTGGTTCGATGGGCCGGAAGTAGAAAATGATCATCAGCGCTGTCATTGCCAGTACGCCAATGATAAGCTCGGTGATGGGAATGCTAAAATGGGCGGCTCCAAGTACAGCTGCCGCATCCACCAGCCAATGCCACCCCACTGCAAGCCACAACCAGCTTTTGTTCTTCCTCAAGAACACCTGCATGACGATGACCGCCAGGGAAATTTGGATAATCAACGTCGAAATCCGCTCCACCACGCCCATCAGAGCCAGATACCAGGGCATGGCCCAGAAAGCGGTCAATTGTTCCTGCACCAAAGCCATCTTGTCGGCGGGCAGCGCGGCCAGGGCCTCGGGATTGTTTTGCAGGGCGATCATGTTGACCAGGGTCAATCCGGCCAGAATGCCCAGGATCATGGCCTCGAAGCCGCCATGCCCGGCCCCATACATCAGCGCTGATTTCCAGCTCCGGGCATCCTTCAGGTTGTTGCGCAGAATGGAGTAACGGGCGATCTCCTCAGTGATAGCCGCGGTGAAGCCGAAAACGAGCGCTTGCAACCACACAGCCTCGCCAGCTCCAAGCCTCGGAATGACCCGGGTCAGCACGGCGTTCAGGGGCAGATGGAAAAGCTGGGAGAGGATGAAAGCCAATCCGCCGAAGATGAACAACCGCCAGGAGAGTTTGAACTTCCGGGCCAGAAAGATCCCCAACAGGATGGGGAGGAGGATCATCAACAGGGCGTTGAGGGCGTAAGCGGTAATGAGCATATGGAACTACTTTCGGAGAGAAGAAGCCAGGAAATGAATGTTTGATTGATGAATCAACCACGAATCGGCTACTTCGGATACACCCATGCTTCGAACATGGGCGTCAGATCGCAGTTGCAGGCGGCTTCCGCCACCTGTTTCAGGCCGTCGGTAGTGGCGATACGCCATTTGAACGTGTTGTAGTAATCCTTCAGGAAGTTTTCAAAGGCATTATCCCCGATTTTTTTGCGTATTTCATCGAAAAAAATGCCCCCGCGGCCGTAGATGATGCCGCTGTATTCAGCTTCGTCGTATGCGGAGACAGGCAAGTCTAGGGGGATGTCCGCGTCGTCGATATAATCCCAACGGCGCTGCTGGCTCTCTTTCTCTTGCTGATATCCTGTCTCGCCGTAGATGGCGCCGAAGTAAAGCGTGGTGTTGAACTGAGTCAGAGATTCATCCAGCCAGGGATGATGGATTTGATCATTGCCTACAACACTATAAAACCACTGGTGTCCCACTTCGTGCGCTGTCGCTACTTCAAAGAATGGCTGTTCAGGATCGTAAAGTGAGCGTGCAATGACAACAATGCCCGGATATTCCACGCCTCCGGCCAGAGTGGGCGTGCCCGCCACATCCAGCTCGGTGAAGGGATAGGTTTCGTAGGTTTCATTGAAGACGGTGAGCGCATCGGTGGCGTATTGCAGAGCCAATTCGTTTTCGGCGTTCAATTCGCCCGGCGCATAGGCCCGCACCACGGTGTCTCCAACTTGTTCCTCTATCACCTGATACCTGGCGCTGCTGACCAGATAGAAATCGCGCATGGGGCCTGCCGCCCAGGTTATCACCTGTCGCCCCGTCTCCTCTGAACGTTCCACCTCGAAACCGGAAGCCTGCACCACCTGATTCGCAGGCAGTGAAGACCTCACCAGATAGTAGGCCGTATCGCTGTAAGTGATATCGCCATAATTGGGCGGAACCTCGGTGTACCAGCCTATCTCATCGTCGTAGGCGGGGATCATGGGATAAGCGTGGGCCAGGGCGAGCACGTCTTCCAGATAGGCGAACACCGCGTAATTGCCGCCTTCCGTGGTGGGGATATCAACCTCGTAATTCATGGAGATGACGACCCGTTCGCCCGGCTGCAAGGGATAGGGCATTCCCACCATAAGCACGCTGTCCTGGTTTTCCTGCATCGTTTTGGTGGGGCGACCATTCAAGAGCACGTCGTTCACGGTCATCTTTCCCCCCAGAATGTTTGGGAATAACCGGAAGACGACCTCGTTGAGCGACACGTCCTCAGTGTTGGTGTAATGCACTTCCAGCTTGCCCGAAACGTGGGTCATGTCATCGCTGACGGTGAAATCGATGTGGTAGACGCTGGCTCCGGGCAGCTCTTCCAGTGCATCCCGTTGAGATGGGATCAAACCCGCCGCGAAGATGGTTCGATCATCCCAGGGGATGTCGAAGAGGGCGGGCGCGGGAAGCGATGGCGTGGGCGTGGCGGTGGGGGCGGGCGTTGGCGTTGACAGAGGCGCAGTGACAGTGACTGGCTGCTCCATGGTCGCCGGAGGAGGCGGCAATTTGGCGGCGCTGCATCCGGCCAGAGCCAACATCAGGGCGAGAAGGGGGAAAATCAATAAAGTGTATCGTTTCATGGTGGCTTGTGGGAGATGCTGTGGGATTACTGGTTCAATCGCTCCACGTTCGGCCTGATGCCCAGATCGTCGATGAGTTGGTTGAGCTCGTCAGTGGTGAGAGGACGCCCTTTGCCCGCGTACGCGGTCAGCGCGGCCTCCATCATGTTGGTGCCAAAGGAACGTCCTTCGTAGCGGGGCGTGGTGGTGATGAGCCAATGTACGCCTCGCTCCCGCAGCAACGCCACATCCGCGGCTGTGGTGGTATTGGTGAGGATATCCTTACCTGAGAGATCCGCGGGCATGTGCTTGCGAATGTAGAGAAAGTCGCCCGCGATGAGATCTGCCTGGCGCCAATACTTTTCGTACTTGGGCTCGATGGTCTCCTGCTTTTCGCCGGTGGGATAGATCATGGAGATGGGGAGCTTGCCCACGATGGGAAGGAGCACGCGGCCCAGACGACGCAGATTATCGATGCCTTTGATGGGGATGGGAATGCCCAACGCAAACATGAGGTCGCCAAAAACAACATCATCCGCCACATCCGCCACAGCCAGAGCCATGCCGTAGCGATCCACAGCCAGCGTAACAAAAGCCCGTGCGTAATGGGGAATCCCGCCCAGCTGGGGCGCGGCCAGCTCGAAAACGCGTCGTTCCAGGGTGTGCTTCAGCCCGCGACCATCCACCGCAGGCGTTTTTCGCACATCCTTGATCAAACCCAGGCCCGATCGCAGCGGATATTCCTTCCCCTCGAGCCGCAGATACAGCTCCACGCCGCCCACGCCAAAGGCGTCCACCTGACCGTCCAACTCGGCGAAAAGCTGCCGGGCCTTATTGGGATCGCCATCCGTGCCAATGCGTTCCACGCTAATCGGCTCATCCTTGAAGGTGATGATAACCTTCTTATTGCGCTTGCTGCTGCCAAGACTGATGCTGACTGCTTTTTTCATAGTGCCCTTCTGATGGGTTTATCCTGAACCACAAAGCCGCAAGACGCCAAGAACAACAAACTTCGTCTCGCTGTGACTTCGTGTCGTTGTGATTTGATATTTCTGTTGCGATCAAGAAGATGCAGCGCCATCCTCGTCATCATCGCTGGAGATGACCCGGTAGGTGGCGTCGACAACCTCATCAGCGGTGGTGGCGAAGCTCTCGGGCGTGGGATCATCGTGGCCGATGGAGTAAAAATCTGCATCCACATAAGGCTCATTGTGGTAGGATTCACTCTCCGCCTGCACCTCCCTGAACACCGTCATCTTGTTTTTGAGATAAATGGCAAAAACCACGACGCCCAAGATGACAATGACAAAAGAGAGACAGATGAAGAAGAAAATAGCTCCGATAACCTGCATGAGTTACGCTCGCTTCCAGGCGGCGATGCGATCGCTGACGCGCCGGCCGCC
>Ga0256914_1004601_pt1 | contig 10261 bp, 8 predicted proteins | sample HulkmetaG_FD_191571 | JGI IMG/M metagenome (GOLD analysis project Ga0256914, IMG submission 191571) | Hydrothermal chimney microbial communities from Main Endeavour vent field at the Juan de Fuca Ridge, Pacific Ocean - Hulk | ecosystem: Environmental > Aquatic > Marine > Hydrothermal vents ...
AAAAAGGCGCGGAGAACCTGAAGGTGCACATCAAGAACGCACTCAAATACGGCGTGCCCGTGGTCGTGGCGGTCAACCGCTTCACCACCGACACCGACGCGGAGATCGAGCTGGTGCGCAAGATCGCTATCGAGGCGGGCGCGGAAGACGCGGTCATGTCCAACCACTGGGCCGACGGCGGCGCCGGCGCTGTGGAGCTGGGCAAAGCAGTCATTGCCGCGGCCGAGAAACCCAGCAACTTCAAATTCCTCTACGACCTGGACCTGTCCATCAAGGAGAAGATCGAGATCATCGCCAAGGAGATCTACGGCGCGGGCAGCGTCACCTACACCGAGCTGGCCGAGAAGCAGATTCAGAGCTACACCGAAAACGGCTTCGACAAACTGCCCATCTGCATGGCCAAGACCCATCTCAGCCTCAGCACCGACCCCACCAAGAAGGGCGCTCCCAAGGGCTTCAACGTGGAAGTGCGTGAGGTGCGGGCCAGCGTGGGCGCGGGCTTCATCTTCCCGCTGCTGGGAACCATGAGCACCATGCCCGGCCTGCCCACCCGCCCCGTCTTCTACGACGTGGACCTGGACCTGGAGACGGGCAAGGTTGTGGGCCTGTTCTAATCGACCCCTTCCGAACCAGATAAAAACGCCGGTCATCGCTGTGATGGCCGGCGTTTTCGCGTCACCGCGAATCATCAACGCACGTCCATCACACTTTGCTTGCTCCCCACCTGGAGCTGCAACCTGACGACAAATCCTCTCGCACGCGGGCGACCACGACGGCAGTCGTGCCGAAGATGGGCGCGATGAGACGAGACTTCGGGAGGCGCGCGCCATCGCCACCTCCCGCGGTTTGAAGCCCCTGGCTTTTCGTGCTATCCTTTTGCGTTATGAATTCACAACCGACTTTTGAACTGGAACACATCACACAACTGGCCCGGGCCGCGGGCCAAATCGCTCTGGATTACTTCCGCCGCACCACCGTCACCATGAAGGCGGACCACACGCCCGTCACCGAGGCGGACAAGGCCATCGAGCGCTTCCTCACCGCAGAATTGCAGCAAGCCTATCCCCAATTCGGCATCCTGGGCGAGGAGGGGGCCGACCTGGACGCGGGCGCAGCCTATCGCTGGGTGTTGGACCCCATCGACGGGACCAACGCCTTTGCCGCAGGACTTCCCGTGTGGGGCGTCAGCATCGGGCTGATGCGGGGCAGCCAACCCCTGGCAGGCGTCATCTACCTGCCTGCGGTGGATGATTGCTTTGCCGTGGACCTGGAAGGCCCGCCCACCCTCAACGGACGCCCCATTCGCGTCACACCTCCCCATCGCGTCATCACCTCAGAAGACATCATTCTGGGCTCGGCCGATGCGCACCTGCGGTGGGACATCCGCTTTCCGGGCAAGGTGCGGGCCTTTGGCTCCTGCGCCGCCCATTTCTGTTATGTGGCCGCGGGCAGCGCCCTGGCCGGATTAAACACCCACACCGCCATCTGGGATATCGCAGCAGCGCTCCCCATCCTGCAACGAGCGGGCGGCGTCGCCGAATTGCTTAGCGGGGAGCCGCTGCCGCTGGAAGCCGCGGCCCGGGGACAAAAAATGCCCGAGCCCCTCTTCTTCGGCTCGCCCCACTATCTGGACGCGATTCGAGCCCAGCTTCATCCCAAAACCTACGCCCGAAAATAGCATCCCTCCCTCACCCGACGCCGCTGCCGATCACCGTGCGAATCCTCATCCTCACCCCGCAATTTCCCTGGCCCACGCATCAGGGCACCACGCTGCGCAATTTCAATTTGATCAAACAACTGGCGCAGCGGCGCGAAGTGCATCTCTTTAGCCTGCTGGCTCCGGGCGATGATGCCGACGCCGGGCCCGTAGCCCGGTTGTGCGCGTCCATCACCACAGCGCCGCAGCCCTGGCGCAGCTCCAGAGATCGGCTGCGAGACCTGGTGAGCACGCCGCTGCCCGATATGGCGCGGCGTCTGTGGTCGCCCGCGGCCCTGACCGCGCTGCTCGAGGCCATCGCTGCCTCTCCTCCCGATATCTTTCAGATCGAAGGCATCGAGATGGCTCCTTACTTCTTCGCCACGCGCGAGAAAGACATCCCCACAGGCCGCGTCATCTACGATGCGCACAACGCTGAGACCCTGCTGCAGCAGCGGGCCGCCCAGGCCGACGCCCGACGGCCCAGGCGCTGGCCCGCGGCCCTCTACTCCGCCATCCAGACGGCGAAACTGCGCCGCTACGAGCAGAAACTTCTGCAAGCCGTGGATGGCGCGGCCGCAGTCAGCGAACCCGACGCCCGCTATCTTCGGGCGCTGGCGCCCCGCACGCCCATCCGCATTGCGCCCAACGGCGTGGATCTGGCGCTATACCGGCCCGACGAAACCTTCCCGCCCGCGCTCCAAGGCCCCGGACCGCATCTGGTCTTCACCGGCAAGATGGACTTTCGGCCCAACGTGGACGCGGTGCTATGGTTCGCTCAGGAAGTGCTGCCCGAGCTGCGCCGCCTGGGCGTCAACGCACATTTCTGGGCGGTGGGACGCAATCCGCACGCCCGGCTGGACGCGCTGGCCCGGCGGCGAGATGTCACCATCACCGGCGCCGTGCCCGATGTGCGCCCCTACATCGTGCAATCCGACGTCTATGTCGCGCCCTTGCTTGCGGGCGGCGGCACCCGCTTCAAAATCCTCGAATCCCTGGCCCTGGCCCGCCCGGTCGTCTCCACCCGGCTGGGTGCGGATGGCATTCCGGTGGAAGATGGCGTGCATCTGGCCCTGGCCGATAGCCCCGCAGATTTTGCACGCCGCATCCGTGATCTGCTGGAAGATCGGGAGACTGCCACTGCTTTGGGACGCCGCGGGCGCATGTTCATCCAACAACATTACAGTTGGGACGCCATCGTCCCCGAGCTGGAACGACTCTACCATGACTGAAAAGAGGCATCGGGCGGTTTGGGGGCGTTTGCTGCTGTTGAACGCGTTGCTGGTGGGCGTCATCTTGCTGCTGGGCGGCTGCTCGCAGGAAACGCCATCCCCTCCTACGCCCACAGGAGCGTCTCCAACCAGCGGCGCCGTCGTTGCACTGGCCACCCGACCCGCCACACCCACACCCACCCCATCGCCCACCGCCACCCCGACGCCTCCGCCCGCGGTCACGCCCACCCCGACAGCCACGCCCACGCCCGGTCCCACCGTATCGCCCGACATCGCCGCCCTGCCCGTGCGAGTGCGTCAGGGCGATTTCCTCTCCACCATCGCCCTCCGCTACGGCATTCCCCTGGACGTCCTCATCAGCTACAACCACATCGAGAATCCGGACGCGGTGGCTGCGGGAGAACGATTGCTGATCCCCTATCCCGCAACCCGCACCACGCCCGATCGCATCTTGCTGCCCGACAGCGAGATCGTGTTTGGGCCTGCCTATCTCGATTTCGACACCGAGACCTTTGTGGCGGAACAGGGGGGCTGGCTGGCTTCCTACGCCGAGCCCTGGTTCGATGGTCAGACGGCCACCGGCGCTCAGCTCATCGATTACGTGGCCAAACGTTACAGCGTGGGGCCGCGCGTTCTGCTGGCCCTGCTGGAGGCCCGCAGCGGCTGGGTCACCCATCCCCAGGAGCCGCAGGGACAGGCAAAAGACTATCCCATGGGCCATCTCGCCACGGGCGGCAACTTCGAGGTGCAATTGGAGTGGGCCGCAGACGCCCTGAACAGCGGCTTCTACGGCTGGATGGATCGGGGCGAGACCGGCGTTCGTTTCAGAAATTACAGCATCGCCCGGGGCGCGCCAGGTCTCAATCCTGGCACCATCGCTCTTCAGCGCACGCTGGCCCAGGATGCGACCTTCGAGGAGCTGCCCGCCGAGCTGGACGCGTTCATGGAGGCCTATCATCGGCTGTTCGGCGATCCCTTCCAGTACGACCAGGGGCGGATCCTGCCCTGGGAACTGAAGCAGCCGCCTCTGCAACTCCCCTGGGAGCCGGGCGAGTGGTGGTATCTCACCGGCGGACCGCATGGCGCCTGGGGCGCAGGCAGTAGTTGGGCCGCGCTGGATTTCGTGCCCGAAGATGCGGTCGTCGGCGGCTGCATCCCGGCTGAGACCTGGGCTCGGGCCGCCGCGCCGGGCCTGATCGTGCGCAACAATCGGGGCGAGCTGCTGGTGGACCTGGACGATGATGGCGACATGCGCACCGGCTGGATCATCCAGTATCTGCATCTCTCCGCTCGACCTCCCCAAGGGGAACAGCTGCAAACCGGCGATCCCATCGGCCATCCCGCCTGCGAGGGCGGTCAGGCCGCAAGCTCGCACCTGCACATCGCCCGGCGCTACAACGGCGTGTGGGTGGCTGCTGGCGGCCCCATTCCTCTGCAGTTGGGGGACTGGACTGCTTTCGCCAGCGGCGCTCCATACGAGGGCGGCCTCATCGGGCCCAACCGCGAGAAAATCACCGCCTGCGATTGCCGGGAGAAAAACATCAACGGCATCTGGCGCGAGAAATAGCCCGGCATGTAACTTTCTCCCTTCGAATACTCTCCAAAAACCAGGAGTCGTTTTCATCCCTTCTCACACAGCGAGGCGTATCATGCTCGAAACTATGAATACCGAAACCCAATCCCGCGAATATCCTCTGGAATTGACCGGGCTGGAAGACCCCACTCACATGTGGCGCCGGCTCATCGCCTATCTGGGCCTGGATGATGAAAAGGTCATCGTCGCCATGCGCCGCACCTCCGAGACATTACTGCGGGACGCGGCCGATTTCGTCGTGGGCGCGTATGACTATCTGGCCGCTTTCGATGAGACGGCATCGATTCTGGGCTGGGAGCAGGACCAGGATGAGGAGCATCTGGAGGAGCGCCGGCAGTTTTTCGCCACCTGGATGGCCCGGGCCATCGGCGTAGACCTCAGCGACGAGTTCGCTGATTATCTCTTCGGCGCCGGCATCCTGCACGCCGGACACGGCCCGCGCGGCATCCACACGCCGCCCCAGTGGGTGATGGGGGCTATCGCCATGGTGCAGGCCCATTTCGCGGAGCGCATCCTCCATTACGGCCACGATCGCGATCTGGCCGCAGTTGCCATCGGCGCGTGGGACAAGTATCTGATGCTGCAAAATTATCAGATGTTGGCGGGCTACGAGGTGGCGCGCAGGCTGGATGACGGGCCGTTCGTCGTGACCGTCAAACTCTATGGCAAGCTCCAGGCCATGGCTGGCCGCGAGGAGCAGTCAGTTCACATTCATGCCGATAACACCCTGGCCGACGCACTGCGTAAATTCTTCGACTATCATTCCGTTCTGCGTCAGGAGTTCTTCGAGGTGGCGTGGCGGGCGCCCGAGGATGATGTGGAGGCCACCTGGGCCACCGATTTCGAGAAAGTCTACGTACCCCGACAAGGCCCGCATTGGCGCATCCTCCTCAACGGCAAGGAGGTGCGTTATCATGGCGGCTTCGGTCAGCCCGTCAAGGATGGCGACGTGGTTGCCCTCTTCCCGCCGGGCCGCTAAGTCGACTCCAGAAAATATTTTATAGTTGATGAGTAACTACTAACGTACCCGACTTCAATCACCACAAAGGCACAAAGACACTAAGAACACCAAGAATTTCAAAACTTTTTCTTTTCTTCGTGCCTTTGTGGCTTCGTGTCTTCGTGGTTTCTAGCCGGGCTACCTTAGTAGTAACGATTTTTGCAACTGCCAAGGTGGCATGCTTGACCGTGATCGATGTCATGAAATAAGCGTTTCTGACCGCCCAGGCGTCAAACGTGAAACGTCAAGCGTGGGATTTTGTATTGCGATGCCCGCTTCGCGTGGGTTTATTGACGTTTGATGCTGGACGTTTGACAACATGCTGCAAAAGGCGACGCACCCTCGGCAGCGTACATGGCAGAGACCTGAGTAGTTACACATTGGCTTGGTAGTACGCTTCTTCGCGTGAGAAATTTTCGCCTTTTTCATTTTGAATTTTACATTTTCAAAGCAGCCTCCGAATGACATGTCCACCAACATCGCTTCCTCGCGCAAATACGCCTTTCTTTCCCTGTTGATCCTGGTTCTTGCCGGATCGACAGGATCATTTTTGCGATTCGGTCTCGCCTACGGAATGCCGCCGGGCTGGGGCGCATTCCACAACATCATCCACGCCCACAGCCATACCATGTTCGGGTGGACGGTTCTCGCGCTGATGACGCTCATCTGGCGGCGATTGCCCGCTTACACTGGCCGGCCCTTGCCTAAAAGCGTCTCCTGGCAGATGGCCGCCACCTTCACCTTCTCCCTTTTGCAACTTTTCGCGTTCTGGCCCAATGGCTACGGCGTCACCCGCATCGGCTCTGCGGAGCTGCCCTTGGGTGCCATCAGCGCCGGGTTGGCGGGATTCACCTGGTTCTGGTTCATGGGGCTCTATTGGCGCGCTGTGCGCGGCATCAGCTCGACGCCCACGCCCGTGCGTCTGTGGAACTGGGCGGTCATCCTGCTCTTCATTTCCAGCCTGGGCGCAATGGCCGAGCCCGGCCTGATGATGATGCAGATCGACAGTGATTTCGTCAAGCAGCTCTTTTTGCATCTCTTTCTGGATATCTTCACCACGGGCTGGCTGCTGCTGGCGATCTTCGGGGCCATTGCTGCGCATCTTGAGGATGGAAAATCGCTGGCGGGCCTGCCGTCGGCCCGGATGCTGGCCATCTTCATCATCCCCACCTGCTTGCTGGGAATGCCGCCCGATCAGCTTTCTACCGGACTGTTCTGGATCGCGTCTCTCGCCAATCTCGCGGTGGCGGGCATGGTCGCGATCTACCTCTACCGCTTCTTCCTGCGCCGACGCGACCTGCCTCTGCTGACGCGGTTCGGTCTGCTGGGCTTGCTGGTGCAGATTGGCGCGGCCGCGCTGATGGTGGCGCCAGGGGTCTGGGCCTGGGGAGCAGGCGCACTGCGTATCTTCTATTTGCACGATATGCTACTGCTCTGGAGCTCCAGCGCTCTGTTGGGGTTGCTGATGGCCGAGTTCGGCCATGGCAAAAGCGCCTGGCAGACCTGGACGGAGTGGCTCTGGATGGGGGGCGTGGGCGCAATGTGGCTGGCTTTGCTGCTGGGCGGTTTCGTACAATGGCTGCCGGTCTCAGGACTCACTCTGTTGGCCGTGGCCGCCTGGGCCAGCGTCATCATCGTATCCGCAGCCATCCTGGGGCTAAAAATCTTCCTGCCGTTTGCCTCGCGGGCATAGGCTCTGCGAATGTGGTATACTGCATGGGGTGGAATAAAAACCCCCGCGTCCCTTCACAGCCCAGCCTCATCCGAACAATGCCCGACATCCTCCAACAGCTTTCCTATCCCAAACACAAGCATCTTGCGGATGCCCCCGCGCTGGATGTGCGGGCGCTGACGGTGCGCTATGGGGATTTTCTGGCCCTGGATCATGTCACGTTTCAGGTGCAGCAAGAGGAGCGCGTGGCTGTGGTGGGGCCCAATGGCGCGGGCAAAAGCACGCTGTTCAAAGCCATCAGCGGCATCATCAAGCCTACATCGGGCCAGGTGAGCATTTTCGGGCAGCCGCCCGGCGGACACATCTGCATCGCTTACGTGCCCCAGCGCAGCCAGATCGATTGGAGCTTCCCTGTCACCGTGGCCGACGTGGTGATGATGGGGCGCAGCGGCAAGATCGGACTCTTTCGCTGGCCCGCCAAGAGGGATTGGGAGATCGTCTACGATGCGCTGGCGCAGGTGAATATGCGGGAGCTTTCCAAACGGCAGATCGGCGAGCTTTCGGGCGGGCAGCAACAGCGAGTCTTCTTGGCCCGGGCTTTGGCCCAGGAAGCGGAGCTTCTGTTGCTGGATGAGCCCTTCACGGGCCTGGACGCGCCCAGCCAGGAGGCCATCCTCCACATTCTCGATATCGTGCGGGCCCGAGGCGTCACCGCACTGGTCTCCACCCATGATCTCGATCTCGCGGCCAACCATTTCGACAAGATGATGCTGCTCAATCATCGCGTGACGGCTTTTGGGCCGCCCCGACTGGTCTTTACGCCCGAGGCGCTGCTGGAAACCTACGGCGGGCATGTGCACACCCTGAAATTCGATACGAAAATGCCCGAGGAATTGATTCTGACCGACTCCTGCTGCGAAGGACCGGACGAACACCGGTGGAAGCAGTGACGAGACGACATCCATGCCTTCCGGATATGTTTGCAGCAACTGCGGCGCTCCCCTCTCTCCAGCTCAGAATCGCTGCCACCAATGCGGCGTCGAGATCGATTGGGAAAAAGCCGTGGGCCGCGTCAGCTACATCAGCTACCTGCCCGCGGCCCGCCGTCGTCGACGTCGTCGCCGCGTCGGGTTGACAGGGCTTTTCCTCATTATCGCCCTGGGCGGCATCCTTTATTGGGGATGGAGCAATGCGGGAGCAAGGCGGCGCCTGGCTTCCTGGATGGATTCGGACGCGTATCGCAGCTATCAGCAGAGCTGGCGGCAAATGCGCAGCGGACAGTCCGCGTCCGGCCCCACGCCCATTCCCGCCATCGCAGTCATCGCCGAACAACCTACGCCCGCTCCCGCTTCCGCCGCGTCGCCCGTGCCCATTCCGCAGAGCGCGGCACAGCCGTTGGCGACGCCCGTCGCCGAATCCGCTGCCACATCCACGCCCACCGTCGCATCAGAGGACGATGCGGCGCAGGCCCGGGCGCTGGCGACAGAGGCGCAACCCCTGATCCCGTCGCATCCCTGCCGCGCGGCCGAGCTGTTGCAACAGGCTATCGACTTGGCGGACACGCCCGGCATCGAGGCGCTGCGTCAGGATGCAGTCGCCCGCTGCTCGCAATTGACCGCCACCGCCATCCCTCAACTGAGCTCGCCCCTACCCGCTCCCTCATCCCCATCGCAGCGTATCGCCTTCACCGCCTACGATGTCGCCAGCGATAGATACAGCATTCGCTCCTGGCGTCTGGACGATCGTCTACCCGGCGCAGATCTGGCGGTGGGAGCCATGCAGCCCGCCTTCGGGCCTGAAGGCGCCATCGCGTATCGCTCTGGCCCATCCGGCAGCCCGGGCATCTTCCTGCTCCAGGCGGATGGAAGCATCCGGCAGCTCACCAAGAGGCGGGGCGACATGTGGCCGCGCTGGGCGCCCGATGGCCGGCAGATCCTCTTCACCTCCGCGACTCGCAGCGCCGATGGCAGCCCGCACATCTATCTGGTGGATGTGGCCACCCGGGCCGTAGAAGACCTGGGGCCGGGCCAGCACGCTGATTGGTCTCAGGTTGGCGGCATAATCTTCCACGACTGCGATTTGGGAGGAGAGCGCTGCGGGCTGTGGCTGATGGATCCCCTCACCCTGGAGCGCGGGCTCGTCACCGATGTGCCCGATGACAGCAACCCCGTGTGGTCGCCCGACGGTCGCTATGTGGCCTTCATGTCCAGCGGGCGCAGCCAAAGCTGGGACGTGTTCATTCTCGATCTCGATCGTAACGCCATCCAGCCGGTGGCATCGCACCCGGCAGAGGATGGACTGCCCGCGTGGGCGCCCGACAGCAGCGCCATTGCCTTCCTCTCCAACCGTGAGGGCGACTGGGCCATCTACGCCTGGCGCACGAACGATCTCACGACCACCCCGCTCTTTCCGGTGGGAGCCATCCTGCCCAACTGGGATCAGGCGGGTCTTGATTGGGGACGCTAGGGGCAATCCCCGTCATCCGCGGGGCGTTGAAGCCCATCGACATGGCAATCACGATGAAAACGGAAGCGTGGAGCCTGGCCGCGGCGTGGGCGGGCGTGCAGAATTCGGGCTGCGCAGACGGAAAAGAGCCTGTGTGCAACCTTGACGTCCTCCTGCCCCTGCGCTATACTTAGGCCATCCCTTCGGGGAGTAGCGCAGTTCGGTAGCGCGCTTGGTTTGGGTCCAAGAAGTCGTCGGTTCAAATCCGGCCTCCCCGACACAATTTGCGGGCATGGTGTAGTGGTAACACTAGAGCCTTCCAAGCTCTCGTCACGGGTTCGAATCCCGTTGCCCGCTCTTTTTTTGCCAACTGTCTGCTACACCGAACTGGGGGCCCTAGCTCAAGTGGTTAGAGCAGCGGTCTCATAAACCGCCGGTTTCCGGTTCGAGCCCGGGGGGCCCCACCAAACATCCAACGCCGTTCCTCTTGCAGGACGGCGTTTTTTATTCCCCCGCCCAACCGACTAACCGACTAATCGACTAACCGCCCAATCGACTAACCGACTAATCGACTAACCGACCACCCGACTAAAAACCACCTCCGCTTCGCCATCCCGGGGCA
>Ga0256914_1004602_pt1 | contig 10257 bp, 10 predicted proteins | sample HulkmetaG_FD_191571 | JGI IMG/M metagenome (GOLD analysis project Ga0256914, IMG submission 191571) | Hydrothermal chimney microbial communities from Main Endeavour vent field at the Juan de Fuca Ridge, Pacific Ocean - Hulk | ecosystem: Environmental > Aquatic > Marine > Hydrothermal vents ...
CTCGGGGTGGCCGGGGGGCTTGGAATTTGTTTCTTGTTGGCCCGTTATCCCTTGATCAAATTACCCACTGATGTCTATTTTGTAGACCATCTTCCGGTCCTGGTCCAACCATTTGACGTGACGGTGATCTCGGTCTCAGCCCTAATCCTGGCCCTCTTGGCCACCATCTACCCTGCCCGGCAGGCGGCCAAGCTCCTCCCGGCTGAGGTCTTGCGTTATGGCTAAGGTAGCCATTTCTGCCCAAGGAGTGGTCAAGACCTTTGGCTCCGGTGAACAGCGGGTCGAGGTGCTTAAAGGGGTCAATCTTTCCATCTTGGCCGGAGAAAGGGTGGCCATTGTCGGGGCCTCGGGGGTGGGAAAGACCACCTTGCTCCATATCCTGGGCACCCTTGATCGTCCCACCTCGGGTAAGGTCTATCATTTCGATCAAGATGTCTTCTCCCTTCCGGAAGGGGCCCTTTCACGTTTTCGCAACCAAAAACTCGGCTTTGTCTTTCAATTCCATCATCTATTACCGGAATTCAATACCTTGGAAAACGTAATGCTCCCGGCCCTTATCGCCGGTTGGCCGGTGAACAAGGCCAGAGAGGCCGCCAAAGAGGTCCTTGGCCGAGTGGGGCTTTCGCATCGCCTAAACCACCAAATGGGTGAACTCTCCGGAGGAGAGAGACAACGGGTGGCCATTGCCCGGGCCTTGGTCATGAATCCTCCGGTCATCCTGGCCGATGAACCCACCGGAAACCTTGATCTCCGTACGGCCCAGGAGGTGGTCGATCTCCTTTTGCAGATTAACAAAAGCTATGCTACCACCTTGGTTGTAGTAACCCATAATCCGGAATTGGCGGCCAAAATGAATCGTATCTTCGGCCTAGTAGATGGTAAAGTGGTTGAACTTTCTAAAGACGAACCCTGGCCCTGGAGTAAAAAGTGACCAGATTTGTCTATATTCTTCTGATCTGCTGGTTGTTATGGAGCGTACAGATAGGGCGGGCTCAGATAGGCCCCCCTCCCAAGGTTTTGGTCTTACCCTTTAAAGTCTTCGCCCCGGAGAAGAGGGAACTCTTAGTAGAGCGTCTTGAAGCCCTGCTTAGGGCCAAGCTCAAAAAAGAACGCGTAGTCGTGGTCCCGGCGGTGAAAGCCAAAGAGATCTTAGGAAAGATACCCGAAGAGGTCTCTCAAGAGGAGGCCAAAAGACTTTGTGAGGGGCTTTCTCTGTCGGCGGTGGTGTGGGGGTCCTTGACCGAGTTCGCCGGTAAAGTAAGCCTTGATCTTCACTTGGCCTGTTGCGGCCTCCCCTTGGTCAAGCACACCTATGTCACCGGGGATATAGCCGATTGGCCCAGCTTTGAAGAGAAGGCAGCAGATACCCTGCTCTCTACCCTTCTTGAACGCCAAAAGGTCCAAGAAGTAAGGGTGGCTGGCAATGTCCGGATGGATGCCGAGGCCATCTTGGCCGTGACCAGCCTCAAACCCGGAGACTTCCTTGACCCGGAAAAGATCCGGGAGGACATCAAGAATATTTACCACTTGGGTTATTTCGATGATGTTCGGGCCGATGTAGAGAAGACTAAAGAGGGTCTAGTAGTCACCTATATTGTTCGGGAAAAACCAGTGGTCAAAGAAATCGTTTACGAAGGGAACAAGGCCATCAAGAAAGACGATCTCGAAAAGATCGCCGAACTAAAGCCTTCTTCTATTTTGAATCTCAACAAGATCAACGAGGCTGCGGACCGGATCGAGATGCTCTACAAGGAGCGGGGCTATTACCAGACTGAAGTCAGGCCGGAAGTAAAGCCCCTCTCCCCCACGGAAGTAAGGGTCGTCTTTCATATCAAAGAAGGAGAAAAGGTCTACATCAAAAAGATCAGATTTGAAGGAAACCACGTCTTTTCAGACGAGGAACTCAAAAAACTCTTGGAAGTCAGTGAAAAAGGGCATTTTTCCTGGCTTAAAAAGATCAAGGCCTACGTAAGCGGTGGTGGGGTGGAGCCTGGTGTTTACAGTATGGGGACCCTTTATCGCGACTTAGGAAAAATCGTCTCTTTTTATCACAACCACGGCTATATCGATGCCCGGGTCGGTGAACCAAAGATCAAACAGGAAGGCCGCTGGATCTATATCACCATCCCCATCGAAGAAGGCCCTCAATACAAGGTCGGGCACATAGACATTGAACAAGATCTTTTCCTCAATAAGGAATACCTCCTGAAACAACTTGAGCTCCCCAAAGAAAAGGTCTTTAACCGCGAGGTACTACGTCGGGATATAATGCACCTGACCGAGCTCTTCGCCGACAAAGGCCATGCCTACGCCAAGGTAGAGCCCATTATCAAAAAGAATCCCAAGACCAGGACCGTAGACATCACCTTTAAGATTGACAAAGGGCCCCTGGTCTACGTGAACCGGATCGAGATCCAAGGCAACACCCGCACCAGGGACAAGGTCATCCGCCGCGAATTACTGATCGTGGAACAACGCCCCTTTAGTGCCACTCGTCTGAAAAAGAGTCAGGAACGGTTGCGGCGCTTGGGGTACTTCGATGACGTCAATTTCTCAACGGAAAAAGGCGTCCGTGAAGACCAAATGGACATCAAGGTCAAGGTCAAGGAACGCCCTACCGGTACCTTTAGTATCGGTGCCGGTTATAGTTCCGTGGACAAACTGATCTTTATGGGACAGATCTCCCAACGCAACCTCTTTGGTCGGGGGCAGACCCTCTCTTTCCAGGGGATCTTTGGGGCCCGAACCACTCGGTATTCTCTATCTTTCACCGAGCCTTATTTCCGGGATACCAAGGTCTCTTTAGGGCTTAGTCTCTACGATTGGAGCAGAGAATACGAAGATTATACCCGGGAGAGCCAGGGAGGAAGCATCCGTTTTGGCTATCTCCTGACCCCAAACACCCGGGTCTTTACGGGTTATCGCTATGATGACTCCAACCTCACCGATTATTCCACTTACGCCTCGGCCATCATCCGCGAGTCTAAAGATATTCACATCACCAGCGCCTTGGAGTTTGGCTTAACCAGGGATACGCGCAATCACTTTTTTATGCCCACCAAAGGTATGCGCACTTCCTTGGTCTTTGAACACGCTGGAGGTTTTCTTGGTGGAGACAGTGCCTTTGAAAAGATAACCTTTACCAATAGCCTTTATTTCCCCTTTCTTTTAAAAACCACCGCCCACATCCGGGTGGGGGCCGGATATATCACCGAAGGCAAGGGAGGAAAACTCCCGGTCTACGAAAAGTTCTACCTCGGGGGCATGGATTCGGTACGCGGTTATCGTTATGGAGATATCAGCCCCCTTGATCCGGAGACCGGCGAGCGAATCGGTGGCACACACATGGCCTTTGCCCAATTGGAAAATATCTTTCCCTTGGTCAAGAGCATAGGGCTTCACGGGGTGGTATTTTTTGATATGGGTAATGTATGGGAGGGTAAGAGTTGTAAGCTCTCTGATATTCGAAAGAGCGTGGGTTTTGGTATCCGCTGGCTTTCACCGATGGGGCCTCTGCGTATCGAATGGGGGTACAATATCGACACCAAACCAGGGGAAGAAAAAAGCAACTGGAATTTTCGGATAGGAGGAGAGTTCTAAATCTAGTTCCCCTTTGATTTACTTGACACCTGAAATCAGTTTGCGATAGCTTCCCATGGAAGAAAAATATTAGTTGAGGAGGGTCTATGGAAACGGCCAAGATTAGAAATTTTGTCTTTCTCTCGCAGAGCGGGGCTGGGAAGACTTCCTTGGCAGAAGCCATGCTCTATCTCGCCGGCGTGACCAAAAAATTGGGCAAGGTGGACGACGGTTCAACCATCCTTGACTTTGAAGCCGAAGAACAAAACCGAAAGATCACTATTTCTACCGCTTGCCACCACTTTACCTGGAAGAAACACGAGATCTTTTTCTTGGACCCTCCTGGTGACGACAACTTCAACGCCGAAGCCAAGTTAGCGGCTTGGGCAGCGGATAATGCCTTGTTGGTGGTTGAGGCCACCGATCCAGTGAAGGTCCAAATGGAAAAGGTCTTTGCCTTTGTAAAAGAATTTGGGCTGCCCTGTGCGGCCTTTGTCAACAAGCTCGATCGAGAACACGCCGATTTTGAAAAGGCCTTGCAGGTCCTTGAAGAAAGATTGGGCATCCGTCCGGTGCCGGTGGCCTATCCCATCGGTAAAGAGGCGGATCTAAAGGGAGTGGTAGACCTCATTTCCATGAAGGCCTACACCTTTGAGGATGGTAAGCCTAAAGGGACAGAGATCCCCGGTGATATTGCCGGTCGAGTAGAAGAATTAAGGGCGAGCCTTATTGAATTTGCCGCGGAAAGTGATGACGAACTCCTTGAAAAATTTCTGGAAGAAGGAGAGCTTACCGCGGAAGAGATCGTTCGCGGTCTTAAAAGAGGGATCTTAGAAGGGCGTTTTGTCCCGGTCTCTTGTGGATCAGTAGCCAAGTTGATTGGCATCCAGCCCCTTTTGGATCTCATCGTAAATTTCCTCCCTTCTCCACAAGAAAGGGGGCCCAGGAAGGGCAAGAGCCCGCAGGGTGAAGAGGTAGAGCGCGAGCCTAAGGCCGAGGCCCCGGTCTCAGCCATTGTCTTTAAGACCTTGATGGATCCTTATGCCGGGCGGCTTTCTTATTGTCGTGTAATCTCGGGGACCATTGACAGCGAAGGCACCCTCTTTAATCCAGTAAGGGATATCAAGGAACGTTACGCCAATCTTGCCTTGCCAGAGGGAAAGAACAACAAGCCCTTAAGTGCCGCTGTACCAGGAATGATTTGTGTCATCCCCAAACTTACCGAGACCAAGACCGGGGACACCCTATGTGACCCAGAGAATCCGGTCATCTTCCCCATGCCTACTCTACCACACCCGGTGCTTACCTATGCTGTGCATCCGAAGACCAGGGGAGACGAAGAAAAGATCGGGGCAGCCCTGGCCAAGGTCCAAGAGGAAGATCCGAGCCTTTCCATCAGCCGGGATGAAGAGAGCCGAGAGATCCTGATCTCCGGCCTGGGGCAGATTCACATTGAGGCCACCATCGAAAAGATGGCCCGTAAATACGGGGTCAACGTCGATCTATCTCTGCCGAAGATCCCTTATCGCGAGACCATCAAAGTGGCCAAGCAAGGGGTCATCTATCGACACAAGAAACAGACCGGTGGACGGGGACAGTTCGCCGAGGTTCATTTCCACATCTTTCCCCTGGAGCGTGGGGCTGGTTTTGAATTCGTGGAGACCTTGGTCGGGATGAATGTACCCCGCAACTTTGTCCCTGCGGTGGAAAAGGGCGTCCGTCAGGCCTTGGAAAAGGGTCCCTTGGCCGGCTTTCCGGTGGTAGACGTCAAGGTTCAATTTTATGATGGTAAGAGTCATGAAGTAGATTCTTCGGATATGGCCTTTATGATCGCCGCCTCTCAATGTTTTAAGAAAGGGGTACAGGAGTGTCAGCCTGTGCTCCTTGAACCTATTATGGAGCTTGAAATCGAGGTACCGGAAGAATACATGGGCGACGTCATTGGGGATCTGAATGCCAGACGTGGACGGGTCTTAGGAATGGAGGCCAAGGGTAAGATCCAGGTCATCAGGGCCCAGGCCCCATTGGCCGAAGTTCAGCGCTATGCCCTGGATCTTAATGCCATTACCGGTGGGCGGGGGACTTTCCGCATGAAATTTTCGCACTACGAAGAGGTCCCACCTAATATCGCCGAAAAGATCATTGCCGAGGCCAAACAGGCCGAGGAGGCGGAAAAGAAGTGAAAGAACCCCGGTTTAGTGCCGGTATCTTGATCCTTTCAGACAAAGGGGCCCGTGGGGAAAGGGAAGATACCTGTGGCCCCTTCCTCAAAGAGGCCTTACAAAAGGCGGGGTTTCAAACCGTGGCCTATCGTATCCTGCCTGATGATTATGAAGAGATCCTGGTCACCTTGATCGACTGGGTTGACCGGAAAGGACTCGATCTTATCATCACTAGTGGAGGGACTGGTCTTTCACCGCGGGATGTGACCCCTGAAGCTACTTTGGCGGCTATTGAACGGGAAGTACCCGGAATGGTGGAGGCCATCCGAATCAAAGGCCTTGAGTATACACCGCGGGCCATGCTTTCCAGAGCAGTGGCTGGTGTGCGACGTCAAAGTCTGATCATCAACTTCCCAGGCAGTTTAAAGGCGGTTCAGGAGGCCTGGGAGGTAGTTTCTCCGATCCTTGAACATGCTTTAGAAAAAATCAAAGGAAGCGAAACCAATTGCGGACGATAAAAGGAGGCAAGAATGGCTTTCAAGGGATTCAAAAAGATGGGAGTAGGCCTAGACGGTTCGGAACCTGGATTCCGGGCCCTGAAAGAGGTCCTTGATTTGGCTCAAAAGTTCGGAGCAGAGGTGATTGCCCTCCATGTCTTACCCATGCCAGTGGATATTTCCGAGCTGGGAGGGGCGGTGGTCGAATTGGAAGGTCAACTTCGGACCCAGGCCGAAGCAATCCTCAGCCGGGCAGAAGAGGAGGCCAAAAAGGCAGGAGTAAGTTTTAAGGCCGTGGTCCTTAGCGGCTCTCCAGCGGAGACCTTGGCTGAATATGCCAAAAAAGAGGGCTTTGACCTCTTGGCCGTGGGATATCAAGGTAGATCAAGGATTGCCGAGCTTTTTATGGGTAGTGTGACTTCAAAGCTCCTTGCCCTTTCTGAGGTTCCCCTTTTGGTAGTAAAATAAATTTAAATTTGGCTTTTGATTTAGACTAAATAATTAAAAATAATTCAAAAATCCCTTGAAGAAGGAATTATGTCTGAAAAAGAAATAAAAGGGTATCATTTGCCCCCGGTTACCTTTAGTACTTTTATCCTTTCGCTCAACACCTCGGCCTTGGTCCATCTTGGTCAGATTCCAGATCCGGTTACCAACGAAAAAAGGGTTGATTTGGTCCTGGCCCGGCACACCATAGATACTTTGGATATGCTGCGTGAAAAGACCAAGGGGAACCTCACCAAAGAAGAAGAAAATTTGCTTAATTCAATCCTTTACGAATTACGCATTCTTTACGTAAAAGCCAGCGGTTAGAGAAGCTTAGTGACCAAAAGAAAAGAACTCTTTGCCCCGGCCAAGATCAATTTGGTCTTGTGTGTCCTTTTTCGCCGGCCCGATGGCTATCACGAGCTTTTTACCGTCTTTCAAAAGATTACCCTTTTTGATCGCTTAAGAGTCGAATTAACCGAGGCGGGCTTGAACTTAGAGTTGGCTGGACCGGTAAAGGTCCCTAAAGAGGGGAATCTGTGTCTTAAGGCGGCGGAGACCTTTTTAGCCACCACAGGCCTTAAGAAAGGGGCAAAGATCAGGCTCTACAAGGAGATCCCAGTAGGGGCCGGACTTGGGGGTGGTAGTAGTAATGCCGCAGCGGTCTTAAAGGCCTTAAATGAACTGTGCCGATATCCACTTACTGAATCGGATCTTCTAAAACTTGCCAGATCTATCGGAGCTGACGTGCCTTTTTTCGTCTCTTCTTACAGTACTGCCCTGGCCCGAGGTATCGGAGACATCTTGGAGCCCTGGCCTACCCATCCGGCATGGTATGTCTTGGTCTTCCCTGGATTTAAGATCTCTACTGCCTGGGCCTATCAAAATTTAAGGTTGACAACTCGGCATAAGCCCCCTAATTATGAGCCGGCCCAACCCCTTTGGCGGCAGGGGTTGGTCAATGATTTTGAAACGGTGGTCTTTGAGACCTACCCGGTCTTAAAGACCGTCAAAGATTTTTTGCTAGAGCTTGGGGCCGTGGCTGCGCTCCTTAGCGGTAGCGGGGCCACGGTGTTTGGTGTTTTTGAAGAACGAGAGGAGGCTCAAGAAGCAAAAGAAGCGATAGAAAAAAGGGGACTTAAGGCCTTAGTGGTGACCAATTTCAGAGAAGAGGAGCAGGGCCATGTTCATCAATCATTTAAAGATCTTCGCTGGTCACTCTAATCCAGAGATGGCCAGAGAGATTTGCGAGTATCTAAGTATCCCTCTGGGTCAGGCTGTAGTCAAACGCTTCAGTGATAACGAGATCTTTGTAGAGATAAAAGAAAACGTCCGCGGGGCGGATGTCTTTGTCATCCAATCCACCTGTCCCCCGGTCAACGATCACCTGATGGAACTATTGATCATGGTTGATGCCCTGAGACGGGCCTCGGCCAGACGGATTACCGCGGTCATTCCCTATTATGGTTATGCCCGGCAAGACAGAAAGACTGCCCCCCGGACACCGATTACCGCCAAACTGGTGGCCAACCTCATTACCGTGGCCGGTGCCCGGCGTGTACTTTCTATGGATCTCCACGCCGGGCAGATCCAAGGTTTCTTTGATATCCCTGTGGATCATCTCTTCGCCGCCCCGGTGCTTATCAACTATATTCGGGAGGAATTCCGGGGTAAGGATATCGTCATTGTCTCGCCGGATGCCGGTGGTGTGGAACGGGCTCGCGCCTATGCCAAGCGCCTTAACGCTGGCTTGGCCATCATCGACAAAAGGCGGCTTCGTCCCAATGAAAGCGAAGTGATGAACGTAGTTGGTGACGTCAAGGGAAAGATAGCCATCATTCTAGATGACATGATCGATACCGCAGGGACCATGTGTCAAGCGGCTCAAGCCCTGGCTGAACGAGGGGCCAAAGAGGTCCATGGAATGGCTACCCACCCGGTCCTCTCCGGCCCGGCGATAGAGCGTATTCGCCAATCCCCGATGAAAAGTGTAGTGGTCACCAATACCATTCCTTTAAGAGAAGAAGCTCAAAAGTTAAAACGCATCAAGGTACTCTCTGTTTCCGAACTTCTGGGAGAAGCCATTAGGCGTATTCATAATGATGATTCGGTGAGTTCGTTATTCATCTAGCCGTATCAAGGGCGGCCAAACCAACTTGTAAGGAGGCCTGATAAGCCATGAAACAAATAGAATTTACCGTTAGCGTCCGTCATAAGACCGGGAAAGAAATAGCCCGCAAGCTTCGAGCCCAAGGTCTGATCCCGGCCGTAATTTATGGTCCGGGTTCTGAGCCTATTCCTCTAACCGTAAAGGCCAATGAGTTAAAAAAGGTCCTTTATCGTTACCGAGGAGAACAGATCATCTTCAACCTGACCTTAGAAGACAATGGTTCCTCTGTTAAAAAGATGGCCTTGGTCAAAGAGCTTCAATACCATCCGGTCACAGATGAGATTCTCCATGTCGATTTTTACGAGATCTCCATGGAACGCGAGGTAGAGGTGGAGGTACCCATTGAGCTTATAGGTAAGGCCAAAGGAGTCGAGGCCGGTGGACACCTACAGCAGTTGCTACAAACTATGACCGTGGCTTGTCTCCCTAAAGCCATCCCAGACAAGATTGAAATAGACGTCACGGATCTCGGCCTCGGAGACGTACTCAAGGTACGCGATCTCACCCCTCCTGAGGGAGTTCGTTATCTGGATAACCCCGATGAACCCATTGTGACCATCCTGGCCCCAGAGGCCGAAGAGGTAGAGGCTGAAGAAGAGGCTGCCCCTGAGGCAGAAAAATCCGAAGAATAGGTTTGAGCGGGAAGATAAACGAAAAAGAGCTAGAATGGATGTATGTGGGCCTCGGGAACCCGGGGCCCGCTTATCAATTTACCCGCCATAATTTTGGTTTTTTGCTCCTGGATTTTTGGGCCAAGGAAAAGGGAATTGAGTTTTCCGCCGGTCCTTTCAAGACCGAATGGGCCCTTTGGAATCAGGTCCTCTTGGTCAAACCCCTTACCTTTATGAATCTCTCCGGACAAGCCGTAGCCCCTTTGGCTCAAAAATTAGGTCTTTCCCCAGAGCGAATCCTGGTCATCCATGATGACTTAGATCTTCCCTTAGGAAGACTCAAATTTGTCCCTAAAGGAGGGGCCGGAGGACATCGGGGCGTACTCTCGATCATCGAGGCCTTGGGGACCAAAGAATTCCCTCGGTTAAAATTGGGTATAAACCGCCCACCTCAGGGGATCTCGGTGCGAGATTATGTCCTCTCTCCTTTTACCGATGAAGAGTGGCCGATAGTAGAAAAGGTTATCGCTCACGCGGCCAAAGGTCTGGAATTATTATCCAAAGAGGGCCTTCCCAAGACTATGTCTCTCTTCAATCAGCCCTTTTTAGACCTCTCTTCTACCCAAAATTTTTAATTTTTACCCTCTTCCAGTCGATATCTAAACTTGAAACTACCTCCCAAGGAGTGAGGCCAATGCGTTCACTGGTAAGGTTTATAGTCTTTATTTTTGGTCTTCTTTTGATCACTGCCT
>Ga0256914_1004603_pt1 | contig 10256 bp, 5 predicted proteins | sample HulkmetaG_FD_191571 | JGI IMG/M metagenome (GOLD analysis project Ga0256914, IMG submission 191571) | Hydrothermal chimney microbial communities from Main Endeavour vent field at the Juan de Fuca Ridge, Pacific Ocean - Hulk | ecosystem: Environmental > Aquatic > Marine > Hydrothermal vents ...
ATACTTGCAACATCAGCAACCTTTGCAAGCCTGTCTATGGAAAGTATTGAAGTGGCTCCACCTGGCAAAGTTGAATGCACAAATGGAACTTTTGCTCCAAGAACTGCTATGCCACTTCCCATACGAGGGAACAATCTCATAGCTTTAAGATAATTAACAACCATATTTAAACCAATTTCTGGTTCTGTAATATATTTACCTTTGGGTTTTTCTGTTAGCAATACAGGACTTTTCTTGGCTACCCATTCTTTGGTGTCGTTAATAAATTTATCTTTGCCATTATATTTTAACACAACTGCAAAATCTACCCAATCAGCAAGACTTAATGTGTAAAAGTGCAAAATATGATCCCAAACCATATGAAGTCCCAAAATAACATCTCTTATTAGCATCCCATTTTCAGTTGGTTTTAATTTATACAGGTCCTCATTTGCAAGAATTGAAGCCATTCCATGAACTTCATGACAAACCCCACAAACTCTCTGGGTGATTCTAACAGCATCAAAGGGATGTCTGTTTTTTAGAAAAATTTCAAATCCTCTAAACATTTCTCCTGCTACTTTTGAATCAACTACTTTGCCATTTTCAACTGTAACATATACCCCAACGTGACCCTCTATTCTGGTCATAGGATTAATAGTAAGTTTTGCCATACCAAACCTCTTGTATTTTTTTTCTCAAAGTGTTTATAACGGAAAAGAGATTAAATTTCAAGAAATTTCTATTGCCTTTTTAACTATGTTTGCTAACTCTTTTAATGTGAAAGGCTTTCTTAAAAAATTTTCTCCTTCTACCAATTTTTCAAAATTTTTTAAATATGCTCCACTATAGCCAGATGTATAAATTATTTTTATCTGTGGAAAACGTTTTTTAATCTTTTCAGATAGTTCCCATCCATTAATTTCAGGCATAATAATATCAGTAATAACCACATCTATTGTTAAATTGATTTCTTCTATTTTCCTTAAAGCTTTTTTACCATTTTCAGCCTCATAAACATTGTAACCTATTGTCTTTAATGCCTCAGCTGCAAAAGTCCTTACATCATTATTGTCTTCTACAATTAAAATATTTCCCTTTCCAAAAGTTATTTTATTTTCACTATCTCTCTCTTCTACTATATTTTCCTCTTCAGCAGTAACTGGAAAATATATTTTAAATGTGGTTCCTCTGTTCAATTCAGAATCAACATCAATAAACCCATTATTTTGCTTAACTATTGTAAAGATAACAGAAAGGCCAAGTCCTGTTCCTCTATTTTTCTCTTTTGTTGTAAAATAAGGCTCAAATATTTTATTTTTGGTATCTTCATCCATACCAATTCCATTATCAGTAATTGAAATAAATGAATATAAACCTGATCTTATTCCTGAAATTTTAAAAAAATAATTATCTTCAAAATGTTTAATACCTGTTTCAATAGTTATCCTCTTATTTTCTGAATTTTCTAATTTATCTTCAATAGCATCCTTTGCATTTACTACAAGATTTAACAATATCTGCTCTATTTGCGAAGCATCAGCTTTAATATATGGTAAATCTTTGTATAAAACAATCTGGAGCTCTACATCTTCACCTATTAACTGCCGAAGCATTTTTTCAAGTGATAAAATTAGTTGATTTAAGTTTAAAATTTCAGGATTAAAAGGGTGTTTTCTACTAAATGCCATTAGTTTGCTAATTAAATTTTTGGCTTTTATACCAGCATTGTATATGGATAAAATACTTTTATACAAAGGATGATCTTCAGAAATTTTTTTAAGTGCAATTTCTGAAAAACCATTAATCACAGTAAGGATATTGTTAAAATCATGGGCAATACCCCCAGTAAGTCTGCCTATTGATTCCATTTTTTGAGCATGAAGCAATTGAACCTCAAGCATTTTTTTATCTGTAATATCTTTAATAGTTCCTCTAAGACCTTTTAAATTTCTATTTTTATCAAAAATAGGTGTAGCTGATAATAATCCTATAACTTCTTTTCCATCTTTCCTTTTAAAAGTTATCTCATAATCTTTTATTTTACCTTTCTTTTTAACTTCATTTACAAAAAACTCTCTATCTTCAACATGTTTATAAATATCTTTTGCTATATCAACTTTTTTTATCTCCTCAACAGAATCATAACCAAAAAACTTTAATCCAGCAGGATTTATATCTATAAATTTACCATCTAAAGTTGTAATAAATATTACATCCTGTGATTCTTCAAATAACATTCGAAATTTTTCTTCACTTTCTTTCAGCTTTTTCTCCATCTCCCTTTCTTTAGTAACTATCCTCCCATGACCGACAGTGCCTATTAATTTTCCATTCTCATCAAAAATAGGAGCTTTGTATACATCAAGGTGGAGATATTTCCCCCTCACATTACCAAATTCATCAAATCTACCTGGTCTTCTATTTCTCAAAACTACTTCATCAGAATTAATACACTGCTCTCCAAAAGTAAACCAATCATCCCTATCAGGTCGCTCTGCTCTATACCTTTTTACAAAAAACATATCATCTTTGCCTATTGGTTCTTCTGTATCTTTTGCCCCAAGGAATTCAGCATCTGCTTTGTTAACAAATAAAAACTTCCCTTCTGTATCCTTTGCCCATACAAGGTCTGGAATATTATCAGCCATTAACCTGTATAAATGAGAAATGTTTTTATACTTTTCTTCACTTTCCTTTAATTTTCTTTCAACTTCTTTCTGCTTGCTAATGTCAACCATTTGTGATAAAATTGCTGGTTCATTGTTGTAGGTGATTAACACAGCATTAACCAATATTTCTATAATTCTTCCATCTAATGTTATTATTTTCTGTTCAACTGGAGATAAAACTTCACCTGCATATAGTTTCTCCATTCTATCTTTTAACTCTTCTTTGTAATCAGGATGAATAAATTCATAAATACTTCTACCTAAAATCTCTCTTTCATCTTTTGCACCTACAGTTTTAACAGCAGCTTTATTAACATAAACAATTTTCTCTCCAATATACACACCCATTGGATTTGGAGCATTATCAACAATTGTTCTGAATCTTTTTTCAATTTCAATAGTTGAAGTTATATCTATTGCAATCTTTGCAAAATGTGTAATTTTATCATCACTATTTTTTAAAGGGAAAATAATTGCTTTTTCAAAAAAGTTTTCCCCATTTTTCTTTTTATTTAAAATTTCCCCACGCCAGACTTTACCTGATAAAATAGTTTTCCATAAAATTTTATAAAACTCTCCACCATGTTTTTCACTTTTTAAAATTTTTGGATTTTTCCCTAAAACTTCACTTTCTGAATAACCTGTAACATTTTCAAAAGCTTTGTTTACATATACAATATTCCCCTTTAAATCAGTAACAACTATACTCTCTCCAGCCTGCTCTACAATTTTTTTAAAAATATCATTTGTGATATTTTCCATAATTTCCAAACTCTATTATTTAAATTTTTTTCAACATATTCTTTATATCTATTAATGTAAAAGGCTTCATGAGAAAATAATCAAATCCTAAATTTCTGTAATCAGGAAAAATCTTTTCAATAGGATAACCACTTACCACAACAAATTTTGCTTCTATATTCTCTTTTTTTATCTCACCAATTATCTCTTTAGCTCCTCTACCATATTCTATTGTAAAATCAAGTATAATTAAATCATATCTATTTTTACGGGCAAACTCAATAGCTTCATCGCCATTAATACATAGGTCAACACTACAATTTAAAGATTGAAAAATCTCTTTTGCTATTTCTCTAACAGTATCATTGTCATCCATAAATAGCACTTTAATATTTCCTTTTTTTGATAAACTTGATGTTTCATCAAAATTATCTGTTGCTGGAAGGTAAATTGTTATTGTTGTACCTCTATTTTCAGAAGACTCAACTGTTATTAAGCCACCATGTTTTTCTATTATGGAGTAAGCAATTGAAAGTCCCAGTCCAGTGGCTGACTCTTTGGTTGTAAAAAATGGGTCAAATATTTTATCAAGAACTTTCTCAGGAATACCAACACCTGTATCAATAATTTCTATTTTCACATAAGAACCCTTTTTTAAAATTTCATGCTTTTCATCAACATCAAAATTTGAAACATTAATATAGATTGAGCCACCATTGGGCATTGCTTCTATTGAGTTTATTATTATATTTTTCAAACAGAGAAAAAATTGCTTTTTATCAATATTTACACAATATAAATCTGGAGCAATATTTGATACTAATTCAATATTATCTTTATCCTTAAAAATAATTTTAATTTCTTCAAAAATATCTTTAAGAAAAACTGACTCTCTCAGAGGCTCGCCCCCTTTAGAAAAGGTTAGAAGCTTGCCAGTTAGTTCCATAGCAGGTTTAAGAGTATTTTCAATCTTTTCAATATATTTTCTTGTGACAATATCAACACTCTTTAATTTAAGCAGAGAAACATTTCCATAAATAACTGTAAGAAGATTGTTAAATTCATGGGCTATTCCTGCTGCTAATCTTCCTATTTTTTCAAGAGTTTTTATTTTGGCAAGCTCTTTTTCCATCTGCTCTTTTTCTGTAACATCCCTGATTATCACAACAGTTCCAACCTGCCTATCCATTTCAAATAACGGAGACACAAAAACTTCAACTATAAAATTTTCTCTATTTATAGATGTTAATCTAACTTTTTTATGGATATTCGTGTAACGTGTCTCAATTTTTTTACCTGTTTCTAAATCATATAAGTTGAATACTTCATAAAAATCTTTATTTAATGCATTCTCTTTTTTTATACCAGTTAATTTTTCAGCAACAGGGTTGAAAATTGTAATTATGCATCTATTATCAACTACAACAACAGCTTCATTTATAGTGTTTAATGTAGCATTAAGCTTTCTTTCAAAATCTTTTAAATGAGATATATCCTGAACCAATGCAAATATAAAATTTCTGTTATTTTCAACAAACAAGCTTAAAGTAACAAGTGTATAAATTATCTGGTTGTTAAAATCTTTATGAAACCATTCAAAATTAACAAAACCTTCTTTGATACCTTTAGCGAGCATTTCATTGGCTTTTTCAAAAGATTTTATTCCCTGTTCCTGAAAATCTGGAGAAATATCAGCAGGATGATGATTAATAATATCTTCTTTACTTTTAGCTTTAAAAAGTTTCACTGCTGCTCTGTTGCAATCAACAAAAAGATTATTCTCTAAAATAAACATTGGTAAATGAGAGTTTTCAAAAATAATCTTAAATCTATTTGATAATTCATCAATTTTAATCAGTAATCTGTAATTATCTCTGTAAAGAAATATTAGTGCACTTATGCCAATTATCCAGATAAGCACAAAGAAATAGATAGAATGGTTAATTGATGTTTTCTCTGTTTCCAAAAATTTTGATGCAGGGAAAATTATACTTATGGCACCTCTTAACTGACCTAACTTTAAAGATAGTTTAGAATGACAATTAGTACAATCTTTTGTTACAAAAAGAGGAGATAAATATCTAAATACCTGAACATTTCCATTAATTTTTGAAAAACCATAATATGGCTTTCTTGTTTTTTCTATTATTTTTAGCCCATTTCTCTCCCAATTATCTGGAGAGTTTTTAATATCAACAGGATTTAAACTGGTTAGTCTAATAACAATATTTTGAGAATTATCAATTTCTGAAACTTCCCTTAAAACCTGAAAAATATCTTTAAAAATAAATTTTTTCTGCTTATTATTTTTTGATGAAATATAAACACCTTTGTTCAGACTACTCCATTTAATTATTTTCTTTGCCATATTATTGAAAAAAGTTGCACTTTCAACAGCAAGATTGATAGTATGTTTTTTTTCTCTTAAAAAGGTAAAATAGCAGGCAGAAACTATGCACAGTGTCCATAGGGCTGCAAGAAAGAAATAGTTATTTTTTAATGATTTTAAATAATTTGGATTATCCATTTTAAAAAAATAAAGTATTTTTCATTTATTATACAAGATACAGAGTTAATATAAATATAACATAGTTATAATTATTATTCAAGAAATAATTGGATATGTTAATAATTATCTTAAAACACAATTATATTTTAAATAAGACTTGTTTGATATAATATATCTTCTTTATTCTATTAATAAAAATAATTGATATTTTTTATTAAAAATCTTGATTTTTATTTTCTAAAATGGTAACTATTTTTAAAAAAACTTTTCACAAAAAATGAAAAAGATTTTCTATCTTTACATTCTTCTCTGGATTTCTGTAGTTCTCTTCTCACTCTGTTGGCATTATTATCGTGTTAGAAAGCAAACCCGGTTTATAGCATATGAAATTTCAAAAAGTTTTTTTGATTTTGTACTCCTCACAAGAGAGTGGAATGCAATGCATGGTGGGGTCTATGTTATTGTTGATAACAACACCAGACCCAATCCCTACTTAAAAGACCCTTTAAGAGATATAAAGGTTAGCAACAATCTCATACTTACCAAAATCAATCCTGCATATATGACAAGGCAGTTATCAGACCTATCAGAAAAAGAGAGAGGTGTAATAATTGGCATCAAAAGTTTAAACCCTTTAAACCCTAAAAACAAACCAAATCAACTGGAAAGGGAAGCTCTTTTATCTTTTAAAAAAGGAAAAAAAGAATTTTTTAAAAAAGTTGGCAATAAATACTTTTATATGAGTGTGTTAACAGCTCAAAAACCTTGCTTAAAATGCCATAAAAATTTAAAAATAGGAGAAATGGTTGGTGGGATTAGTATTTTAATACCATTTGCTCCTGATTTACCTATTATGCCACTTGCAGTAGGCCACTTTTTCATTGGATTGTTAGGTGTTATTTTTATTATCTACTCAGGAAGAAAGCTTGAAAGAGCTTATCAAGAGATTGAAAAACAGGCAACTTATGATGGTCTTACAGGTATATACAATAGAAGAATGTTTGAAGAAAAAATCGCAGAAGAGGTTTCAAGGGGAAAAAGAGCAAATACACCATTATCATTAATTATTTGTGATATTGACTGGTTTAAAAAATACAATGATACTTATGGTCATAGAAAAGGTGATATTTGCCTTAAGAATGTTGCTGAGGCAATAAAAAAGTCTCTTAAAAGAATGTCTGATTTCTGTGCAAGGTATGGAGGCGAAGAATTTGCAGTTGTTTTGCCAAATACCAATGAACAAGGCGCTATCTCTATTGCCTACGATATTAAGAAAAATATTGAAAATCTGAAAATTCCCCATAAAGCATCACCAATAAATTTCATTACATTAAGTATGGGGATTTTTACAGTTGAGGATTATTCAAAAATTTCTTCTTGTGATGATATAGTTAATTTTGCTGATAACGCTCTTTATAAAGCAAAATCATCTGGCAGGAATATTATAGTGGTGTATGAAACATAAAAAGACCTTTGCACAGCATCTTTAGTGATATGCTAAATTTTTATTTGATAATAATAACTTATGGATTCTTCAGTCGCTATGCTTCTTCAGAATGACCTCGAAAAAGTCATTCTGAGCAAAGCGAAGAATCCATTATACCTACTTACTTTTCTTATCTATTGGATTAATTTTTACCATTTTTTATTGTGCAAAGGTCTTATAAAAATCTGAAATTCAAGCTTCACTCCTTTTAAAAATAAAAAATTTTTTATTGTTAATATTCAAAAAATATAAAACCAACCTTGAATCAAGAGATTTTTCAGGCTAACGCCCTCAAAATAACAGCTTTTCTGGTAAATAAGAACACTTATCAAAAAATTACTGTTGAGTTTTAATTTTGTTTTTGTATAATCCGGTTTTCAATGTAAAACTTAAATTCCAAAATTAATTTCTTCTATTTATAACAATCCTTAATATAATAAAAAAGATTAGGCAAATTAACATAAGCCACACAGCAACAGGCATTGAGTATTTTAATCCATAAGATGTAAATCTTTCATAAATCATCACTGGAGCTACCATTGGATGATATGCAATAATTATCACAGCCCCAAATTCACTAATTGCTCTTGCCATTGCCATTATTATTCCTTCAAGAATACTTTTTAATGATAGTGGTATAGTAATTTTAAAAAAAGTTTCAAATTGTGATTTCCCAAGTGTTCTTGAAACATACTCCAATCTCTCAGGAATAGATTTAATTCCACTTTTCACACTATTTATATAAAATGGAAGGGCAACATATGTTAAAACCATAACAATACCAACAACAGAGCCAACAACATCAATAGCAAGTTTATTTAAAATTTTCCCTATCCAGTAATCTTTTGCCACAACAGACAAAATTGCAAGACCAATTACAGGATGTGGTATCATTATGGGAAGATCAACAATACCCTCAATAATTTTTTTAAATGGGAAATCTTTTCTTGCAAAAACATAGGCTATTGGAGTACCAAAAATAACTGACAGTATTGCTGCCAAAATAGAGGAATACAAACTTAATAGGAGAGCATGCACCACTTCACTATCTTTAATAGAATTAATTAAATTGGAAATTGTTGGAAACATAAAAATATTTAAAAGTGGTAAAAATATAAAAAAGAAAATTATTGAAGATAAGGTATAGAATAAAAATTTAAATTTCATTATATATCCTTACATTTGTGGCTTTTAATAGAAAATAAATTTCATCACCTGATTTTAAATTAAGCTCATCAAAAGCATTTTTGGTAACTATAGCTTTTATTCTAAAACTTCCAACTTTTAAAATTAAATAATAAACCTTATTTTCCATATTAAAATCAATTAAAGTTCCAGAAAGAATATTTCTCGCTGATGAATCTGATGGTGCATTTTTAAAAATAATAATATCTTCTGGCCTAAATGCAACTTTTACCTTTTCACCAACTTTTGCAACATCAGAGCTGTAAATATAAAAATTACCCACCTTAATCTCTGTAACCCCTTTTTCATTATTTGAAACCCTGCCACTAAGAATATTGGTATCAACAAAACCTGCAATAAAACTATTTGCTGGTTTATACATAACCTCCTCAATAGAGCCAAATTGCAACAATTTGCCACCTTTTATAACTGCTACCTTATTTGCAAGAAGCCAAACATCATCAAGGTCATGTGTTACATGAATAATTGTTATATTGTATTTTACAGCAAGTTTTTTCATAAGGTTTCTAATAGAAGACTTTGTAACATTATCAAGAGCTGAGAAAGGCTCATCCATTAAAATTATATCAGGATTAACAATAAGTGCTCTTGCCATTGCAACTCTCTGCTTCTCACCACCAGATAAAGTCTCAGGCATTCTCTCAAGTAGACTCTCTATGTTCAACAGCTTTGCAACTTCTCTAATTTTTTTATCATCTTTATTATTTAACCCATATGCAATATTTTTATACACATTAATATGTGGAAAAAGTGCATAATCTTGATAAATTATACCTATCTTTCTTTTTTCAGGAGGATAATCAGTAATATCAGTGTTTTTTAAAAAAATTTTACCACTCATATATTTATGAATACCAAGAATAGCTTCTAAAAAAATAGTTTTTCCTGAACCAGTGGGACCAATAATAGCAAGATAATCTCCCTGGTTAATTGAAAAAGAGAGGTTTTTTAATTTAAAACTTCTTAAATCAATTGATAAGTTTTCTATTTTTAAAAAATTTTCCATGAAAATTTATATTCCCATTGTATAAAAAACCAATTTGCTTCTTTCCTTGATGCAAGATTTTTTGCAAATTGCCCAGGAAAAAAATGACCATACCCTGCTTGCAATATACTTTTTTTAAATATTTTAAACTTCCCAACTATGTCAAATTCTTTTCCAAGATAGTTACCAGATTTACCTGTTCTATCAATATATAATTTTTTATTAAGGTACCAAGCATCTTTTTTGGAAGCAAGCCAGAATTTGTGCATTTCCATTTTAATATATAATTTTTTCAAAGGCTTTAATTCTACATTTATCTGGGCATCTTTTATATTTTTCCAGTGAAAAAGATTCATTCTGCCATACATTTTATCTCTTGCGCCAAAGGCGCCATCGAATGTTTTATGCTTTTTATCAAAGTGATTATTATCTCCTGAACCATATGAGTATTCTAAACTCAATTTTATATTTGAATTAGTTTTAAAATTATATGCTAATAAAATATGATAACCATAGGCTCTAATATCATCCTCAGAAAAATCTCCTCTTTGAATAATATATAATGAATCAAAATCAAAATTTTTTAAATTCTTTCTAAAAATTCTCATCCCAATATAATAAGAATTAAGATCACCCATTTTACCGGTTTCAGATTTATATCTATTGTGCCTATCTTTT
>Ga0256914_1004604_pt1 | contig 10255 bp, 8 predicted proteins | sample HulkmetaG_FD_191571 | JGI IMG/M metagenome (GOLD analysis project Ga0256914, IMG submission 191571) | Hydrothermal chimney microbial communities from Main Endeavour vent field at the Juan de Fuca Ridge, Pacific Ocean - Hulk | ecosystem: Environmental > Aquatic > Marine > Hydrothermal vents ...
ACTTGGTTGTCAAAGATCTCATCCATACACTGAATGCACAAACCTCTCATCCCCCCTCCACTCGAGCAGGGCCCTCTGTTTGTGGACGGGAATTATAGCAGCTTGCGTCACTCTTGTCAAGAGATTCTGTACATCGAATGAGAGATCAGGAGTTAATCTCGCTCAAATGGATATAACCGGTTTCAGGCTCGATGGAGATGGTGAAATTTCCATCGGGCGAAAAGAAGGTGATATCGCACCGATCGTAGATGATATCGAGTCTATTCGTTCCAAGCGTGCTTTTGTAGGGGCGCCCCAGCTCATCGAAAGCGATATATTTGTTATTGTTGCCACAAGAGTTGGTGAAAACGACATTGTTAATGCCATATTTTTTCGTTATAAGTATCTCGCCGCTCTCGTTTGCGGCTAGTGTACAGAGATTCGAAGTAAACATCAACTTCTTGTCCGACGGGTTGAGAGCAGCCTCGCTTGCACCGACTCCTCCTCCATGATCAAGATCGTGGCCGACAATATAGTACCAATCGTTGTTCGTACATTGCCAAAATCCTATGTGCCAGCGCTCGAGCGGCCAGTTTGAGTCGGAAGGATCGTATCGATCGTCGATCATCGCAAGATGCTGGGTATATCGCATATGTGAAAGGATCTGATCGGCAGCTTCTCGCAGTCTACTGTCGGTGAACCTCGGAATCAGGATGACGGAAAGGATGGCGATCACCGCGATGACGACCGTCAATTCCAGGAGAGTAAAAGCTCTTTTCATAAGGTGACCTTGGGTATAACTGGTTTTTGCCAATTATACCACAAGGTGATATTCAGGTAGAAATCACTGAATCTTTTCGGCGGTCTGTACGTCGTAGAGAATATCGTCGAACGGATGGCGGTACATCGGCATCGCGAGGCGCTTCTCATCGAGGACGTGGCCGATGAAGCCGATGGTACGTCCGAGAATGAAGAAGGAGTTGAGCGTACCGCTCTCGATGAACTCGTCGATCTCCTGCTCGGTATATCCGAGTGCACGCCACATATCGACCATCAAGATCCCGATGGTACCGTCGACGTTGAGGATCAGGTTGTCCTTCTTGGATGTGGTGAGCTGCTCGACCGTCAAAGCGTAATCGAGAAGAGACGTACTCGGGAAGTACTCTTTCGCGAAATTCTTGAGTCCTTCGACCCTTTTGTCCGGGTTTCTCAGAGATTTGATACGGTGTCCGATACCCGGAATCGGAATCCCCTCTTTCTTCATGTAGGCGAGGAACTGCTGGGGGGTCATATCGTTGTCGTTGGCGTACTTGAAATACTTCGCCGCACCGTCGATCGCACCGCCGAAGCGGGGACCGATCGTCAGGAGACCCGTAACGAGAGACTCGACAACAGATTTACCGGCACGCGCCGTGACTTTCGCGTTATGGGCACCGGAGACGGCCGGACCGTGGTCTGCGACGGTCTTGAGAACGGTTTCGATGAAATCGGTCGCCCATTTCGGGTACTGCTTTTTGAACCAGAGGAGGCTGATAACGTCTCCGATCCCTTTTCCGGTATCGGGCGTCGCCACGGAACTGATCGGGAATCCGGCGTAGGTCGCCTCTTCGCCGCGGTCGTCACTGATGGTACAGATGAAGTTCTTCGGCTTTCGACTCTTGGGAATGGAGCGAACTTCTGGCTCCTCGATCTCCTTGATGACACCCTGTTTCTTGAGGTCGGTGTAGACCTGGTGGATCGTCTGGGGCAGGTCGTTGAAGCTGTTGGGAACGTGGATTCCCGCTTCACGCATCGCCGCATTCTTCGCTTCGGCCGTTTCCCGTTCGGCATTGGCGCTCGCTCCCGCATGGCCGAACTGTACACCGCTGCTGAAGTGTTTGGCGATCGTACCGATACACCACGCGATGATCGGCTTCTTGATCTTTCCGGACTTGACCGCCTCGATCACTTTGTACTCTTCGGTACCGCCCACTTCGCCCAGCAGGATCATGTATTTGACATCGGGGTTCTCTTCCATCCGCAGCAGGTGGTCGATGAAGACGGATCCGACGAAGCGGTCACCGCCGATCGCCACGCCCTCGGCAACGCCGTCGGCGTTGAGGGAGATGATGTTGCACAGCTCGTTGAAAAGGCCGCCCGAACGCGTGACCAGACCGGCACTTCCTGCCCTGTGGAGCTTCGACTTGATGATATTGTCGATCGTGCCGCCGATGTTTGCGATCTTGAAAGCTCCCGGCGTAATGGCTCCGACGGTCGCAGGCCCGATGATCAGGATGCCGTTGTCCTTGGCAGCCTGGTTCATCTTCCTCGCCAACCTTTCGGGGATTCCTTCGGCCGTCACCATGATGGTACGGAACTGGTCGCCCATGGCGATCGCTTCCATCGAAACGTCGTAGGCCGTACGGAACGATGCGAAGTTCAGAAGAACGTCTGCGTTTCCGTGCTCGCTGACCGCATCTGCCGTATTGCGATAGAGGGGCACCATGATCTCCTCGGGTCCGTAGAAGAACTTCTCGAACTTGTTGGAGCTCGTCGGTGCGACGATCGCCGCGACGGAAGGCTTTTCACGCCCGATGACATAGTCGTAGTCCAGCATGCGCTGGATCGCACTCTTGTTGTTGTTCCAGAAAATCGCCTGTGTATCTTTGGTAAAAAGTCTGTTGCTCATATTCTTACTCCCTTACTTCTCAAGTGCCATGCGTACAACGTCGGTGACGTGTGTTTCCGGTCCGTAGACTTCCATATAGAGACCGAGTCTCTCGGCCGCCTCTTTGATGTCTTTGAGACCCTTTTCGTAGTTCGGTCCGCCGCGGCGTACATAGATTTTCGTCTTGTGCGCCTTGAGTTTGTCGGCGTACTTCTCCAGCGCCTTGATGATCCCGGTGAAGGTCTTGGCGACGTCGGTGAAGTTCGCGATCGCTCCACCGATGATGAGAATCTTGCCCCTCGGATCGTCGTAGCGGGTCATCAGATCGAAGATCGTCTCGGCGTAGAACTGAGTCTCGCTCTCGGTCGGACCGCCGGAGTATTCACCGTAGTTGGCCAGGTCTTTGACACCCGCCAGGTCCGCGATGGTGTCGGCGTAGACGACGGAAGCGCCGCCCCCGGCGACCATCGTCCAGATGCGTCCTTCGGGATTGAGGATCGTCAGCTTCAAAGAGGCGCCCGACTTGGCGTCCGCTTCGGCGATCGCCTTCTCTTCCGGACTCATATCTTCCATGCCGAAGGGAGTCGGGAACTCGATATCGCCCCACTTGTCCTTCATCAAAAATCCCGCCGTGTCGTCCAGCCGGGCGACCAGGTCGAGGATATGCATATCGTTGCCGACCATGACGATCGGGTTGATCTCCAGGTAGGCGAAGTTGAGATCGCGGTAGAACTTGAAGAACTGGATCGCGAACGAAGCGAACCGCTCCTTGTTCTCGTCGGGAATCCCTTCGGGAACGTTGGCCCTGACCGCACGCTCCATCTCGTCGTCGCTCATGTTGATCGGGATGCGGACCTCGTTGACCTTCTCTTCCCACCCCTCTTCGACCTCCATGCCTCCTTCGGCCGACATATAAAGAACGTCGTCGTCGTCGACCACGGTGGCGGAGATGTAGTACTCCTGCTCCTGGGTATGCGGCGTGAAGGGTTCGACGATAAAGTGCGTCAGCATCCCTTTCTGGCCCGTAAGGAGTGTCACTTCGTGGCTCTGCTTCTCTTCGATCCACTTGGCGGCGTCTTCGAGTGTCACGTCTCCTGGCTTGTCGACCTTGAAAAGAACCAGGTCGTTCTTGCCGCGCTTGCCGAACAGCATATCGGGCTTGGCGACCAGGGGCTCTTGGTTCAACCACTCAAATCCATGCTCTTTCGCCTTCTGGCGAAGCTCGTCCGCGCTGGTCACGAGAACCGATTTGAAACTGTAGTGAAAGCCATCGAAATAGTCATTCCAATGCCTGGCGAAAATGGCTTTTCCGTCATACTCACGTATCGCTCTTTGAGCCATCACAACTCCTTATGATTTTTATTGGACAAGTCTACCATTATTTTTTCAAACGATCACTGATTTGCCTCCATATTGCTTTTCAATTTTCACAACTGTTTATTTTTGAAACATAACAGCTTTTCAACTCACGGTTTCTGTATCGAATCGAAACTTTCTTGCAGCCGTCGCAGGGATTTTCGACCAGTTCAAAAGTCCCTCCCGGAAGGAGACCGTAATATCTCAGCTGATAGGAGAGATCGCTTTCGTCAAGACGCAGTCTCACGATCCCCGCCCGCTTCAATGCTTCCGCGCACCAGTACGGAAAGTAGAAGGGGGAGGCGAAGTGTCTTTCGGGATTTTTCATCAGGAGGAAAAAGGGTTTATGAAACAGCAGCACCATCGTGTTGAGCGCGAGAACTCCGAGTACGACTCCGGCCAGATAGAGGTAGCGCCGCCGAAACTGCGGCAGGCGGACCCGGTAGGTCTGAAAGAAGAGTCGTACCATCAAAGGAACGGCGACGACGACATAGGGTGCGAAATCCTGGATCGGAATTTTCTGCCGGATGGAGAAGAGGAGAGAAACCACCAATACGGTGAAACTGACATACCAGATGATGTTTTTTTCACCCTTCAGCAGGATCCGGTACATCGCGTAGAAAAAGTAGAGAAAGAGAAAAGGCGAAAAGATCGCCGCATAGAGTCCGATCGTGTCGGCGAAATAGTTTTTCGGTTTTCCCTGGACGCTGAAGCCGTACTTCCACAGAGCCACGGCGAAAAGGAGGAGCACCCACCCGAGCATCCACTTCTCCTTGCGGACAAGTGCGTAGACCACGAGGGCGAAATAGAGGACCACGCTGCTTTTGTCGACCAGTAGAAAGAGGGGGAGAAGCAAGCAGGCCGCGATCCTCCTCTCTTTCAGCCAGAGAATCAGAAAGAGTTGGTAGAGCGCGAGAATGGTCCCGGTAGAGGAGGCGAGTACCGCCGAGCTGACGATTCCGGGCAGGAAAAGATAGATCAGAAAGGAGATGACAAGAGATGTCCGATCGTTCAGAAGTATCGTATTCAGAAGATAGAAGAGGTAAAGATTCAGAAGATGGATCGCCAGAAACGGTACGCGTATGTTCAAAAAATCGCTCTCGGGAAAAAGTGAACTTCCCAGATGCATCATCGCCGAGACCAGATCGTGGCCGGTAAAGTAGATCTTCGCCTCCGTGGGGCCGATGGGCAACCCCCAGGCCACCCAAAGGAGCACCGGTATGTGAAACGCAAGAAGAAGAGTTGCGACCCCTCGTAAACGCGGCATCGCTTCAGAGTTTCAGGAAGTTGTCGAGCATCCGGTGCCCATGCTCGCTCATGATCGATTCGGGGTGAAACTGCACACCATAGACGGGATAGTCGGGTATCTGCAGTGCCATGATCTCGTGATCGTCGTGGCTGTAGGCGGTAGCGACGATACGCTCGGGGAGCGACGCCTTCTCCACTACGAGGGAGTGGTAGCGGGTGGCCGTGAAGGTCTCGGGTATCTCTCTGAAGATCGGCGACTCGATATGCACCTCCATCAAGGAAGTCTTGCCGTGCATCAGCTTCCTGGCGCGCACCACTTTGCCCCCGAAGGCCTGGGCGATCGTCTGGTGCCCGAGGCAGATACCGAAGATCGGCGTATCCTTGCAGAAGGTCTCCACCACCTCCAGGCTCACACCCGCTTCGTTGGGAGTGGCCGGACCGGGGGAGATGATGATCTTTTCGGGATTGAGCGCCCGGATCTGCTCCACACTCATCTCGTCGTTGCGGATCACCTTCAGATCCGCTCCGAGTTCGAGGCAGTACTGAACGATGTTGTAGGTGAAGCTGTCGTAGTTGTCGATCATTAGAACCATACAGAACCTTTAGCGGATAGTGGAACCATTATAGCGTTTCATATCTTCATTCCAGAAAAAGTCGATCCACCCCTTCGCCTCCCTCACCCGGTAGTCCGGCTGGAAAATGGACTTCGGTTTGTAGAAGAGTGTGGCCGTCTTGAATCGCGTATCCCGGTAGCGCTCTTCGAGCTTCCGCATGACGGAGGCAAGGGTCTCTCCACTGTCGGCGATATCGTCGACGACAAGAACACTTTCATACCCCGTGAGATCGGGCATATTGAATACCCTCGGCCGGCCCATCTTCCGGGTATCCTCGTATCCGACGGCATTGACGACGAAGACGTTACGGATGTTCCAATACTCCCCCAGCATGTGGGCCATCGTCATACCACCCCGCGCGACGGCGACGATCGCGTCGAAGCGCTCATCGATCGAGTCGGCAAGTCTCTGCAGATCCTCCACAAAGGCGGCGTAGTCGTAACGGATCCGATCCATCACCATACTTTCAGCTCGTTGTAGAGACTGTCACGTTCTACGGGAAGGAAGCCACTGTCCCTGATGAGATGGACGAACTCCTCCAGCCCCATTCCGTTGGCACTCCCCGCACCAGCCGCCGCCTGGATCGATTCGCGCTCGATCGTACCGTCGAGATCGTTGGCACCGTACTCCTGGGCGATGAGGGCGAGATTGATCGTGGCGGTAACCCAGTAGGCTTTGAGGTGGGGAATGTTGTCCAGGACGATTCGGGCGACGGCCATCGTCTTGAGGATCTCCTGCCCCGTGGGGAACGACTCGACCCTGAGGTAGTTGTTCTCCCGCTGGTAGACGAGGGGGATGAAGCAGTTGAACCCGCCTGTTTCGTCCTGGAGCGCACGGAGCCGAAGCATATGGTCGATACGGTGTTCACGGCTCTCCACATGCCCAAAGAGCATCGTCGCGTTGCTCATTTTGCCGCGCTCGTGCCATTTTCGGTGGATCTCCAGCCACCCGGCGGAACCCACTTTCCCTTTGCAGATGTATTCTCGCACCCCTTCGTCGAAGATCTCCGCCCCGCCTCCGGGCATCGAGTCGACACCGCTTTCGACCATCCGGTCGAGGATCGTATCGTAATCGAGACCGTACTCTTCGGCCAGGAAGTGAATCTCCGCCGCCGTGAGTGCCTTGATATGGATATCGGGAAGCTCCCTCTTGATCGCCTCGAACATCCCCAGATACCACTCGAGTCCCGCTTCGGGGTTGTGCGCCGAGACGATATGCACCTCTTTGGCCCCCCTTTCCCACGAGTTCTTCGCGATCTGTACGATCTCCCCGATCGACATCGTGTAGGGATTCGGATTTTTCCGGCTGGCGCTGTAGGCGCAGAATTTGCAGACATCCTTGCAGATGTTGGTAGGGTTGATGTGGCGGTTGATGTTGAAATAGGTCTTCTTTCCGTGGAGAGCTCTGCGCCTCTCGTCGGCCAGTCTGCCGAGGGTGAAGAGGTCGAGATCGTAGAGTTTCAGCGCATCTTCAAAGCCGATCCGCTCTCCACCACCCACTTTTTCAGCCACATCCATATCCCAACCTCGATAGAGAATTTTTCGGTATTATATCCAAAAAGAAAAGGTACGCACGCACAGATGGATCTGAATATCGAAATCGAAGCGCTTCTCGATCAGGATGCTCCGGACTTCAAGATCTCAAAGCTTCTCAAAGAGGCTGTCAACGAGTATCGGGAGAACCTCGAAGAGATCTTCAAGGAGACACAGGGGAAAGCCTTTCTGGTCCACCACACGCGCAAGATCGACACCCTCCTGTCGATCATCTACAAGGTGGTGTTGCGCAAAATGTTCCGGGAGTTCCAGCCGATGCGCAACTCCGTCCCGATCGCGCTGGTGGCACTGGGCAGCTACGGACGGGAGCAGTTGTGCGTACACAGCGATATCGACCTGATGATCGTCTACAAGGAGACGCCCGGATACAACATCAAAGAGATCATCGAAAAGATCCTCTACATCGCCTGGGACGCGGGCTTTCAGCTCGGCCACCGGGTCCACGAGATCTCGGAGCTCCCCGAAGTGGCCCGCACCGACATCACGATCAAGACGGCGCTGATCGAGTCGCGCTTCATCATCGGTTCCAACTTCATCTGGATGGAGACGCAGCGCCAGCTCGGCTATATCCGCCGAGACGATCCAAAAAACTACGTCGTCGAAAAGCTCCGGGAGTTCCACGAACGCCACCGCCGATACCCCGTCTCGATGGAACCGAACATCAAGGAGGGGATCGGCGGAATGCGGGACGCCAACCTCGTTTTCTGGATCGCCTCGGTACGCCACCACGTCTTCAGGCTCAAGGAGCTGGCAGGGAGCGTGATCGACGAAACCGACTATACCGAGTACCGCACGGCGCTGGAGTTCATCTTTCGCGTCCGCGCCGCCTTGCACCTGAGCGCGGGAAAGAAGGAGGACACCCTTCGCCTCGAGCACGTACCGGGTGTGGCGGCTCTGCTTGGAATCGGCAAAGGAAACCCTCACAAAGCGCAAAAGGAGCTCGTCACCCGCACCTTCCAGTCGCTCGATACGATCCGCAAAAAGACCTCCTACTGGATCGGCCTCCTCGCCAAACCCTACCTTTTCGACGCCTCGAACCTTCCGCTTTTGAGAAAGGAGTTCGTCGAGCCGGGTATCTTCCGTTGCCAGGACACCCTCTATGCCCGACGCCAGATGCGGCCGAAGAGCTTTTTGCACTACCTCAAACTGATGCTCGGGGAGGCACATCGCCTTCCTCTCGTGGCCGACGCCTCCTTCTGCCATCTCATCGACCGGACGGAGGTGCCCAAAACAAAAGGAAAGCATCTCATCGGTGCGATTCGGCAGATCTTCTACACCCCCTACAGCGCCGCGATCGTGGAGACACTCTACAGAAGCGGGAAACTTCCCCGTGCCATCACGCCGATGAAACGGGTCATGTACCTGCCGCAGTTCGACGGTTATCACCATTTCCCCGTCGATATCCACTCCATCAGGACGCTCGCCGAACTCGACTCGCTCGAACACGAGACTCTACGGCCGCTTTTCGAAAAGCTCGATCGCGATTCGAAGGCGATGCTCAAGCTGGTCGCACTCCTCCACGACGCCGGCAAAGGGAGGGTCCGAGATCACCACGACGTGGGGGCCGACCTCTTCAAAGTCTACGCTCAGAAGCTGGGCTTTGGCGAAGAGCTGGTCAAAGAGGGAGTCCTGCTCATCCGCCACCATACCCGCATGACCAAAACGATCCACAACGAAGATATCTACGACGAATCGACGATCTCCCGTTTCGCCGCCCCGCTGGGTACCCAGAAGATGCTCGACATGCTCTTCATCCTCACCTACTGCGACGTGCGTGCCGTGGGCGAAGGGGTCTACAACGCCTTTACCGACCGGATGCTCAAGACCCTCTACTTCGCTGCCAGCGAAATTCTCGAAAAGCCGGCCATCATCGACGAAACGGCCAAACGCCTGCGGCGCGAACGGGCTCTGCGGAAACTGGACGGTTTCAAGGAACTGCCACGATCGATGCAGCGAAAGATCCTCGCAATCGAGTCGAACCTCTTTTTCATCAAACACTCGGCCGCGGAGATATTGCGTATCGCCCTCCACGCCCGAGGTGTCCTAGACTATGCGATGCAGATCGAGACGAAAGAGGCGCTCAAGATCGAGATCTGGCGCAAAGTCCCCATCAACCTGGGCTACCTCCTGGGCAAACTGAGCCATCTGGAGCTGGTCGGGATGGAGATCTTCAAACTCTTCGACGGGGTCAAATACTTCGTACTCGAATTCAACGACACCATCCAACCCGACGAAGTATCGACGGTAGAGCGGATCATCCACGACTCCTTCGATATGGACAAATCGATCAAACTCACCAAACCGGCGATCCGCCCCAAAGAGATCGCCATCGACTGTGAACACTCCAAAACCTATGCGACGATGCAGATCAAAACCTCCAACCAGCGCGGACTCATGGCCTATATCGCCCACTATTTCGACAAACTCGGCATCGATATCGCCTCGGCCGTCATCACGACACGAAAAGACCGTGTCAACGACTTTTTCCTGATAGAGAAAAACGGAAAGTTCTGCACGAACCGGGAGAAGATTCTCAAAGAGCTGACGGAGAGTTGAACGACCGACATGGCCCGATTCTGCTTTTCAAATGGAAGGGTTACCGTCGAAGACGCCTGGCCCGCACCCTGATCCGATTTCGAGAATTCTCCTGCGATTGTCGACCAAGGCTTTGTCGGACTCGCAATCGACGAAGAGAATCAGGCGGATCCGACCCCACAGAGAGTGGAAGAGAGGATCGATACGATCGGGAAATATTTCGTGTGAGGGGGTGCCGCGGCTTTCTGCCGCGGCAAGTAGAGTCAGTGGCCGCAGCCGCCGCCGTGGCTCTGACCGCCGGCGGTGGAGCAGGCGCTCACACC
>Ga0256914_1004605_pt1 | contig 10252 bp, 9 predicted proteins | sample HulkmetaG_FD_191571 | JGI IMG/M metagenome (GOLD analysis project Ga0256914, IMG submission 191571) | Hydrothermal chimney microbial communities from Main Endeavour vent field at the Juan de Fuca Ridge, Pacific Ocean - Hulk | ecosystem: Environmental > Aquatic > Marine > Hydrothermal vents ...
CTTTTGTTTGATTTTCTCCTATAACTTGATTTTCTATACAGCTGTTTGGTTGTCTATTAAATTCAATATCTTCTATCATTGACGCTGTTGTTGTTGGTGGAGACTCCTCTTCTTCTATGATCTTTTTATCACAAGCTTGCATCTCTATTTTTGTCTCTATACCAAATATCTCTTGTACAAAATGTCTGATAATTCCAGAACTATGACGCAAGGTATTTTTGCAATTTTGGGATGCACATGATGTGAGAATAAGTTTTTGATTTTCAAAGTTTACAAAAGATACTTCATTTTTAAAACACTCTCCTAGCTCATAATTTCTATCGTATAGTTTGTCGATAAGTTGATTAAAGCTATTTTGATGGTTTTGTATTTGTGGTTTTGGTATTATTATCTCTTTTTTATCCTCTTTCTCTTCTTCTTTTTGAGTATATATCTGTTTTCTATTTTGTGGACTCTCTTTTGATGTTGGAATAGTTATATCTTTTTCCAAATTCAAAATCATATCATCTATATCTTTGATTTTTAGAGCTTCCATCATCTTAAAAAATATAAGAGATAGTACAAATCCACTATCTGCATTGATAAATAGAAGATTTTTGCTTTCACTTAAAATTCTAAAAAAACGATCACTAACCATTGTAGAAAACTTAGGGTCTCCTGCGAAAAAAGCCTCTTTTATATAGATTGTAAGTTCATCAATAACAACTTCACCTTCATAATTTTCAAGCTCTTTTATATACTCTATGACCCTATCTTTCTCTCTGTTGAAGATAGCATTTATAATTTTTTCAAGAAATTCAGGGTCTAGTATACCAAGCATAGAGGCTACATTTTTGGTATCTATAAAGTTTTTGGAAAAGATAATAGATTGATCTAGTAGAGTAAGTGTATCTCTTAGTGATCCATGTCCTGCACGAGATAGCATGGCTAATGCCTCTGTCTCATACTCTACATTTTCTAGATTCAATATATTGGAAAGATGTTTAATAATTTCAAGATGTTGTATCTTTTTAAATCTAAAATGTTGAGTACGAGATAAAATAGTAGCTGGTAGTTTCATTGGGTCTGTTGTAGCTAATATGAATTTTACATATTCGGGTGGCTCTTCTAGTGTCTTTAAAAGGGCATTAAATGCCTCTTTTGTGAGCATATGTACTTCATCTATGATAAATATCTTAAATCTTGCACTATTTGGTTTATATTTGGTCTGTTCAATAAGATTACGAATATCATCAATTTTTCTGCTACTAGCACCATCCATCTCTATAATATCAATATGTCTATTTTCATTGGATAATTTACAATGCTCACATACCTCACATGGTGTGGATGTTGGACCTTGTTGGCAAATAAGGGATTTTGAAAATATTCTTGCAGTTGATGTCTTTCCACTTCCCCTTAATCCTGAAAATAGATAGGCATGAGAGAGTCTATTTTGATCTAGGGCATGAGTCAATGTTTGTGTTATTGTATCTTGTCCAATCAACTTATCAAATGAAGCTGGACGATATTTGAGTGCTAATACTTGTGACATTTTAATCCTTAATTGGGATTGGTATAGGGATATTTTACACTAATATAGTACTTAATACCCTAAAGCCATATTTTAGATATTTTTTTTAAGTTATCAGGATTTTCAGAAGCAAACAGTTTTAATCTAGTATCAGGAAACTCCTCTTTTAGATGATAAGTCTCTTCAAGATACTCTACCATAGCCTCTCCTGAGTGTATTAATGTGGCGTTTGGAAAATATCTCTTAATTGCTTTTGAGATAAGAGGAAAATGTGTACAACCTAAAATAATAAAATCAGGCTCTTTAACATTTTGAAAGTAGTGATTAATAACTGTCTCTAATACATTACCTTCAAAAAGTCCCTCTTCAACAATGGGAACAAATAGTGAAGGTGCTAAAGATTCTATATTGTGGTAACCATAGTGGCGTAAAAGTCTCTCATATTTTTGGCTATTTACAGTCGCTCTTGTACCAAGGATCAATATTTTGGAGTTTTTATCACTTGTACGATTTCTGAGTGCTAAGACACCAGGGTCAATTACGCCTGATATTTTAAATGGTGCATTTTCCATTAACTCTTCAATAGCGTAAGCACTTACTGAGTTACAAGCAGCAATCATGATATCAACATCAAAGTTTTTAAAAAACTCTAAAGCCTCAAGGGAGTATCTAATAATAGTATTTTTATCTTTTACTCCATAAGGAACTCTTGCAGTATCACCAAAATATATAATCTCTTCAAAGAGTTTATGTTCTAATAGACTTTTTACAACGGTTAGACCACCTACACCACTATCAAATACACCAGCTTTCATATAATAAGGTTATGCACCATCATTCATGATTGACAAAAACTCGGTATTATTCTTTGTCTTTTTAAGTTTAGAGTATAAAAATTTAAGTGCTTCTATATCTTCCATTTGACTCATTGCTGAACGAAGAGCCCAAACCTTTTGTAGTATTTCAGTATCAAGAAGAAGTTCCTCTTTTCTTGTACCAGATTTGAGGATATTTATTGCTGGATAGATTCGTCTTTCACTTATGTGTCTATCAAGAACGGTTTCACTATTACCTGTACCTTTAAACTCTTCAAAAATTACTTCATCCATTCTACTACCAGTATCAACAAGTGCAGTAGAGATAATAGTTAAACTTCCTCCAAATTCAATATTTCTAGCAGCACCAAAAAATCTTTTTGGCTTATGTAGAGCATTGGCATCTACACCACCACTTAGTACTTTTCCACTTGATGGCGTTACTGTATTGTATGCACGAGCTAATCTAGTGATTGAATCTAGTAAAATAACAACATCTTTGCCCATCTCTACTAATCTTTTTGCTCTCTCAATTACAAGTTCTGCCACTCTTACATGGTTTGATGCAGGAAGATCAAATGTTGAGCTAAATACTTCACCTTGTACAGATCTTTGCATATCTGTAACTTCTTCAGGTCTCTCATCAACCAATAGAACCATCAATGAAACTTCTGGATGATTTTTACTAATACCATGAGCCAACTCTTTTAGCATTTCAGTTTTACCTGTTCTTGGTGGTGCTACAATTAGCCCTCTTTGACCCTTTCCTATTGGTGCAAATAGGTTTAACACTCTACCTGTCAATTTGTTTGGATCATATTCAAGATCTAAGATTTCATTTGGATATAGAGGTGTAAGATTTTCAAATAGTGGACGATTTCTCATCTCTCTAAGAGGTAGATAGTTGATTGCTTCAATTTTTAAAAGAGCATAATATCTCTCTTGATCTTTTGGTGCTCTCACCTGACCTGTCACAATATCACCATTTCTAAGGGCAAATTTACGAATTTGTGTGGCACTTACATAAGCATCATGAGAACTATCACTAAAGTTTACATCAGTTGTTCTCAAAAATCCATATCCATCATTTGCAATCTCTAAAATTCCAGTAAAAAGGATAAATCCACCTTTACTTACTTGTGCTTTTAAAATTTCAAAAATTAGATCTTGTCTCTTTAATTGGTGTGGATTTTCAACTTTAAGTCCATCTGCTATTGATAGAAGATCATTTAGACCTTTTGCTCGTAGTTCTTCTATTTTATGACCCTCTACTGGTACATGGGTTCTTGTCTTGTTTTGTTTTCCTCCATGATTATTGGAGCGGTTATTTTGGGGTTTGTCCATTTTGCCTTCTTTGGAAGTATTTGTATGTAGTGATTTTTTTCTCAATAGTAAGATAAGTTTATTTCATTGCCATGTGGGAAAAAAATATTTAAATCAGAAACGATGGAAAGATTTTAGTAAAATGAACTTTAAGAAATGTTTAATTTACTAAAATAACTCCGTTTTGTTTGTAAAATCAAATATTATGGAAGAATATTCTTCAAAATAAAATCCGCTACCACTCTTTGCCCCTCTCTTGAGAGATGTACATTATACCCATCTTTTTTATACCAGTCATATGATGTCTTCTCTTGAGTTGGCATTAGAGAGTCTATTACATTAATAAGTGGTATATTTAACTCTATGGAAGTTTGGATATAGGCACTTCTTATTATTTGTGTAAAGTCATCATCGTCATATTGTCTATTTGGCATAGTTAGTACAAATATAGTCATTGGTTTATAACTTCTAATTTTATTAATAGCAATTTCTAAATTCATTCCAATTTTATTTTGAGTGTTTGGATTCCATACATCATTAATTCCAAGAGATATATCGACAATGGTATGTTCACCATTATTAGGTATTAGATTTACTGCATCTTTCCAGTTTGGTGTAAAAATATTTCCCGCAAAATCTCTTATTGTATGTCCTGATTTTGCCACAAGGTGAGAAGAAACATTATATTTTTTTAGAGTATCTCTTAGTTGATAATATAAATATTGTCCACCATGTTGTCCATCATCTGCTCTTGTACTATCACCTACACAAATATATGTTACATCTGTAATAATGCCATTTTTTGAATCGTTTATAAGTTCTTTAATATCTTGAAATTCACCCGTAAAAATAGGTCTTTCAATAGTTTCAATATTGCACTCAATAGGTAATCTATCTGTTGAATCATAATTTTTCCCATTTAACTCATTTTGATATATTGTTTCTATCTCTTGTGGAGTTAGAGGACGATCAAATAGTTTTGTTTCATCTAGTATCCCAGAAAAGCCATTATCAAACTCATTCCAAATAGTACCACCTAAAATATTTGTATCCCTAGTTAGAATAGATGTGTCTATACAGCTTTGATCGAGGTGATCTGATGGATTTCCGTTGGTATCATAGGTAGGTTGTTCTATTCCATCTAAATATATTTTTGCCTCTCCACTTTTATGATCATAAGTTGCACTATAATGGTGTAGTCCATCTTGTATAGCATCTGTCCATATTTGTGTATTACAGTTACCATTTAGAAGTTGAAAGCGTATACGATTTTTATCCCCACCTTGCCAAAATGATATAAAATCTCTAGCTTTTCCCTCTTTATCTCTTCCATTTGAAATTTCAATAAAATGTCTATCTTGATAATCTAACTCTCCAAAATCAACCCATGAGGATAGAGTTAATCCGTTTTCAAAACTATTTTTGATTGTAGGTAATTGAATATATCCATCTTCACTAAATTGATTGGCTCTATTTAATATTGAAGTTGTAGAAAATTTTCTATTATGAGGAGTGCCATGAAGTCCATTTTGACTGCTATCTTTTATTTTGCTATTTATAGAACATTCATCAAAACGGTACTCAAATATTAAATCTGGATTAATTTTGTTTGCATATTTTGAGAAACTATTTTCTGAGTGATAAACTTTGGTATTACTATTTTGAGCTGTAGTTGTAGTTATATCTGTAGTTCCTCCACAACCACTAAATATAATAGTAGTAAATAGTATGGATAGATAGGAATTTATAGATAATAGTATTTTATTCATAATAATAGGTTCCTTTTAGATGAGTTGGTTTAAAATTTATATGCAAAAAAAGTGAAATAATCGTGGAGTATCTATTTAAGTTTTTATATTAAAAAATATTTTACCTTTGAATTCTTTATTTAATCTTAAAAAATAAAAAACAAAGTTTTTATAATTTTAATAAAAGTATAATATATTCAAATCTTATAAAGGAATAGTATTTAGATGTCTTTTTCAAAAACTATTAATTGTCCACAATGTGGTGTTTCTTTAAATAATGTTATAAAATATACAGCTTTGATGAAATGTCCTCAATGTGGTAGTGTATTAGTTTATGAAAATGAATCTTTTCGTTCGATGGGTAAAATTGCAACACTTGCAGATGAGCCATCTTTACTTTGTTTAAATCAATCTTTTTCATATCAAGATGTAAAATTTACTCCTATTGGAAAAGTTCGTTATAGATATGATATAGGTTTTTGGGAAGAGTGGTTTGTGATTGACTCAAAAGGAAAAGAGTTTTGGGTGAGTGTTGATGAGGGTGATTTTGCTTTTGAAGTACCTTTTGATATCAAAAAAAAATTTCCAAAAAAGAGTGAACTTAAAGTCTCTGCAACTATATTTTTTGAGGGAATTAGCTGGGTTGTATCAGAGCTTGGCGAGGGTAGTTGTGAAGGATTTGAAGGACAATTGCCAGAGATGATTAGGATTGGTGAGAAGTTTGATTATATTCACTTTACAAGCTTAAAGGGCGAAGATTTTTTGAGTGTTGAGTGTTATAAAGATGGAACGCAAAAAGCATATCGAGGATATTGGGTAGATGCATATGAGATCAAGAGGGTTTCATGAGTAATAATAAAATTAGAGTCATTAACTGTAAAAATTGTGGTGGTTCTATGGAGATGTTTATAGAGAGTAGAAAACTACAAACTTTAACTTGCTCATATTGTGGGAGTGTTCATGATGTGCAACATGAATTTAACATACTCTATAAATATTCAAATAATCTCAAATCAAATAGCCCTATTAAACTTGGAATGAAGGGTAAAATCAAAGATGTAGAGTTTATTGTAATTGGGGAGATTTTTTATAGTGATAAACTATATCCTGAGTCAAAATTAGTAATGAGTGATTATTTGGTTGATTATCAGCTCTACTCACCCACTCATGGTTATGCTACTCTCTCTTATGAAAATGGACACTATATTTTTTCAAGAAGAGTAAGAGATATTGCTCCAAATCTACTTAATGGTATTTTTGTGGGAAATGTAGTTGTATATAGGAATATAGCTTTTAAAGTAGTAGAAATTTATCAAACTTATCTATATCAGGTAAAAGGAGCTTTGAGCTGGAGGGCAAAAAAGGGTGATAAAACAGCCGTAGTTATGGCTAGTTCACCACCATATATGATATCTTATGAGAAGAGTAGAAATGAGATAGAGTACTATTTTGAGGAGTATATTAAACCTGAGATTATTTTTGAAGGGTTTAATATCAAAAATGATCAAGAGGATCATCGTCTTGGAGTTCATAGTGCTCAACTTTTTGATTCACCTATTTTACAAGCACTCTCAAAAGTGAGTTTTATAAGCATGATTTTCTCTATATTTGTGCTTCTATTTCTATTTATATTTGGAAGTGGAAAAGAGATTTTTTTGGATAATTGGAGTGGAACCAATTTGCAAAATGCTATCTCAAAAGAGGTTAATGTGAGTAATGTTTCGCATCTATTAAATCTCCAATTAAAAAGTTCATTTAGTGGAAATAGGTGGAGTGATTATGATATTTCACTTTTACAAAATCAAAAAGTGATCAAAAATTTCTCCAATGAACTAAATATGGCTAGAAAGAAGAGTCCAAAGATAAATATATATTTTAAGCTCCCTTCAATGGGTAAATATAATCTCAAAATTGCTTCAAAAATAACTAAGACTCCATATATTAAAGTCTCTTTGAAGCAGAATGTTTGGACTTTGAAATATTTTTTTATGCTTTTTTTGATTAGCTTTCTCTCTTATATTTTCTATCTTTTCAAAAGATATAGTTTTGAACTAAAGAGAGATTAATATGATTAAAGTTTTTACATTAATATTTCTGTCTCTTACTCTTTTGGCATCATATTTAACCTATAATGATATAGCTGCTCAGGGTGTAAATGTTGAAGAGGAGAAGAGTGTGAGAAGTAGTAGCTACTCTTCGGGTGGTTTTAGTGGTGGCGGGTATAGTTATGGGAAATAAAAACAGGAGATTTTAAAATGGATGAGACAGTAATAATGCAGTTGATATCAACACTTTTATATGGGATAATTGGTTTAGTAATATTTATATTTTCACTTATTGTATTGGAGAAGATAACTCAATTCTCAATCAATAAAAAAATTGTAGAAGAGGGTAATATCGCTTTGGCAATTGTAGTAGGTTCTATTATTATCGCTATTGGTATGATTAGTTCTTCAGCAATTCAATAAGTGAAAGAGGGCAAATATTATAAAGAGAGTGCTCTTCTCTTTTCTACCTTTATTATTGCTATTTGTGGATTAATTTATGAGCTTTTAGCAGGTACTCTATCTAGTTATCTTTTGGGAGACTCTATCTACCAATTTTCCCTAACTATTGGATTTTTTATGAGTGCAATGGGAGTTGGTGCATGGCTTAGTCGTTTTATCAAAGATGATCTTCCAAGGGCTTTTATATATATTCAAATTGCTATTGCTATTTTGGGTGGAGTTAGTGCTGAGGTTCTATTTTTTGCTTTTAGTGTTATTCATAACTACTATTTAATATTTTTTATGGTGATAATATCTCTTGGAGCGATGATTGGTATAGAGATACCTCTTGTTATTAGAATATTAGAGAAGAGTAGTTTGCGAGAGAATCTTTCAAATGTTTTTACTGCTGATTATATCGGAGCTCTATTTGCTGCTTTGATTTTTCCTATAGTTCTATTACCAAAATTGGGCGTAATGCAGACAAGTTTTTTTGTTGGTTTTCTCAATATTTGTGTAGCTCTTTTGGCATGGTTTATATTTGTAGAGTTGAAAAATAGATATAAAATATTATTAGCTATTATTGCTACTAATATATTACTGTTTGTAGGATTTTTTAGTGCAAATAGTGTTATGGATTCTCTTGAGAGTAGATTATATAAGGGTAATATTATCTACACCAAAACTACTAAATATCAGAGATTAACAATTACAAAAAATAGAGATAGAGTCAGATTTTTTATAAATGGTGCATTGCAATTTGATTCAATAGATGAGTATCGCTATCATGAGATGTTGGTGCATCCTGCTATGAATAGGGCTTTAGATCGAGAGAATATACTTATTTTGGGTGGTGGTGATGGACTTGCTTTAAGAGAGATATTGAAATATAAAGATGTAAAAAGTGTAATCATGGTAGATTTAGATCCTGAAGTGACTAAAATTTTTAGATCAAATCTACTTTTGACTTCACTAAATAAAAACTCTCTAAATAGTAAAAAATTGACTATAATAAACAAAGATGCATGGAAATTTTTGCAAGAGAATCAAAATTTATATGACATAATCATAATAGATTTGCCAGATCCAAACAATATAAGTCTTAGTCGTCTATATACGACAACATTTTATAATCTTGTAAAATTAAACCTATCTAAAAATGGTATATTTACAGTTCAATCTACATCACCTCTTTTTGCAAGAGAGGCTTTTTGGTCAATTTACAAGAGTGTCTCTTTTGAAGATAACGAGTTTAAAATATATCCCTATCATGTATATATTCCAAGTTTTGGAGAGTGGGGATTTATCTTGGCAAGTCGTATGAATGTAGATTTTAATCTTTTTGATTCTAAAATAGAGAGAAGATTTATAGATCAAAATGTGATGAAAAGATCACTTCTTTTCTCTTTAGATATGAGTCAAATAGATGTAGAGCCAAATAGATTAAGTAATCATCTTTTGATTAAATATTATAATGATGGATGGGTGAAATGGTATGAGTAAGGGGAATATATGAAAATAGTATTATTACTTTTAATTGGAGTGATATTGAGTGCGGGTGATATAAAAATAGCTGTGGCAGCTAATGTTAGCTATGCAATAGAGGATTTAAAGGCGGAGTTTAATACGCTTTATCCTGATATAAAAGTTCAAGTTACACTTGGAAGTAGTGGAAAATTGACAGCCCAAATCAAAAATGGAGCTCCGTATCAACTATTTATGTCTGCAAATATGAGATATCCAAAATCTCTATATACTGATAAAATAGCCATAACAAAACCAAAAGTTTATGCACAAGGTGGACTTGCTTTTTTGAGTAGTAAAAAAAGAGATTTTTCAAAAGGGATTAATCTCTTAAAAGATAAAAAAATATCTAAAATAGCTATTGCTAATCCAAAAACAGCACCATATGGAAAAGCAACATTAGAAGCTTTGACAAATGCCAAAATTTATAATGATATAAAATCAAAAATTGTCTATGGTGAATCAATCTCACAAACTCTAACATTTACATTAAGGGCTACAGACATTGGAATTGTTGCAAAATCTCTACTTTTTTCACCTAGAATGGCTAAATTTAAAAAAGGTATAAATTGGAGTGAATTAGATTCTTCTCTTTATACTCCTATTAGTCAAGGGATTGTTATGCTAAAAGATAATAGAGATGTGGAGCTATTTTATAATTTTATATTGAGTCAAAAGGCAAAAAAAATCTTGAAAAATTTTGGGTATATAGTAGAGTGAATAGTTTAATTGCTTTGGTTGTAAAAATTGATAATGTTGATAATCTTAATATTGTTGATTTTAAATTTTTGGATCAGACTCTTAGCATGATGAGTTTGGATTTGAGTGATAATATCAGAGTTG